>TARA_R110000751_G_scaffold81125_6_pt1 | contig 83536 bp, 76 predicted proteins | sample TARA_R110000751 | Tara Oceans TARA_R110000751 (sample SAMEA4398001) | marine metagenome | biome: Polar Biome; feature: [MES] marine water layer (ENVO:01000295) within the mesopelagic zone...; material: water (ENVO:00002006), including particulate matter (ENVO:01000060) such as...... | reverse complement strand
CCGTGAGAAACTGCAGGAACGCCTGGCGAAACTCGCTGGCGGTGTTGCCGTGATCAAGGTTGGCGGTGCGACCGAAGTCGAAGTGAAAGAGAAGAAGGACCGTGTCGACGACGCGCTGAACGCAACGCGCGCAGCTGTTGAAGAAGGCATTGTTCCTGGTGGCGGCGTGGCCCTGCTGCGTGCGTCCAAGAACATCGACGTTGTTGGCCTCAATGACGACGAAAAAGCCGGCATCGACATCGTCCGCAAGGCGCTGGAAGCCCCGCTTCGCCAGATCGTCGAGAATGCCGGTGTTGAAGGTTCGGTTGTCGTCAACACGATCCTCTCGAACAAGTCGCGTTCGTACGGCTTCAACGCCCAGACCGAAGAATATGGCGACCTGGTTGCCATGGGCGTTATCGACCCCGTGAAAGTGGTTCGCTCTGCCCTGCAGAACGCATCCTCGGTTGCAGCCCTGTTGATCACGACAGAAGCCGCAATTTCCGAAGCACCGAAGAAGGATTCGGGCGGCGGCGGCGGCATGCCAGGCGGCATGGGCGGCATGGGCGATATGGGCTTCTAGTCCAGGCACCCAGCCAACCCAAAGAACAGACGGCCCTCCGGAAACGGGGGGCCGTCTTTCGTTGTGAACATGTTGCGATGCGTTGCAGCCGTTACAGGATCGGGTGATGGCGGTCCGGTCCGGGACGAGCGTGCGAGACATTTGGAAAAAATCGTTCCATAAAAGACCCTACGGGTGTTTCGTGGGGGAACGAGAGTGGGACGATTTCGATTCACAGCGCACGGCGTGGCGGCATGAAGCGGCCCGCATTCCTGTCGCGCGTCCGGCTTCCGGGCGCTGCCAAGGCAGGCGCGCCTGATCCGGTGATCGTGCCTGCGCCGGTGGAAGCCCCGCCTGCGCGCAGCCGCACCGAACGGCTGAACCAGTGGCTGGCGCTGGGTGCCAATATCGGCGTGCTGCTTGGCCTGATCATCCTGATCGTGGAAGTGCGCCAGAACGCGGCGCTGACCCGTGCGGTGATGGAGCAGCAGAAGAACGATTTTCTCGCCGAAATCGAGTTCAATGTCGCCAAGCCGGAAATTTCGGAGGTCTGGATCAAGTCAATTCGGCACCCGGAAGACCTGACCGAGCCTGAAATCCGCACAATGGACGGCATTCTGGTCGCGCTGATGCTGCAATGGGACCATCGCTTCCAGATGGAAGCGGCAGGACTGGTAAACCGGGAAGAGGCGCGCCAGCACGTGCTCAATTCGGCTCCCTATTATTTCGGCAGCCGCTTTGCCAAGCACTGGTGGTCGCTTCAGGTCGCCGGCTGGGAAGGCACGCCCATGATGGAAGTGGCCGGCCCCATCGTCGAGGCGACCGATGAAAACTTCCTCACCAGCTACTATGACAGCCTCAGACTTGCCCCAGTCGAGCCGGCGCCAGCCGAGGAGCCTGCCCCATGATCCTCCGCCGCCTGACAAAACACGTGAAAGACCAGAACTGGTTCGCGGTGGGGCTCGACTTCCTGATCGTCGTCGCGGGTGTTTTCCTCGGTATCCAGATCGGCAACTGGAATGCAGGCCGCGCGGATGATGCGCGTGCGACAGCCTATCTGGAACGCCTTAGCAGCGACATAAACACAGACCTCATGAATGCCCGGCGCAAACTCGAGTTTTGGTCGCGCGTTTCAGACTATGGCAGTCGGGGTCTTGATTACGCTGAAACAGGCCATGCCAATGGACAATCCGATTGGCAATTACTGCTCGCCTATTTCCAGGCCAGTCAGCTGGATGAGTTCATCGTGACCGATACAACGTATCAGGAAATGAAAAGCGCTGGTGAATTGTCGCTTATAAAGGATGAAACCCTGCGTGAAACGCTTGGCAACTATTACGCCCTCAGTGGCAACTATGTGCTGACTGAGCGCCCCCGCTACCGCGAGCAAGTGCGCGGCATAATTCCTTTGCGCATGCAGTCTTATATCTGGACCAATTGCTACGCCACAGACGCAGTCGGCCAACAGACGATGCTGGACTGTGAAGCCTCGTTCAATGCTGAAGACGTCAAGCGCGTTGTCGAGACCCTTTCGGGAGACGAAGCCTTGATGGCGCAATTGCGGTACTGGATATCGACTCTCCAGATTGCGTCGATCATCAGCCAGGACAGCATAAACAGCGCGCAAAGTGCAAGTGCGCTGATCGATTCAGCACTCAGCCGAGGCACGCCATGATCCTCCGCCGCATCTCCACCGCCTTCCGCAAGCAGGACTGGTTCACGGTGGCAGTGGAAACGCTGATCGTGGTGTTCGGCGTGTTTATTGGTCTGCAGGTAAATAACTGGAATGCGGAGCGGGTCGAGCGTAACAGCGAGCAGGTCCTGCTATTGCGCCTGCAGGAGGAAACCCGCTCGCTTCTGGACACACAGGAAGAAGAGCTGGCGGTACAACGCCCTCGCATTGAGCTGCTCACAGACGCTCATTCCGTCATGTTCTCGCTCGCGCCGTCACGGCCGCTGACCAATGATGAGTGCTGGGCCCTGGTCGTCTCACACTGGCTGCCCTCGCCCACCGAAGAATTGTCGAGCCTTGATGAGCTCATTTCATCCGGCCGCTTTGACCTCATTTCCAATCCCTCCGTGAAGGCGGCCCTCCGGGATTATGCGGTGGTAAAGGAACGCTCCCGTGGTGCGCGGGCCGAAGCGGTCAGCGAACTTTTCCGGCTTCACACCCGTCATCCGGACGCCGTCTGGCTCGAAGTGGGGCGTGCCGAGGATACAGACTACTTTCCCCCAACTGCGCCCCTCGACAGCGAAGGCCTGATGTGGCGATATCGATGCGACATTGGCCAAATTCGCGGGAACAAGGGCTTCCTCAGCGAATACAGCGACAATACTGCACGGTTGAATTCATACCTCCAACGCTACGAAGACCGCATCGCGGTCCTGACAGTGCTGGATGCTGAACTGACGAAGGAACTGGGCGCGTCAGGCTCGCGGCGCGAGAGCGATGCGGCCCCATGATCCTCCGCCGTATCTCCACCGCATTCCGCAAGCAGGACTGGTTCACCGTTGCGGTGGAAACGCTGATCGTGGTGTTCGGCGTGTTTATTGGTCTGCAAGTCAACAACTGGAACGCGGCGCGGGTCTCGCGCAGTGATGCAGCGGACCTGTCGTCGCGGCTGCGCATTGAGGCAGAAGAAACGCGCGCCGAGATCGCCGTCTATCTTGCGCTGAACGAATTAATCCTGACCGACGCAAAGCGTCTCGCTGTCCGGCTGGGCGACAGCGAAACCTGTCTTACCATGGATGATGAGACGAAGGCGCTGATCCTGGGCATCGGAGATTTTCCGCCGCCCCGATTTTCGTTGTCATCGGCAAATGAGGCGCTCGAGACGGGGCGGCTATCGCTGATCGGGTCGCCCGAAATCCGCGACAGTGTCCGCGAAATGGCAGACCAGATGGCGTTCATGGACAACCAGTGGCAGCGCTATGTCCGCGTCAAGCAGGAGACCGAGAAAGCCGCTTACACAGCGGCGGGCTTCCGCCTGATGACCGAGGATAACCTGGAGGTTCGCCCCGGAGTGAACATCGTGGCCGGTCTGGATCAGTACCAGATAACCACACCGGAGCGTGTTTGCGGCAACACCGAAGTTATCGCGCTGGTCAGCAATGCGGCGGTCACCCAGCACCTCTACTCGATCTACGTTGCCCAGGTCGCCGACAGGCTCGACGCCTATACAGTCGCTCTTTCCGGCACGAAGGCGCAACCATGATCCTGCGTCGTATCTCCACAGCCTTCCGCAAGCAGGACTGGTTCACCGTCGCGGTGGAAACCCTGATCGTCGTGCTCGGCGTGTTTCTCGGTATCCAGCTTGGCAACTGGAATGACGCCCGCGCGCTGAGGGCGCAGGAGACCGAACTGCTTCAGGAGCTCCGGCAGGAAATCGAGACCTCCATCCGCGTCACGGACCAGAAGGCTGATGCAATCGGCCAGGTGGTGGACGCGGGCGAGCGCTCGCTGGATTTCATGGCGAGCGACGGCGATTGCGGCGCAGACTGCTGGCCCGTCCTGGTCGACTTCTTCCATGCCTCGCAGTGGCAACCCATAGACGTCAACCAGTCGACCTATAGCGAAATGCGCCGGCAGGGCTTTCCGCGCGCGCGCGATGTCATCGACGCGGTGGAAGCGTATCTCTCGCAGAACGCGACGCTAACCAGCACGCAGGTGATCCCGGCCTACCGCTCCCGCGTGCGCCAGCTGATCCCTTTCGATGCCCAGGCCCATTACTGGTCGAATTGCTATGACCTCAATGACGGCGCCGAAACCTATGTGCTGGATTGTCCGAAGGGGGTTAGTGACGAAGTGGCGGCGGAGACAGTCTCGAAAATTGCCGGTAATCCTGACATCGAGCCCCTTCTCACAGAGTGGGCCGGGCTGATGTATTCCACGCCTTCAGACCTCGCCGAACAGAATGAATCCGCAAGGCGCGCGATCGCCGTCATTGACGCGGAACTGGAGCAGCGTCGATGATCCTGCGCCGTATCGCCACCGCCTTTCGAAAACAGGACTGGTTTACCGTCGCTGTCGAGACAATGATCGTTGTGCTGGGCGTGTTCCTCGGCCTGCAGGCACAGGGCTGGTCCGTCGAGCGAGAACGCCAGAGCAATGAGCGCGACTACCTCGCGCGGCTGCATGGCGAGGTCGTGCTGCTTATTGAAAGCCGCGCCAGTTACGATGAGTCTCGAAAGAATTTCTCCGAAGGCCTTCTTGGCGCGCTAGCTGTGCTCAAGGACCCGGCGGGCGCAGAGGCCATATCAGTGGAACAGTGCGACGCCATTGCCGGTTCGGCACATACGACAGTACCGCCCGCCGAATTGCCCACTATCATGGAGCTATTGACGACCGGGCGGCTTGACCAGCTCACCTCGGCGCCGGTGCGCACCGCAATTCTCAATTACACACAGGAGGCCGCGCGCGCCCGCGATCTCATTCTCGTCATCACGGAATCCGGACGCGATCTCGGCAAGCAATATCCACATCTGATCACGCATAATGTCGGCCCGGCGCGCGTTGGTCTGCCGGACAGCGTCTGGCTCAATCCGGAATGCAATACGCATGCGATGCGCGCGAACCCGGTCTTCCTCAATGAGCTGGGTGAAAACGCATATATGTATAATGTGTATGCCGAGCGCGCCGTCTTTCCCGTAAGCGCGCAACTGGCGACGCTGCACGCGGTTCTTGATGACGAAATAGGCGCCAATCATGCCAGCGAAGGACAGCAGACGCCATGATCCTGCGCCGAGGCGTAAACGTCACGACGCCGGACGCGCCGTGACGTGCCGGTTGCCTAGAGCAGGTCGCCGCCCGCAGCGGCGGCCGTGGTGCCATCCTTCTTGAAGGCGCGGATGACGTTCTTGCCGGTGATCCACTTGTGCACTTCGTCCGGCCCGTCGACGAGACGCTGGGAGCGGATGTGGGTGTACCAGGCGGCGAGCGGCGTATCGAGGCTGTAGCCGAGCGCGCCGTGGAGCTGGATGGCGGTGTCGACGACCTTGTGCACCATGTTGGCGAGGAAGACCTTGGCGATGCCGTTCTCCTGGCGCAGGTCCATGCCGTTCTCGGCCTTGTAGGCGATATGCATGAGCATCAGGCGGGCGATGTAGAGTTCGCTGGCGCATTCGGCGAGCATGAACTGGACGCCCTGGCGGTCTTCGAGACCCTTGCCGAAGGTGGAACGCTTGGTGACATGTTCCGTGGCCAGATCCAGCGCGCGCTGGGCCATGGCAACATTGTGCATGCCGTGGCGCAGGCGGCCATAAGCAAGACGGTGCTGGCCCATGGAGAAGCCGCCGCCCTCGCCGCCGAGCAGGTTTTCTTCCGGCACGATGAGGTTTTCGATCTTCACCTCGGCATGACCGCCGCCCATTTCTTCATAATGGGCGCCATGGACGGCCATGGTCGGGATGTCGCGGATGATCTTGTAGCCGGGGTTTGGCAGCTCGACGATGAAGGTCGAGTATTGCTGGTGGCGCGGCGCGTCCGGATTGGTCTTGGCCATGACGACGGCGATATCGGCGGCGCTGGCCGCGCTGGAGAACCATTTCTCGCCGTTGAGGACATAGTTGCCCTTGCCGTCTTTTACGGCTGTCGTCTGCATGCCGGTGGCGTCGGCGCCGGCAGCCTTTTCGGTCATCGAGTAGCAGATGCGCTTTTCGCCATTGAACAGCGGCTTGAGATATTTCTCTTTCTGGAAGTCGGTGCCGTGGGCGAGCAGCGTGAGCATGGTCGCGTCATCGGGGCCCTGCGAATTCATCGAGAGGGCGCCGAGATGGCTCTGGCCGAGTTCCATCTGGACCAGCGCATTGGCGAGGGGGCCGAGGCCCATGCCGCCATGCTCGGTGGGGATGAAAGGCAGCCAGAGGCCCTGGGCACGGGCCTTCTTGCGCAATTCGGCCAGCACGGTCTTGTAGGCCTTGCCGGCAGCCATTTCCTTTTCGGCGGGGATGCATTCATCCTGCACCCATTGACGGACGCGTTCGCGGACTTCTTTTGCATCATCCGGAATGGTGAAATCGATAGCCATTGGTGTTTTCTCCCTGTTCTGTTGGGATCAAGCTAAGCGTGAACCGGGCCTTTGCCCAGAGCTGCCGCATGGTCAGGCTTTCCCAGCAGGCCCGGCCGGGTCTACAAATTCGGCAAAACATAATCCGGAGGAGAGAAACCCATGCAGATCAGTAAAACCACGCCGCTCGTTGTCACCGGCGGTGCGTCCGGCCTGGGACAGGCCACGGCCGAAGCCTTTGCCAAGGCGGGTGCCCCCGTCGCGATTTTCGACATCAATGAGGAAAAGGGCGAGGCCGTCGCCAAGGCGATCGGCGGCCTGTTCTGCAAGGTGAACATCCTTGACGAGCAATCCGTGCTCGACGGCTTCGAGAAGGCCCGTGCGGCCCACGGACAGGAACGCGTCACAGTGCACTGCGCGATGACGGCCAAGGGCGGCAAGACGCTGCGCTTCGACAAGGAGAGCCACGCCTTCAAGCGCCTGCCGACCGAGGATTACGAATTCGGCGCACAGGGCATTCTTGTGGCCTCCTATCGCGTGGCGTCGATCTCGGCGCTGGGCATGGCGAATGCCGAACCGATCACCGAGGATGGCGAGCGCGGCGTGATCACGCTGACGGCTTCGGTTGCCGCCATGGACGCGCAGATCGGGCAGGTGGTCTATGGCTCCTGCAAGGCGGGCGTGAACGGGCTGGTCCTGCCGCTGGCGCGGGACCTGATGGATCTTGGCATCCGTGTGAACTCGATCATGCCGGGCATCTTTGCCACGCCACTAATGCTCGGCGCGCCGCAAAAGGTGCTCGACAGCCTTGCCGCATCGGTGCCCTTCCCCAAGCGCCTCGGCAAGCCGGAAGAGTTCGCCTCGCTGGCCATGCAGTTCGCGACCAACGGCTATTTCAACGGCCAGACAATCCGCCTCGACGGCGCGATCCGGATGGCGCCGCGCTGATCTGACGGACGACGCAGCGTCCGCTTGCGTTTCTGGCTTTGCTGCCCTCGCGGCAAGGCCTTACACTTGCAGAAAATATAATCAGGGAGAGATACACCGTGGCCAAGGCTTTTGACTGGAATTTCGGGGACATGCTGGATGCGCTGGGCGAGGTGCTGGGCGATGATGCCCCGGCCCTGATCCATGGCGACCGGGTGATCTCGTGGCCCGAGATGACCGCGCGGTCGAACCGGCTGGCGCGGAACCTGCGCGAGATGGGCGCCAAGACCGGCGACAAGGCCGGCTTCTACTTGCGCAACCAGCCGGAATATACCGAAGCGCTGGCGGCCTGTTTCAAGGCCCGGCTGACGCATGTGAATGTCAATTACCGCTATCTCGACGACGAGCTGGTCTACATTTTCGACAATTCGGATTCGACCGTTGTGTTCTACGACATTGAGTTCATCGAGCAGGTGGAGCGCGTGCGCGGGCGCCTGCCGGGCGTTATCGCCTGGGTGCAGATCGGCGGCGACAGCGTACCGGACTTTGCGGTGGCCTATGAAGACCTCGCCAGCAAGGGCGATGCCTCGCCGCTGGGCATTGAACGGTCTGGCGACGACCTCTTGTTCCTCTACACGGGTGGCACGACGGGCATGCCGAAGGGCGTGATGTGGTCACACGGCATCTGGCGTCAGGCGGGCATGGATGGCGTGGCCAAGGCGGGCGGCGTTGTGCCGAAGGACCTGGAGGCGCATGTCGCCAATGCGCTCGAACTCGGCCGGCACGCGCGGATCATTCCGGCCTGCCCGCTGATGCACGGCACCGGCCTGTTCACGGCCATGGGCGTGATGCTGAATGGCGGCACGGTGGTGACGCTGACCGAAAACAAGAATTTCAGCCCGCAGAACCTGTGGGAGACGGTCGAGAAGAATGGTGTCACCAATATGGCCATCGTGGGCGACGCGTTCGGCAAGCCGATGCTGAAGGAACTGGAAGAGAACCCCGGCAAGTATGACTTGTCGACGGTGGTGGCCATCGTGTCGTCCGGCGTGATGTGGTCGGTCGAGATCAAGCGCGGCCTGCTGAAGCATATGCCGCAGGCGGCGATGATGGACAGTTTCGGCGCGTCTGAGGCGGTGGGCTTCGGCTCCTCCGCGATGACGGCGGATGGCGAGGTGAAGACCTCCAAGTTCGAACTCGGCCCGAACTGCAAGGTGTTCAGCGAGGATCATCGCGAGATACAGCCGGGCAGCGGTGAGGCGGGCTTTGTGGCGCGCGGCGGCGCGGTGCCGCTGGGCTATTACAAGGACCCGGAGAAGACGGCGAAGACCTTCCCGACGATCAATGGCATGCGCTATTCCATCCCCGGCGACTGGTGCACGGTGGAGGCCGATGGCTCGATGACGCTGCTGGGGCGCGGCTCGAACTGCATCAACACCGCAGGCGAGAAGGTTTATCCCGAAGAGGTGGAAGAGGCGCTGAAGCTGCATGATGCGGTGATTGATGCGCTGGTTGTCGGCTTGCCGGACGACAAGTGGGGCCAGGCCGTGACGGCGGTTGTGTCGACTGACGGTAACGTCAGCGAGGATGAGCTGCGCGCATTCGTGGCGACCAAGATTGCCCGCTTCAAGGCACCCAAGCGCATCTTCTTCAAGCCGGACCTTGGCCGCGCCGTGAATGGCAAGGCGGATTACAAGACGATCAAGGAGTTCGCCGTCCAGCAGGCCGAGAAGGCTTGAGGCCGACGGCGCGCTTGTTGTGGCGTGAGCGAATGCGCTAAAGGCAGGCATGACCGATACACCGAAACCGAATGGGCCCCTGCATGGCCTGCGCGTCGTGGAGATGGGCCAGCTGATTGCAGGCCCGTTCTGCGGCCAGCTGCTGGGCGACATGGGCGCGGAAGTCGTCAAGATCGAGCCGCCCGGCAAGGGCGACCCGATGCGCGAATGGGGTCAGGGCGACAAGCCCGCCTGGTGGCGCGTGATCGGACGCAACAAGTATTCGGTCGAGGTGAATTTGCGGACCGAGGAAGGCCAGCAGCTGGCCCGGGACCTGATCGCTGAAGCCGATGTGCTGGTCGAGAACTTCCGTCCGGGGGCGCTCGAGAAATGGGGGCTTGATCCGCTGAAGCTGCGCGAGGCCAATCCGGGGCTGATCGTGGCGCGGATGTCGGGCTATGGACAAACCGGGCCCTATGCGGACCGGCCGGGGTTTGGCCTGATTGGCGAGGGCTTTGGCGGACTGCGCGGGATTACCGGCGAGCCGGACCGGATGCCGTCACGCGTGGGCATTTCGATCGGGGATACGCTGGCGGCCTCCTATGGCGCCATGGGCATTCTCGCGGCGCTGCACCACAGGGACAAGACCGGTGAAGGACAGATCATCGACGTGGCGCTGTATGAGAGCGTGCTGCAGGTGATGGAAAGCTATGTGGCGGATTATTCGACGAGCGGCTTCATGCGGACGCGAACTGGCGCGATATTGCCGAAGATTGCACCATCGAATGTCTATCCGTGCAAGGATGGAGAGTTCCTGATCGGTGGCAACCAGAATCCGATCTTCAAGCGACTGTGCGATGCGATGGGACGTTCGGACCTTGCGACGGATGTACGCTACGCGACGCACCTGGCACGCGGTGAGCATCAGGCGGAGCTGGACGGGATCATCAGTGACTGGACGCGCACGCTGACCGTGGCAGAGCTTGAAACACTGTTGCTCGAACACGCGGTACCGTCGGGCAAGATCTATACGGCTGCCGACATGGTGAACGATCCGCACTATGCGGCGCGCGAAGCGATTGTGACGGTGGACGACCCGGAGCTAGGCCCGGTGAAGATGCAGAACACGTTCCCGAAATTCTCGGCGACGCCGGGATCAATCCGCAAGCAGGCACCGCGGAGTGTCGGCGAGGATACGACGGACATTCTTGAGCGCTGGTTGGGGCGGCCTGCCTAAAGCACACGGCCCTTTGCTGCCGACTGGGCATACTCGACTAGATCAGCAGGACACTTTCCCGCTGCAATGTATTGTTCGACGATCTGAACCGCGCGGGGATAGCTGCGTGCAGAATGCCCAAGGCCGTGAAGTCCACTTTCAATCACTGCCATGTTCGGGATCGTCAGGCAGGATTCCATTACATCGATGCAGGCTTCAGCAATTGGCCGGGACGGCGAAAATGGCAAAGGACATGTCTCCCAAAACATGTAGCACTTATTGTTGATATCTTTCTGCACGCCAGCCCCACCCTCGTATTCCCACTCTGCATGCAGTTTGAACGTGTCGGCAAAGACGTTTCGCAGCCCCCTTACGACGGCCACACGCCTTTCGATATCAAGCCGTTCGTCAGAAAAGAGAGAGACATGGGGTGACAGGATGGAGTCCAACAGGAACGACGTTCCCATGGCTATTTGCCAAGGTGAATAGGGGGCGAGATATGTCTCGAAGTGAACAAATGCCGCCTCCAGAATATCGAAGGATTTTGGTTCAACCGGCACTCCGGCCGCAATACGATCTGCTGCATCTTCCCAGTGCCAGTCTACACCCTCAGGATGATCGAAAATAAGGGCGACCTTCTCGGTGAGTTCCGGGTCTCGATCTACCTTCTTTTCAGACTTGTTTTGCCAATTGTTGCGCAAGAGGATTCTCCCGGAATAACCGCATTATATTGCCAGAACGCGATCCGAGCACGAGCCGAAAAGCGGCCTAAGCGGGGACGGGCACCGGCGGGCCGGGAAATTTCGCGGCATTGGCGAGGACGTCATCGGGCGTCTTCAGCATGGCCTGGTACATTTCCGGCGGGTAGACCATGTGCGGCTTGGCGGGATCGTAAGGCGGCTGTGGCTCGTTGCCCTTGCCGGTATAAGGTGCAGGCGCCTTGTAGCTTTCCGCTTCTGCGGCAGAGATGCCGGCCTTTTCGAGCACTGTGGGATCTATCCATTGTTTCGGGTCGACGGGCGTTGCGGGCGCGGCGACTTCGAGCGTCATCTGATCTGGCCCGGCGAAATAGATCGACTTGCAGAAGCCGTGATCGAGGGGGCCGATGACGTTGATGCCTTGGCTGCGCAGGCGATCGCGCATGCCGAGGAGGCCTTCTTCATCGTCAGCGCGGAAGGCGAGGTGCTGCATCGTACCGGCGGCGCTGGGCAGCGCGCCATTGCCGGAATGGGTGACGCCAAGCGTGACCGGTATCTTGTCGACATCGGGCAGCTGGACGATCGAGAAGAAGCTGTGATCGTTCATGCGCAGGAAGGCGTGCAGGCCGCCGGGCACGCCGTGCATGTCGAAAAGCGCGACGAGCGGGAAGTTCATGACCTCCGAAAAGAAGGCGATATGCTTCTTGATGTCGGACGACATGATGGCGATGTGATGTATGCCGCTTGGCTGCGGCCGGGACTGTTCAGTCATTCCTCGGGCCTTTCCTGCTTTCCCCTGATCGTTCTTTCGGCAAGTATGCGCCTGAGAAAAAACAAGGGCAAGGAACGCAAGATGGCTATCGCAAGGGAACCCTACGGATTTGTTCACGCAGATACGGGACGGCTGAAAGAGACCTATGGCGGCCCGGCAGGACAGGTGTTCGTGGAATGCATGCGCATCCGTCCCGATAATGTGGACGCGAAGACTGTCATCATTTTCAGCCATCCGATTGGCGGCGGCAGTTTCCTGCCGCTGGTGACGTCTCTGGCGCATGCCGGGCACCATGTCATCTATTGCAACCCGCGCTACCGGGGCAACGACACCGCGCTGATCATGGAGAAATGCGTGCTGGACCTCGGCGCGTGCATCGCCGACGCGAAGAAGCGGTTCGGCTATAACAAGGTGGTGCTGGGGGGGTGGTCCGGGGGTGGTTCGCTGTCCCTCTTCTACCAGGACCAGGCCGAACATCCGACGATCACCGAAACCCCGGCGGGCGACCCGGCAGACCTCGCGGGCGCCGGGTTGATCCCTGCCGACGCCATCCTGTTGCTGGCGGCGCATATCAGCCGGTCGCACACGATGACGGAATGGATCGACCCGTCGATCCTGGACGAGGACAAGCCGTTCGAGCGGGATACCGAACTCAATATCTATGCGCCGGACTGCCCGAACCAGCCGCCGTACACGCCGGAATTCGTTGCCCGCTTCCGGGCGGCGCAGGTGGCGCGAAACCGTCGCATCACGGACAGGGTGATGGCCCAGCTGGCGGAGATCAAGGCAAGCGGCGAGCCGGATGCAGAGCGCTGTTTCGTGGTGCAGGGCACGATGAGCGACGTGCGCTGGCTGGACCCGACGCAGGACCCGTCCGATCGCACGCCGGGCACGTGCTACCTGGGCGACCCGAAGATTGCCAATGACGGCCCGGTGGGACTGGGGCGGTTCACCACGCTGCGCTCATGGCTGTCGCAGTGGAGCTATGACAAGAGCCGGGCCGACGGGACGGGCAACGCGTCGCGCATCTCCTGCCCCGTGCTCGTGATCAGCAATTCGGCCGACCTCGCCTGCACGCCGAGTCATGCGCAGAGGCTGTTTGACGCGGTCGGCTCGGAGGACAAGCAGATGGTGACGATCAAGGACGCTGACCACTATTACATCGAGCGCGCTGACCTGTTGCCGACAGCCGTGAAGACTGTGTCGGACTGGTTGAGGGCCCGCCGACTGTTCCGGGGAACCGTGCCGTCCTGATCCTGAGCCGGGAGGCTGGGGTCACGCTGTCGCGTTTCGCTCCGGGATGCGGACCATCAGGCGCTGGTATCCCTTCACGAAGGGGGACGGCACGTAGACCGGCTCTTCGACGACCTCGATGACCGGGAAGCGCTTCAGGATTTCTTCCCATATGACCCTGAGCTGCATTTCGGCGAGGCGATTGCCGACACAGCGGTGGATGCCGAAACCGAAGGACAGGTGCTGGCGCGCCCGTTCCCGGTCGATGATATAGTTGTCGGGATCCTTGATGACCGCGTCGTCGCGGTTGCCCGATACGTACCACATGATGACCTTGTCGCCCTTGTGAATCGTCTTGCCGCCAATTTCCACGTCCTGCATGGCGGTGCGTCGCATGTGAGCCAGAGGCGTTTGCCAGCGGATGGTTTCCGACACCATGTTCGGGATCAGGTCCGGATTTGCGCGCAGCTTGGCGTACTCTTCCGGAAACTGGTTGAGCGCCACGACACTGCCGGTCATGCTGTTGCGGGTCGTGTCGTTACCGCCAACGATCAGCAGGACGATGTTGCCGAGGTATTCTTCCGGGCTCATGTCGCGGGTGGCCTCGCCATGCGCGAGCATGGATATGAGGTCTCCCTGCGGCGGCGCGTTGACCCGCTCGTTCCAGAGCTCTGTAAATGACGCGAGGCATTCCATCAGCTCGGCCCGCTTTTCCTCACGGGTCTCCACGAGCTCACCGGGTCCCGGAATAGTGGTGGCCACATCAGACCAATGGGTCAGTTCGCGGCGGCGCTCGAATGGATAATCGAACAGGGTTGCCAGCATTTGCGTGGTCAGTTCGATGGAGACACGGTCAACCCAGTCGAAGGTTTCCCTAACCGGCAGCTCGTCAAGAATGCGTGCGGCGCGCTCGCGGATCAACGGCTCCATGACTGACAGGTTCATCGGCGAGACGATCGGGCTGACGGTCTTGCGCTGGACGTCATGTTTGGGCGGATCCATGGCGATAAACATGGGCAGCGGGATATCGGCATCCTGATCGAGGATTGTAATGCCGCCGAGCCCCGACTCGGATGAGAAAACCTGATGGTTCGTGTCGACAGCCATGATGTCGTTGAAACGGGTGATCGACCAATACGGCCCAAACATGCTTTCTCGACAGTAATGCACGGGTGCATCGCGTCGCAGGCGCTCGAAATAAGGCCAGAAACTGTTGGTCCGCCAAAGCTCTATATTGCTGACGTCCATGTCTTCGAGCGGCATGGTCATCGGATCTGTGTCGACAGGGGTGCTGGTGGCAAGGTCAGTCATTTAGTATCTCCCTCAACGGGCCTGGTCCTCGGGGGCCGCCCTTGCCGCCATTAAAACAGATCGGTGACAGAACGCCATAGCGGCGATCTATCAGGTTCTATCCGATGAACAGCAGAGCCCTCAGGGCATAGGCTACCGCCGCGACCACCAGCATCGAGATAATGGCAATGCCGACGAACCAAGCGACGCGTTTGGCGAGCGGGCCTTCGGGTGCACCCTCTGGAAGCGGTTCGACCGGGCGGAAGACGGGGTCAGGCATGGTAGCCATCGCCCGGCTTTACCTTGCCCCAGAACAGGGAATAGACATAAGCCGTATACAGAAGGATGATTGGCAGCATGATCCCTGCCCCGACCAGCATGAAGGCCAGGGAATTGTCGCGGGCCGCCGCTTCCCAGATCGTGAATTCGAACGGTACGATATAGGGATAGAGGCTGAATCCCAGGCCAACATAGCCGCTGAGGAAGATGGCCACGGCGAGCAGGTAGGGCCGCCAGTCAGGTGCATCACCCGGACCGATTGGCAGAGACAGGTCACGCCAGAGCCATGCACAGAAGACCATGCCGGCCAGCGGCGCCGGCGACAGCGGCAAGAGGCGCGCGAAGTCGATCTGCGTCATCGAGAAGCCCCAACGTTCACCTACCGAGGGATCAATTGCGAGCGTGGCGAGACTGACGGCGAGGAAGCAGATGGCGACACCGGCCAGCGCGAGGCGGGCCCATTTGCGCGCGCGCAAGAATAGCTCGCCTTCGGTCTTCAGCACGAGCCAGCAGGCGCCCAGCATCAGGTAACCGATGATGACGGAGATGCCGACGAGCAGTGAGAAAGGCGTCAGCCAGTCGAATGCACCACCCGCAAAGGCGCCGCCCTCGACAGAGATGCCCTGGATCATGCCGCCCAGCATCAGGCCTTGCGAGAAGGCTGCTATGGCGGACCCGCCGAAGAAGGCGCCGTTCCAGAACCTGCGCGTTGTTGGGCGCACAGCCTTGTGGCGGAATTCAAACGCGACACCGCGAAAGATCAGCGCGGCCAGCATGACCAGGACCGGCAGGTAGAAAGCTGGCATGATGATGGCGTAGGCCGTGGGGAAGGCCGCGAAGAGCCCACCCCCGCCAATGATGAGCCATGTCTCGTTGCCGTCCCAGACGGGTTCGATCGTGGCCGTCATCATGTTGCGCTCTTCATCGCTGCGGGCGACGAAGGTGAGCATGCCGATGCCGAGGTCAAAGCCGTCGAGCAGGACATACATGAAGACCCCGACGGCGAGAATGAAGCCCCAGATCAGTGGAAGGTCGAGTGCCATCTGTTCTCTCCTAGTCCGCTGCTACAATATCTTCGCCGGTCTCGGCGGGCTCGTCGACGGCGCCGAGCGGCGAGCCCGGCGCGCGACGCTCGCGTGAAGGCTTGCCCATCGGATCGTCGTCAAAGCCGCGTGTGGCGATGCGCGCCATATAGACGGTACCGGCGGTGAAGATGATCGCATACGTGACCATGAAGACGAGCAACGAGGTGGCGACCTGCGCGGTGGACACGGGCGAGACGCTGTCGACCGTGCGCAGGGCGCCGTAGACCGTGTAGGGCTGGCGGCCGACTTCGGCGACGATCCAGCCGGTGATGACCGCGATGAATCCGAGCGACCCGCCAGGCACAGCCAGCCAGTGGAAAATGCCCTTCTGATCAAGGCGTCCGCGCCACCACAGGAAGCACCCCCAGAGACCGATTCCGAGCATCGCCATGCCGGCGGCGAACATGATGCGGAAGCTGTAGAAGACGAGCCAGACAGGCGGCGTATCTTCCGCTGCGAAGGCGTCGAGGCCTTTCAGGTCTTCCCCCTTGGGCGCATTGGGGAACAGGTAGGGGCTGGTGCCGGGGATGGTAATGCCGTCATGGCCGCATTCATTGTCGGCCGGCCAGGCGAACAGCATCGTGCCCTGAACCGGAGCGCTTTCGCACCAGCCCTCGGCGGCGGCGATCTTGGCGGGCTGGTATTCATGCGCGACTTCGCCGGACTTGTGACCGGCCATGATCTGGATCGGCATGAGGAGGGCGAGCGTGCCGGCCGCCATGCGCATCTGCCAGCGGGTGGGCGTGGTGACGCGGCCGCAGATGACCTGCCAGGCCCCAGCGGCCATGACGACGGCGGCTGTCGTGATATAGGCCGCGAGCAGCATGTGGACGAGGCGCGTCGGGAAGCTGGGATTGAAGATGACCTTGATCCAGTCGGTGGCGTAGAAATTGCCCGTTGCAGGATCAATGGCGAAGCCATCCGGTGTCTGCATCCAGCTATTGGCCGACAGTATCCAGAACGCGGAAATGGTCGTGCCAATTGCGACGGCGCAGGTGGCCACGAAGTGGAGCTTGCGGCCGACCTTGTTCCAGCCGAACAGCATCACACCGAGGAATGTGGCCTCAAGGAAGAATGCGGTGAGCACTTCATAGCCCAGCAGCGGCCCGATCACGCTGCCGGCGATTTCGGAAAAGACGCTCCAGTTCGTGCCGAACTGGTAGCTCATGACCACGCCAGAGACGACTCCCATGGCGAAGGCGAGCGCGAAGATCTTCACCCAGTGCAGGTAAAGCCGCTTGAAGACTTCGTTTCCGGTTTTCAGCCAGAGACCCTCACAGACAGCCAGGAAGGCCGCCAAGCCGATGGTGAAGGCCGGAAACATGATGTGAAAGGCGATGACGAACGCAAACTGGATGCGCGACAGGAGAAGGGCGTCAAATTCCATTGGTGTCTTACCCCCAGGAACAACTCATCCTGAACGGGATAACATAGTTCACGCTGGCGCGCGCCCCCAGCGTTGTCACGCGCCAACCTGCCTCATGTGGTGCGCCGCCGCAGGGAGCGGAAAACGGCATCGGCGCGGGCAGCAAGATGGCCATTGGCTTTGACAAGACGCGCCCGGACATGGACGAGATCGCCGTCCACGGCTGTGACTTCGGGATGCGCCTCAAGCCACGTCCCCTCGGGCACGATGTCCATGAATTCGAGGGTCAGCTTGATGGTGACGGACATGCGGCCCGTCGAGCTCCAGACGGCCCAGGCCAGGGCGCTGTCGGAGAAAGCCGAGATCATGCCGCCGTGCAGGAAACCCATGCCGTTGCAGTGGCGGTCGAGCACCCACATGCCGGTGCGGATGTCGCCGTCAGCCGTGGCCCGGTATGTCGGGCCGTTGTGCAAGGTGAACTTGCCGCGCGACGGGGTCGGCGCAAAGCCCGGCGGTGGCGGATTCATGACGCCTTGCGGATCATTCGCTGACGTTCCCGAACAGGGCGTGCTGGACGATATCACCCGGCTCGATGCCGAGGGCTTCGCAGCGACCGCCGTTCAGTTCGAGAACGGCCTTGACCGGCACGCCGGGACCGATCGTGCGCAGCGAGCCGGGAACGGCGTTGCGGGCGATGGCAATCACTTTTCCGTCCGGCGCGACAAACAGCATGTCCAGCGGGATCAGCGTGTTTTTCATCCACATGCTGGCTTCACGGGGCTGGCCGAAATCGAACAGCATGCCGGCATTCGGCGCCATTTCCGCGCGGTTCATCAGGCCGGTGCGAATCTCTTCGGCATCATCGGCCAGTTCGACCGTGAAACGATGGACGGAGTCACCTGTATCAATGACGAGGGGGCTGGTTTCCAGCTGGGCGAAAGCGCCCTGAACGAGGAAAAACGCGGTGGCGAAAAGGCTGGCGATCAATCGGGTCATGCGAGCTGGTTTAGCCGCGCATTCGGGGGTCGGCAAGCGCTCTTGCTGCTCAGCGGCCTGCCCTCAGCCAGGTTTCACGAACGTGACATGTTCGCCCTTGGATCCGTTCTCGATGACGACGTCCAGCAGGGTGCCCGGTTCGATATCGTCATAGCCCGCCTTTTTCAGGATCACGGCATGCACGAAGATGTCGATCTCCACACCGTCACGATGCACGAAGCCGTAACCGCGCGTGCGGTTGAACCATTTCAGCGTCACGGGCGTGTAGTCAGGCTCCTCGCCCGTCTCGCGCGCCACGGCGGCACGCGGCCGCTCCATTTCGATAATATGGGCAGTCTGCCACCCGCGTTCGCGCTTGACCGCGTCGCAGACAATGCGGGCATCTTCGTCGGCATAGGTTTCGCCATAATCGCGCAGGCAGGAAACGTGCAGCATGACATCGCCCTCAAGCGAGGCGTCGGACGTGGATTCCGCGATGATAAATCCATAGCCCTTGGCACCGTCGAACCATTTCACACGGCCGATCACGCGCACCACAGGCTCAGCGCCCGGCATGTCTGATTCGGATTTCGCCACAGCTCTCGTCATCAACCCAAATTCCCCAAGGGAGTAACCTAAAATGTGAGAGCGCGCTTGTCACGCGATCTTCACATCAAAAACAGGAAGTTTCAGACTCCACGGACCAAGCCCATGATTGCGGAGAAAAAACCTGGCAGTCCCTAGGGGAGTCGAACCCCTCTTTTCAGGTTGAAAACCTGACGTCCTAACCGATAGACGAAGGGACCGCACCGGTTTTGAGAAGTGGCGATATAGCGGCTGTTTCCAGCGAGGGCAACCCGTGAAGCAGCGACATATGCAGAATGTTCAGTCGGCGGCCGCGTCGCCCACGTCCAGCTGCACGCGGCGCCGCCCGTTCCACTCGTCAGCCTTGAGTTTCCCGGTGAGATGCACGCGGGCGCCATTTGTCAGAACCTGGCCGAGCGGCGTGTCGGCAGCCCGCCAGGCGATGCATTCGAGGCGCCCGCCAGCGTCTTCGGCGATAAAGCGGACATGGTTGGCGCCAACCTGCCGGACGCCCGTGACATGGACAGATTGCAGCGCAAAGACCGGTTCGGGCGAGCCGATGCCGAACGGGCCGATCTGGGCGACCTGGTCGACAAGGGCCGGACTGGCGGCACCCGGCGCCAGCACGGCATCGATCCTGAGTTCCAGCGCCGCCGTGCGCTCGGCCGAGAATTGCGCCATGTGCGCCACCATCCAGGCGTCGAAAGCCGGGACCTGTTCAGGCTCGAGGCTGAGGCCGCCCGCCATGGCATGCCCGCCACCGGAGAGGATAATGCCTTCGCGCGCCGCCATGGTGATGGCATCGCCAATGTTCACGCCTGTCACCGAGCGGCCAGACCCCTTGGCGACGGGGCCAAGCCCCTGCCCCCAGCCGATAACGATGCTGGGCAGGTGGTAGCGTTCCTTGAGGCGCCCGGCGACGATGCCGATGACGCCGGGATGCCAGCCCTCGCCGCTGGCAATGAGGATGCCGCGTTCGGGATTGCGCGCCAGCGCCTGTTCGGCCTGCGCCATGGCGAGGTCGAGGATGGCGCTCTCGACGGCCTTGCGCTCCTCGTTGAGCGCATGGAGGCGTTCGGCGAGTTCGACGGCTTCCTGCCGGTTATCGGTGGCGAGCAGCCTGGCGGCGATCCACGGGTCACCCACACGTCCGCCCGCATTGAGACGCGGACCGAGCATGAAAGTGGCGTGATAGACGGTTTCAGTCTTGCCGATTCCGGCGACGTCCGCGAGCGCGCGAAGGCCCGGGTTCTGGTCGCGGGCCATGGTGGTGAGGCCCTGACGCACGAAGGCGCGATTGACGCCGTGCAGCGGAGCCATGTCGCACAGCGTGCCGAGGGCGCAGAGGTCGAGAAAGGGCATGATGTCCGGCAGGCCGTCAGTGGGCGCCAGGCCGCGTTGGCGGGCCAGCCGGTTGAGCGCGGCGACAAAGACGAAGACGACACCAGCGGCGGCGAGATGGCCGCAGCCGGACGTGTCGTCGGGCCTGTTGGGGTTCACGAGGGCTGCCGAGGGGGGATGCTCGCCCGACATGAGGTGGTGATCGATGACAACGACCGGCAGGCCGATGGACTCGGCCTCGTTCAGGGCGAGCGTCGCAGCGGCGCCGCAATCGACCGTGATGACGAGTTCGGACCCCGTGTCCTTCAGGTGGCGGAAGGCGGCGGGTGAAGGGCCGTAGCCCTCCTCGAGCCTGTCCGGCACGTAGAGACCGAGATCCTGGCCCCAGGCGCGGAAATAGCGGGCCAGAATGGCCGAGGACGTGCCGCCGTCGACATCATAGTCGGCAAAGACGGTGACGCGCTTCTTTTCAACAATGGCGTCGAGGACGATGGCGGCGGCCTTGTCCATGTCGGCAAAGCTGGACGGGTTCGGGAAATAGTCGCGGAGTGTCGGTGCGAGGTAGCTGGCGGCCTCAGCGGGGTCGACGCCGCGCGAGGCCAGGAGCCGGGCGAGGAGGTCTGACCCGCCGACACTGGGGGCAAGGCGCCGGACGAGTGCTTCGTCGGCCTCTGCGAGCGTCCAGAACCGGCCCGTGGCGGACTGGTCCACCTGGAAAAGGCGGGAACTGGACTGGCGCGCGGCTTGGGCCATGGCGGAATGAGCTTCCTCTCAGAGAATCGGGAAGCCCATCCTAGCCCAGAAATCGGCAGCTGTGACCTGCCCGTGCAGTGCTCAAGCCTTCCGGTCGGAGCGGACGTGACGGACCATGCCGTCGGTGGAGGTCATGACCAATGTGTGGGTGTGGACACGGCCAGCGCCGTGCTTCACGCCATCGAGCAGGCTGCCATTGGTGACGCCAGTGGCACAGAACACGGTTTCGCCGGACGCCAGCTCGTTAAGTGAATAGGTGCGGCCGAAATCGGTGATGCCGACCCGGGTCGCACGCTTTTTCTCGTCGTCATTGCGGAAGACGAGGCGGGCATACATCTGGCCCCCGACGCATTTCAGGGCCGCTGCCGCAAGAACGCCTTCCGGCGCGCCGCCGGAGCCGACATAGAAATCGATGCCGGTCTGCGGATCGGTCGTTGCGATGATGCCGGCGACGTCACCGTCAGTGATCAGGGCGATGCGTGCGCCGACGCCGCGCAGGCTGGCAATGATCTCTTCATGGCGCGGGCGGTCGAGCACGCAGGCGGTCATTTCCGAGACCGGCACGCCCTTGTGCTTAGCGAGCGCTGTGATGTTCTCGGCCGGGGTCGCATCAAGGCTGATAATGCCGTCCGGGTAGCCCGGGCCGACGGCGACCTTGTCCATATAGGTGTCAGGCGCGTGCAGCAGGCCGCCGCGCGGGGCGATGGCCAGGACGGCGAGGGCATTGGCCATCGCCTTGGCGGTCAGCGTCGTGCCTTCGAGCGGATCGAGCGCAATGTCGATCTCCGGCCCGTTATTGGTGCCGACTTCCTCGCCGATATAGAGCATCGGCGCTTCGTCGCGCTCGCCTTCGCCGATGACGACGCGGCCCTTGAAGTCGACGGCATTGAAGGCCGTGCGCATCGCATCAACTGCAGCAGCATCCGCCTTTTTTTCGTCGCCGCGGCCGACTTCCTTGGCCGCCGCAATGGCTGCGAGCTCGGTCACACGGACCATCGCGTCAGCAAGTCCCGGCGTCAGAACGTTGTTTTTCATGGCTTTTTATCCCCTGTCGCACTTTTCCAATTATAGCGCGATTTGTTAGAGCAATTAGCTTGCCGTTTCGATTCGGATCAGGCGCGGCGCGTCCATTAGCACGGTCAGTATCCCAAGTCTCGCGAGGGCTGCCGTCATGTGCGAGCGCGCGCACCGGTGTGTGACGATGGCCACCGGGCTGGCACCGGATTCGTCAGCCGAATCCTGCAGCAGCTGGTTCACGGACACACCTTCTGCGGCCAGCGCTTCGGTGAGGGCAGCCAGCGCGCCGGGCTTGTCGGCCAGGCGGACACGCAGAAAGAAGGCCGACGTCTCGTCGCCCGACGCCGCCACGAAGGGACGCTCCACATGGTGTTCGGCGCGGCCAAAGGCTGGCCGGATGGCCGGGCGAAAGAGCTTGGCGACATCGCCCATGACGGCGCTGGCCGTGGGGCCGGCTCCGGCACCGGGACCGGTCAGCGTGATGGCGCCCACCGGGTCGCCTTCGATGCGAACCGTGTTGAGCGAGCCATTGACGCGTGCGAGCGGGTGATTGGCCGACAGGGCCATGGGCTCGACGCGGCAGACGACGCCGTTCTCGGTGAGCACGCCTTCGGCGATGAGCTTGATACGCAGGCCGAGACGGTCGGCCAGTTTCAGGTCCAGCAGGTCGATCTGGTCGACACCGGATACGCTGACTTTGGAAAAGTCGAGATCGGCGGAAAAGGCAATGGCGGAGAGGATGGCGGCCTTGTGGGCAGCGTCCATGCCGGACACGTCGAGCGCCGGGTCGGCTTCGGCATAGCCTAGCTTCTGGGCCTCGGCGAGGACCTCGTCATAGGACCGCCCCGTTTCCAGCATGGTCGTGGTCAGGAAGTTGCAGGTGCCGTTGAGAATGCCCGCGACGCGCTTGATCTCGACGCCGGCAAGGCTGTCGCGCAGGACGCGCACGACGGGGATGCCGCCCGCAACGGCGGCTTCGAACAGGAGGTCGACGCCCTTTTCCTGGGCAAGTGCGGCGAGCGCCATACCGTGCTTGGCCATCAGGGCCTTGTTCGCCGTGACGACGTGTTTTCCGGCCTTGAGAGCGCTCTCCACGGCAAACTTGGCCGGGCCATCGGATCCACCAATGAGTTCTATGAAGACATCAACATCGGGATCTTCGGCCAGCGTCGCCGCATCGTCGAACCAGCGATACTTGTCGGTATCGACGGGGCGGTTACGGCTTTTGCTACGCGCGCTGACACCCGTGATTTCGACCTTTCCGGGCAAGCGCAATTTGTCTTGGCGCTCAACCAGCTCAATCAATCCGCAGCCGACATGGCCGAGTCCTGCTATTCCAATTTTCAATGGCCCCACGAATGGCCCTCCGGTTCATATCGGGCGGTGGATAGACCAGTTGCACGCAAATGCGAAGGGCCTATGGGGCAATTGCAGCAGGCTGTGGCCTTGTGCCACCGGATTACTCCGCTGCAGCTGACGACAATTCCTTGACGCCATGCCTGGACATGAACTTGCGAATGTTGCGCGCGGCCTGACGGATGCGCTGTTCATTCTCGACCAAAGCAATGCGGACGTGACCGTCGCCATGTTCACCGAAACCGGCGCCGGGCGCCACGGCGACGTGGGCTTCGTTCATCAGCATCAGCGCGAATTCCAGGCTGCCCATGTCGCGGAACGGTTCGGGGATGGGCGCCCAGGCAAACATCGACGCTTTCGGGCTGGGGATGGCCCATCCTGCCCGGCCGAAACTCTCGACGAGTACATCCCGGCGATGCTTGTAAATCTGGCGGAACTCTTCGACGCAGTCCTGCGGACCATCCAGCGCGGCGACAGCCGCCACCTGGATCGGCGTGTAGGCACCGTAGTCGAGGTAGGACTTCACGCGCGCGAGCGCGGCGATCAGCGTTTCATTGCCTGCGACGAAACCCATGCGCCAACCGGCCATGGAATAGGTCTTGGACATGGTGGTGAATTCGACCGCGATGTCTTTTGCCCCGTCGACCTGCAGGATCGAGGGCGTCGGCTCCTCGAAATAGATTTCATTGTAGGCGAGGTCGGACAGGATCCAGAGATCGTGCTTCTTCGCGAACTTGACGGCGTCCTTGTAGAATTCGAGGTCACACACGTCCGCCGTCGGGTTCGACGGGTAGCAGAGCACCATGGCTGTCGGCGGCGGAACACAGTGTTTCACGGCCTTTTCAAGGTTGCGAAGGTAATCCTCTGGCGACGGCGCTGGCACGGCGCGGATCGAGGCACCAGCAATGATAAAGCCGAACGAGTGCAGCGGATAGGACGGGTCGGGCGAGAGAATGACGTCGCCGGGCGCAGAGATGGCCTGTGCAAGGTTGGCGAAGCCCTCCTTGGAGCCCAGCGTGACGATGACTTCCTTGTTCTTGTCGAGCGTGACGTCGAAACGGCGCTTGTAATAGTCGGTGACGGCGCGGCGCAGGCCCGGAATGCCGCGCGAGGCGGAATAGCCATTCACGTCCGGCTTGCGGGCGGTCTCGACCAGTTTGTCGACAATGTGTTTCGGGGTCGGTAGGTCCGGGTTGCCCATGCCGAGATCGATGATGTCGGCCCCTTCCGCACGGAGGGCTGCCTTGCTCCTGTTCACTTGCTCGAAAACATATGGAGGAAGGCGCCTGATCTTGTGAAATTCGGTGTTCATCTCTGGCCTTTCAGACCCTGGGTGACGCGCGGGACATTAAAGCTGTTCCTGATTGCAGCGATCTCGTCGTCAGTAAGAAAGTTCGAGGACTCGTCCAGCCCGGCAAATTGCTGGCGGATCTCAGCCCCGACGGCGGCGATTTCGGCCGGCCCATTGGCCGGCAATTCCGCTCGCGCGGTTTCTGCAAATTGTGCCGCCAGAGCGGAAACGCGCTTGGCTGACGCCGGCAATGTCTTGCCGGGCAATTCACCAGGCGCGATCGTGGGAACTTCAGCCAGTTCCGGATACCCTTCGCCACGGATTTCCTGACGACGGGTCTCGTACCAGTCCGGCGCCTGATTGACAGCATCGCGGACTTTCGTGAACGAGTTGGTGCACCCAACTAATAGCAGGCATGACACGCCTATGAGGGGAATCACCGTGTTTTTCATGGTTAAACTCATTAAATCACAAACATTCTGATGAATAGTAACGCATCAACAAACAGGCGATATTGGGACCGATGAGCAGCAAAAACACAGAAAAAGCTGCACTTCCTTCGCTCGGCTCCCTGATTGCCGAGCAAAATCCGCTGCAAATGCAGGTGTTAATGACAACGCTTGCATTGGCCAATACGGAATCGCAGGCGCTGATCAACGACGTGCTGATGGGATCAGGGCCGATCGGCACCGTGGCGCAGGGCGACCCGATGGGCGCTGGCGACGCCTTCCGCGCCGTCGGCATGAGCCTCGCCAAGAACCCGATGGCCCTGATGAACGCCAACCTGGAACTGATGAAGGGCTGGATGAACCTGTGGCAGGAGATGGCCACCGAAGTGATCGGCACCGAACCGCCGAAAGAAACCGACAAGCGCTTTGCCGACCCGGAATGGCATACCAATCCGGGCTTCAAGTTCATCCGCAAGGCCTATGACGTGAACCGCAACTGGCTAATGGGCCTTGCCGACCATGCGCCGGACCTGCCGGACAATATCCACCTGCGCGCCAAGTTCTTCACCCAGCAGCTGGTCGACACCCTGTCGCCGACCAATTATCTCGGCACCAACCCGCAAGCCCTGCGCGCCTTCATGGAGAGCGGCGGCGAGAGCGTGCTGAACGGCATTCGCCTTGCCCGCGCCGACGTGAAGAAGGCGGGCGGCAAGCTGAACATCAGCCAGACCGACGAAACTCCGTTCGAGATTGGCAAGAACATTGCCACCGCACCGGGCAAGGTGGTGTTCCGCAATGACCTGATCGAACTGATCCAGTATGCGCCGACGCAGGAAACCGTGTATTCGCGACCGTTGCTGATCTTCCCGCCCTGGATCAACAAATTCTACATTCTCGACCTGCGCGAAGAAAATTCCATGATCCGCTGGCTGGTCGACAAGGGCCTGACCGTGTTCGTCGTGTCGTGGCGCTCTGCGGATGAGGTGACCAAGGACTATACCTGGGACGATTACAGCAAATACGGTGTCTATGCGGCGGTCGAGGCCGCGCTTCAGGCATCCGGCTCGAAAAAGCTGAACGCTGTCGGCTATTGCATCGGCGGCACGTTGCTGTCGGGCACACTGGCGCACATGGCCGCGCATGATGATGACCGCATCGCGTCGGCCACCTTCTTTGCCTCGCAATCCGACTTCGAACTGGCCGGCGACCTGAAAGTCTTTACCGACGGCCCCGGCCGCGCCTATCTGGAAAGCGTCATCGACGAGAATGGCGGCGTGATGCCCGGCGCGATGATGTACGAGACTTTCAACTGGTTGCGCCCGATCGACCTGGTGTGGCGCTACGTGATCGACCAATACATGCTGGGCAAGTCTCCGCGTCCGTTCGACCTGCTCTACTGGAACGCCGACCAGACCAATATTCCGGGCGAAGTGCACAAGCGCTACCTGAAAGATTGCTATTCCGACAACAAACTGTCCAGCGGCGATTTCGACCTGCTGGGCGAAAAGATCGACCTCAAGAATGTCAAGATCCCGGTCATGGTGCAGGCCAGCCGCGATGACCATATCTGCCCGTTCGAGAGCGTGTATCGCACCGCTACCGTCTTCGGCGGCGACACCAAATTCGTCCTGTCTGGCTCCGGCCATATTGCCGGCGTGGTGAACCACCCGGACTCACGGAAATACCAGCACTGGACCGGCGGCAAGATCACGCCAACCGGCGCGGAATGGCTGGAGACCGCCGAGGAGCACCCGGGTTCCTGGTGGCCGTATTGGTGGGAGTGGCTGCGGCCGAAATCCGGCAAGAGGAAGGACGCTGTCGAACCGAAGGATATGGGCCTTGGCGCCGCGCCCGGCTCATACGTGCGTGTACGTCTCCAGGATATCAAACTGCCGTTGAAATAGCGTTCGGACGAAGGGCCGGTGACCAAGGCCAGGCCCCCTGCCCGGCCTTCACACCGCCGACGGCCATGACAACGCCTTGCAAAGCGATGTATTCCATTCATAGTTGATAACTGGTTTGTCGGCTGGAGGCGGAACATGGCGCAGAGCGGCGCAGACACTCATTCGGCATGGGCCGCATTTTGCGACTTGCCGAATGATCACCCCGCGCCTGTTTCCCTGACGCAGGCCAGCCGCCTGAAATCCTATTCAGCGTCTGAAACGATTATTCATCAGGGCGAACCCGATACGGCGCTCTACCTGATCGTCACCGGCAGCCTTCGCGCTGTAAAATATTCGCAGAATGGTCACGAAATCTGGCTTTCCAGCATGGCGCCCGGCGAGCTGGTCGGGGAACTCGGGTGCCTGACAGGCGGAAACCGGACGTCATCTGTCACCGCTGAAGACGACGCGACGCTCCTGGCGATCCCCAGCCCACAGTTCCTGCTGCTGATGAGTCAGCATGCTGACCTGGCTGTCGCCGTATCGCGCCTGCTGGCGCGGCGACTGGCCAAGACATCGGACCAGTTGACCGAACTCACCGCCCTGCCGGTTTCGACGCGGCTGCACCAAGAGCTGATACGCGTGGGCATTCCGGATCCGCACGATTCCGAGGTCATGACGATCGCGTCGCCACCCACCATTTCGGAACTCGCGAAGCGCATCCACACCAGCCGGGAAACGGCCTCGCGCGCGTTCGGTTCGCTGGAACACAAGGGACTGCTGAAACGCAACAAGGGCGAAGTCCAGGTGATCAATCCGCGGTTTTCATAATCGACGCACGAGGCGCGCCGATGACACCGTCATCAACCAATGCTAGTATCAGCTTGGGTGGAGATGATGGATTGTGCAACAAGAACGGACATACCGGGCATTTATCAGCTATAGCCACGGTGATGCAAAACATGCCCGGCGGATATATCGAAAACTGTCGACATACAGGCTTCCAGCCGCACTCCAGAAAGGCGGCCCGGGCAAGCTGGGCACCTTTTTCATGGACCGCGAAGCGCTGGCAGCCGCCCGTGACCTCAGCCAGGAAATCCTCTCTTCACTGAGCCAATCGCAGGCGATGATTGTCGTGTGCTCTCCTGCAGCGGCTGGATCGATATGGGTGTCGAAGGAGATAACGGCCTTCAAGGCCCTGCATCCGGACGCTCCCATCCTGGCGGCGATAATCTCCGGGGACCCGAATGGTGCGTCAGGCCAATCGGCATGCTTCCCTGCCGTCTTGCAGCAGGACGGAGAGCCTCTCGCTGCCGATTTCAGGAAGACCGCCGACGGCCCACGGCTCGCCCAGCTGAAGCTGGTGGCGGGGCTCACACACATTCCTCTCGAAGACCTCCTGCGCCGGGAAGAGCATCGCCGGACCCGGCGCGTGATGGCCGTCACAGCCGGCACCTCGCTGATTGCCCTAGTCATGAGCGGGTTAGCCATCACCGCAGTGTCAGCCAGCCAGCTTGCACAGCAAAGACAAAGGGAGGCGGAGGGCATGGTCGATTTCATGTTGGGCGATTTGCGAGACCGTCTCGAACCGGTCGGACGTCTGGACGCACTTTCAGGCGTCGCGCAAAAGGCGCTCGACTATTATGCCGGACAGGACGAGACCAGGCTCGACTGCGATGCCGCCGGACGCAAGGCAACGGCCCTGCAACTGGCCGCCCGGGTTGCCATTGATGCGGGGGACCGGGAGGCGTCGTTCGGCTATGCCGGCGCATCAAAGCGGCTGACTGATCGCCTCATAGAAACCTGTGTCAATGACCCCCTCACCTTGTACAATTCCGCCCAGGCCGAGTTCTGGGCCGGAGAAGCGCAGCGGCGCCAGTGGCGGTCTGCCGGCGCCGATGCTGACGCGCCGGAGCTGAACCTGGTGCGAGCCCACTGGCTGGCCTATTACAACCTGTCGCAGACGCTTTTTACTCTTGATCCGGACAATCCGGATTACAGGCTGGAACTGGCCTTTGCGCGCAGCAATCTGGGGACGGTCGAGCTGAACGCCGGAAAGACCGAAGCCGCTCTGGCCTGGTTCAGGCTTGCAGAAGATGACTTTCGGAAGATCGCCGAAGAAAACCCTAACGATACCAAGCTGCAACTGGAATATGCCGACGCGATATCGTGGACCAGCACGGCGCTCATACATCTCGCGCGGTTCGATGAATCGCTGGATGCGCGCCAGCGCCACTGGGATTTGCTTGAACGGCTCGACAAACAGGCGGCCAATCCGGACTGGCGTGTTCGCCGGGATATCGTGACGGCCCACCTGCGGACCATCCAGGCGCTGATCGCGATACAGGATATTGACGCAGCGCGGAGCGGCATTGCCACTGTGCGCCCCCTAATTGAACAACTTCGGGTCCACGATCCGGAAAATTCCGACTGGCGGGATGCTGAGGTTTTCCTGACGGGTCATGAGCAGAGCCTGAGCGCGCTGATCAGACAGAACAATCAACCATAGAAGAAAGGAACCGGGCTGATGGGAAGTGCTGTAGACTATATTACCAACAACTATTTTAGGCCGACCACAAACAATGACATTTACAACCGGGACACTACGGTCGCAAGCGGGACAGAATGCATCAAGTACTACAATGTATCCATCAATGATCGCGGCGGAATTGATGTGACGAAGAAAAGCAGGGATAATTCGTCAAATCTTGGTTCTGATGTAATCGTTTCGGACTTTTTGGAGTCTGGTTGGCGTGACAATTCCGCTTCCAAAAGTGGTGATGCCGACTCGAAATCTGTAAGTACCGAGAGCATTTCATTGATCGACATATTATCTAAGAGCCAATGGTTGCGAGGCGATTCAACATCAAAGAAGGATCAGTCCATTTTTGATATCGATGTGGACGGACCACACGTTTATTGCCTGGAATTGGATATAGGAAACATCTATGTGGATCCGAAAGTTCTATCATTCGCAGAGTTCGGAGGAAAATTTGATCACCTCAAGTTCTACAGAAACTGCGGCGCGAACCAAACAACGCTCAGGAGACTGGCATTCTCGCTGATCGGAAGTCCAGACCATCGAGCATCTATGCGCAGGCCTGATGGCGAAAATGGCAGTATCGGTCACAAATTCAATTTGCATTTCATACTCACCGACTCTCGTGACGTTGACGACGAAGATAGAAAGACGACTGAAATCATATTCGACCCAAAAGCCAGAGACGGTGGCTCACCGCCTCCACCACCTCCTCCGCCTGGACCGTGAGTGATCGGAGCTGTCGGAAATCAATGACTCTATCGGAAGCGGCATCGGGCTCAGGTTCGGGCCGCTTCCCTATTTTGGTACGGTGGCGGTAATCCCGGCCGGGTCAGTGAGCGCGTAGAGACGGGCGTCGGTCGGGGCGTGTTTCAACCGGTGACGCCCGACATAGGATACGGTGGCCCTGCTATCAGACGACAGGGCGAGGCGGGCTGCGAAGGCATCGCTGACCAGGATTGATCCGGGAACGGCAACCGGTTCGATGCGCGCAGCATAGGCAATTTGCGAGCCGAACGGCGCCTGCCGACCCGTCAGGGAATCCGTCGCAAACGAGACCGGCCCGTAATGCCCGCCAATCCGAAGGGCTAGCGTCTCCGGAAGCCCGAGCGCCGCAAGATCCATTGAGCGCAGACGCGCTTGCATGGCAATCGCGGCATCGGCCGCGATTGCGACCGAACTGAACATGGCGAATATCCCGTCGCCCCAGCTGTTGAGGTGCAGGAGATCGCCGCCCCAGCCATGCAGAACGTCAGCCAGTACAGGCAGGACATCGTGCACCACGGTTGCAACCTGGCGATCAGCCAATTGGCCGAAGCCTGCGAAATCGGCAAACAGCATCGCTGCCAGCTGGCGGTGGTCTTCCGCCAATTCGATTCCCGGCAGATCGTCGTCGACCGGCCAATCAAGGTCGTTTCCAAGGATCAGGGTTTTCAACTGCAGTCCTGACGCATTCCATGTGTCATGCGATTGTCGCGTGTGGCCGCGATCCGACGGCGCAAGCAGGACCTGCACCGCGCTGGTGGCAAGGCTGTCGGCACAGACAACCGCGCGCCCCATGGCAAGTTCTGCGGCGAGCTGGACCGCAACGCGGCCCATCAGGGATGTGTCATTGGTGGCAATGTCGATGCTTTCGGCGCGCGCGAGGCAGCGGACATATCGTTCCCGCCAAGCCGGACCGAATGGCAGGACCGAATGGGTCTGGAAGGCTTCGGCTGCGCAGGGCAGAATGACACGGAGCGCGCAGCCGGCATCAAGGAAGGCCTCCGCCAGAATGATGTCGCTGCCAGCGGCGAGTGCGCCATATGCGACTCCGATCCGGTTGGTCCGGACTGCGGTCGCCGCGGCTGCCCTGATCTGTATTTCGTTGCCCTGGTCGCCTGGGTCAAAGCCCTGAATGCGACCGGCATAACAGGCGATGGCCGGAGGGCGAAAGGCGTCCAGCCATGCAGTAGGCAGGGACTTGAATTCCAGGATGCGGACAAACTGCCTGAGTGTCGACGCATGGGCGGGATAGTTCTCGGGATCAACCGCAATGGCGTTGGCCAGGGCTGTTTCAGCTGCGCCGGGACGGTCCAGAAGCAATTGCGCTTCGGCGATTGTGGCCATCCGGAAATACTGCGCCTCAGACGGGCCTGCCTGCGACAGGCGCTGCAAGGAATCCAGAACGTCCTGCGCCAGGGATTGTGAACGGACGCCCTGCCCCGATAGCAGGAAAAGCGTTGCCGCATTGATTCCCGAATACGACCCCCGCGTGATCTGGTAGGCTTTGTAATAGGCGTCTGCGCTGGCCTGAAGATCGGCGCGCCCGCGGGCTGCCCCCTTCATCAGGCCGGTGTCTTTCAGCAGGCGCCCTCGTAACGACAGGGCGTCCTCGTCGGTGGCATCGTCGAGTCCGAAAGCGGTGTATTTCTGGAGGGCCAGCTGGGTCGCACCGCCCCGCGCGAGCGCCAGAACGGCGGCCCGCTTGTTCGCTGCAACGGCGTCGCCCTTTTCAATCGCCGCCAGCGCCCTTTCGTAGATTTCGAGAAAGTCGGGCCCGTGCATGAATACAGATCATCCCTTGCGTTGAAACTGGCGCTCTTCCCACCGTGAGTTGGATACCGGATCGCGACAATGATTGCCACATTGCGGCGCGCGTTCTCGTTCCAACGTCCTCGTTCGCTACGGCAAGTGTTGCCTAGAAATTAGCTGATCACCGTGACGACGGTCACACGGTCATCGGCGATCGCGGAACTATTGTGAAAAGCGTGAGCCCTGATGGTGGGGGATGCACTGCGCGGGAGGGGCATTTTCGAGGGAGGACTGATCTCCTTCGGCAATGCCCCGGGACGCAAGGCAAGCACGGGAGGTGACGCGGCTTCGTCGGCCAGTTCCCGCACATGTGTTTGGACGAAGCAGATATAGGGAAGCACAATCAAATGGATCATCGTTCGCTATTTTCACACGCAAGTTCAATCGCCGCGCTCGCCGCCGCAGGATCAATCCTTGCAGGCTGTACCACGATAAAAAGCGAGAAACGTGTGCAACCCGCGTTCGAGCAAGAGTCGGCCGCAGGGCTTACCTACTTCCTGCCGCAGAAGTTCGTGACAATCGACATCAAACCCAAAATGATCGATCCGGGCAATATCAAAAAGGAGCTAAAAAAAGCGCAGGACGCCCTTGGCAAGGCACTTGAAGAAAAAGCAAGCGCCGACAAGGAGGCAACGCGGCTGGAAGCGCTTGTTACGGGCCTGGCTTCTGAATCAGCGGCGAAAGACAAGCTACAGCAGGAATGGTCGATAGCAAAAGTGCGGGTGACAATTAGCGAAAAGGAAGCCAAACGGCTGGACCAGATCGTCAAAGAGCTCGAAGCCGAGATCGAAATGGCAAGATCAGGTTCTGAGGCGTGCAAGTTTGAAGTGAGCGCAACACTGTCGGCGTCTTACCCCGATCCCACAAACAGGATGCTGGCGCGCCCGGTCCATCAGGCGCTACGTGATGATACTGCAAAAATAGCAGTGTCTCCGGGCGGCCTGTTATCGTCCGCGAACGCTGTCGCCGTGGACCAGTCCGGACAGATCCTCGCTGAAATTGCTGGCGCTGTTTCAGCGATGGGTTCCCGGAATGCGTTTGAAGCGAAAATAGGGCCGCCCTCGACTGCGACCAGGAAGTGCGCGGATCTGATTCCGATCAAATACACATTCAATCCCCTTGAAGAGGATCATTTAACGGAACTGAGCGGTTACCTCGGGAGCTACGGCTTGCGGATAAAGTTCGACAAGTTGGGCAGCTCGTTCCTGGAGACAAATTCCGCTATCTCCGGTCAGAGCGGCCTGGACGATCCGCTTAAACAAGTCACGACGCTCGACCCTGTGAACAACGCGATTGTCGATGGATTGTTCTATCGTTCATCAGCGCCGGTATTGATGCTCGTGGAACAGAAGTCGACTGACAGCACATGGCTGCCGGCCGATGCATCTATCCTGATGCTGCCGCAAGCTGGCCCGGTGAGCTATATTCCCTTCCGGTCATCCGCATTCGTCAAGACGGTGGACGATGTGGAATTCGTCAATGGCGAGATCAAGAGCTGGTCTACGGACCGCCCGAGTGAAGTGCTCGAAGTCGTGCGGCTGCCGGTCAAGATCCTGAAATCGATCGTGAGCATTCCCGCCGAAATCCTCAGCATCAAGGTCGACTACTCATCCGATGCAAACCAGCTTGCCCAGAACCAGGCACTGTTTCTCCAGCAGGAAAAAATCAACAGCGCCTATCTCAATTGCCTGAACGATTCAGCCGGAGATCTGGAGAGCGTCAATCAATGCACCGAGATCATCAACTAGAAGCCTGAAATGTCCGGAGGGACTACCATGTTTAATGACTGTATTCAGAAGTTTCTGGCCTGCTCGGCCCTGTGCATGATAGTTGCGGCTCAGGCCAGCGGACAGACAACGACCGACAACCTCGAGAGAATTGGCCGAACAATTGATCGGGCACCGTATCCTGATGAAGTACAAGAATACTTCCTGCGCTCGTCAGACATTGCGGAGGACCATCGGGCGGCCGTCAAACTGGGGCCCGACGGAACGAGCCGAAAGGCACTTTTCGCCAAGGATTCAGTTGTCTTGCGGCTGGCGCCAGATCTGGACGAGACGGCGATCCGGGAGCTGCTGGAGAAATATTCCCTGGACGTGGTCGAGATTTATCCGGAGATCCAGACGATCCATGTTCGTGCTGACCTAAAGCCCTTCTTTTGGTACGAGCTGGGAGACGAGACGGTGAACGATCAGTATTTCAGAGGTTTGTCGGACGCCCGGATCGCGTTTGAAGAAGATCCTCGAATACTGGTCGCTGCGCCTGATTTGATCGTGACCGAACAGCAGGCCGCAACGACGACCGGCCCTGCGAGCAATCTCGTGACACCCGAAGTCTTTGTCGTCGCCTCGGCGTCGGAAAGAGTCGATTGGGGCATTGCGAATACGGAGTCCGACCAATTGTGGGGGCTGAAGGGCGCCCATGACGGTGTCATGCTCGGCGTACTGGATACCGGCTTCGCGCGGCATGAGGATCTTACTTTTTCTCAGCCTGCAATCAATTTCAAGTCCAGCGATCATGGCAATCATGTTTCCGGGATCGCGTGCGCACGGCATAACGGCATCGGCGTTCGTGGCGTGCTGCCCAATTGTTTCGTGGTTCCCCGGGCCAGAGAATATTATACGTATCCCAACAGCGTATCGAGCATCGCCCACTTCAATCGAAATTTCAGCCAGATCATGGGCGAAATGTTGAAGGAAATATCGAGCGACCAGGGTGTCGACGTCTACAATGTCAGTCTTGCTTATAACTGGATGTCCAATTTCGGAATCAATCCCGATGATCCAAATCAGAGGGAGGCGAGATCCCTGATCGAGTCCCAGGGAGAAATACTGGTCGCTGTACTCGGTATAGCGGCACAAAAAGACAAGGTGATCTATTCCGCTGCGGGAAATGACAGCCCCGGCCTCGCGACCCCAATAGACGCCATCTATTCAAGTCCCTTCAACTGGGCGGCAAAGACATCGTTCAAGCGCACCAGGGTCAGAAGTGGCGTTGTCGTCGAGGCCCACGACAAGAACGGCAACAAGGCGGCTTTTTCAAACAAGAATGGCGATCTGTCCTGCCCCGGCGTCGACATCCAAAGCGTGCTCGCATTCGATGCCCAGAAGAATCCATCGAACAATTCCTACGGCATCATGAGCGGCACCTCGATGGCGTCCCCCTATTGCGCCGCAGGGCACCTGCTCTTCAAACTCGTCCGTCCGGACTATAGCGATCTTGAGACCGTGGAATGCCTGCTGCATTCCGACCAGAACTCAAGCAGTGGAACAGTCATGCTGAAACTGACAAAAGCGTTGGAGGCTTGTCCGCCACGGGCAAACTGACGAAACAGGTTTTGGGCCAGGCATTCAGTGCGACATCAAAAGCGGGACCTTCGATTTGCGAAGTAACGTACGGGTGACCCCCGGCAAAACGGTTTGCTGAAGACGTGAGTGCCGGTATCCGCCAAGAACGATCAGGTCCGCGTCCAAGGACGTCGCGACATCCAGAAGCACGTTTGGAACGGAGCGACCCGCACTGTCCTCGTTGCGAACCTCGACCTGGTAGCCATGCCGGGAGAAGTGCGCACCGATATCCCAACCCGGGACTTGACCGTAACCTGTTTCACCCGGGTTCGCATCGACAGTCGCCACGCAGACTTTCGCGTCATCTGACAGAACCAGCATGCTGTCATGCAGGGCGCGGGCCGATTCACGACTGGCGTCCCAAGCCACGACCGCACGATCACCGACAGTCTCGCCGGTCCAGCCCACCGGAAGAACCAGAACGGGGCGACCGCCTCCCATCAATACGCCTTCGAGCATGTCGGCATGGGGCTGAGCGTCCGATTCATCGGGGGCGCGCACGATGACGAGATCGGCATGACGTGCATTCATGGCGGACAGCGCTTCAACACGATTCGAAAACGTCTCGAAGTGACGCATTTCCACGGCCGGTTCTTTGCCTGCCTGCTTTTTCTCAAACTTGTCCCAAGCGGCGATCATCGCGTTCCGCGCTTCCTGAAGGATGGACGCATAGACTTCACCCGCACCGCCAATGCCATAGCCCGCGAACATGGGCGGCAGAATCGTGAAGGCGGCACAACTGAGGTGGGCATTGCGCGACTCGGCAAAGGTGCGCGCGAACTCGAACGCCTTCATGTCGTCTTCGGGCGACGCCATGCATACACTAATGTCTTTGATTTTCATGGTTTCCTCGAGCTTTTGATAGCACCCGTTTACACGCAGACAAGCGCCGGCATTTGATCCGGCTCAATAAGTGCCCGGCGCGCGCAGATTTCCCAGGGCATTTTCAATGTCCATCAGGTCATCAGTCCCAGCGCCAGAAGCGTCAGGGTCGCGAGGGCGCCACACCAGGGCACCCAATGGGGCACGATAAACGTGCCCTCCGGTGCCGGATCGTTCCGACGCTTGATCCGGGCCAGCGCCAGACAGACGAGGACGAAGATCACCAGCGTGATCACAGATGTCCACTCGGCCAGGGCTGTTATCGTAAACCCCAGTGCCAGGGTCATCACGATGAGTGTGGACAATGTCGTGGCGATGACGGGTGTGCGGGTGCGCGCACTGACCCGCGCCAGGACGCCAGGCAGCGCCCCCTCATTTGCCAGCCCATAGATAACGCGGCCAGCCATGATGATCTGCACGATAATGCCGTTCACCGTCGCGAGAATGGCGATCAGCGAAATGCTGATCGGCGACAGGCCGGTCGTGCGATCAAACACGAGGGCGAGCGGTGCGCGGCTTTCCGACAACTCACTGACCGGAACCGTCGCCAGCGCCGCCAGCACAACAAGCGTGTAAAGTACGAGCGTCAGCCCGAGAGTCAGGAATATTCCCCGCGCGAGCGTCTTCTGCGGATTCACCGTTTCCTCGGCAATCGAGTCGATATCCTCGAAACCGATGAAGGCGAAGAAGGACAGGAGGCCCGAAGCGAATATGCCTGACCAGAGCACGGGCGAAAATGAGGTCGGCACGGATTTAACGGCCTGCTCCCCAAGATCCGCGCCCGACCAGATTGCGCCCAGGACCAGGATAACAAGCCCGCCAACCTCGATCAATGTCAGGGCACCTGCGAACAGGATCGACTCGCGGATGCCGAAACATGCGACAATGCCTGTCATCGCGATGACGGCGGCCAGTACCAGCATGTAGGGCACGTCAATCAGTTCCACGATGTACCCCGCTGCGCCGTGTGCAATGGCGGATGACGAGACGATGCCTACAGCAGCGACCCCCAGCCCAACGGCAAGGAAAAGCGTCGGCGAATTGAACCCGGCCTTCACGAAGTGCGCTTCAGCTGCCGCATACGGCATCCGTCCCGTCAGCTCTGCAAAGCACGCCGCAGGCAGCAACATCACGAGGCTGGCGATCAGAAACGAAATCGGGGCGTGATCGCCCGACAATGCAATGACTTCGCCGACCAGGACATAAATTCCCGCGCCAATTGTTACGCCAAGTCCGTACAGGACGACGTAAGGGAGTGTCAGCGCGCGTTTGAGGCGGGGTCGGGCGGTAGGTGGTTGTGTCATCGGGCCTGCGTCGGGGTTGCTTGAGGAATACTGTCAAAAGGAGCAAACAGGGAATGCCTCCTGACATCCGGACGCCATGCTTTTCGGCCTTTGCGCCCTGGAATGCTCTGGCGTCCCGACAAAGGCAGGACACCATATCGTCCGTGCGGACGCTCGGGAGGCTGTCTGCGTCCAGCGCTCCCTTCGGAAGTTCAGGGCACGAGCAAGGCCGCGATACGCGGTTGATCGACGACGTATTCAGTCATGCTGCCATAGACCAACCGATGCGCCCGCGAATGCAGGCAAGCCCCCATAACAACGAGGTCGCAATTTCGCTCCAGGGCAGCATCGATGATCGCTGGGCCGGGGCGCTGGTCGCCAGGTTTGACGTGAGAACTGCCTGCTTCCAGCCCGTGCCATTCCAGATACTCGACCATGTCTGCCGGGTCGGGATCATCTTTCCCGCCCTCGTCACAGCTGAACACAATTATCTCCCGCGCCTTGCACAGAAACGGCATTGCCGCCGCGGCGGCCCGCGCCGATGCAGCCGAACCATCCCATGCGATTGCAACAGTCTCTCCGATCGCCTTTGCGCCGTCTTTCGGCACGACCAGAAGCGGCTTGCCGGCATCACGAAGGATTTCTTCCACGAGAGGCGAGAACGGGCCCATCCAGTTTGTATCCGCTGACGAGGTGACGATCAGGTCGGCAAGCCGGCATATGGGGCCGAGCATCACCACGACTTCACCGATCTGCTCGGTGAAATGTGCCGTGAAGCCCGGTGTTGGACTATCCGTCTGCAAGGGCTGCGGGTCCTGCGCGCTGACAACGGCGTTGTATTGAGCGACGGCATTTTTGCGACGCTTTTCACTGACCTCATCAATCCAGTCCAGTAGCTCTCCTGCACCGCCACTGGGCCACCAGATCGGCCATTTCCTTGATGATGCCGGTGGCTGGTCAATCAGCGATACGACTTTGACATGCGCCTCGAACCGACGCGCGAGGTCAAAACCTGCGTCCAGTGCCAACCGTTCCACTTCGAGCGGATTTTCCAGATCGTGTTGCCCGATAAGCGGCACCAATATCGTCTTCATCGAGGTCTCCCAAAACATCCAATCTACAGTCGCTCGGCGTTCAGTTGTTGTTCTCAATCAATTCCAAACTTCGTGACGAACACAGACCAGCCTGTTTTATTGCGGACGTCCAGATATCAAGTGAAAGGACCCACGGACCAACTGCGAGCGATTGGGTCGTTCCCGATTCCGAATGCCCGATTGCGTCATCAGTTATTCATCGACGGACTCATCCTGCTGGACCTCGGGCTCGATGAGCAGAATTGGTACACCCAGACGCAGAGTCATTCGCGACACAATAGCAGGATCATCCAGCTGTTCATCCCGCGTCTTGACGATCATCGTTGGCGGGCGCGCGCGGCCAGCCGCCCATATCGGGCCGAGTTTATCCAAACGGCTTTCGCCCGCGCGCACCACCGGCTCTCCGACAACACGACCGATCTGTTCGGCCAGGATGATCGCGGGGTCTCCTTCTCCTTTCGCCAACACCAATATGCCGTTCGATTCGACGGGTAGATGCGGCGGTGCAAACAGGATCGACGCGCGCGCAGACAGGGCTGCATGACGCAACTCGGTGAACGGGCGAGACTGACGCGCGAGCGGGTCAGCGGGCTGGACCAGAATCAGCAAGCTTTCCCTGGGCGTGGCTTTCAGGTCGGCAAGCGCCTGCCCGGCTTCAAGCACGGAGATGTCGGCCTCAACGCCCACCGATCTTGCCATATCCGAGAGGTGCTGGATTTGTTGCCGCGACCGGTTGGGGGACCTGGGGACGTCAACGACCTGGCGCAAGTCGCGCCATTGCCCCGTCACGACATCCAGAACGTGACCGAATGTCACTCGCGCGGAAACAACCAAGTCTTCATTGGTGACGAGGATGGCCCGGCACGTCGAACCGAAACGCTTCGCAATCGCCAGCGCAGCCGTTTCGCTGGACGCGCTGGCGACAGCCGCAATACTGACAACCGTACATTTCGCAAATCGAGCCTGCACCTCAGTCATCGGATTCCTTTGAAACAGATGACCGGCTCGGCGGGGCGCGAGGCGGTTCGCTTGGCGGGTTTTCCGGCGGAGCCCCCGGCGGCTCTGATGGAGGGACGTTTGCAGAAACGGGACTGGCTGGGTCTCCTACGTCACTGCCCCCAGACTTCGAAATCACCTGCGCAAAAGCCGACAGTGCGGCATCGACCTTTCCGTGAAAGACCTCGGAAGAGACGTCCGTCAGAAGCGTGACCGCTTCGTCGACGCAGCGAACGGGATACACTGCAAAGTGACCCTTTCGGCATGCTTCAACCACATCGTCGTTCAACATCAGGTGCTGAACATTGCTTTCGGGGATGATCACACCCTGATCACCGGTCAGGCCACGCGCATTGCAAATGTCGAAAAAGCCTTCGATCTTTTCATTGACCCCGCCGATCGCCTGGACTTCCCCACGCTGGTTGATCGACCCGGTTATGCCGAGAGACTGCTTGAGCGGCATGCCTGCCAACGCAGACAGAAGCGCGCAAAGCTCGCCCAGGGACGCGCTGTCACCTTCGACACCGCCATATGACTGTTCGAAAACCAGACTCGCGTTTAGCGACATCGCCTTATCAGCCGCATAACGCCCAGCCATGTAGCCCGTCAGGATCATCACGCCCTTGGAATGAATGGGTCCGCCGAGACTCGCTTCCCGCTCGATGTCGATGATCCGGCCGCTGCCGGGGCGCACGCGCGCCGTCACCCGGGTTGGCTTTCCAAACAGAAAACCGCCGATCTGGAACAGGCTGAGGCAGTTGGCCTGGCCTTCAGTCGAGCCATCCGTGTCGATCAATGCGATGTCCCGGAGAATACCGTCTTGCATCCGGTCACTGATCCTGCCCAGGCGGCGTCGCCTTGAAGAGATCGATTCAGCGACATCACGGCGAGTGATCGAGCCTCTTTTCGCCACACTGGCGCGGTGCGATGCCTCAACCATGAGATCGCGGATATCGCTTGAAACGAGTGAAAGCCTGTCTGCATCACCGGTTGAGCGTGCGGCCTCCTCGACCAAGCGCTCGAGCGCAGTATTGTCAGGCGGCAAAAGGCCATCCTGTGCGGCATGCGCAGACAGCTTCGCCGCGTATGCCGCCTCGGAACCTTCCGACCTAGGCGCATCTGTTTCGAAATCAGCGAGCAGTTTGAAGTGAACGGAGAAATCTGGATCGTAAGCAGCCAGAACATGGTGCATCCAGGCGTCGCCCACCAGAATAACCCGCAAGTCGATCGGTATAAGCTCCGGATCCAGCGTAATCGTTGTCGAGAGATTGAGCACTTCACCGAGACTCTCAATCTTAACCCCCGACTGCCGAAGGCTCCGCTTGAGCGCATCCCAGGCCAGCGGCTCGCGGAAAAGGCTACGGGCATCGAGAATCAAATATCCGCCATTGGCCAAATGAAGCGCACCAGGCTTGATCAACATGAAGCTTGTGGTGAGCACGCCAGCTTCGGCCCTGTGTTCAACCCGGCCGACAAGGTTGGCGAGCGTCGGATGGACCTCCTCCACCACAGGGACACCTCCACCCGCTTCGTCATGAGAGACGAATACGTTCACATCATAGCGCTCCAGGGGACCAAGCGACCCGTTGGGAGAAATGGGGCCGGCGTCAGATTCCCGGCTTTGTGCCGCAAAATTCGAGAAAAGGATGATATTTTCCACAAGGTCGCGATGCATCGCGTCCAGATGCGCGACCGCATTGGGGAATTCACTGAGTGAGGCCTTTGTCTCCTCGATGGATTGCTTGATGGCCGCCTCGGCTGTTTCACGCTCTACGTCCCTGAGGCTTTGCCGTGTCTCGCGTTCCCATCTCGGCAAGTTCCGGAGCGCGTCGGCCAGCAAGTCCTGGACTTCCTTGAGCTGGCCCTGCCGCCGTTTCTGCTCACGTTTGGGAAGCGCATTGAATGTCTTCGGATCGAGAACGTCACCGTCTTTCAGGGAGGCAAGGGAGAAACCCATTGGGGTCTGGATTATGGCAACGTCGCGTTTGCGTCCTTCCTCTCCAAGCTTCTCGAACATATCTTCCTTGCGATTCGAGAACGCATCCTGGAGGGCCTCTTTCCGCGCCTGAAATTCCGGTTTCTCAAATGCGGCGGGCACGGCAGCAATCAGGTCGATAAGGAGTTCACGCACCTCATCCCGAAACTTCGTGGCGCTTCCCGGCGGCAAACGAAGCGCCCTGGGTTTGTAAGGCATTTCAAAATTGAACACATAAGCCCAATCATCCGGACTTTTACGTCCAGTCGTAGCATCCTCAAGCAGCGCTTTCGTTGCGGCCGATGCATCGGCCCCCGGGGGCGCGGCGACAAAAAGATTAAATCCTTTCGCCGACATTCCCGTGGCAAGCTGAATCGCCTCTCGCGCGCGGTCCTGGCCAAAAAACCCATCAAACTCGACAGTCGATGATTGTACCGGCTCAGTCTCGGCGAGGTGTGTCTTTCTGCGAAGCCGGTTCGCAGGCAGCGGGTCGATGGTGCCCGCTTTGTCGCTTGATGCCAACTGCACCTCCATGTCCTACAGACATCGTCGCATCAAGTTCGCGTTTGTGCCAGTATGTGCTTTGGTTGGAAAATCTAACATTGCGCGGGCCGAATGAACTAGGGGTATTTCCCAGGGTGCTAGTGACGAACTCCGTCTGACGTGCCCCCGCCTCCCCCAATCTCGTGACTGCTGTTCTTGTGCAACAAGCAGGATATGCCTTGCTCGAACGGCGGCATTGAGCGACCGCCCGGACCTGCTTTCCCGTTCAATAGCCCTCTGTGGGTTGGCGTGATTGTGTGCTGATGAATGTGTCGATGCGCGTTCGTACCAATCGTGCATTCGCCGGCTCATGGCAGGGGCGTAATTCTACCACCTTTCGTTTGACAGGAGGCCTTGGAAAATTTGTATGGCATGGAAGCGACATCGTTCAGAGCGGCGACGACACCCGCAACCAGGACACTCCCAAATGGAATTGAAGCTGAGCATACGCCTTGATACGCCAACGGGAGGCCGGTTCGGCCCGGGAAAGGCCGCCTTGCTCGAAGCAATACAATCGTCCGGCTCGATTGCAGGGGGAGCGCGCGCACTTGGCATGTCCTATCCCCGCGCGCTCAAGCTGGTCGAGAGCATGAATGTGTTGTTTCGCTCGTCCCTGATTGAATCGAGCCATGGCGGGAAGGATGGCGGCGGCGCCGTGCTTACCGAACAGGGGCTGAAAGTGCTCGCATCGTATCACGCGCTCTGCGAACAGGCGGATGCGGCGACAAAATCGAGTCGGCGCGAGATAGCCGCGATGATTCAGCCCTCCAGGGACTAGTATCGATATAAATCACCATTTAGAACGATTAAATGCGTTCAGCCTCGCCCCTGGCAACACATGAGCACCCCCAGGACGTGCTCGGCGCAGCGCTCGGCTTCGCGAAATCCGGCGCCGCAGTCGCGCTTGTCATCGTCACGGCGACCGAGGGCGGCGCGGTGCGGACTCCCGGCGCCCTGATGGCCGTGTCCGAGACGGGCGAGTCCGCAGGCTATGTCTCAGGCGGTTGTATCGATGCCGATGTCCGCCTGAACGCCGTGGAAGCGTTGAATTCCGGTCAATTGCGTAAACTCCGTTACGGCACGGGGTCGCCTTTCCTCGATATTCGCCTGCCCTGCGGCGGCGCCATCGATGTCGTGATTGTTCCGAATGTCGCGCCGGATACGATCTCCAGGATATACGAAAGGCTCGACAACAGGGAGACTGTGCGGTTCGCCTTGCTGGCCACGGGAGATATCCAGTTCAACGTCGCCCCCGGTGAAGCACCCCTGTTCCAGACGGCCTACAAACCAAAACTGTCACTGAGGATTGCTGGCCGCGGCGCCGACTGCCTCGCGCTGGCGCGGCTCGCGTCTGCCAGCGGGTTTGCGTTGAGCTTGCAGCTACCAGACGAAGCTGACGTCGAAGCTGTTCGATCTGCAGGAATCGGGCGCGCAGAGCGCCTCACGACCCCTTGCAGCCTCGCACCTGTCCTAGATGACGCTTCGACAGCGTTCGTGTTGATGTTCCATGATGTCCACTGGGAAACGGCCTTGCTCAAGCAGGCGCTGGATGGGCCGGCCTTCTTCATTGGTGCTGTCGGGAGTGCAAAGACCCATGCCAAGAGATGTGAAAGCCTGAGACAAGCCGGGACGTCCGAGCATGACATCAAGCGGATACGGGGCCCCATAGGTCTCGTGCCATCCATGCGCGATGCGTCGATGCTCGCCATTTCCACGCTTGCCGAGATTGTTGACGCCTTCCACTCGAAGGAGGCCGTCCGTGTTTGATCGCACCGCAATCCTGCTCCTCGCGAGCGGCCTGTCTTCCCGGTTCGGCGCAGGTGACAAGTTGATGGCCAATCTTAATGGCCGCCCCATTCTCGCGCGCGCTGCCGGCGCGCTCGCCAACCGCCCCGTTGCCAAGCGCGTCGCCGTGGTCGGCAAGGACCAGACCGCACGCAAGGCCTGTCTTGAAGCCCTGGGCTTCGAGATCGTTCTCAATCCGGCACCTGAGGACGGCCAAGGGCGCACACTTGCGATCGGCAGCCAATATGTCCGCGACGCAACAGAGGCCGACAGCGTGTTGATCCTGCTTGGCGACATGCCGTTCGTGACCGACACGCATCTTGAAGGAATGGCGCAAGCCCTTTCGCAGGGCGCCAGTGCGGTGATGTCGGAAACCGGAGGAAGGCTTTCGCCCCCTGCCCTGTTCCGTCGTGATCATTTCGGCCAGCTGGCGGCTGTTACGGGCGACAGAGGAGCTCGCCAGATTTTTGCCGGTATCCCGGCGCGACACGTCGTGGCGGCCGCCCCGGACTTGTTGATGGACATTGATGACGGCCTCGACCTTCAACGCGCAGAGGAGCAGCTGAATGGCTGACGGATTGGCACTTCCGGTGAAGATGCCGCTGATTGACCGCTATGGGCGGCAGGTCACTTATTTACGCCTGTCCGTGACGGATCGCTGTGACCTGCGCTGCACCTACTGCATGTCCGAAATCATGAAATTCCTGCCGAAGGCAGAGCTTCTCTCGCTAGACGAACTGGACCGGGTTGCGACGGCTTTCGTTGAACGGGGCGTTCGCAAAATCCGGCTGACGGGCGGAGAGCCGCTTGTTCGCAGGGACATCGGACACCTGATCGAGCGACTGGGACGGCTCATGGATCAGGGGCTGGACGAACTGACCCTGACGACAAACGGCACGCTTCTGGCTGACCATGCCGACGGCCTGATGCGCGCAGGCGTGCGCCGGGTGAATGTCTCGCTGGACTCCCTGGACCCGGAGAACTTTGCGAAGATTACCCGGCGCGGCGACCTGTCAAAGGTCCTGAATGGCATCGATGCAGCGCTTGAATCCGGCCTCAAGATCAAGATCAATACGGTCGCGCTGAAACACCAGAATGCCTCCGAAATCCCGGACATGGTCGAATGGGCCCATGCGCGCGGCATGGACATGACGCTGATCGAGGTCATGCCGCTAGGCGACACCGGCGAAGACCGCATCGACCAATATATTCCACTGCCGATGATCCGCGATGACCTGGAAACGCGCTGGACCCTTGCCGAGGAAACCAGCCGCGACCCGATTGCCGGTCCATCCCGCTATGTGCGCGTAAAGGAAACCGGTGGCCGGCTCGGCTTTATTACTCCGCTAACCAATAATTTCTGTGCAGGCTGCAACCGGGTCCGTGTCACGTGCACGGGCCGCATCTACATGTGCCTCGGACAGGATGATCATGTTGACCTGCGCGCCGCCCTGCGCGAGGCGCCAGATCCGGCTGTTGCGCTTGATGCCGCACTCGACAAGGCGCTTTTCGCCAAGCCGGAAAAGCATGATTTCGAAATCAAACGCCGTGGAAGCGCGCCGGCGCTTCCGCGCCACATGTCCACGACGGGAGGGTAAGCGATGGCACGTCTGCTCTATTTTGGACGCCTCATGGATACGTTGGGCACCAGCGTCGAAACGCTCGCCCTGCCCGCCGGCGTCGCTGACACATCGGCTCTCAGGTCCTGGCTGGACAAAGACCGCCAGCTGGGCGGCATGCTTATGGAAAAGACCATACGGGTCGCGATAAACGACACGATCGTGCCTGAGCCATGGCCCATTGCGGACAGTGACGACATAGCGTTCCTGCCACCGGTTGGTGGAGGGTGAGCATGATCACAGTCACCGACCAGCCTTTCGATCCTGCCGAGGCCCTTTGCGACTTCGAGAAACGCGCGGCGGGCGCCGGCGCGATTGTGAGCTTTACCGGCCTCGTCCGGGGCACCAGCAATCTCGGCAAGGTGAAGACGCTCCATCTGCAGGCCTACGCCCCTATGACTGAGCACGGCATCGCCAAGGCGGCAGCAGACGCGAACGCGCAATGGCCGCTTGATGCGCTAATGGTCATCCATCGCGTTGGCGACCTCGCACCAGGAGAGCCCATCGTGTTGGTGGCAACTGCCTCGGCACACCGGCGCGCCGCTTTCGAGGCTGCCGATTTCCTGATGGATTACCTCAAGACCGAAGCCGTTTTCTGGAAAAAAGAAACGACGGACTCCGGCGCACACTGGGTCGAACCGCGACCTGAAGATTATGCAGACCGCGACCGCTGGTCGAACACAGGAACCTGACTCATGCATGGCATCAATGAATCACTCGAATTCGTCCCGGTGCGGATCGCCGTCCTCATTGTCAGCGACACGCGAACGGTCGAGACCGACACATCCGGCACTTTGCTGGCCAATCGCATCCGGTCGGCGGGCCATGAAGTGGCCGACCATCGTATCGTGGCCGACGATGTGACCGCCATCCGCGGCGCGGTCTCGGCATGGATCGCCGATCCCGAGGTCGACGTTGTCATTTCCAGCGGCGGGACAGGCCTCACGGGGCGCGACGTCACGCCCGAAGCGGTCACGCCCTTGTTTGAAAAGACCATCGACGGTTTTTCCGTCATCTTCCATCAGGTCAGCTTCCAGAGCGTCGGGCTCTCGACGCTGCAATCGCGGGCTGTCGCGGGGCTTGCGGGCGGAACATTCATCTTCTGCCTCCCCGGCTCGAATGGCGCGGTCAAGGATGGCTGGGACAAGGTCATCTCATTCCAGCTCGACAGCCGCCACAAGCCCTGCAACCTCGTCGAACTCATGCCGCGCCTGCAGGAGCGTTGAACGATATGAACGACCTGTCGCATATTGGCCCCGATGGCCGCGCCCGCATGGTGGACATTGGCAGCAAGGTGGAGACCGAGCGCACCGCAATTGCGGCCGGACGGGTGCGCATGGCACCGGACACCTTGCAGCGCGCTCTCGACCGCGACACCAAGAAAGGCGATCCGATTGCCATTGCCGAACTGGCAGGCATCATGGGGGCCAAGCGCACCTCGGACCTGATCCCTCTTTGCCACCCCCTGCCTCTGACCAGCGTGACGGTATCCATCGAACGCGACGGGGATGCGGAGGCCTTGCGCGTGATCGCCACGGCGAAGACGACCGGCAGGACGGGCGTCGAAATGGAAGCGCTGACTGCCGTGTCCGTCGCGTGCCTCACCCTCTATGACATGCTGAAAGCCGTCGACAAGGCGATGGTCATCGACGGCATCGAACTGATCGAAAAGACCGGCGGAAAATCGGGCGACTACCGGAAACCGGCGTCATGAGCGGATTGATCAGCGTCGACAAGGCGCTGGCGCTTCTGGCGCAGCATGCCCTCACCCTTCCGGTCCAGACAGTGCCCCTGGCTGCTGCGCTCGGCGCGACGCTGGCCGCCCCTGTTACGGCAAAGGTCTCGCGGCCGCCTGCTGCCGTGTCGGCGATGGACGGCTATGCCGTACAGCTGTCCGATGTCGGCGTGCCTAGCGCGCGATTGCGCGTCATCGGCGATGCGCCGGCTGGCCGACCTTTCGAAGGCGCGGTCGGAAAGGGCGAAGCCCTGCGCATCTTCACCGGCTCCGTCATTCCCGAAGGTGCCGACCATGTTGTTATCCAGGAAGATGCAGACCGAAACGACGATACGCTTGTCTGTCGAAAGGCCTATGATGAAGCGCAATTCATCCGCGCTGTGGGCATCGACTTTGCCGAAGGCGACGTTTTGCTCAACGCAGGTGATTTGGTCAGTGCCGCGGGGCTCTCCATTGCAGCAGCGGCCAATCGTGGCACGCTCAACATCTATCGGCGTCCCCGCGTGGGCATCCTCGCGAATGGTGACGAACTTCGCGCGCCCGGATCCGTGCTTGAGCCGGGACAGATCGTCAATTCCAATCCCGAAGGGCTGGGCGCGCTTGTCCGGCAATGGGGCGGCGAACCGGTCGACCTGGGAGTCGCCGACGACACGATGGACTCGATACGCGCCAGGATCGACGCGGCACTGGAAATCGACATTTTCCTGCCGGTCGGCGGCGCGTCTGTTGGCGATCATGACCTGATGCGGCCGGCTTTCGCAGACGCTGGCTTCACGCCCGTCTTCGAGAAGGTTGCCGTGAAGCCTGGCAAGCCGACGTGGTTTTCCACGCGCGGTGACCAGCGCGTCCTCGGTCTTCCCGGCAATCCGGCGTCAGCCTTCGTATGTACCCACCTGTTCCTGAAGCCATTGATCGAAGGCGGCAAGCGACGCGCGCTTGTCAATGCGCGATCCGTCAGCGCATTGCCGGGTCCGGGGCGCAGAGAGACCTATTTACGCGCGCACGTGCATGCCGACGCAGATGGCGTGCTCAGGGTGGAGGCTGCCGTCAATCAGGACAGCTCGCTCATTCGTCCGTTCCTGAAGGCCAATGGCCTGATCCGCAGGCTGGCCGATGCGCCGCCTGCCGCCGCAGGCGATCCGGTTCAGGTGCTGATGATCGCTCCGCTCGAATAGGACCCGCCCCTTGCCCGTCCTGCTAGCGATCCTGTTTTTCATAACGGCTGCGTTCTATGCAGCAGTCGGTTTCGGCGGCGGGTCGACCTATAATGCCCTGCTCGTCCTGAACGGAACAGATTACCGAATCCTCCCGTCGATCGCGCTGGGCTGCAATATTATCGTCGTCGCGGGCGGGGCCATTCGATTCTGGCAGGCTGGGCACCTGCGGATCGCGCGTCTTGTCCCCTTCCTTGCCGCGTCCGTTCCTGCGGCCTGGCTGGGCGGGCGCCTGCCCGTTTCGGAGACGATGTTTGTCGGCCTGCTCGGTGGTGCGCTCTTGCTGTCAGGCCTGCACCTTGTGTTCCAATCCGCCCCGGATGAAGCGTCCGATTGCGAGGAAAAAAAATCCTCCGCCATCATCGGTCTAGCCGTCGGCGGGAGCATCGGCCTTGTGTCGGGTCTGGTCGGCATCGGCGGGGGCATCTTCCTGGCACCGGTACTGTACATGCTGAAATGGGGGCCGCCACGCCAGATTGCGGCCGCCTGCAGCCTCTTCATCCTCGCCAATTCGTTTTCCGGTCTCACCGGGCAGATCATGAAGCTTCAGGACACCAATGTGCTTTCGCTTGCATTGCCTTACTGGCCGCTGCTGCCTGCGGTGCTGGTCGGCGGACAGATCGGCTCATGGTTCGCTGCCCAAGGCCTCCAGGTGAATTGGATCAAGCGCCTTACGGCGGTTTTGATTCTCTATGTCGCTTGCCGCCTAATCCTGCGTTGGATCAGCCTTGCAGGCCTCATTGGCTAGACGTTTCAAAAGCCCGCCCTGAGCGGCGTTTCAAACCGTTCCAAACAATCACTTATTCGAAATCACGCGATTTTAAATCGCAATTCGCGACGCGTGCGCTATAGTTAAACGTGGCAAAGCGCGCCCGCGGCAGAGGAAAGTGTGGACATGGCAAATCTCAAGGTGAACGGCAAAACGCATACCGTTGATGTGGAAGAGGACACTCCGCTCCTTTGGGTGCTGCGAGACCATATCGGCCTGACCGGCGCAAAGTATGGCTGCGGGATCGCGCAATGCGGCTCCTGCACAGTGCATATCGACGGCGTTGCTGTGCGATCCTGCGTTTATCCCCTCGGCGCGCTGTCGGGCGAAGAAGAAATCACGACGATTGAGGGTTTGTCCGAAGGGGCCAGTCATCCGGTCCAGCAGGCCTGGGCAGAACTGGACGTGCCGCAATGCGGCTATTGCCAGCCCGGCATGATCATGGCCGTTGCAGGCATGCTCAATACCAATCCGAACCCGACCGACGAAGACATCGACGCCGAGATCACCAATATCTGCCGTTGCGGAACTTTCGTCCGCGTACGCGAAGGCATTCACCTCGCCAAGACCAAGAAAGCGTGAGGCAGAAACCATGACAGAGCAACTCAACCTTTCCCGCCGCAAGTTCATCATCGCCACCGGCGCTACCGGTCTTGCTATCGGTGTCCTCGCCGCCTGCTCAAAGAAGCCGGGTGAGCCTGACTATTCGGACATGGAGCCGAACCCGGAAGTCAACGCCTGGGTCCATATCGGCCATGACGACACGGTCACGGTTCGCATTGCGCGCTCAGAAATGGGTCAGGGCACACTGACCGGCCTCGCTCAACTGGTCGCCGAGGAGCTTGAATGCGACTGGGCGAAGGTCACGACTGAATACCCGACGCCTGGCCAGAACCTTGCCCGTGACCGCGTCTGGGGCGATTTCTCCACCGGCGGCAGCAGCGGCATTCGCCGCTCGCATCAATACGTCCGCGAAGGCGCGGCCGCGGCCCGCATCATGCTGGTCGAAGCCGCCGCCAAGGAGTGGGGCGTTCCGGTCGCCGAATGCACTGTGTCCAAGGGCGTGGTCTCGCTCAAGGGATCCAAGAAGACGCTTACCTACGGCAAGCTCGCCTCTGCAGCGGCACAACTCGCGCCGCCGCTCGAGGTAACCCTCAAGGATCCGAAGGACTGGACGATCATCGGCCAGCCCAAGCTGCGCCTCGACACCGCCGACAAGCTCACAGGCGCACAGATCTACGGCTCCGATGTCAAACTCGACGGCATGTTGACGGCCTCCATCCGGCAGTCACCCCAGATTGGCGGCAAGGTGAAGAGCTTTGACGCGTCGGCTGTCACGTCCATGCCCGGCGTGAAGAAGGTCGTACAGGTGGGCGACGATGCTGTCGCCGTCATCGCCGACACATGGTGGCGCGCCAACAAGGCTGTCCTCGCCCTGCCGGTTGAATGGGACGGCGGCGTGGCATTCTCCAGCGCCGAATTCGAGACGGAACTCGATGACGGCCTGACATCCGACGATGCCTTCACAGGTAACAAGGTGGGCGACATCGCCCCGGCCTTTGCAAGCGCGGCCAAGATCATCGAAGCCACCTATAACATGCCCTTCCAGAATCACGCGCCCATGGAGCCGATGAACGCCACCGCGGTCTGGACTCCCGAGAAGTGCGAAGTCTGGTGCCCCACCCAGAATGGCGAAGCAGCGCTTGCCGCGGCGGCCGATGCTGCCGGTCTCCCGATTGAACAGTGCGACGTTTACAAGCTTCACCTCGGCGGCGGCTTCGGCCGGCGCGGCATGTCGGACTATGTCACCCAGGCCGTAAAAATCGCAAAACAGATGCCCGGCACGCCTGTAAAGCTGCAATGGTCTCGCGAAGAGGACATGCTTCACGGCTTCTTCCACCCGACGACGAAAGCAAAGGCACGAGGCGCTCTCGATGCTGACGGCAATCTTACAGGATTGCATATCCGCATCTCGGGCCAGTCCATCCTGGCCGCACTCATGCCACAGGCGCTTGCCAACGGCATGGACTATGCCACTTTCCAGGGACTCCTGCCGTCCGGCGTTGATGCCCGTGTCGAAGACCAGACGCTCAAGTACACGTTTGACACTCTCCTGGTCGACCACGCCATGCGCAATCCACCCGTGCGTCCGGGGTTCTGGCGCGGCGTGAATGCCAACCAGAATGCGATCTACCTGGAATGCTTCATGGACGAACTGGCCCATGCAGCAGGCCGCGATCCGCTGGAATTCCGTCTCGCCCACCTGAAGGACAGCCCCAATTCGCAGGCTGTGCTCAAGGCCGTCGCCGAGAAGTCGGGCTGGGGGGCGGATGACGGGAAGTCGCGCGGCCTCTGTAACTTCTACTCCTTCGGCTCCTATACCGCCGCCTGCGCCGAGGTGACCGTCGACGACGACGGAAACCTCAAGATCGACCGGATCGTCGCGGCGACGGATCCCGGCTATGCGGTCAACCCGCAACAGGTCGAAGCACAGGTGCAGGGATCGTTCGTCTACGGCCTGTCGGCGATGCTCTACGGCGAGATCACCTTCGAAAATGGCGTTGCCGAGCAAAAGAATTTCGACACGTTCAACTCCATGCGCATTTCCGAAATGCCCAAGGTCGAAACACTCGTCATGCCGTCCGGTGGATTCTGGGGTGGTGTCGGCGAGCCGACCATCGCCGTGGCGGCCCCGGCCGTGCTCAACGCGATCTATGCGGCGACCGGCAAGCGTGTCCGCCAACTGCCCATCAAGGACCAGAACCTGCGGGACGCCTGATATTGATGTTCGCACGATCATGCCTGCTGGCCGCCCCGCTGCTTCTCGCCGCGGCGTGCCAGCAGGCCCCTGCTCTCCCCTCGCCTGAACAGCCAGTTGCCGACGCAGGCCAGCTGACCGAGGCGGCCACTCTCGCCGCAACGTGTTCAGGGTGTCATGCCGGACCCGGTACCAGCGTGCCGAGCCTCGACCGAATGGATGACGGAACGCTTTCGGCACGACTTGCCTTCTACAAGACCGACGCAGACGGCACGACCGTGATGCACCGCATTGCGCGCGGCTATTCAGATGGGCAAGTCGAAGCCATCAGCCACTATCTCGACGCTGAGGCCGGCAATGAGTGAGCCTGGCTTTCCGGTTGATCGAAGACGCCTCATGGCGGGCATCGGCGCACTTGCCGGGACGAGCCTCCTGCCTTTGTCCGCATTTGCGAAAACTCGCGCCCGTGTCGTTATCGTCGGTGGCGGTTTTGGCGGCGCCACAGCGGCACGCATGCTGCGCAATCTCCTTCCATCGGCCACCATCACATTGCTGGAACCCAATGCCGCCTATACGGCCTGCCCCTTCAGCAACCTGGTGATCGGCGGCACACGCGCGATTACCGAACAGACCTTCTCCTATGATGCGCTTGCCGGTTCCGGGATCGCCGTCATCGCCGAGCAAGCAACGGACGTTGATCCGGTTGCCAGGGTCGTCACCTGCGGCGATGGGCGCACGCTTGCCTACGACCGGCTTATCCTCTCACCCGGTATCGACTTCCGCTGGAACGCGATTGACGGCTATGACGCGGCGGCCGTGGACCGTATGCCCCATGCCTGGAAGGCCGGATCGGGCACGCTGCACCTGCGCGACCAGCTCGTGGCGATGGACGATGGCGGCCTCGTCGTGATGTCTGTTCCCGCGCCCCCCTTTCGCTGCCCGCCCGGCCCCTACGAACGCGCCAGCCTCATCGCGAACTACCTCAAAAAACACAAGCCGAACTCCAAGCTTCTCATCCTCGACAGCCAGGACACGTTCTCCAAGATGCCCCTCTTCCGGGAGGCATGGGAAAGGCACTATCCCAAACATCTGGAATGGCGCGCGGCGTCGCAGGACGGGCGGGTCGTCCGCGTCACGCCTGATACACTCACCCTGTCGACAGATTTCGAGGACATTCATGCCGATGTGGCCAATGTCATCCCACCACAGAAGGCGGGCGAGATTGCAGCTCGCGCAGGCGTTGCCGACGCTACCGGCTGGTGCCCGATTGACGCAACGAGCTTCGAGTCGACGCTTCAGCCCGGCATCCACGTCATCGGCGACGCAACCATTGCCGCCCCGATGCCGAAATCGGCCTTCTCGGCAAACCTGCAAGCCAAGGTTTGCGCCATCGCTGTTGCGCGGCTCCTGTCCGAAATGGACGCCCAACCGACCACGCTAGCCAACACTTGCTATTCCTTCATCACCCCGGACGAAGCCGTCTCCATTGCCGGCGTCTACTCAAACAAGGGCGGCAAGTTTACAAATATTGACGGTGCGGGCGGTCTGAGTCCGCTCGGCGCAGGCGTCGATGTCCGCATGGCTGAAGCTGCACAGGCGGACGCCTGGTTCACCGCCATCACCGGAGAGGCCTTCGGATGATACGGTCTCGCTCGCGTGCGGTTCTCGCTTGCCTGCTCACCGTCGCGTGCACGCCGGACAGCCCGAACCTCGTTTCACCGAGCCAGATTGAGGGCGATTCGATCCCCCTTCCGCTTGCAGACACGGTCGCTGATGCCGCGCACGGCGAGGCCCTGTTCGTCTCCCGCGACAGGGGGCATTGCGTGCTCTGCCACCAGGTTGCCGGACTTGATGCAGAGTTCCAGGGGAACGTCGGCCCAGCCCTCACCGGAATCGGTTCACGGTTCTCGTCCGGCCAGCTACGCTTGCGCGTGGTTGACTATGAGCAGGTGCGGCCCGGTGTGTTGATGCCTTCCTACTACCGCACGCACGCCCTATATCAGGTGTCAAATGCCCATGAAGCCAAGCCGATCCTCTCCGCAGAGGATGTGGAAGACGTCGTCGCCTACCTGTCGTCGCTAAAGGAACCCGATGCCTGACCATCCCGCCCAGCCAGAGACGATGCTCAGCCGCCGCGCCCTCATCCGGCTTGGCGCGGGCAGCGTGCTGATCGCCGTTACGCCGCTGCCTGCCTTTGCGACACCTGACCAGGTGAAAGCCGCCCAGCTGGAATTGTTCGGCAACCGCATCATTCGCGAGGGCCGCGTCACGCTCAAGCTCCCCGCCATTGCCGAGAACGGCTATTCGGTTCCGTTCTCGGTCGAGGTCGACAGCCCGATGACGGAAGATGATCATGTGCGCCAGATCGCCGTCTTCTCGCCGCGCAACCCTATTGCCAATGTCGCCCGGTTCCAGCTTGGCCCCCGCACCGGACGGGCAGCCGTCGCCACGCGCATCCGGCTTGGCGGCACGCAGGCCGTTCAGGCTGTTGCCGAGATGAGCGATGGCAGCCTCTGGTCCGGCAGCGCGCAGACCGTCGTCACGCTGGCCGCCTGCGTGGTGCTCTGATGGCCAGCATCCGCCTCTCCGTCCCGAAGACCGCCATCAAGGGCGAAATCATCGAGCTCAAGGCGCTGATCCAGCACCCGATGGAGAGCGGCTATCGGCGTGGTTCGCGCGGCGAGCAGATTCCGCGCAATATCATCACACGGTTCGAATGCGTGTATGATGGTGAAGTGGTCTTCTCGGCCGACTTCCACCCGGCCATTGCCGCTGACCCCTTTCTCACATTCTACACGCGAGCGGTTCGGTCCGGAATACTGGCGTTCCGCTGGACCGACCAACACGGCGAAATGTGGAGCGATACCGCAACCCTGACGGTCACATGAGCCGGCTCGCTCTTGCCCTGGCTCTTGCCGCTTTGATTGCAGCGTGCAGCCCGTCGGCAACCCAGACTGCAGAGACGGACCTGCCCGCTGCCGATGTCCGGTCCGGCTACACCTTCCTCACCGCCGAAACACAGGCCATGCAGGATGACAGCTTCGCCAATCCGGGCTTTCTCTGGGTCGACCGGGGGGCCGCTCTCTTCGAAGACCAGTCGGGCAACGCGCCGTCCTGCGCCTCATGCCACAGTGCGGGCCTTGCAGGGGTCGCTGCCACCTATCCCGCCATCGACGGGACCACCGGTGACTTGCTCAACCTGGAAGGCCGCATCAACCAATGCCGCATCCGCCACCAGAGCTTGCCGGCGCTGGACTATGAAAGCGACGACCTGCTCGCCCTGACAGCCTTCGTTGCAAACCAGTCTGCCGGCATGCCGATTGCGGTCTCCGTTGATGGCGCTGCTGGCGCACATTACAGGAATGGCCGAAACTATTTCTACACCCGTCGGGGACAGTTCAACCTGTCCTGCCACCAGTGCCATGACGAAAATTGGGGCAAGCGCCTGCGCGGCGACACGATCAGCCAGGGCCACGGCAATGGCTTTCCGGCCTATCGCCTGGAATGGCAGACTCTCGGCTCGCTACAGAGGCGCATTCGCGATTGCGATGCCGGTGTACGCGCCGAACCCAGGGCATTCGGAGACCCCGCTTATATCGATCTCGAACTGTACCTGAGCTCGAGAGCCAGTGGCCTGGATATGGAAAGTCCGGCTATCCGCCGTTGAAGCGTGCCCGACAGTCCAGACGGCAGGGCATGATTTTTGAGAATTCTCCCGACACCATCAAGCTGGAATTGCTGTAACGCCGGGCCTAGGATGCATCTCCCATTGGCAATAGCTCAAACGGCAGAAGTGGATTGACCATGAAACATCCTTCTCCGGTGCCAGCCGGGCTCAAACGCGAGGTGTTTCATGTTCGGTAACAGCTTCCTCCTGTTCAAACTGTTCGGTATCGAGATCAGGATCAATCCGGGCTGGGCCGTGATTGCCACGCTGGTGGCGTGGTCACTAGCGCAAGGCATATTCCCGGAACTCTATGCGGGCCTTGATACAAGCGCCTACTGGGCAATGGCTATTGTCGCGGTCGTCGGCCTCGGCGTATCCATTGTCGTGCATGAGCTGGCACATTCCCTTGTCGCAGCAAGGTATGGTACCCCGGTTTCCAGCATCACGCTGTTCATGTTCGGAGGTGTCGCGGCCCTGGAACAGGAACCAAAGGCCCCGATTCCGGAACTTTTGATGGCACTGGCCGGCCCGGCCATGAGCCTTCTCCTGGCCGGGCTGTTCTTCGGCGGGAGCATCGCCTTGGGCGGCGTCGAACAGTATCCCGTACGCGCGGGCGTGTTTCACTATCTGGCACTGCTCAACATGGTGCTCGCCATCTTCAACCTTGTCCCGGCCTTTCCGATGGATGGCGGCCGAGCACTTCGTGCAACGATCTGGGCCGTGACCGGAGATATCAGGACGGCTACGCGGCGAGCCTCGATTGTTGGCAAATATATTGGGACAGGATTCATGCTGGCCGGTGTACTCGCCGTCGTCACCGGCAACCTGGTCGGCGGCATATGGTGGATGCTGATCGGGGGCTTTATCCGTGCATCAGCCATAGGATCGTTCATGAACACCCGTATCGAAAGCGTTCTGGAGGGGCTCCCCGTCAGCCGTTTCATGACCGCTAATCCCGATACAATTACGACTGACCTCTCGCTCGCAGACTTCGTCGAAAATCATCTCTACAGATTCGGCCACGACATGTTTCCTGTCCTGAAAGACGGGCGCCCCGCAGGCACGATCGGCCTTGGCGAGGTCCGAAAGGTTCCGAAAGATGCGTGGCACCAAACCCTGACCGGCGACATCATGACTCCGCTTGTGCCGGTAAAAACCATCGCTGGCGACGAGACCGCCCTGAACGCCCTGCTACAAATGCAAAAGAATGGCCTGAACCGCCTGCTCGTCATTGATGGTGGAACGCTCCTCGGCGTGATCGTCCTGAAGGACCTGATGGAGCTGCTCTCCATGAAACTGGCCTTGGAACCTGCAAGCGAAGATACGTGACCGACAATGTCAGTCGAAAGACATGGGTGTGCTGAAATCTGGCGCCTTGCCCAGCCGTCTCAATTGCAGGCCACGTCCATGTCATCATGCTCGCTCGAAATGATGGCGCGCGCACTCTCATAAACTTCAGGCGTCATCAACGCTTTCAGTTCGCAGGCATTGAATCCTTCCGGGTCAAACATGGACACGTATCGGCGCGCCTCACGAGAGATGTCTTCGTTTCCTACTTGTTCTGCAGCCAGCGCCCGAACAAGTTCGTTCCAGGCGAACAGGCCAGTTTTTTCGACCTTGATCGCGTGGTTTAACGCCCCTTCAAAGTCGCCATCACGCAGGTAAGTGAACCCCTTGTTTTCGGCGGAACCGCTCTGCTGGTTCTCGGTCTGTCCAAGTGCAACTCTCAGGGCGATCGCCTTGTCGAGGCAAGCGCGCGTGAGTTTCATCAAGTGCGATCCTTCGCCAGTATCGCCCGCCTCGCATACGCGCTCTGCAAGCGCCCGTGCGGATTCGATGTCGGCATCCGGCGGCAAGTCCGCGGTTGTGATCAATACTGTCCCCAGCCCGTGAAAGGCGTTCATTTGTATCGTCTGTTCCGCAGGATCTGGCGTGTCGTCGGCAGATGGATCGACCCGGTTGAGAGCCAGGGAATAATCGCTGAGCGCTTCCCGCGTCCGGCCCAGTTTTCGATTGCACTGGGCCCGCCAGTAGAGAGGCTGAAGACCAAGTTCATCATCGCTGCCAATTTGGCCCACCATTGCATCTACGGTCTGGCAATCAGCCAGTGTGTAACTCGAACGCGCCGACGATGCGTCGATAAAGCTGATCCAGGCCAGCCCGGTCTGAGCTAGGGAGCGCAAAGCCGGATCGGCCAGCGCGGATTTGAACGAGTCCTGTGCCGATTGGAGCTGTTCAGGCAAACCGGTATCACCCTTCTTTATTTGGGCGCCGCTTCGTTCCCATACCAGCAAGCCAGCCGCACCTTTCAGCAGGGCGCCTTCGGCACTGTTACCTGGTTTCGCGGCCTGTATCTCGATCAAGCGCTCATCAGCGAGTGAGTGGCGTCCGCGCTCAAGGAAACCCATGACGGCAGGCAGCGCTTTGTCGATCGCTTGCCCACCCACGGAACCGCCATACATCTGGCGCATTTCGTCATAGGCGCGGCGGATGGCGGCTTCCTGAGCTGCCACGCGATTGTTTTGCTGGTCGATATCTCGGCGCATGTTGAATGCATGTTTTTCGAGCCGATCGGAATCGGCTGTCAGGCGCGCCGATTTCTCAGACAGGTCCTGCGCGACAACATAGTAGTAAACGCCCAGCCCCGCAGACATCATGACCACGAGCACAAGCGTGGTAATGCCAGCGATGAGGATGTGCTTCAGGCCGCGTTGTTCACGCGATACAAGATCTATCAATTGCCGTTCGGCGGAGTCCGACATGGTGTTTGTCCTAAGCTACGATTGAACCAACCATGTCCAATAAAAGGCTACGCTTTTTCTTGCTCGCGCACTGGAGTTCGCGGACGAAGCCTTCGAAGAGCTTGTATCGTTTCGCCTGCGCCGCGTAGAGCGAGCGATCGATTGAATTGATGCAGTTATGCGCCGCACACCAGCTGGCAAAGAAACCGATCATTGCGGCCGATAGCGGCGCCAAGACCTGGAGGATCATGGGGGAGGCCTTTTCGCCCCCGCCCTGCGCACCGACTATGAAGGAGAAGCCGATAACGCCCATCGTGCCGAGCAGAAGCACGAAGCTGAACACGAACATGCCGAAGCAAAGGGACCGGATACGACAATGCCCCTTGCGCTCCTGCTGCAGGATCGCTGCCAGGACTTCGATGTCCCCTTCTTCCGCATCATGTCCGCTCGACGCTGGTATCATCCTTGTTTACCCAATCAGGTGCGCTTCAATTCGATGTCGCCCGTTCGCTCCACTACTGTCCTCGCGCTTCAGTAACGGTTTTTCAGCATGACAACGGTCAACACCTGTTTCGCCTTATCGGCATCCAGGCGCAGCAATGACGTAATCTTGTTCAGGAAATCCGCCTCCGACTGGCGGAGTTCACCGTCGGCCAGGACAATGTCCACACAGTGCGCAAAGACTGAAAGACGCATATCGCTGGGTAGCGAATTGCAGGCTTCCTTGAGGCCGTCCGGACGGGACTGGAGGCGTTCGTTGACGAGCGCATTGACCTTTGCGAGTTCGGCCTGATCGAGCCGCTTCATGGTGCGCGACCGCATCACCAGCGCAGCAATTTCCTGCCGCTCTTCCGGAGCGAGTTCGCCGTCGGCGAATGCCGCAGATAGAATGAGCGCCATATAGGCTTCGGGAATATTCCAGTCCGTGTTTGTCTGGAAGTCCCGCGCGAGCTCGTCGAGATCGAGCGGCGTCGACTTTTCTGTCGTTGTCGGCGAGAAGATGATTTGTACGTCGCTCATGTCGGTCTGTCCTGATTGTTGCGCTTCAGCCATCGCCAGAGTGCTCCTTGCTGATTGGTCTGTCTATTTTATTGCGGCGTACCGGAAATGGTACCTTCGACCGGCTTGGGTTTCACGGGGCGCGGACCGATGACTTTCACCTTGTGCGCCCTGAGCGCGTCAACGTGCTTCTGAAGAATCTCAACGGCTGCGTCGTCCCATGTGTCCGGAATGGTCTTGAGGTTGGCAGGTATCGGCGGGCCGCCCTTGCGCTGGTCGGCCAGGAGTTCTTCGATTTCAGTGATCAGGGTGGCACTCTCGCCGACCAGTCGGCCGATGTTCTCGTTAAACATTTGCTGACTGTCGCCGATGGTTTCGACCTCGATCCTGAGCGCGTCCCGGTCAGCGGTAAGCGCAGCGATCTTCGCGTTCAGATCGGCGGTCACGGCGTCATTGCCCTTGGCCTCCATATCATCAAGCTGGGTTTGAAGCTGTTGCACTTGATCCGTGCTTTGCCAAACGAGATAGCCAAGCCCGACGCACGGAACCAGCATGAACAGGAAAATCAGCAGGGGCACGACGGACCCGCTACGGTTCTTGGAAAACTGCGCATCGATGACCGGCGGCGGAAAGAGTGTCCTCTCCTCAAATACGGCCGGCATGGCGCCGCGTGGAAGCCCGTCAGACTTAACAATGTCCATTTTTGTTCACTCCTGAAATTTCCTGCACTAACGCGTGCATGCCCCAACCTGGAAAAAATCGAACTGGCTCGAGGCGGCGCTGATATCGGCTGGCGACAAGGCCAGGTTCACCGACGCCCCGTTGCATGCGATGGCCTTTGCCCTGCCGACTTCAAGCAATGTCGCAATCGACATCGAAGCGGGCGCGTTGGGCCAATCGCTTGCGAATACCGGACCGGCCCCAGCTGTCTGCGGCACAAGGCCCTTGCCTTGTATAAAGGCGCTCTGGGCTTCGTCCCGCAATGCGTTGCGCCTCGACGCCGGTGCCGTTTGTGCAATACGAAGATAATACATCCCGAGCAGAAGCTGACCATCAGCGCCGCCGATGCCGGAACACCAGCTCGCATTGCCCGGATCCTCTGCCGTCGGCTTGAACGTCGCGATATAGGACAGGCAAGCCGCCTTTTTGTAGCGTGGCTCGGCGCCGTCCAGTGAAAATGCCTCCCGCGCATATTTGACACCGGCTGCGCTCGTCTGGGCTCGCATACTCGTGCTGCTTTTCAGTGCTTCTGCACGGCCAAGTTCATAGAAAGCTTCAGCGCGTTCTTTCTGGCGACCAACCGCTGGCGGGCCGTTCGGCCCACCGGTTGCGTTCACCACGCTCAAGAATGCTGCATTGGCCGCTGTCGGGTTTGTTGGTGGCATAAGATGCAGCCGACCCACTTTCAGCGAAGCCTCGATCAGCGAAGGCTGGGCGGCCAGTGCCGCATTGAGAAGGCTGAGGGAAACATCCTTGCGCAACCCGTTGGATGCTGACCGGATTTCGTAAAGGGCCATGATGGCGCCTGCGACGCTGCGCCGATCGTCGATGTCGGAAACCGCATTCACCTTCTGTTGGAACAACGGCCCTACGGGCGATTGCCAGTCTGCGGCAATCCAGTCCGGATAGGCCAGTTCCATCGCAACATATTGCCTGTAAGCCTCACTCGCGCGGTCCGGCTGGGTCGCCTTCAGCGCATTCGCGAGCGAGAGCTGGGCCTTCGCATTTCCGCCGCTGCCACTCGCGGCCTGTGCGTAGGCGTCAACGGACCCCTGTTTATAAAGCAGAATGTTCCCGTCGCCCGGGTTCACCTTGGCAAGCTCAGCGGCCGCGACCGAGAGCGACTCCCCGAGGCCCAACAGGACCAAAGTCTGATCGGCGCCAGCAAGCCCCTTGGCGGCCTCGAACGCAGTCCGCGCGGACAGGCAATCGGTTACGCGCTGGGCCGGCGTCGTGGTCCCCTCGCGGCAAAGCTGCAAATAGGACTGGCCCAAGCCTTCTTGTGCCCGCCCGCTATCGGGCCTGGCGCCCAGCGCGACGGAATAATACTTGATAGCCTGGCTGAGAGACATCCCGCCCCGCACGCGATTTTCGTCGGCCACTGCCAGCGCCAGCGTTTCAACTGCTTGTGCGGCTTCTGCTTTGCGTTCGGAGCGGCGGCTAGCCAGGACCTTATTGTAATTATCGATCGCAATATCCGTATCCGCCAACTGGCCACGGGCCTGATGAAGGGCGCCACGCCGATAATAGAACTCGTTGTAGCGCCAGTCGCCTTGTGACGACCCACGCGGCGCAAATGGCGCCGCAACTTCTTCATCTGACAACCGTGCGAGCGCCTTGCTCAGGCAATCTGGCTTGCTCGAACACATGGTCGTTGCAACGAAAGGCACCGTATTGGCCAACCCCTCCAATGCGCTGGCATAGGCCAATGACCGATCATAGCGGAAGCCCGTAAGCGGTGCCTTCTGCCACTTTCTCCATTCCCTCTTGCTGAACCCAAGTGTCCCGCGGTCAGAACTCATCAGCGCGGCATCCGACAGCCGGTTGAACGAAGTGTTCATCAATTCGGCCGCTTTGACGAACTGGCTGGAGGAATTACTCGTGCCGGATGCTTGGCCGAGATAAGCCCGGGCTGCATTGAATGCAGCGATTCCCGCCTCATAGCCCTTCAGGCCAGGACTCGCGGCGACCGTCTCACATTGCAGGCTGATTTTCGATTCAGGCGCCGCTAAATCAAGGCAGCCTGCCGTGGACGGCGCAGCATGGACAGGCGCAGCAAGCGCGAACAATAGTCCGAGCGTCGCCAGTCCATTTTTGAATCGTCCCAAATTTCGTCCGCATGTGGTCACCGGAAATCCCCCTCTGGCTAACCTTGCATTAATCATAATGGCCCAGCGCGCACCAAGGTCAACGCAAAATTCCGATTGCGAGGGAAACTGCACCCGCCTGCCTCATCAGGCTAATACCGGGCTCTCATTGCCGCATTTCATCCAGCGCATTTGGGCCAATTCGAAGCAACCACAGCAGCATGCGGACGCGCCGCCACCTGTCTACAAGAGAAATGTTGCCGCCCGCTGCGCCGACACATTTCGGGGTGAATGATGGCTCACTTCCCACAGGGCAATGCGCTACCCTGCAGGTTCATGCCCGACGCGCATGACCATATATGTCAGGCATCAACGCAGACTTGTCTCTGTTGCCCCAGCCCATCAATGCCAAGCGTCACGACGTCGCCGGAACGCAGGAAACGCGGCGGCGTCATGGAGAGCCCGACGCCGGGCGGCGTACCGGTAGAAATCACGTCGCCCGGTTGTAGGCTCATGTACTTCGACAGGTAACTCACGAGATGGGCGACGCCAAAGACCATCGTCGAGGTCGCGCCTCGCTGCATCGCCTCACCATTGACATCGAGCCACATTGTCAGGTTTTGCGGGTCTTTGATTTCGTCGCGCGTAACGAGCCAGGGGCCGATCGGACCAAATGTGTCGGCGCTTTTGCCTTTGACCCATTGGCCGGTGCCTTCAAGTTGGAAGGCCCGCTCGGAGACGTCGTGAACAATGCAGTACCCTGCAATATGGTCCAGCGCCTCATCTTCGGAAATGTACTTCGCCTGCTTCCCTATGACGATACCGAGTTCAACTTCCCAATCGGTTTTCCGGGAACGACGCGGTATCTCCAAATTGTCATTCGGACCACAGATCGCGCTGGTGGCCTTGAAGAACACTACGGGCTCTTCAGGCACGTCGGCCCCGGTTTCTGCTGCGTGATCAGCATAGTTCAGACCGATACAGATGAACTTGCCGACGTCTGCGACGCAGGGTCCGATTCGAGCTTTCGGATCCAGATGCGGCAGGGTTGTGAGGTCAAGCCGTCGAAGCTGCGCAAGCACAGCGTCTGACATGGCAAGACCGTCCCAGTCATCCACAAGCTCGCTGACATCACGGATGTCTCCATTTGCATCCAGAACGCCGGGCTTTTCCCGACCGCGCGGACCGACCCTTACAAGCCTCATCTCTTCAACTCCTAATTTGTCCAGCCGCCGTCAACGACATGAATTGCCCCAGTGGTGAAAGACGCTTCGTCAGAGACAAGATACAGCGCCAGGCTTGCGACTTCCTCAGCCGTTCCGAGGCGCCCCATCGGCTGGCGCGCCACGAACATCTGTCGTGCCTTTTCGTAATCTCCCTGCGCTGCCATCCGACCATGCAGAGACGGAGTATCCACCGTTCCCGGACAAATCGCGTTGCAGCGGATATTTTTGTCCACATAGTCTGCCGCAATTGCCTTGGTCAGCCCGATAACGCCGGCCTTCGACGCGCCATATGCGAAGCGATTGGGCGCGCCGGTCACGCTGGACGCAACGGAACTCATGTTCAGGATGACACCGCCACCCTTTTTTACCATGTTCGGCAATACAGCGCGGGACAATTCATACATCGATGTCAGGTTGATCAGAAGCGACCGATCCCAGTCGGCACGTTCGCAGGTTTCAATAGTCCCATGATGAACCCACCCGGCCACATTGAACAAAATGTCGAGACCTGTGTGGCGTGCGCAGAGCGCCGCAATCGCGTCCCGGTCTGTCACGTCCAGGATTTCCGTCGAGATGCGAGCCGTCTGCTGAAGGGTCTCCAGCGCGCCCGGATCAATATCCGTTGCAATTACGCTTGCGCCTTCACGCGCAAATGCTTCTGCAGCGGCACGTCCAATTCCGGCGCCTGCGGCCGTCACCAGTGCTGTTTTTCCTTCGAGCCTACCCACCTCAAACTCCCGTTCTATCCAAATAAATTCGTTCAGCATTGCCTGCCCAGATCGCGCGCTCATGACCAGGAAGGTGTTTGCCGATCAGGCGCTCGCTCTGGCTCGCCCATTTCGAATACGATCCCGCCATATTCAGGACCGGCCAGTCACTCCCCCACAGAAGACGGTTCGGACCAAAACAATCCGCAAGATGCTCCACTATTTCACCGATGCCTACGTCGTCAGAATACGGACCGGCCTCGGTCAGAAGGCCTGACAATTTGCACGCCACGTTTTTCTGGCGGGCCAATGTCGAAATATCCCGCCGCCACGCATCAAGCTGGCGTGACGCAATCGGCGGCTTGCCGCCATGATTGAGGACGATCTGAAGGTCCGGGTACCGCGTGGCGAGTGATGTCATCACATTCACCAGGTCCGGACGTGCATGCGCATCGAAAACGAGACCATTCACCAGCATGGCTTCAAGGGCTGAAGTGAATTCATCCCCAAGAATCCAGTGTGGATCCGGAATGTCTGCAATCATCGGGCGAAGGCCGACGATGCGCTTGTCCTTTGCCCGTCGGGCGATTTGGGCTGCGGCATCGGGTGCCTCGAAATCAACCCAGCCGACGACCCCGGCGACACGCTGGTCCGTCGTGGCCAAGCCAAGCAGGTAATCGGTTTCGACGGCACTGGCGGCGGCCTGGACAAGGATGGTCCGCGATACGCCCGCATCAGCGGCTTCGTTCCAGACATCATCGATTTCAAAGTCGCGATAGATGGTGCCGAGATCAGGCGTAAGCCAATCATAGTCTCCCCGATGGAGCTGCCAAACATGCATATGTGCATCCAGCTTCTCCATCAGCACACCGGTGCATCGCGTGAAATCAGATCGCGATCCTTGAGCGCTTCCCATATGCCTGGGTCAATCTCCATCTGCGTCCAGCCAGCAATCTGCCGGACCTGCGCAGCGGATTTGGCGCCGGGAATGACGCTTGCAACCGCCGGATGCGAACCGCAAAATTGAAGTGCCACAGCTGGCAGGGGCGTATTGAAAGTCTCGCAAACTGCGCGGAGCTGCCCTGCTCGCTCAACCGCCCATGGGGGCGCCTCAACGTAATCATAATAGAGCGGTTCTTCGCCCGTCGAGGCGAGCAGGCCGGAATTGAATGCGCCACCGATAATAACCTTTACGCCACGGCGGTGACATTCGCCGAGGAATGAAAGGGACTCGGCGTGCTCCAGCAACGTGTAGCGCCCTGCAATCAGCAGGACGTCGAGATCTACATGCTCGAGCACCTGCCGACACACGTCAATCTCATTGACGCCAAGACCCATCCACTTGGTTTTCGCTTCGGCCTTCATCGCCGCCATCTCAGGCAGCGCTTCCTCTAAAGCTTGCGCCAGAATGCCCTCATGGGCGCGCCCATGCACCATCTCGCCAATGTCATGGAGCAGTAGAATGTCAACGGCCTCGACACCAAGCCGCTGCTGGCTGCCTGCGAAAGCCTCCCTGATCCCCCTCGCCGAATAGTCGAACTTTGGAATGAACGGTGCAGGGGATTCAAAACCATTGTCCGGGATGTCTGCCCGTCCGGCCGGCTCCAGCCTCCGCCCCACTTTGGTGGAAATCACAGGCCGAGATTCCGACGAAGCCAAATAAGCGCCAATCCGCTGTTCGCTCAGTCCATGCCCATAATAGGGCGCCGTATCAAACAGGTTCAGCTGCGCCTCGTTCGCGGCTTCAAGCGTTGCCTGCGCCTCCTCATCGGAAATCGCCGTATACAAGTTGCCCAGTCCGGCCGCACCGAAACCGTAAGCTGGCAAGTTCAGAGAGGCGGACTGATTCATACTTCAGGTTCCGGACAGGAGAGTCCCAGTTCGAGAATCTGTACGGCGTCATCAGCCCAGGCGCTGACATCGACACGGAGCGTGTTCTTGTCGCACGACCAGCCAGAGACCTCCCCGCCGATCTGGCGCAGGGTTTCGATCGCGCCCACATCAGCGGGCAGCTCGACTTCCAGCGTGCCGGTGGATGGCTTGCCCAGAATATGGATATAGAGCGCATCGGGTGTTCGGGTTGCACCGATATTGATGCTGCCGATGCTGGTCTGAGGCAGAGCGACAGCGCGCGTGTCCTGGATAGCCGGCCCCGTTTTCGAGAGCCAGTCTCCGGTTGCTTCGAGACGGGCCGCCTGCGCCGGATCAATCTGCGCGTCCCCGCGTGGCCCGACATTGAGCAGCAAGTTTCCATTGAAGCAGGACGCACTCGCCAGCATCGTCGCGATCTCACTTGGGGAGAGATAATCGGAATCTGTTTCTGCTCGATTGAATGCGAATGAGTGCCCCAGGCCACGCGTAGTCTCCCACTGGAATGGCAGGATTCTGTCGAACATGCCGTATTCCGGTGTGCGGGCATCCCAGACGGGTGGCTTGGGCGGGATGATACCCGTCAGGCCGTCCGGTTTCTCGAACGCCTCGGCCGAAAACTCACCGTCCGGAGCCATCCAGCGGTCATTAGTCAAACCGTCAGGCACCGTATTGTAGTATTTTGCGAGAATGTCGAAGGAAGCCTGCTGGCTCGGATAGCCAATATCGTTCCATAGGTAATCCGGCTCATAGCGCTCAATCAATTCATTATAGTGCGCATTGGCATAATCGATATATCCCTCCGCCGCGCCCGGCATGGCCATGAGGTCTGCGAACGAGTCGATCCGCGCATCCTTGAACGTCCAATCGATACCCCCGGAATAGTAGACTCCGAACTTCAGGCCTTCGGCCCGCGCTGCCGCTGCAAGTTCACCCACGACATCCCGCTTGGTGCCCCAGTTGGTCTTGTGGGGATTGGGCGTGGCGCTCGGCCACAGGAGGAACCCGTCATGGTGCTTGGTGACAAGCACGACATAGCGCGCCCCGGAACGCTTGAAGAGTTTCGCCCAAACGACAGGATCCCAGTTTTCCAGAGATGCGTTGAATGCCTCGCCGAACCGGTCATAGGAATAATCTTCGCCATAGGTTTCGCGGTGGAATGCCGCCGTGGCGCCATCCTCGAATTTCATCGTGTTGAGATACCACTCCGCATAGGGCACATCCGCGAACGTCTGCGTGGCGCCCGATCCGGATACATCACCTATCTGCGCGTGATGCGGCGCGAAGGCCGGGATCGAATAGGGCCCCCAGTGGATGAATATGCCGAATTTCGCGTCACGGAACCAGCCCGGAACGCGATGCTGCTGCAGGCTGTCTGCAGACGCGGTGTAGGTCACTGGCCTGTCGTTCGCGCCGGTCTTATTGGGAACACTCATATCGCAGCCACCTTTGCCCATTCCTTACCGGTCGGATACTCATGGTCGGCCATGCTATCGGGCCACAAGTCGACCGAATAGCCCGGCGCCGTCGGGGCCATGTAGCGGCCTTGCTGGATCTCGATCGGATTGCGGAAATGCTGGTGAAGATGAGCAGCGTGCTCGATGACGCGCCCTTCCATCGTCCCCGATATAGCCACAAAGTCGATCATCGAGAGGTGCTGGACATATTCGCATAACCCAACCCCGCCCGCATGGGGGCAGACAGGGATTCCGGCCTTGTCGGCCATCAGCATAACAGCGATGACTTCATTCACACCTGCCAGCCTGCACGCATCAATCTGACAAAATCCGATCGCTTCGGCCTGCAGGAATTGTTTGAACATGACTCGATTGTGCGCGTGCTCCCCGGTCGCGAGCAGGATCGGGGCGACCTGCTCAGCAATTGCCTTGTGTCCCAGAATGTCATCCGGGCTTGTGGGCTCTTCGACCCAGTAAATGTCGTACTCCGCCATTGCCTTAATCGCCTTTACGGCATCAGCCACATCCCATACCTGGTTGGCGTCGACACTCAGGCGAACGTCGTGACCGAGCGTGTCGCGGAACAGCTTACAGCGTCTCAGATCGCCCGCGAGATCACCGCCGACCTTGATCTTGAAGTGGCGCCAGCCCCCAGCATAAGCCGCCTTCAGGCGACGCACGATCTCGGCGTCAGTATATCCGATCCAGCCGGCAGATGTCGTATAGGCCGGGTATCCATCGCGTATCAATTGTTCAATGCGGGCTACTTTCCCAGCCGCCTGCTCGGTCAGGCGGGCCAACGCCGCCTCCTGCGACAGGTAGTCGCTGACATGCCGGAAATCGACGGCCGAGACGATACGCTCCGGGGACATGTCGCTGACATATCGCCACAGCGGCTTTCCGGCGCGTTTTGCGAGGGCGTCCCAGACCGCATTGATAATCGCGGCGGCGGCGAGGTGAACCACACCTTTTTCCGGCCCGAGCCATCGATACTGGCTGTCATTGAGCAGAAGGCGCGAAACGAGACCGAGGTCTTCCTCAAATTCGTCGAGACTGCGGCCAATCAGATTCTGGCCGAGGCCTTTGATCGCCGCGACGCACAAATCGTTCCCCCGTCCGATCGTGAAGGTCAGGCCGTTCCCGCTTTGCTCACCGCCGCTCATCAGCAGGCTGACATAGGCGCACGAATAGTCCGGATCAGGATTCATCGCATCCGATCCGTGACTATGCCGGGACGTGGGAAACCGGATATCGCGCGCATCAAGACCAACGATCATGCCGGCAGCTCCAACGCGAGGACCTGCACCGCGCTGTCAGCCCACGCAGGCACCGTTGCCGTCAATTTCCCATCGTCCACCGACCATTCGGTGAGGTCGCCGCCAAGCTGCCGCGCCGCAATGACATCGCTCACCCCATCAGGCAGCTCCACCGTGATCGACTTCCCTGTCGGCACACCGAAGAGATGGATGTACAAATTACTGCCGTTTTGTGTCGCGCCGATTGCGATCCCGTCGACATCACGCTCTGCCAGTTGGACCGATCGCGTATCCTGGACCGCAACACCGGCAACCCCCAGCCACTCGCCCACGGCTTCGAGCCGGCACGCCTGTCCTGGTGGAATGATCGTGTCGCCGCGCGGGCCAACGTTCAGCAGGACATTTCCGTTGAAACAAGCAGACCGGGCCAGCATGGCAACGATGCCATCGCGGCTGATATAGTCCTCGTCTGTCTCGTTCCGGTTATAGGCAAATGAATGGCCCATCCCGCGCGTCGATTCCCAGAGGAACGGCAGAATGCGGTCGAACATCCCGTATTCAGGCGTGCGCGTATCCCAGACCTGGGGCATGGGCGGCAGCAAGCCCGTCAGGCCTTCCGGCTTGTCGAATGCGCCTTCGGGAAGCTGGCCATCTGGTGTGATCCAGCGGTCGTTCGTCAATCCATCCGGGACGGTGTTGTAATATTTGGCAATGATATCGAACGAATCCTGAGCGTGTGGATAGGCAATATCATTCCATAGATAATCTGGCTGGTAGCGTTCGATCAGCTCCTCATATTGCGCATTGGCATAGGCCGAATAGCCCTCGGCGTCTCCTGGCATGCTGGTCATGAAGTCGACAAAGCTCTCAATGCGCTTGTGTTTGAAGGTCCAGTCGACTCCTCCTGAATAGTAGACGCCGAATTTAAGCCCTTCGGCGCGCACGGCCGCGGCCAGTTCGCCAACGACATCGCGCGTAGTGTGCCAGCCCGGCTTGTTGGGATTTGGCACGTCACTTGGCCAGAGGGCAAATCCATCATGGTGCTTCGTGACGAGAACCACATATCGCGCCCCCGAACTCTTGAAGAGGCGTGCCCAGGATACCGGGTCCCAGGCGTCCAGCGCGTCATTGAAGGCCTGACCGAAATGGTCATAGGAATAATCTTCGCCAAACGTCTCCCGGTGATAGGCCGCTGTCGGACTTTCTTCGAACAGCATCGTGTTCTGATACCATGCGGCATAAGGCGTGTTGGCAAATCCGTGACGCTCATCGGATGCGTCCAATTCGTCGATTTGCGAATGCTTGGGCGCGAAGGCCGGGATCGAATAAGGCCCCCAGTGAATGAATATGCCGAATTTCGCATCGCGAAACCATTCCGGCGCTTCGTGCGAGCTGAGACTTTCCGCTGTAGCTGAATACTTTGTCTTCTTAGCCGCCACGGTATTCACCGCTGCGGGAATCCGGGCGATTGGCGCCACCCGCACAAAATGCGCACGCTCCAGGTCTCATTCTTTTCCTCCCGTGAGTTGCCTCTAGACGAGCAACTCCATGTCCGTTAATTACATACTGAGTGTTTCATATGCAAGTTCTTAGTTCGCATATAAACGATCCGCAGCAGAATGGATGGACTCATTCGCCGCCGGGAGCTTCAACGATTGGCGACGAGATGACGGGTTGGTCAGGAGAACGGCATGGAACGAAAAGCGTGGATGATCCGGCTCAACGCCGAGAAGGTCGAAGAGTACAAGCAGCTGCATGCGAACGCCTGGCCTACCATTCTGGACCAGATCTCCGCCTGTAATATTCGCAATTACAGCATATTCCTGCGAGAGCCGGAAAACCTGCTCGTCGGCATTTACGAGTACTACGGCGATGATCTTGATGCGGATATGAAGCGAATGGGCGAGGACGCCGACACCCGCAAATGGTGGGCTTTGACTGACCCGTGCCAGACACCGCTAGAGTCGGCCGATGAAGGCGAATGGTGGGTGCCGATGGAAGAAGTCTTCCACCTCGACTAGGTCGCCCCCTGCCCCGCATAGCCCAGCGTCGCGGATATTTTCAACGCTGATTCGGCAACCAGATGCGGCGCTTCTTCAACCGTCACGCCCGCGCGGCGAGTCACCACGAACGGCACCGTCAAACTTGCAACTGCGCCGGTCCCGGCTGAATCAAATATTGGCGCACCAATATCAGTAACACCATCGACCATTCTCGATGGCATGCAAACAAATCCGAGGCGCCGAATCTCGTCAGTCTGCGCTTCCAAAGCGTTGATATCCGCAGCTTCGGCACCACCAGTTTTCAGGTCTCTTAGAATCTTTGCTTTTTGTAGTGGTGACGCAAAGGCGAACAGGACCAGACCGGACGCAGATTTCATGATCGAACGTCGATGACCGAGCCGCACACTGAACCCGACATCGTCGGGGCTCTCAGTGCGAGCGATGACAACAATCTGATCGGAACTTACGACGGCAAGCTGAATCGATTGCATCATGCTTGATGCAAGTGCCGACATTTCCGGAAGTGCGGCATCATGGAGATTCATCTTGGGCGGCGACCGCATCCCGATCTCGAACAGCCGATTGGACAATTGCAGCTTTTCCGGATCTTCCGTACGCTCGACATATCCCCGCGCCTCGAGCACCACCACCATTCGATAAATCTCGCTGCGCGACCGCCCAAGGTTGCGGGCTATATCGGAAATCGACTGTGGCACCCGAACGCCGGCAAGGCTTTCCAGTATATCCAGCCCTTTTTCGAGGGCCGGTGCCTTGTAGGGAATTTCCGTCATCGCGCTTCACCCAACATGATCCGAGCACTTGTTTCACGATGGTTCATGCCGTCGCAATCCTAAATATTGGAATAAGCTGAAGCAACTCCACGCGCCTGACCGAATCTATTCACTAGTGTCCAATGACAGCATTTTCCGCGCTGCGGTTTCGGCGATCTGAAGGCACGCGTCGACTTCTGCCTCGAGGCTAAGTTTTCCCGGAGCGCGGCTCCATTTCTTGTGTGCCAGAATGATGCTCGAAAGCACGAGCGAAACGATCAGGTCTGGCCGGTAATCGTTCGCACGATCGATTCCATATTCCGAAGCAATGAATTCCGCGTAGATATTTCTTTGCTCCCGCTCGAACGCCGTCCAGGCAAAGGCAAGTTCGTTATCGCCTCGCTGGGTATTCCAGAACATCAAACCCGGCTGCGCAGAGGATTTCAGAGCGTCGACCAGCGTACGGACCTCGCGCCGGAAATACTCGAAAAAGCCGACTTCGCCCCTCGCATTCGCGGCTCGCCCACGCAGTTCGTCCGCAGCAGTCGTTACAATGCTCAGCGCAAGATCACTCTTGCTATTGAAGTGCATGAACAATGTCGTGACGTGAATATCCGCCTCATCGGCGATAGACTGCATTGTCGTGGGGCCGTATCCGCCGTCGCTGAATTGCTGCGCAGCGACTTTCAGGATTTTCGCTCTGGTGCGTTTTCGACGCTCCGTCCGGCGCGGATACTTGATTTCCGCAACCTGTGCATCATCCCCACTTCCAGCGGGCGTAGTTGTTTTTGGTTTGGGGCGTTTGACCATTGTGTTTCTCTTAGCACGACCTCATCCCGCCGCGCGCCTGATAATAAGTGGAAAGTTAGATTACCTGACCTTCCGATCAATATACTGGAGCAATATGTGTTTGAGGCCCCCTCAAGCTGCTGAAATATAGACGGATTTCGTGATCATGGTCATATTTTCTGAGTCAACTCTCTGCAGCCCGTTGCCGTGCGATCTCCTCTACCGCGTTCCGATGATCATCTTCGGTGACGGGGTAAAAGCTCATTATGACCAGGGCGATGCTCGTAAAGACCAGCGTCGCCAGAGCGAACCAGAATGCGAGATCGTGAACAATGGCGATATCTACCGCCCCCGGTTTGGCGCCCTCGGGAAAGCCAACAAGCGTCAGGATAAGACCAGACACCAGGACTCCCATGCCTGAAACCGTCTTTCCAACGAATGTGGTCGCCGAAAAAATCAGGCCCTCGGACTGGCGTCCGGTCTTGAGCAATATCTGGTCTGTCACGTCTGCCACCATTGAGGCGACCAGAATGGAAGCCGTGACGACAGCCATCGCCACAACCGTCATGAAGGCGAAGAGAATCGGCACGAGTACAGGACTTCCATTGTCGGGAAACAGTCCCACCAGTCGCAGGATAACAGGCGCCACGACGCCAACAAGCGTAACGGTATACAGCGCTAGCGTGGTCCGCTTTTTGCCAAACATTTTCGAAACAGGCAGCACGACGACGAAAGCGAGCGCGACACCCAGGAGGCCGCTTGCCGCCAACAGGGCAATCATGTCGGCCGTCAGTTCCCAGAAATATGTCTGCATGTAAATCGTCAGAGCAGCGTTCAGGCCGCCCGCCATCGAACCGAATATGCTGCCGACAAGGATCGGGGCATTGGTGCGATCAAATAGTGTCGACGCCATTTCCTTGACCGTGCGCCAGAAGTTCTGACGCACGACGGGGGGTGGCTCAACCAGCGAAGAAATCCGGCCATGCGTGCCGATTGTCGACACGAAGATTGCCAACGCCATCAGGGGGGCCGCGATCGCAGCGTACTCAAGATATCCTGAGGCATCCAGAATGCCGCCCGGACTCGCAGGGTCATTAGAGAAGATGACGGTAAAAACGAAGATGCCCATCAATATCCCGCCAACGACACCGAAGAAGAACCGGTACGCAACGAGTTCCGTGCGCTCGTGATAGTCTTTGGTGAATTCGGCGAGGAGCGCTGTGGACGGAATCTCGTAGACTCCAATGACGATACGCGTCGCGCTGGTCATCAGCAGGAGATAGGCAAACAACATCCCGTCGGTAGCCCCGACCGGGGGCTGCCACAGCATGAAGTAGAAAATGGCGACGGGAATGACAGCCGCATACATGAACGGATGGCGCCGTCCCCATTTCGTCCGCAAACTGTCTGACCATTGGCCAATGACCGGATCGAGCGCAGCATCCGCAGCCATGGCAAGCATGATCGCCGCCCCTACCCAGGCCGCCGGAAGACCGACGACCTGATTGTAGTAGATCATCAACAGGGCGTTGAAGCCGTTATCCTTGATCCCGAAAGCGACGGTCCCCAGCCCGTAGACGAGCTTTGTCGTCCACGGGAGCTTGCCTGTCTTCGCCTGCACTGATTGCGTCATACGGCCGACGTTCAGAAATGCATCTGAAGCTGGACACCAAACGTTCTCGGCGCAGTGAGGTAATATGTCTGCGACACACCGAACGGCACATAGCTCGCTGTGCCCGTCGATCCATCGAAGCCTTGTTCGTCAAACAGGTTCTTGACATACCCGACGACGCGATAGGCCTCTTCGCTACTGGTCCAGACACCAATCAGGTCAACCTGGTCGGACGACGGGGTTTGTGTGTAGGACCGATTGAAGACGCCATGATACGTGTCATCGAGCCAGGAATAGTTGCCTGACAAGGTCAGGTCGCCATTTTCGCCGAGCGGGATGTCATAGCTGACGTTCAGGCCGAACTTGTTCGGCACCGTTCGCGGCAGCATCTGGCCCTCGAGACTTTGGTACTGGTTTCCGCTCGCATCGGACTGTCCCACAGGATTCGCATCCGGCTGGAGAGCGAACGGATCAGCGACGTCCACGAAGCAGCACCCATCCTCAACTTCCGAGTCGTTGTACGCATAGCTAAACATGACACGCAGCGCGTCGGTCGGGCTCCAGACCGTTTCGAGTTCAAAACCCTGCGCGCTCGAGTCGGCGAGGTTGAAGAACCGGGTCAGACGCACGCCGTTTTCCTCAACGTCGAGCGGAACCTGCAGGCCATCATAGGAATAGTGATACGCCGTGGCGTTCACCTGCAGATTGCCTCCGAAAGACTTCTTGGCGCCAATTTCAAATGCATCCAGCAGCTCTTCGCCCGTCTGGGGGAACTGACTGATTCCGCCAGCGTTGAAACCACCTGATTTATAGCCGCGGCTATAGCGAAGGAAATAGTTTGTATCGTCGTTCGGTTGCCATTGGATCCCGGCCACACCTGACAGTGCATTCCATTCATTCTCGAGATCACGCGTCGCAAGCCCGGTCGCGGGATCGATGGTGACCGCGCTCGCAACACCGGCAGCGGACGCGTAAGACACCGACGCAGCTGTCAGATCAAGTGCCGGAGTCGCGGCGCCAGACCCGCCGATCGTAAAGCCTGGTATGATGCCGTAGGAGATAATCCGGAGCCATTCGCTGCCAGACTTCTTGTCCATCGAGTAGCGCAAACCGCCTGTCAGCGTGACGGTGTCTGTCAGGGCGTAGTCCGCTTGTCCGAACAAGGCATAGGACGTTGTTTCCATGTCGGAGATCGCCGTCACGAAATCGCCACTCGGATTAGGCGCTGCGGCCAATGGAGCGGAGATTTCCGGCTGCGCCTTGTTACCGAAATGGGATTCCTGCCGGAAATCTTCGTCATACATATAGGCGCCGACGATCCACCAGAAATCTGAGTCATCCGACGACTGGGCCGTCAGTTCATGACTGAAGAACGACTTGTCTTCACTGTATTCGAAGGTGCGTTGGGGAAAGACTGTCGCCGCGGCGCAGACCGGACCGACATTTTCCAGATACCACCGGCAGTTTGGCCCACCCAGCAGAACTTCCCCGGCTGCCGGAGAGGCGGCATCCAGCGGGAATGTGTATGAGAGCATGCTCGTGCCGTCATCGTCACGGAACGAATCGTAGAAGTAGGTCCGGTAGCCCCCGAGATACTTGATGTCGATATTGTCGAGGTTCCATGTTGCTACGGCAGACAAACCGTAATTGTCGTCCAGCTTGGACGTCGTCGGCGTATCGACGCTGAATTTCCGGATATCGTTCACGCCGGGATTGCTGGTGGCGGTGCCTTCCTGCGTGAAGCCGGGCTGAAAGTAGCCGAATGCCGGCCCGGGCGTGAGGAACCCTGCCGGGATGGGTGCCAGGTCGTAGGGGCTGGCGCTGTTTGTCGTCCGGTTATTGAACCGTCCGTTTTGTGTGTCGGCCTTCAGCCAAAGCGAGAAATTCTCCGAGAGATCGACGTCGAGCTGGGCTTCGAAATAGGCGTATTCACCGGCGCCAGCTTCAGAGGGCCCGCCCGCGACATTGTCAAAGTAGCCCTCGTCCTGGTTCCGATAAGAACCGGCGAGCTTGCCGCGCAGGCCCTTGGCCATCGGACCGGCGACGCTCGCCTGCACTTCCGAGGTTTCAAAATTCCCGATGGAGAGCCGCGCCTCTCCCTCGAATGTATCCGTCGGGCGCTTGGAAAGGACATTGATCGCGCCGCCAATGGAGTTACGGCCATAGAGCGTGCCCTGAGGTCCACGGAGCACTTCGACGCGCTCAACGAAGAAATCGCTCTTGGACACCGCCGTTGTCGATGAATCGTAAATGCCGTCGGCATAGGTTGCGACGCCAGGATCGGATCCGTTCGTGTTGGTCTGACGGCCGACGCCGCGAATGAAGACCCGGTCATCACCGGCTGAGAAAGCCAGGCTAGGCGTGAAACGCGCGAAGTCCGAGAGGCTGTCGAGCCCCAGTTCCTCACGAAGATCTGCCGTGAAGGCTGTGACCGCCACAGGCACATCATTCAGATCCTGTTCGCGCTTGACGGCCGTTACGGTAACCCGATCCAGTTTTCGAACGCCGTCCGGTTCCTCTTGAACCTGGGCAAAACCCTGACCGCTTGCAGCGATTGCGAACGCGCTGACGGCCGCCAGCATGGATGCTTTTCTCATTGTCCTAAATCCTCCCGATTATTTTCGATCCTGAGTCTCCGCCCGGATTTCAGGCAAGTGTAAGATCGATTAATCTATTTGCATAGAGTTAAATTGAGTGACCGTGATGAATGCGTGAAACGCCGCCCGATGACGTAAACCAGCGTCTGGCATGCATGGGAAAATCGTAACTGGGTCACAAGGAAAGAGCTGTCAGTCCGGTGCGATCCGGCCGCCGCGTTTCGCGAAACAGCAGAAACTGCGCGACAAAAAGTGCCGACGGGCGGCGTCTCACAATGTTTTGAAGCGACCGCAGCATAACGCAGGTGGCGTATGGGTTGGATATGGTGGGGGAGAGAGGCGGTTGGCGGAAACCGCCTGCATTACGGTTTCCCGCTTTCGACCGAATCCATCAGCAATGCCTTCCGGCGCCAGCCTCCAAAGCGGTAGTAAAGAAGGGCGAGCAAAGCGGACGAGATCGTCCCCACCGGAAAGCTCCACCAGATGGACGCCTGCCCCAGGAAAGGCTCGAAAAAATGGGCGAAGGGCACGCGGAAGCCCCACATGGTCAACGCGAAAACGATGGTTGGCGGAATCATCACGCCGTTCGCTCGCACGATCGACAGCAGACCGGCCGTGATCGCCAGAACAGACCAGCTCCACAATACGGTGCGATTGATATCGTGGGCGATGTCGAGAGAGGCACTGCCTTGCGGCAGGAACAGGCGGAGCGGCAGGTCTCCCAAAGCCAGCACCAGGATGGCAGTCAGAGCGGTGATTGCAAAACTGAGCAGGCAACCGCGCAGGGCAATCTGATCGACCCTGTGCCACAGGTTTGCACCAATGTTCTGGGCCGCCATCGCCGACAAGGAGGCCGCCAGCGCCATCGCCGGCATCTGGACATATCCCCACAACTGAGCAGCGCCCGCATAGGCTGCAGCCGTGACGACGCCGTAGGCGTTGACCATGACGAGGAGGACAAAATAGGCGCCTTGCACAATGATCGTTTCAGCGCCCATCGGCAGGCCGCGCTTGATCAGCATTGCGAGCAATGCCGGGTCCGGACGCAAGAAACGCAGTTCTTCACCGTGCAGGGCGATAGGCAAGTCGCGGTGATAGATGTGTCGCACCATGGCGATGAGCGCAACGCCGACGCCGATCAGGTTGCCGAGCGCGATCCCTGCAATGCCGAGCCTCGGGAAGATTCCGTAACCGGTGAGGAAAAGCGGTCCTAGCAGGAGCGCCAGTCCGATCCAGACAACAGAGTACCTGAATGGCGTTCGCGAATCCCCGCATCCACGCAGCATCATCATCAGGAAGATGAAGACGAACAGGCAAGGCATGACCAGGCATGTCATACGCAGGAAGACGATGGCAAATTCGCGCGATGCCTGCGGCAGCCGAATGACATCGACGAGCCAGGGCGCAAACACGACGCCCAGAATCGCGATGAGCGTCGCCGCGATGGCCGCGAATGCCAGCGACGATCCCGCGATTTTCTTGACGTGCAGCATATTCCCCCGGCCAACCGACTGGGCGATTGCGATGCCGGATGCTGCGCCCACGCCGATGATCATCCCCATCATCATGAAGAAGAATACATTGGTGTTGACGACCGCTACCAGCGCCCCTTCCCCCAGCACACGACTGACCCATATCGCTGCCCAGGTTCCGGCAATCGAATGCAGGAAATTGGTCATCAGCAGGGGCATCGAAAACATCAGGAGCGCAGGCACGATCGGCCCGTCGGTCAGGCTGCGTGGCGCATTGATCCACCGCGCAAGCGCTGCTGGCGGCCCGGTATGGAATCCGCCAAGTCTCATGCAGGCATTATCAACGGAGGCAAATCAGGCGGTCTCTTCTTGACCCGTCACCCGTGTTTCAGGTGCACAGGCCTGTGGCAGCTAAGGCGCGAAGACCAGCGAGTGGAAACAATCCGCCCATGGGTACTAGCAATATCGTTTCCTTTGACAAGGCCCGGGATCGGACTTGCCGTTGATCGATCTGGGACGCCACTCACGAAGCGCCGCTTCCGGCGCGGCAAGACGCCGCCCATTTGAAAAAGAAACGGCCGCGATCAATACAGATCGCGGCCGTGGTGCCGAGGGGAGGAAACGCGTGCCGGTGCTAGTACCGGTACGTGAGAGAGGCACCATAGGTTCGCGGCATGCCGGCAAACCGCAGGACGACGTTGGCGTTCGACGTGATCTGCTGCCAGTAATATTCGTCCGTCAGGTTCTTGCCCCAGACCGAGAGGTCCCAATGGTCATCAAGGGAATAGATACCGATCGACCCGTTGAGCAGGCCATAAGAGTCGATGTCATAGAGCGGATCGTCCGGTGTGCCGGCGGTGGATTCACTCTGCCACCGTCCGCTAAGCGAGGCGCGGACTCCAAGGTCTGCCGAGATCGGACGGTCATAGAGCAGCGCTAGGCTGGCGACTGTTTCAGGACTGTAGAGGAAGGGGTCGCCCTGACGGTTCACCGGTAGGCCGAAACCGTCAACCGTGTCGAAGTCGCCGATTTCCGTGTGCAGCAAGGTGAGGCCACCGACGGCGGTCAGCTCCTCGCTAATCAGGTAGGTAACTTCGGCGTCGAGGCCATAAGCTTCAGCTGTCGGAATGTTCTGCAGGCGCGAGAGCGCCTTGTAGATAGGGTCCGGGAAGAAGGCGGCTAGCTGCTTGTCCTCGTAGTCGTAATAGAAGAGCGCGGCGTTGGCCTGCATGCGCTGGTCGAACAGGCTGGCCTTCACGCCGACCTCATAGGCGAGCAGGCTCTCCTGGGTTGCCGGCGCATTCTGCTCGGATTTCGAGGCGGCATTGACCGGGGTCGCAGCCGATTTGTAGCCTTGGGTCACCGATGCAAACAGGACGAGATTGTCCTGCGGCGTCCAGTTACCGACGACGCGCCAGGAGACGTTGTCTTCCTTGGTACTGGACGTCACGGCGCCGAAGGAATTGGTCGCCACGTCAAACGTGTTGCACCCGTTCTCGAGCAGGGGCGCCGCAGGTGGTGTGGCATAGATCAAGGAAAAATAGGTGCGGTTGAACACGTTGACGTTCGGCTGCATGGACCCGTTCACGTCCCCCGAGCAGCCGACATAATCCTGGCGGTCGTCAGTGTAGCGAATCCCGGTCGTCAGGCTGAATTCCGGCGTCAGCTGCCAGTCGGCATTGGCGAAGACGCTCCATGTCTTGGTTTCGAATTCGCCGATATCGTAGTATGTCTGGAATGAATTGAGCAGCTCGAGCACGGTATACGGCACACCCGTTTCCGGATCGACGTTCAGTGGCGAGGCGGCAAGAGACGCGGCAACCGTGCTGACAAAATTCGAGTTGGCGTTGTCCGGCAGCAATGTGCGGTTGGAATCGGTTGCTTCATCCTTGCCGTAATAGGCGCCGACCAGCCAGTTCGCCTTGCCGGTCTCACCTTCCAGCCGGAGCTCCTGGCTGAAAGATTTGATTTCACCGTCAATGTCCTGAAGCAGGACGGCAAAGGGCGCGCCCGACCAGTCGAGGATCGCTTCACGCTCAAGCTTGTTATAGCCGGTCAGCGAGACGAGATTCAGGCCATTGTCGAAGCCGTAGCGGATACCAAGCTTCAGGGCGTCGAACTTCGAATCTTCCTCGAGCGGACCGTCGACACCGTTGATGCCAATACCGTCGGTTGTGCGGGCATAGTTCGGTGCCCAGTCGGCCTGCTCGGCGCTGGTCGGGAAGTTGCTATTGATGAAATTCACAAGGCTGAGGCCCGTGACCGGGTCAACCGCGTTGAAGAGAGATGTCGTCGAAGGGCCACTTGTTCCCGGCACCGTGAAGGTCGGATCCGTATTGGGCGTCAGCCCAATCGCCTGTCCACCAGTGGTGTCCGACGTGTTGCGCCAGCCATTATAGGAGACATCAATGTCAAGGTTTTCGGTCGGCTGGAGGGCCAGCGCGGCGCGAAATCCGAGCTTGTCCTTGGTGCCGCGATCTTCTCCGCGCGTGATCGATTCCTGCCAGCCTTCATCGCTGTTCTCGCTGCGAATGGCGAAACGGGCCTGTGCCTTGTCGGACAGCGGCAGGTTGAGCATGCCTTCGAGATTCCAGGTGTCATAATTGCCGACGTCAGCCGATACCTGCGCCTCGAATTCGTCAGACGGCTTGTTGGTGACCATGTTGATCAGGCCTGCCGTCGTGTTGCGGCCGAACAGCGTGCCTTGCGGGCCTTTGAGGACTTCGATGCGCTCGACATCGAAGACCGGGCCGGAATTCATGAAGGGAAAGGGATAGGCGACTTCGTCAACATAGGTGCCGACAGTCGATGTGGCCGACAGGTTGATCGTATTGAATCCGATGCCGCGCAGCGTATAGGTCGGCACGCCCTGATAGCTTTGCGAGACCGAGAAGCTGGGCACGACGGTCTGCAGGTCGTCGACGCTGTCCACGCGCAATGCGTCGAGCGTGTCTTCACCAAAGGCCTGGATGCTCATCGGGACATCGTTGATCGATTCCTCGCGGCGCTGGGCGGTCACAACGATGGAACCGAGCTTGAGCGAGCTGTCTGCGGCAGGCGCCTCTTCGGCTTCCTGCGCAACTGTCGGCATCTGCGACGCCAGCGCGCAGAGGGAAGCGCCCAACAGGGCATAACGGCGGATTCGGGGCGTGGGTTTCATAGAATATCTCCTCCCGGCAGCGTCCTCTGGATGGGACCCGTCCAATGGAGGGGACATACTGAAATCGGCGCGACCGGGACAAGCTATCGGAAGTAACAGGGTCGCGTCAGAGCCCCAGGACGAGTTTCGCCATGATGTTGCGCTGGACCTCGTTCGAGCCGCCATAGATCGAACCGGCCCGGTTGTTGAGATAGCGTGGCATAAGGGTCAGCAAGTCGGGCGGGCCGACGGGGTCGACATTGGCGCCCGGCTGGCGCGCCTCGATCTGCTCGACACAGGCATAGGCGCCGCCGAGTTCGATGCCGAGCGTATCGATCCGCTGCATCATCTCGGTGCGCTGGACCTTCAGCATGGACGCAGCCGGTCCCGGATTGGACCCGCTCGACAGCGCGGACGAGACCCTCTGCTCGGTAATCTTGATCGCCTCGAGGGCGACCTCGGTCGCAGCAAGGTCGCGGGCAAAGGCAGGATCACCTGCCAGCAGTCCATTCTTTCCGGCCAGCGCCCGGATGCGCGCCACATTGACTTCCAGCCCGGCCGACGAGCCGCCACCGCGTTCGAATTCGAGCAGGTATTTGGCCACGGTCCAGCCGTCATTCTCGGCACCGAGCCGGCCCGCCTTGGATACGCGGACATCGTCAAAGAAGACCTGGTTGACTTCATGCTCGCCAGCGAGGGTGATGATCGGATCCACCTTGATGCCGGGCAGGTTCATGTCGAGCAGGACGAACGTGATGCCTTCCTGCAGCTTGCCTTCGACGCGCGTGCGCACGAGACAGAACATGCGATTGGCGTGGTGCGCATGTGTTGTCCAAATCTTGGTGCCGTTGAGAATGTAATCGTCGCCATCGGATACGGCCTTGAGGCTGAGGCTCGCGAGATCGGAGCCCGACCCCGGCTCGGAATAGCCCTGGCACCAATAGTCCTCGCCCGACAGGATGCGCGGCAAGTAGTAAGCCTTCTGTTCGGGCGTGCCGTGCCCGATGATGCAGGGGCCGACCATGCTGAGGCCCATCGGCGAGAGGCCCGGCGCGCCGGCGCGGGCGCATTCGGAGGCGAAGATATAGCGCTGCATCTCGCTCCAGCCAGTGCCACCGTACTCGACCGGCCAGGACGGCGCCGCCCAGCCGCGCGCGTGCAATATCTTCTGCCATGGCAGGCTGAATTCGGGTTCGATGAAGACGCTGGTGACCAATCGCCCGGCAATCGCCAGATCATCGGTCAGATTGTCCTTGAGGAATGCTCGCACTTCGTCGCGAAAATCACTATCTTCCGGGGTGAGGTCGAGATTCATTTTAAGCCTCCAGGTTCGCACGATGCCGGTATCATGCGCTGCGTGCGGGCGACACTGGCAGGACGAAGCACGGTCAGGCAACCTGCTCAATACGATAGGGTTGAATTTATTGACGGATATTGCGGACAGGCAGGACGGCTCGGGAGATGCCGCCCGGATGGTCATGGACCTCGCGCGCGACGTCGCCGCGATCGGCGAAGCCATGGACCTGCCCTATATCGCGGTCAGCGCCGATATCGGCAGCCCTGACCCCATGTGCGATGCCAAAGGCCAGCCGCTTGCCGAGACGCTGTTCCGCTGGATCGACCCTGATCTCGCCTATTGGAAGGATCGCGCCTTCGCCCTGAGATCGGGATTCGTCCGCGGTGCCCGCACGTGCGCCGAGCCCTTCTATTGCTCGAAGGGACAGATCGGCAGCTGGCGGCATGTCGCTGCGCTCGACGGCCTTGCCGAGACCATGAATACGGATGCATTCGATATTGGCGGCGCGATCATATCGCCCTGCCATCTTCCGTCCGGCGTCATCGGCGCAATCGTCTGGGCAACTCCGGACCGGACCCTGGATGTGGCCGGCGTGTTCGACGCGCGGGCCGCCGAGTTGCACGTGCTCACCCTGAAACTCATGGCGACCTATCATGACTTCAAGCGGGCGAGCCCCACGGATCTCGCCGTTGCACTGACACGCCGCGAGATACAGTGCCTGAAATGGGCAGCGGCCGGCAAGACAGACCACGAGATCGCGACAATCATCGGTATCTCGCAGCCGACGGTGCGGTTCCACATCACGAACTCGAGCCGCAAACTCGGTGTCTCGGGGCGATCGCAGGCCGTCCACCGCGCCACCACGCTCGGCTATATCGGCGGGGGTTCGACCTGAGATGTATTGGACTGAGGCGCAATTCCGGAGACCGCGCATGCACCTGCATCCGCGCACTCCGCAGAATGCCCGGCCACTGGTCTGACAAGCCTGTCGGACTCAGCTTGAATTATCCCACCCTTCCAGCGCGGCACTGAGCATTCCCGGCAGGGCCGTCGCAATCGCGCCGAGTTCGGGGCGCAACCGGTAGGCCGATGCCATGGGCAGGGCGACGGGCTTCGGATCGCCACGCTTGCGCTGGCGTTCAAGGCTTCGCGCGAGCCGTTTGGCGTAGACGTCAGGCGCTTCCAGCACCTTGTAGAGCGCAGAGACGCGCGCGAGGAACGGCGCCGCTGGCACG
>TARA_R110000751_G_scaffold106568_1_pt1 | contig 84165 bp, 70 predicted proteins | sample TARA_R110000751 | Tara Oceans TARA_R110000751 (sample SAMEA4398001) | marine metagenome | biome: Polar Biome; feature: [MES] marine water layer (ENVO:01000295) within the mesopelagic zone...; material: water (ENVO:00002006), including particulate matter (ENVO:01000060) such... | reverse complement strand
GTTCGAGCGAGAGCGATGCACTGAGCCTGTCGAAGGGTCGAGAACGATTACGGAATGAAATATCTATAATTTATTTAAGGTTTAATTTTTATACTGTCCATCCGCTGCAGAGGGGATTCGTATAATTTTATAGCTATATCGTCTTATTCCTAACCGGCTTTTATGATATAAGAAACTCCTAAATCCTTTAGCAAACGTTTAACATATACGGTTTTAATTATAATGTAGTTTGCACGAGTAAGTACAAGATAATTTATGATGAAGCAGATCTTTTTAATTTTAACAATTATCCTTTTAAGCGGGACCACAATAGCACAAGTTGGAGTCAATACAGCTAATCCCGATACCTCAGCTGCTCTAGATATCTCATCAAGTGATAAAGGGGTCTTGTTTCCTCGAATGGATTTGGGTGATTTAACAGTTGCCGATCCAGTTGTTAATCCAGTGGAGAGTCTCTTGGTATGGAATACTGATGCTGCTAATGGTGGAAGTGCTAAGGGTTTTTATTATTGGGATGGCGAGTGGAAAGCCTTTGGAACATCTTCAAGCGACCAGTTGTCAGGTGTTTTTGGTGAACTGACTTTAGACTCAGATTTAAATACTTCTTTACGAAGATATAATAATACCTTTATCACAAGTTCTTCAACTGGAACCTCTTCAGGTGTTACCCTTGATAGTGCACAATCTACAATGACTGTGCAGGTTGATGGAAGGTATAGGTTGACGTATACAATTACATATGACAAGGTTTATAATGCAGGATCAAACTATATTGAATTTTATTTGCATCGATATAACAATCCTATTGATGCGAGTAAAACAACTGGAAACTTATCAACTTCTCAAAATACAGTTACGCATACCGTTGAGTTAGATCTTAACGCTAATCAAACCTATGGTATGGGAATTTCTAGAAGTGATACCGGACCTGGCGATATAGACATAACCATTTATTCTGATTTAACTCAATTTAGTTTACAGCGCCTTTAAATTTTTTCCAATAAAATTTATTCTAAGGAACATCTGTGTGGACTTAATGCAAGCTGCAAAGATTTGTATTGTATGAAAAATTACAGAGGCCTAGTTTGAGGTAGGAGGATGGTGCTACCGCAAAATTTTAAATCCCAAGTTCTAAGTATAAACTGAAGAAGCGCAATCTAGTGGTTTACAAGTTTATATTCTATGGTGTCCATCCGATGCATAGCGGACTCGCTAAGAGTCTTTCTCATGAGCAAGTTAATAGCACGATCCAGCCTTTCCCTTTAGATGAAGGGAAAAAAGTAAAGAAGCGACAGCGATTTACGAAAAGGGTTTGGCGGGATGCAGGAATCTATCGAGAAGTTTCTTTCCCCATCCCTAAAGGTTGCGGTAACAGGTGACTTAAAGAAATGCAATTAAGAACCATAAATTTCCGCACTTGATGCGGAAACTGCTGTAACGTTCTCCATGCTAGTTAACTATCTATTTCTAGCCTTTCTCTTCAGCCGCTTGTATCCAATTAGTGGGGTTTAGGCTTATCTAAAAGTAACGAAGCGCCTAATAATTTAGGTTTGACTATTCTTAAAAATCAAACGAATTTGAGTATGGAAAAGATATAGTTAGAGCAAGACTTTGTTTTATAATTCAAACAGTTTTCTTCTAGATCATTGTAAGTAATTCTATCCTGATGCTCTAGGCCAAAAGTTTTTCAATAGACCAGTAGCTCAATCCTGCAGCTAAAATCCCTAAAACAAGACTTAAAACGAGGTATAAAATCGCAGAAGAAAAAGATCCGTTTTTTATCAAGAAAAAAAGCTCTGCACTGAATGTAGAAAAGGTAGTGAGACCACCGCAAAAGCCTACTCCTAGTAATACATACCAGTGATGGGTTAGGTGTTCTTTGTGAAAAGCTGCGAGAAAACCTCCTAACAATAAACAACCCAAGATGTTTACACTAATCGTGGGAATCCACTTCAGACTATTACTATTTTCTATGATAGAAAAATAAAATCTAAGACTACTGCCCAATCCGCCGCCAAGAAAAACAAATAAGAATGCTTTCATCTATTGAATAGGTAAGTATATTTCTGTAAAATAATCGGCGGGGTTAGGAGTTAGCATCGGATCAGTTTTATAAACTTCATAAGGTGCTTCTTCAGATCTCATCAATCCATTTTGATCAATAAACTCTTCTCCTTTTTTTCTAGCCTCGTCTAAATTGCTATAAGCTCCTTTCAGAGTCACTTTTACTGCTTTCCCAGGTTCTTGGTAGCTGCATAATATGTTGCTATTGGTAGCGGTGATCTCTCTATTCTGAACGGGTATTGCCGCAGAAAAAATCATGCTATCATTATAAGGGTTTATTTTCTCATAGATAATACGAGGCATGCCGTACATATCTATTTTATTGCGCTGCATATAGGACATGATATTTTGAAGCATCTGAGTTTTTAATTCTTGAAAGTTTTCTTTTTTTGAACTTGAGGACATGTATAAGAAATAACCGCCTCCAGTTTCTATAATACCGTCAACACTTGAAGAACTTATATTCATGTTTTTGATGACGATTTTTTCTAAGTTTTTTAGTCCTTTTTTATATTTGGGAGCAATCTCATCTTCCATATTGAAACCAAAAACAGCGCCCATTGCTTTATCAACTAATCCTAGTTCTCCTTTAATATTCCAGGTAATAAGTGTTCCATCTTCAACTTGTTCTAGGGCCATAATCACCTCGCTATTAGAACTAGTCATACCATTATCGTAAAACATATCCATGATAATTGACTTATCTGGCTCAAGGCCTGTTATGGTCATTTTACCATTGCCATAAGAATCTATAAAAGAATAATTAGCATCGACACCTTGAGTTTGCGTTCCCATTGTGGTTTCTATTTCTACATCTTCTAGCCATGGATTCCAGTTCTCCCATTGTTTAAAATCTTCTATTTGATCGTATATCACAGATGTTGGTGCATCTATGACTAGAGTTTCGGTAATATCGTGTGTACCGTCTTTAAGTGAAAAATATACAGCACCTCCTATAATAAGGATGAGCAGAAGAATCAGAATATATTTGATCGCTTTCATTTTTGGTTCCTTTTATCATATCAAAGATACAATTATTGCATATTATAGGTCTCCTTTAAAGGATAAGAGTAAGGAGGATTAAAGAGCATTTTGGTATCGTAGAAGCTCAATCGAAAGTAGTTGTAAAATAAAAACTGTCAGAAGTATCTGACAGTTTTTTAGAAAGTCATCTTAAAATGAGCTTTCTTCCCCTAAATTATGGATAGATTAAGGTTGGCTAGATCTATATTACAGTTGTAAATTTAAGTTAGTTATAAGCATTATAAAATACCCCTTAAAGGGTATATTTTAATGCTATGGACGTATAAAGAAAGCACTTATTTAATTAATAAGTCAAAAAAAAAGCTCCCGGTTTTCAAAACCAAGAGCTTTAATAAGTTGAAAGCTTGATTTTTATCTAAAAACGCCGCTAGGAAAACTCACCATACTTTCTATGCCATCTTTTCCAATTGCTGCTACTCCAAAAAACGAGTTGTCGATCACAATACCTTTTAAAGTAAACTCAGATAAATCCCCTACATAACGAGAGTGGTCCCAAGTAGGACTAGTAGTATCTCGCCAATAGATTTTATAACCCACGGCTTCTTTTACTTGATCCCATTGTAATTTTACATCGGCTTCCACAATACCGCCTATTTTTACATTTTGTGGTCGAGTAGGAGCCCAACCCAGTTGTGCAAGGTTGATGGCATTTACCGCTGTTAATTTTTTTGCATAGGTAAAGTTGACATGCTCCACCACATCTCCATAGTTGATGCCGTCCTCTGTTCTAATATCTTGGTGCTGTTGTGTGTAGTTTTCATGTGCTTCCATAATGCGTATCCCTGGGAATCCAAGGTCGGCAAAAGGCCTGTGGTGTCCACCACGACCAAAACGGTCTAATCGGTACACCATCATTGGTTTCATTTCGGGCATATAATCAGTCACTGTTTTGTGTATGTACCTCGCTAATTGTCGTGAGATTCCGTCTACTTCACCACCGTAAAAACGTCTTCCGTTTCTTTGTCTTTCTGTTTCTGTAGGGTCTGTAGGTTCTGAGAAAATCCTGAATTCGCGATTATCAGTCACTCCATCGACACCTGTTATATTTCCTATCATGTCATTGTTTAAAAAGCCTATGACATTCCATTCTTTTTTCTGCGCATATTCTGCAAGCCCCTTACCGCCAAAAAGCCCTTGTTCCTCACCACTTAATCCTACATAAACAATACTGTTGTTAAACTTGCGCTTACTCAATACCCTTGCTGCTTCAATGGTTCCTGCCATACCACTCGCATTATCGTTTGCTCCAGGAGCATCTGTAGTGAAATCCATGGTGTCACTAGCTCGTGAATCTATATCACCGCTCATCATTACCATATCATTAGGGTTTTTAGTACCACGTTGAATCGCTACTACGTTTACCACCCAAGCATCTTTAGGAATACGATTCCCCATTTCTTTAGTCACATAATCTTTCTGATAAAACACTTCCAGACAGCCACCACAATCTGCTGATATTTTGTCAAATTCTGCTTTGATCCACCTTCTAGCAGCACCTATTCCTCTGGTGTCAGAAATAGTATCAGAAAAGGTATTTCTCGTTCCAAATCCAGCCAATTTTCTAATGTCTTTTTCAATACGGTCGGCACTTACCTCATCAATAATGTGGTAGAGATCCATCTGATGATTTGTAGGCACTTGTGCGATTCCTGATATACTTACCAATAAGGCTATAATTATAATTCTCATAGTTAAATTTGTTTTAAAGATTTGTTATGACTCGCTTTCGCGAAAGCGAAAATAAAAATAAGCTGCTCACATCAAACAACTTTTTATACTTGTTACTCTTCTATTTCTATTTCTATTTTCACTTCCTTTTCTGAGGCGGTGAAATCGTTATTATTTATCCAGTAATCTGAGGTAATAATCTCATACTGATCATTTTCTAAGGCTTTGAAGTACCAAATAATATCTGCTGCTTCATCAAATTCTTCTTCTCCCGCCAGCTGCTTTTTATACAATCGTTTGAATATTGCATGGTCGGTAATAATAGGAGCAAGACATTTAAGTGCAATAGCTTCATCCACTGCGATATCAGTTTTGTGATGAGGAACGAGTTTTACTTTTATGACGCTCGCTTTGGCATGTGGAAACTTTCCATTATATGCCTTATAGAGCAATTCGTTAATATCAAATAATCTGGAATGAAAAGAGATATCAGAGTAATGCTCAGCCACGTTTTCTTTGAGCATATCGTGTGATATTTGCTCTATTTGTCCTTCATTCAAATCCTTTCCTAGTTGGTGTTGGAGTATGAGTAGAGCAGCTTCTTGAGGCTCAAAATCGCTAATTGCCATATAGAGCAATTCCTTAAGATCTTTATCAGTAGCATCACCAGAATCGCCAAATTCAAAAACGTCTAATAATGCGATATAATCATCATGTGACCATTTTCCATCAATTTCATTTATGGAGGTCACATCTAATAAGTTTACTTTGTATGTCATATAAATTAACTTTTATAAAAGTCAAAAGAAAGATAGCCGAACCCTTTTTGTCTTTTATTAAATTGATGATAAAATTATAAAACAAAAAAACCTGTCTTGGTGAAAAACAGGTTTTGAATAGAGGCGTGTATAGTTAGACTTGTTTATGAATTTCTACTTGATGAGGATAAGGAATCTCAACACCTATGGAATCAAGTGTAGGCTTAAAGTTTTGTTGTAGGTAAAAGTTGACGGTCCACACATCGGCTGTAAGTGTATATGGGCGCACCAAAATATTTATGGAACTACTTGCATTTTCGGCTACTTTAACTATTGGTGCTGGATCTTTAAGGACTAATGGGTGGTCGGTACATAATTTTGTTAGTGCTTCTAAGGTTTTAGGAATATCGGCATCATAACTAACACCGATCATGGTTTCACACCTTAAAATCCCTTCAGTGTCATAGTTGATGATATTCCCATTAAGAAGGGGCCCGTTAGGAATAATAGCAAGTTTGTGTGAAAATGTAACTACTTTAGTTTGTAAAATATCTATTTCTTTAATGGTACCAGTGATCCCTTGTGCTTCAATGGTGTCTCCTACTTTAAAAGGTTTGAAGACTAATAGAAGTACTCCACCAGCAAAATTAGAAAGGGACCCTTGTAAGGCCAGCCCTATAGCAAGTCCAGCAGCAGCAAGAATCGCAGCAAAACTAGACGTCTGTACGCCTAATGTTCCTATTACAGTTACTAATAATAAAATGGTAAGCCCCCACTTAATCAGATTGAGTAAAAACTTCTCTAATGTGAGGTCACAATCTCTCGCAAGCATGACTTTTTTAGTGAGCTTTAGGGTTCTTTTGATCAGCCACCTTCCTATAACGTAGATAAGAATAGCTTTTAACAAAGGAATTCCATATTCAAGGATGAGTTCAGATCCTTTTTCTAAATTAAAATTTTCGATTAGTTCTTTCATAATAGGTAAAGTTAAAATAAGCTGACAACATCCCTGTATAGGATTTGTTAAGAGTTAAAGGGTCTGGAGTCATTCTCCATTCCTTTGTCACACTGAAAAGAGTTTAGTCTCAATTTCTATTTTCTAACTAAAGTAGAAGTCGCAAATTTTAAAAAGCCGCTTTACTGATTGTAGTAAGCGGCTTTTGTGAAATAGAGGTTTTAAATCCCTAAAAAGGATATTTATTGGTTTCTGTTACTTTATCAGCAATGGTATTTCTTAATTCTACTATATTAGGAAGGTTTACATATTTTGTAAAACGCTTCAAGCCCATAAGCATCATGCGTTGTTCATCGCCTTCAGCAAAACTTGAAATTCCTTCCTCGGCTCTTGCTTGTACGATTTTTGAAGCACTGTATAAGTACAATTGAGACATAGCAATTTGCTCTTTTTGCTCCTCGACACTAGTACGTGCGATGTTCTTTTGAGTTCTTAATATGGCACTTTCGGCCATATAGATTTCGATAAGAATATCAGAGGCAGCTAGCAGTAACTGCTGGTGCTCTTCTAATGCTGGACCAAATTTTTGAACAGCACTTCCTGCAACCATTAGGAATACTTTTTTAAGTTTTTTAACCATATCCATTTCTTCAGATAGTGGCTCAGAGAAGTCAGGAGTATCAAAAGAGGGTATAGAAGTCAATTCATTTCCCACAGCCATTGCTGGTTCCAGAAGATTCACATGACCTTTCATCGCTTTTTTAACAAGCATTCCTACAGCTAGCATGCGATTGATTTCGTTAGTACCTTCGTAAATACGGGAGATACGTGCATCTCTCCAAGCTGATTCCATAGGAGCGTCTGCGCTAAAGCCCATTCCTCCATAAATCTGGATTCCTTCATCTGCACAAGCTTGCATATCTTCAGAAACAGCTACTTTAAGTATAGAACATTCAATAGCAAATTCTTCTACACCTTTCAATTCGGCCTCAGCAAATGTGGCTCCTTCTTCTTGACGTAAGTGAATTCTATTTTCAATATCCTTTGCAGCTCGGTAAGAAGCACTTTCACCTACATAAGCATTCGTTGCCATTTCAGCTAGTTTCTTTCTTATAGCTCCAAACTTTGCGATAGGAGTATTGAACTGTTCTCGTTCGTTTGCGTATTGTGTTGCAAGAGAAATCACTCTGCGTTGTGCATCTAAACAAGCAGCAGCAAGTTTGATACGACCTACGTTTAATGCATTCATGGCGATTTTAAAACCTTCACCACGACCAGCAAGCATGTTTTCTGCAGGGACCATACAGTCGTTAAAGAATACTTGACGAGTAGAAGAGGCGTGAATACCTAATTTATGTTCTTCTTCACCCATAGAGATACCATTACTAGCATCATTTTCAACTATAAAACCTGTAATGTTTTTATCATCTCCTAAACGCGCAAATACTACAAAAACCTTACAGAAACCTGCGTTTGAGATCCACATTTTCTGACCGTTGATTTTGTAATGTTTACCGTCTTCGGTAAGTTCTGCTTTAGTTTTACCAGAGTTGGCGTCAGATCCTGCGCCTGGCTCTGTTAAACAATAAGCTCCAAACCACTCACCAGTAGCAAGCTTAGGTACGTATTGTTTCTTTTGTTCTTCCGTGCCGTACAAAGTGATAGGCATCGTACCTATTCCAGTATGGGCACCAAATGCTGTTGCGATGGAACCAGTAGCACCAGATATGTAATCACAGACCAACATAGTAGAAACAAATCCCATTCCTAACCCGTCGTATTCCTCAGGAACTGCGACCCCTAAGAATCCCATTTCTCCTGCCTTGCGCATTACTTCTTCTGTAAGTGCGTAATCTTTCTTTTCAAAACGTTCTTTATAGGGAACGATTTCTTTATCTACAAATTCTTGCACACTTTCACGCATCATTTTTTGCTCGTCCGTAAAATCTTCTGGACTGAATACGTCTTGTGGGTTAGTCTCTGTTACGATGAATTGTCCACCGCGTATCATTTCTGTTTTTTTAATTGTTTCTGTTGACATAACTTTCTTTTTAATATGTAATGTTCCTTAGAAAGAGATTAGAAATTAAAGGTGAGAGAGGAGTGTTTATTACTGTCCTAAAGCCCTATTAGCATTCTTTTCTTTGGAATTCATTGTTTTTGTTATCCGAATTTTTAAATTGACATCTTTCTTACACTTTTTTTAGTCATACGTTGTGTGCCTAGTCAAATAAAGCCCCTAGTGTATAATTATAAAAATCAGTATATGCTCAATAAGTTCTAGCATTATTTTAGCAACTATTTCAAGTTATGGGAAACGAGCCGTCTGTAATTTGAGAGGGCTGTTTACCATCTTTACTTTTTTAAAAAACAAGCGGTCCAGCCATTTGGATCAGTTGTAATTTCTACAGCTCATTGTCCACTTGTTACATTAGGATGATGAGTACTTACCTTTGACTCATTTCCTTGTCTCTATATCCTAACTTCTTATAGTTATTTTTTCTTTAAGATAAAAACTCATATACTCCACAAGCTCCTTGTCCGGTACCTACGCACATCGTCACAAGCCCATACTTATTTTTCATTTCGCGTTTTCTCATTTCATCAAAGAGTTGAACGCTCAATTTTGCACCAGTACAACCTAATGGGTGACCTAGTGAAATGGCCCCTCCATTAGGGTTAATGATGTCAGGGTTCAATCCTAATTCACGTATCACAGCGAGGGACTGAGAAGCAAAAGCTTCATTCAGTTCTATCATATCTACATCTTTCAAGGAAAGACCAGCTTGTTTTAAGGCTTTTGGAATGGCTTTTACTGGACCTATCCCCATAATTCTAGGTGGTACACCAGCAGCTGCAAAGTTGACCATACGAGCAATAGGCTCTAGGTTCAATTCTTTTACCATTTCTTCACTCATTACTAAAACCATTGCAGCACCATCACTCATCTGTGAAGAGTTACCGGCAGTTACAGAACCACCAGCAGCAAATACAGGTCGTAGTTTTGATAAAACTTCTAATTTTGTATCAGCACGTGGTCCTTCATCTTTGTTGATGGTATAAGATTTTGTTTCTTTTTTACCGTCGGCATTTAAGAAGGTTTCATCTATGTGAATAGGTACGATCTGATCTTGAAAACGACCTTCTGCTTGCGCTTTAAGTGCTTTTTGATGTGATTCAAAGGCAAACTGATCTTGGTCTTCACGAGAGACTTTGAATTCATTAGCAACAGCCTCAGCAGTTAATCCCATTCCCCAGTAATAATCCTCGTGGCCGGCTTTGACTATGTTATAATCAGGAGTAGGCTTGTACCCACCCATAGGTATATAGCTCATAGATTCGGCTCCACCAGCTATAATACAACTCGCCATTCCAGATTGTATTTTTGCTGTAGCCATTGCAATAGTTTCCACACCACTAGCACAGTAACGGTTTACGGTAACTCCAGGCACACTGTCTATTTTCAATCCCATTAAAGAGATCAAACGAGCCATGTTAAGTCCTTGCTCTGCCTCAGGCATTGCATTACCTATAATCACATCGTCTATTCTTGTTTTATCAAGATTAGGCACTTCTTTTAACATTGCTTCGATGGTCTCGGCAGCAAGTTCATCAGGTCTTTTAAAACGGAAAACTCCTTTAGGTGCTTTCCCAACAGCTGTTCTTTTGGCAGCTACTATATATGCAGTTTTGTTCATTTCTACTAAGATTATAGAATATGGATCATAGAATATGGACTTATTATGAAAGTCGGTCTATAAATGATCCAATCATTCTTTGTGATTTTTGAATTTTCTCTATTGTTATATTATACAATTATTGATCAACATAATTTAATTTTAAAGCAACGGTAAATTGAGTTTCCCATTCATATGCAGATCCTAAACCTGTTTCCAAATATGTTTTAAAATGTTTATCTGTTGATTTTGCAGAACCTTCTGCAATATTTGATGGTATAGAAACAGCACAACTATTCATTTGACTAATCAAATTAAATTTTTCAAATTCTGGAAACGTTTTAGTAATTGAATAATTATGGATAACAAATTCAACTCCATCTTGCCAGATTTTCAAATTTCTAAAATTGTGTATCGCCATTTTCTATGATCCATACTCTTTCATCTATATTCTCAACAATTAGTTTCTCAACGGTTTTCCTTTTTGAATCATGTGTTGTAATCTCTCTAAAGTCTTACGTTCTCCTGTAAGACTTAAGAAAGCTTCACGTTCTAGATCTAGTAAATATTGTTCAGAGACTAGAGTAGGAGCACTTAAATCTCCACCCGCCATCACATAAGCCAGTTTATCAGCAATTTTCCTATCGTGTTCAGAGATGTATTTTCCAGCTTCCATTTGGTCTGTTCCAACTAAGAACATCCCTAAGGCCTGCTTTCCTAATACTTTTATATCTTTACGCATCGCAGGTTGTGTATAGCCTTTATCAGCTAATAATCTTGCCTGCGCTTTCGCGAAAGCGATACGTCTATGATCATTTACCACCACATGATCTATTCCTTTTCTAAGGATACCTAGGTCAAATGCCTCGTAAGCGCTAGTGGCAACCTTTGCCATCCCTATGGTTAAGAAATATTCTTGAAGCCTGTTCAATTCTACATCGTTTTTCTCAAATGTGTCGCTAGCGCGTAAGGCCATCTCTTTAGATCCTCCTCCGCCAGGGATTACACCTACGCCAAACTCTACTAAACCTATGTAAGTTTCTGCACTGGCAACAGCAACGTCCGAGTGCATAGTCATTTCACATCCTCCACCTAAAGCCATTTGATGTGGCGCCACGACAGTAGGAATACTACTGTAACGCAATCTCATAACTGTGTTTTGGAATTGTTTGATCGCCATGTTCAACTCGTCATATTCTTGTTCAACAGCCATCATAAATATCATACCTATGTTAGCTCCTACAGAGAAGTTGGCACCGTTATTTGCTACCACAAGACCATCAAAACGATCTTCGGCAATATCAATAGCTTTATTGAGCCCAGCAAGAACGTCTCCACCTATAGAATTCATCTTAGAAGTAAATTCTACATTTAAAATACCATCACCTATATCATGAACAGTTACACCAGAGTTTTTAAATACAGGAGCATTAGCACGCAAATTATCTAGAATGATAAACCCATCTTGACCAGGTTTCTTTACATAATCTTTATCTGGAATGGAGTAGTAGTAAGTCGCTCCGTCTTTTACGGTGTAAAAAGATTCAAAACCTTTTTCAAGCATTTCTAAAACCCAAGCTGCTGGTTCTTTACCGATCGCTTTCATGAGTTCCACACCTTTTGTAACGCCTACAGCGTCCCAAACTTGGTAAGGTCCATGTTCCCATCCAAAACCTGCACTCATCGCATCATCGATACGGTATAGTTCGTCAGATATTTCAGGAATTCTATGTTGTACGTAGGCAAACAAGGAAGCAAATGATTTTCTATAGAAATCACCAGCTTTATCTTTCCCTTTAATTAATACGGGAAAACGGTCAGCTACGTTATCAATTGATTTTGTCAATTCTAGTGTGGCAAACTTAGTTCTAGGTTGATTCTCATATTCCATGGAATCAAGGTTCAAGGCTAGAATTTCTTTCTGTCCATCTTTAGAAACGTTCTTTTTATAAAAACCTTGACCAGTTTTAGAACCTAACCACTTGTTTTCCATCATGGTATTGATGAAATCAGGAAGTTTAAAGCTGTCTTTTTGCTCGTCATGAGGACAGTTTTCATAAACACCATTAGCAACGTGCACCAAAGTATCTAATCCTACCACATCTACTGTTCTAAAAGTAGCCGACTTTGCACGACCTATCACTGGACCCGTCAGTTTATCAACTTCAGAAACGGTTAATCCCATTTCTTTTACGGTATGGAACAAGCTTTGTATAGAGAAAATACCAATTCGGTTCCCAATAAACGCAGGAGTATCCTTTGCGAGAACAGAGGTCTTTCCTAAGTATTTCTCACCGTATTCCATTAAGAAGTCAGTTACCGCAGGATCACAGTTAGGCCCTGGGATTACTTCAAATAATTTTAAATATCTCGGCGGATTGAAAAAGTGAGTGACTGCAAAGTGCTTCTGGAAATCTTCACTACGTCCTTCATTCATAAAAGAAATAGGAATTCCAGAGGTGTTTGAAGTAATTAAAGTTCCTGGTTTGCGGTACTTTTCAATTTGTTCAAAAACAGATTTTTTAATGTCCAACCTTTCTACAACCACCTCAATAATCCAGTCGGTATCTTTTACTTTAACAAGATCATCTTCCAAGTTTCCAGTGGAAATTCTACTGGCAAATGATTGATTATACAAAGGTGCAGGCTTGCTTTTGATAGAAGCAGTAAGTTGATCATTAACCATACGGTTACGAACGACTTTGTCTTCTAGGCTAAGACCTTTTGCTTTTTCTTTATCAGTAAGTTCCCTAGGAACGATGTCCAAAAGAAGAACTTCACAACCTATGTTTGCAAAATGGCAGGCGATACCGCTTCCCATAATTCCAGAACCTATTACCGTTACATGTTTTATTCTACGTTTTCCCATTTTATTTTTGAGCTACTAGAGTTTGTTTTTTGAATATTTTTTTAGAATTAACTATTTCGTTGATTTTGAAGGCAACTTCTAGAAAAGTTTCTAATTTTTCAGGTTCAATTTCATCTTTAACCACTTGGTCAAATGTTTTAACAACTGATTTAGAAAAATTACGCATTTCCATTCCGAAATCTGTTAGATGTATCAGGACGCTTCTCCCATCTTCTGGATTTTTGCGTCTTTCTATAAGACCTTTATTTTCCATCATTTTAAGAGTACGAGATAAGGAAGTTGCTTCCATTCCCATTTTTGGACCCAAAGAAGTGCTAGGTGTTCCAGTTTCTGGATCAATACTGATAAGTGCAAATCCTGTAGACATTGTACTACCTTTTACAGAAGCTTGTTCATTATACATTTTTGATACAGACATCCATGTGGCTCGTAAAATGTAATCAATAGTTTTATCTCTCATGCTTTAAATTCTAATGCAATATACAAATCTTTGCTATGCACGCATAGTAAAAGAATAAATATTTCAATCGTTATAGTGTATAAGTTTCGCTTTCGCGAAAGCGTAATAACACCAAGGTAAAAAAAAATCCCAGTCTATACAACTGGGATCTTTTAAATTACAATATTGTGTAGCTTTAATAGTTGATGTATACCCAACTCGCAGAGTCTGGTGTATCAGCATCATTATATTGAATCACATAGAAGTAAACTCCGGTAGGTAGTAATCCGTCACCGGCTAATACTCCAGAATTGGGGATCCCAGCAAATTCTTGATAGTTAGTAGCAGTCGTTTCATAAACTACCGAACCATTGCGATTAAATACCTTTAGGTTAAAGTTAGTGTACTGTTCTGCAAGACCAGGTATAGAGAAAGTGTCGTTAATTCCATCGTTATTAGGACTGAAGCCTTCAGGAAAAATGATTTCACATCTTTCAAAAATGATCGTAAATGCAGAGGTATTGAAACATCCAGTAGTATTATTTTCTAGTCTAGCAAATAATAAATCGGTTGTAACTCCTGCTTGAAATGGTACAATATAAGTGATAGGTAGTGCATTTGTTCCAGATTGAGCATCAGCATCTGTTGTGTAGTAAGTGATCGTATAGTCTGATGGATTATTACCATTTAGTATGATAGCATCTTGAACGCTTAGTTCAAATAGATTTTGATCGAGATCCACACTATCATCACATATATTAGTTAGATCAGGTGCATTTCCTATAGAAGGAGCTTCTTGCACAGTGATCATAAAACTTGTGGTGTTGTAACATCCATCTGGAGTTTCAGATCTTACAAACAATTCTTCCGTTCCTGAAACGGAGTAAGGAGAGCTGAGAGGATTGTTTCCAGAATCAGCATCATTCATGCTGTTGTAGTAGCTTACGGTGTTTATCCCAGTAGGATCAACTTCAAGATCTTGGTCTTCAAGAATAAAAGCATTGCTGCCATCTAGTGGTGCATCATCACAAACTTCAATATCTACAGGAGTAGAAATAGAAGGTAAGCCGAGTACCACTAAGTTAAATGGAGCGGTACCAAAACAGTCTGCATCATTCGTGTTTTGAAGTCTTACATAAACTACTTGAGGGCTTGTCGTATTCATATAAGGAACACTTGTATCTATAGCAGCCATATTCATATCTGCATCCGATTGAGAATTATGAAGAGTATAGGCGACATCGGTAGGGTTACCAGCCGTATTTTCAATAACAGGTAGGTAACCTGCAAGGTCAAAATCTTCTAAGCCGTCTAGACTGGAGTCATCGCAGAGTTCAAAGTCAGGAATATTTGAAACGCTAGGTGTTGTGCTTACGGTTAAATCAAATGAAGCAACTGCGCTACAACCGTCATCAATAGGAGACGTGTTATTAGATATACGCACCCATATTTGAACGGTACCTACAGCAACATCATAATTATCAGGTAATGGATTGGTGTTCATTTCTGCATCCATCATGGTTGGGTGGTAACTGATGTCAAAAACAACAGCATCTTGAGTACCTAGAACATCTAGAGTAAATTGAGTTAAATCAACTATTTCAGACCCAGAACCATCGTCATCACAGTAATCTAATAAAGTAGTATCTATAGGATCAACAATTCCATTTTCAAAAATTGTGATGTCTTGAGTAAAGTCTCTTATATCCCCAGATACGTTGGTTACGTTAACGGTAACTGTATAAGTTCCTGAACTTGCATAGTTATTTTGCACCACTCCTGGTCCAGTAACGGATAAGGTATTACCGTCTCCAAAATCCCACATAGAAGCGGCAACTTGAGGAAGACAAGCCAGTTGAAAATCGGTGGCGTCTCCTTGACATTGATCACTTACCGTAAAGAAACTTTGAAAGTCTGATTGTACAAATACAGGCAAGCCTTGTTTACCTTGTCCTGGACTGATATCAAAAGCGATTGGGTTGTATGTAGCAGTAGCCGTTTCAGAGTTTTCAATTTTACCTATGGTGGTTTGATCAAATCTAGCCACGTAGATTTCACCATCTTTTGCTAGTTGTAGTGTACTTCTTCCTTCACCTACATTAGCAATTTGAGTTTTAGATGACAGGATGTTTGCATCATCACATAATTCATATTGAAAAATCAATTTTGTACCACCAAAGCCATAAGTATTACTGTCATCATGATACAAATATTGAGAAGAGGCAGAGAACTCAGCTCCATAAACTGGACCTGTGTGAAGTGTTAATCCAGCGCCGCTGACCTGACCATTACCAGGATTGAACTCATATAAATATGCTCCAGTGGAAGCTGTACCGCCAAAACCTCCGTTTTGATTACATATTACTAACTTGGTGCCATCTGGCGAAATACGCAACATACCACGGTCACCACTTGTAACACCAACTGGTGTAGGAAACCATCCTTGATTTGCATTGGAAGATTGTGGAATAGGAGTCGGGAAAACGAAAGATATATTAGGACCAGGGATACCTCTTACTTCCCAAGTAAAAAGTGCGTTAAAATCTCCAGTTCCATTATTTTGTGCTGTTGCATTGCTTTCAGCAAATGTCATTACATAGGCATTATTGGAGTTGGTTTTGATTGTAGCAGCAACTTTTTCAGCACAGCTTTGAAGTAAAACTACGTTTTTAATTCCTCCTACAACATCACCTAAGCCACCGTTTAATGCCATTTCAACTCTAGAATAGGATAAAGGGCCTCCACCAGCTGCACCTACCGTAAATATAAAATACACACCAGCAGTTTCTGGAGCTTTAACCACTATAGCCGATTGTGTCGAAGAAAAATTACCGTCTAGTCCGGTTCCATTAGGCATAATGGTTCCATTAGTATTCCACACGGTAGATCCATCAGTAAAAAACAAAAGGTTTCCGCTGTCATCTGATATTACTGCTACACCTTCATCAGTATCATATCCAGAAGTAAGTACCGCCGGACTATTGGATCTGTTTTGAGGGTTAGGAGTAAATTCTATACCAGCTCCATCACCAAAAATCCACCAAGAAGATTCATTTTGGGCTGTGAGTGATAAACTAAGGGTTAAGGTTAATGTAAGAAGTAATAGTCTTTTCATCTTTAATTGTGATTGGTTTAAGCTTATCTTAAATAGACGTAGCCTGCTTTAGGTTTGGTGTGTGGTTCATTTAATTCTAATACGTAAAAATAGGTTCCTGTAGGTAATCGTTCTCCTGAGTTGAATAAACCGGTATTTGAAGTGCCGTCCCATCCCCCAGAGTCATTATTTCCTTCCCATATTTTTTGTCCGTATCTGCTAAATATATACATTTTATGTTTAGCATAGATGTTATAAAGGCCAGAAACGATGAACGTATCATTTAATCCATCACCGTTAGGGGTAACCACATTAAAAACCTCAACAGGACAATTTTTTATCTGTATCAAAAATGAATAAATTAGGAAACAGTTTTCATTTGATACTCTTACATGAATTTCTTGTGTAAGAAAGAGATTGGTATAATTAGAAGGGTTTAAAATTGAGTTTTGGTCTTCTAGTGCGTCTATTTCTGATTCATAATAGCTTACTGTTTGATTGCTATTTGTAGAAATAGTGTCACCAATTTCAGTTAAATCAAATAGCGCCACATCAAAACTTTCTTCACACTCTTCTAATATATTTGGAAAGCTATTCACAGATACTTGTTCAAATACTTCTACAGTCGTTGTAATGGTAAAAACTTGTACTAAGGTTTCTACGACGGCTGTTACGGTATAAGATCCTGGAGCAGAAAATAAATGAGAAGCAAAAAGGTCACTAGAAATATTAGCAGTTCCTGAGTTTGGATCTCCAAAATCCCAATTTACGGAGACCAAATTTGCTGCTGTATTGACCCTAAAAAACTGTTCCTCATCAAAACAGTGATCCATTGCTTCAATTTCTCCATTCAGTAAAAAGGATTGTACAAAAATGGGCAAGCCATACCATGCTGTTGCATTTTGAGTTAATGGAAAAGAGTTAAAGGTATAATTGGCATTAGTTCCAGCATCATCAGGGTTATTGATAACACTCAGAGCATTTTGTTGATATCTAGAGTGGTAAATTTTATTGTCCAGTCCCAATTGCAGCGCACCTCTAAAAGGCGTGATATTATCTTGATGAATAACTATTGCGCTACTTGCGATATTAGATGCCGTTAAGTCATATTGAATAATTTCACCTCTTATTAATTCAAATATTTGAGTTGTAGAGGAATTCATATAATCCACTTCTGCATATAAAAATTGTCCATTTCCAGAAAATTCTACACCATAAATAGAACCACCATCTTGTCTAGTCAATAAGGGTAGCGGATTTGAAACTATACCTGTAGCATTATCAAAGTCGTATAGGTATAACTCGCCACCGTTAGCATAAGCGGCGCTGCGTGCTGTTAAAACATCTGTGATTCCCGCAAATTCTACTGTGGTGTTATTTGAAAAATGAGCGGCAACCAGTCTATTGCCTCTGGCGTTGACCTTAATGTAACCTCTCATGGCAGCTACATCAACATTTGTTACAGGTGTCGTAATCAATTCTACAAAAGGAGCAACTTGAGAAATAACGGGGCTCGTACTCAAACCACTGGCTGTTAATTCAAAAGAATAAAATAAATCTTGAAACTGCGAAATGATCCAAAATCCATCACCTGTAGCGTTTGAAATAGCGGTTAGTTTTTCTGAAGTTATAGGGAGTAGGTTAATGTTCTTGTTCAGAACATCTATATCTCCGGTACCACCGTTTAAAGACATGTCGACTATAGAATAGTGCAATCCTTCTGTATTGCGATAGACCAGATCATCAGTGTCTACGGTAAAAACATAATATAAATTAAGACTTCCAGGTAATGGAACGATGATGGCGCTGCTGGTACTTGAAGAGTTTCCTTTAAGGCCAGTCCCGTTAGGCATTATGATATGAGCGGCGTCGTATACTAAGGAGCCGTCTGTGTAGAATAATAAATTACCAAATTCATCTGAGATAGTGGCACAACCTTCCCCAGTGATTAATTGTCCGTCATCAATTGCTGCAGCACTACCGGTGTTAAAATCAATACCGGCGTTGATCCCAAAATACCAGTAGGAGGATTCTAGTTGCGCTTTCGCGAAAGCGGAACAAATAAAAATCAATAAATATAAAATGTACTTCATTGCTCTATCGTAAAAATAGGCAATCTGAATTTATCTTTTCAAGGTAAAGTGAGAAGAAAAGATTGTCCCATCCATTAAAGTAGCCTTGAACCAATAATCGCTTGAAGGTAAAGGAGTGCCATTATAGGTTCCATCCCAACCTGGGCCTTGCGGAGAAACTTGCTTTAAAAGTTTCCCATATCTATCAAAAATAAAAATTTCAGAATTTGGCTCAAAAACCACAGAGACCCCTATTAATTGCCAGTAATCGTTAAAGCCATCATTATTAGGAGTAAAAAAACGAGGATAACCCACAATACTAAAATTTTGTGAAGTGGTTCCACAACCGTTTTTATCCCTTACATAAGCGGTGTAAAATCCAGGAACAATGTTGTTAAAAACAGGACTATCTTGATAGGGGTCTTCTAAGTTAATGCGGTATTCATAATCCCCTAATCCAGTCACATTAATAGTTGCCGATCCACCGCTACTAGTACCTGCGTTTATAGTTTCTATGCGGGTAATAGTTGCAGGCTCACTTATGATAACCGTAATTAGTCTATCTCTAGAACAGCCTTCTAAGTTAGAAACCGTGACGCGATAATCGCCGCCTGCAGTTACAGAAATAGACTCTGAAGTTGCCCCAGTACTCCATACATAAGTGTAGTCATTTACAGTTCCAGTTAGGATGCCGCTATCAAGAGTTAAAGCTTGCGGATTGTTGCCACAATAATCATACAATTCGGTTAATTCTATAACCGGTAGTGCATTCACTGTTAATAATACCTCGCTGATTCCAAAACAGTTTCCATCTGGAGATTCTGCTCTTGCAAATAGGGTTTGGTTATCAGGCGTTGTGTTGGTAAATAGGTTAGGCAGTGTATTTTGCTCTGTTAAAGCCTCGTTTAGAGATGCGTAGTAATTTACAGTGACGTTTGCCGGTGCACTTATCAATACATCGTTATTGGCATTGGAAAGATCAAACTCTGCAAGACCATCTTCCATTCCATCATCATCACAAATAGATAAGGCAGTGTCTTGAGCATCGCTAGCACTAACTGATAAAGTAACAGCAGAAGTACTGTAACATCCAGTGAGATCATCTGTAACTCTAGCGATGATGTTTTGCATAGGAGTAAGGTTGATATAGCTTACATTATCCAGTGCATTTAAATTAGCATCTGCATCATTTTGATTGATAAAATAAGAAACGCTAACGCCCACAGCACTTGCACTTATTGAATTATCAAAACTCATAAAACTAAACACCGTTCTTCCATCTGGAGTGCCGTCTTCATCACATTGAAATGCAGAGAAGTCGTTAGCGACAGGTTTAGGATTAACAATTAAATCAAAAGATTGAGTGGTATCAAAACAATTTGGTTCTAAAGCATTTTCTATACGTATAAATACCGTTTCATTAAAAGGGGTTGTATTAGGATAACTCAATGCCAATGCGCCAGAGTTATTGTCGGCATCATTTTGTGAAGAGTGATAGGAGATATTAAAATCAGAGGCGTTTTGAGAGCCTAGGATGGTATTGGTCTGATTGCTCAAATCAAAAGTTATCACTCCATCAAAATCGTCATCACAAACCTCTAAATCATTTACCAGATTAGAAATGGGTTGATCAAATATTTTTAAATCAAAGGCTAAGGTTTCATAGCAGCTGGCACTATTACTGTTATAAATTCTAGCAATAAGTGTTTGTTGAGGAACATTTGCTAGAAAGGGAGTAGTAATGGCATTTCTGTTCAAATCGGCATCTGCTTGATTAATAAAATACCGCACTGTAAAAAGGTTAGGGTCTTGTGCACCTAAAATTTGAGGTGTAGCAAGTAAGTCTAAATCAACTATTTCTCTACCGTTAAGATCTGCATCACAGGCAACTATATCGCTTATGGTATTTGCAATAGGAGTGTCATAAATCTGTACATTTTTACGATAGACTCTCGTGCTTCCACCACTTGTTAATGATAAAACAACATTATAAATTCTAGCGGCAGTATAAATATGAGTTGGGTTTTCTAGTGTAGAAGTGGTTCCATCACCAAATTCCCACAGCACTGAATCTGGTGGTGTGTCAGATCGAAATTCAAATGTGGTACCATCCCCTAAACACAAATTTTCTACTTCTATTAAAGCAAAGAAACTTTGAATAAAAGGGGGTAATCCTTGAGCTGACATGCGACCAGCTAAAGGAATAGCATCGTGTTGATAATTACAACCAGTACCTACGACATTAGGATTATTAATAACACCTAAAAAATTTCTACCAATGGTAAAAGTATCGGCAAGTGCTCTGTATATTTTCCCGTCTATACCCAATTGTATGGCACCTCGATAACCAGGACGTGTATCTATTTCAATACCGCTCAAAAATGGAGTAGATAGGTTTGCTGGAGTGAGTTCGTATTGATAAAGAGTAGAGGAATGGTTTGCGGGATTATTTCCAAAGGTGTCATTAGAAGCTGTGATATACAATAAGCTGCCGTCTGGAGAGAACTCTGCACCATACCCAGCTTGATTTGCAGTAGTTAAATTTATAGCCCTTTCATTGGAAACGACTCCAGTACTTTGGTCAAAATCGTAGATATAACTTTGAGCACCCATGGTACAAGAAACTAGAAAGCGACCGTCTGGTGAGAATTTTAAATATCCCCTTCTTGCTAATGTAGGGGTAGCAACCGTTGAAATAATTGGTATAGGATTAACTCCAGTAGCAGAAACAGTAAACGTGTGGAATGAATCAAAGAAGCCAAAACCTGTAGAGTTGGCGTAAGTAGTTACAAATATCTCATCATTGACTGAATGATTAATTGCGGTCAATTTTTCAGAAGCCTCGTCTACTAATGAAGGCGGATTGTTAATATCAGTAGTTACCTCTCCGAGTCCAGAATTACCTCTCATGTCTACTTCATAATAATGCACTTTATCACCACCGCCCTGATTTCCTGGAGGAAGATCCACGGTGAAAATATAATAGATATTAGCATCTTGGGGTTTAGGAATAATAATCGCACTTTGACTGCTCGATGGATCGCCTCTCAATCCTTGGCCATTGAGCATGATTTGGTGGGTGCGATCATAAACTATAATCCCGTCAGTATAAAATAACAGCTGCCCATTCTCATCTGAAATGGTAGCACAGCCTTCGTTGGTGGAGACCTGACCATTAGTTAAAGGGGTTACCGCACCTGTTATGGGATCAAAGTTGATACCAGCGTTGAATCCAAAATACCAGTTTGATGCCTGCAATTGTGCATTTACGATACTAGAACACAATGTAATTGCCGTAATAAAGAAGGCTAATAAAAATTTCTTTTTCTGCATGTGCGAATTTAATACACCTATATCACATTTAATGCTTTTTTAGAAATTCTTCATTTACCTGGCCTTTCATTAAAAAAAGATGCCAATTGAAAAAAATCAATTGGCATCTTGAGTATGTTATATAAAATTCAATTTACAAGTCTCTTCGTTTTAGTAAGGCATAAGACCAGTAGATCAATAGGGCACTCCAGATACAAACAGAAAGGATATCAACCCATTCAATATCGTAAGTAAAATTAAGACCTTTAATATCTATTTGATTCATTGCAGACGATATCAGGTCAATCTTAGTTATAGGCTCTTTGATCAAATTAGACATGGCGTTAAGGGGCAACAGATGCAACAACCAGTCATAAATATGCGTGTCGTATAATTGATCTACACCTCTTGCAATTAGATTTAAAACACCTTCAAAGATCCACCATACCGCAACAAAACCTAAAGCGAAAGCACTTCTTTTTACTAAAATCCCTGCAAATAGACAAAAACAAAAGAACACCAAATGACCTAAAAAGAAAGCTCCTAGATATCCCATTTGGGAGAAAATTATGGAGGCTTCATTAAAGTCAGAATAAATCAAGCCTAATGTCAACGAGGCTAAGAATACAATAATTGTTGTTAAAAAAGCGAGAGAGCAAGCGAAGTAAAACTTAGATAGGATCAATTCCTTTTTACTTAAACCATCTATCAAGTTTTGTTTTAAAGTTCTATTAGTGTATTCATTTGCCGTTAAGGATACGATCACAATAGCAATAAAAATCTTAAGAAAACTTGTAAAGTAAGTACTCACATGCCAGATTAATGGGAAATTGAATATTCCTAAATCGGAGAAGCTACCATTAAAACCATTCAATTCGATCCTTATCATCCCGGTAAGCATCAACAGTATCACTATAGCTAAGTAAATAATGGTAAGTACTTTGCTGCTTTTACTATACCTGAATTTGTGAAATTCTATATCTAATAATCTTTTCATAGCGGCCATTAGTTTTGGTTGGTTAATTCAATGAATTGGTCTTCTAGACTCTGCTTCTTATGAAATAGTTTGTTGAGAACAATACCGTTCTCAAAAGCTTCTTTATTGATTTGTGTATTGTCTACATCTTCATAAAGTTTTACTTCTAGACCATCATCATGTACGGTGATGGTTCCTGCATAAGCTTTATTTTTAAGGAAATCATGCAGCGCATCCCTGTCAGTGGCGTCTATAAATATGGATCCATGATTTCTATTCATTTCGTCTACTGGACCAGAATACAACATTTTACCTAAGCGCAAAACCACTACGTCAGTGCACACTTTTTCTACTTCGTCTAGTAAGTGAGAAGCCAGTAGGATGGTAGTTCCGTTTGCTGCTATTTTTTGAATAATATCCCGTATCTGTCGTATTCCTTGAGGGTCTAAGCCATTGGTAGGTTCATCAAGGATCAATATCTCTGGGTTATTGAGCAAGGCACTCGCTATCGCAAGACGTTGTTTCATACCCAAAGAGTAGGTTTTAAAAGGAGAATGCTTTCGCGAAAGCAAATCTACAAGTGTCAATTTCTCTTCAATTGTAGAAGGATCTATATTTTTAATTTTACAGACCAGCTTTAGGTTTTGAATGGCACTCATACTGGGGTAAAAATTAGGCCGTTCTATAATCGCACCTATTCTTTTTAGGGCATCATGATTAGAGGTGGTTCCTTCAAACCACTTATAATCACCACTAGTAGGGTTCACTACATTGAGTACCATTCCTAAAGTGGTGGATTTACCACTACCGTTAGGACCTAGAATTCCGTAGACATGGCCTTTTTTTATTTTAAATGAAATATGATCCACCGCAGTGAGCGGACCATAGTTTTTATGAAGTTGGTTAATTTCAAGGATGGTTTCCATGAATAAAGTTTTTTTGTTGTATTATGTGACTGCAAGAAACACCAAATGTTACAATATTGATGTCCGAAAAGATCCTTAATGATAAATTACTCTCTAATAAGAAACCTACTTTTCCTATAGGTACCTCTTTATCAGATTATGTAAAAAGATACAATAGAGCTACTACCATTCCAGTTTCCTATGATGACTTATTGAGATTTGCCGGTTGTATCACTGTTTATGATAAAAATGATGAAGATACTTTATGGGTGCGTTGTTATTATTCTGATTCTGATCGGGAGCAAATAGACGGCCATTTAAAAAGAATTTACGATATTCTTCACAGTGATGGACGTGATAAGTCATTGGACTATTTGAATGTCGACGCTGTGGATTACTGCACCTTTGGTAATACAAAACCATTTCGTATCCGGATACGAAATATTTTGAATGACGGATTTACTTATTTCTATGTAAAAAAAGCAGATGCTTCAAGGGTTTACGGGTTAGAAATAGAACATCTTTTATCACCTCACCGCATCAACTTTTTAGTGTATAAGAATACTTTAATTGAAGAACATATTGCGGGTATTCCAGGAGATGAATTCATAGAGAATTATATGGAAGATTGTGATCAGCAAGAGTTGACTCAAATAGCAAAAGAGTTTGTCAAATTTAATGAACGTTGTTTGATCCGACTATTGGGTGATATGAGGTCCTACAACTATGTGGTCATTCCAACTCATGATTTTGACAGAGTTAGTTATGCGATACGCGCTATAGACTTCGATCAGCAATGTTATGAGGGTAAATTAAAAGTATATCGACCACAATTTTTTAAAGAAAACCTGGCAATGGTCACTAATGTAGCAACTCATCTTAAGAGTGAAAGTATCGAGCAATATAAAAAAGAAGAAAGGGCACTTATTGCAAAACGATTGATCAATACACAAAAACGATATAGACAATTGATAAAATGTATGAAGGCCGATTTTATTTCTACTCCTTCAAAGTTCAAACAGCTTAAAAAAGAACTTCATGATTTTACTGGAGATGTAGCATTTAAATCTACGAGAAGCATGGGAGGAGTCCTAAATACTGCAATGGAATTTGTAAAAAGAAACTATCATGATGCCGATCATGAAAATCAATTTAAAATATAGGTATAAACTATCAGTCATAAAAAAAACCTGAATTTTATTCCATTAAGAATAAAATTCAGGTTTTTTACAGCCGGTACTTTTTAGTTACTTCTTCTCTTCTCGGTTGAAGTAAACTAAGTAATAATACATTTGTTTTTCTTCGTCCCATCCTTTTTCTATAAACTTCTCTGCACTGCTAGAGTTGGTGAAATCCATCTTTATTTGCACATGAGTATCTAGATTGATAACACTTTTAATTCCCTTTCGAGCAGCACTTACAGCAGTGTTAGAGATAGGGAAGGTAGACACATCTTCTATAGAGTGTTTGGCTCCTTTTTCTAATTTATAATTTTTAAATTCTGGAATCAAGTCCGGGTTTTCTAGTGTTTCATTTAAGAAAGCCGTTTCTTCAAAGGTGTCGTTTTTGGCAAAGTGATTTACCGCACGGTTCATAAACATGACTTCTTCCTTCTTATCTTCAGCAGGTAATACCACGTCTTTTGCAAAGTCTTGACAAAATTTCAAATACTTTTTTGTAAAGAAATTCTCGTCCTCAAAAACATCTACGCCCAAGAAACTTTCCAACCAATACTTAGCATCATAACGGTTAGAATCTACAGAAAGGATCTTGTAACCAGCTTCTTCTTCTACGTTAAAAATTATTGCTCCTTTGTCTAATTTGTTCAAATTGACGCCTTGTTGAAGAATCATTTTTAGATCTGTTTCTCCTTCTTCAAACTGTAAAAACTCTTGTTTGATCTCACTTTTGAAAATCCCTATAGCGTCGGTTTTATTGTTGTCCACCATAACGTTATCAAAATAACAGATATACACTTCGCCACTTCGTATGTGAGGATGGTCTGACTGTTCATACAGGTGTTTTGCCATCTTCTTACTGTTTTCTAGCAGAGATGCAGGTGTGGAGAATATCGCTTTCGCGAAAGCGTACATTTCATGAAACTCTAAGTCATCTTCATGAAAGAAACTGTAATACGCTTCTTCTTTAGAACGAAAAGATTTCAAAAAATATTCCTTTAAAAGGGAGTGCATCTCATCATCCAAACTCGTAGAACTGTTGGAAGTAAGTAAAGCTTCTCCTTTATTTTTGTTACCTACACGATGTATGGCAAGACTTTCAATTCTAGTGTTGTATAAATTGATCATAGTTTAATATAGGTCATTTTCGTCAAAGGATTCTTCATCATAAAATTCATTATCGCCATCACCGCGATATTCTTCGTCATCGTCATCATCGTCATCGTGAAAACGTGGGTCTGCTTCAAATTCTTTATCTGGTGCACTGTCTGGTAATTCACCCACAGAGAATATCACTTGCGGATAAGTGGTACCTGGATTATGAGGAACTACATCAGCTAATTCAACAGAAAAGGTCCACAAACTCAAGAAGTCATAAAGATAGATCATTCTTGTTTTCTTTTTACTCATGGCTTTTTCTAAAAGCGTATCGGCCATCTTTTTTACAGGAGCCATTCCACCGCTCATATCAAAAAGGCAGTATTCCTCGCCTTGATTCCACTCTTCATCACTGGCATAGAAACTAGCCATTTCATCACCTTCCAGCTGGAAAGCTTGCACAATGACATTATGAAACTCTTCTAAAGTGCTTTTTTCATCTATCTCAATGTCTCTAAAACAGTCGTCGTTTGCATCGAGAAGAACTCTTAATCTATAGATCATTTACTCCAATTTTTAAGGATGGCAAAGATAGGATTTTTGAGTAGCAACTCTAGCTTGAAATCGGATTTGAATTTGAAGATATTTTGTGTTTTTTTATCGTTTGAAAATCTTATTTTTTTTATTCAATACACATGCGTAATACTTCATATAACAAGCCCGTTATAGTATAGGCCACGCAAAGAAAGACCTTTAGTACTATTTATTCTTTCTTCAGTTCTTCAATTCTTTTTTTATAGGAGTCATCTCCACTTATTTCAAGAGCTTGAGTGAAAAACTTTATAGCATTTCTCTTGTCATTGTTTCTCACATAATAAGTTGCCAAAGCGCTATAAGCATTTACATTTTCAGGATAATATTCGATGGCAAAATCAAAGTACATCTTTGCCTTGTCCATTTGGTCCATATCCATATTCATATCACCTTGTATATACAATAGGAAATAGGGTAAAGGGGGTACAGAATAACCAAAATAAGTTTGGAGTTTGTTTTGACGGTATCTAAGGACCTTAGTAAGCTCCTCGACAGTTGTAGTAGGCGTGTTGTATGCATCAATATGCTCCATTTGATACCATTGGAAAACAGAAATTAAACCATCCATGATAGAGGGAACAGCAATAGTTCCATGTAAATCTCTTGGATAAAACTTCCATTCAAAGGATAATTCATTCTGCTTACTATTATTCAAAAGTTCGGAAAAAGCAAGATTTGATCGTGCAAATAAGGTAAAGTCTGTACTGTCTTTTTTAACCTCCTCTAAAGGCATATTTGGTTTCTGCATATGTACTTGACCCCCTAACGACATAAATAACGACTTGCCCTTAAAATCAGTGCTTGTAATTTTATCTTTTGCTTCTTTAAGTAGTTTTTGATGGTCCCAATCTAAACTAGGGTCAATGGCTAGATAATTTGAAAATAAATGTGGTTGATGAACTAATGAATAAAGCGTGAATAATCCTGCATAAGAATGTCCAATTAAGGTTCTAAAATTCGTTACAAGATATTTCTTCTCCACAAATGGAATTAATTCGGTCTCTAGGAAGTTACTAAAATTTGCTGCCTCTCCATTTTTTTGTTTAAAAGGCATTCCATACATCTCTGTTACCGTTGATGTGGTCAAGTCCCGCATTCTATTCTTATCGTTTGAAATGCCTACAACAACCATTTCTGGAATAAAACCGCCACTGTAAAACCTAAGAACATTAGTTACAGTAGGTAAGAATACCTCTCCATCTAGAACATAAACTACCGGATACTTTTTATCTTCTGCAGGATTGTAATCGGCAGGCAGTTGAATATAAATTTCTCGGTATTCATTTAGTGTTTTAGAATAGATGCTATCTAGAGTGCCTATTTTTTGTAAAAACTGAAGATCTGAATCAGTTTGGCCATTTGTAAATTGCTGAAGCAAAAAGCTCATTCCAATGGCTACTAATAGTTGTGTTTGATTCATAAATTTATATTTGTTTTACTTCCTGGAAGTAGCCGTTGTCAAATGACTTCCATCAACCATAAGTTAAATGATAAATAGGTATAGATTCAAAACTTCTATAAATGGAGTACTGATGGATGAATAGTTGAACCCTAACTATTATTTTTTAGATTTTTTTAATCTCTTTTCTTCCTTTTTTTCTTTTGGAGTTTTGGTCGCTTCTTTTTTTACGTTTTTCTTGGAGTCTTGACTTTTTGCCATGATGCTATTTATTTATTTACTCAACATTTGTTTGTTGAACTTTTAAATATAGTTCTATTATCGAAGCTATTTATAGGCCATATAAAATATTGTGAAATCTTTTATATGGTTAAGATGTTAAAAGCATGGGCGCTTTCGCGAAAGCGTCATGGAAACACTTATTTAAGAAACACTTTGACATCATATGGAATCCGCATAAATGTGGAGTCAACTAAAATTAGGCGCTGAATACGATAGTATAAATAAATCCCACATAAATTTGGAACAAGGATTGTTCTTTCCTAAAACTTTTTTATAGATGGTGTGCCCTATTTTGAAAAGCTCCATAGATTAGTTCGGCATGTGAACCTCTTATTTTAATGCCACTCGCAATCGCATCCATAAATAAAATTGCATACCTAGAATTAAGGAAGCAACAACTAAATGAACCGCTTGAGAACCGAAAGGAAAGTCCAAATAATTCATAAAGACACCGCTTAGAATCGTGATAACAAATAACGAAGCGAGAACAGAATAGGATTTTTTAGGATGATGGAATATATGAACCGCTCTATAAATAAACCAACCGTGAAGCACCAGCAATAAAATAGAATAACTTCTATGAATTAAGAAAACCAAAGGGCCATTTTCTAACCACTCTGAACTTAATGGGTACCCAAAAAGATCTACCTGCTCATCTATAAACTGGCGTACTTGTGTCCCCATCACTACTTGAATTAGGGTAAGAATAATTAACCCTGCGGCAGCACGTACCATTGTTTTATTACTTGTATAACGGTAGTCTGTTGGTTTTACTTCATGAAGCAAATAAATAAGCAATCCTACAATTAATAAAGCAGCGATCATATGAAAGGTAATGAGCGCAGGAGAAAGATTGGTGTCCACAACAATTTTACCTATCACGGCTTGAATTCCCATTGAAAGTACCGAGACAAAACTAAGAATAGTAAGTCGTGGTCTTTTTTTGATGTAGCGTAAGGAGAATAAAAACATGATAAAAACAACTAGGCCACCCAGCGCACCAATGAGTCTATTAATATATTCTGTCCAAGTATGATATACGTTAAATACGGAGTAATCATGTTTAGTGTAGGATTCCCAGTTTTGTGGTTGGTAAGTAGTACCTGTAAAAAAATCTTTTTTGGCCACTCGCAGTTCCTCATCAAGGATAATGACCATTCCTTCTTTATAAGGAGTTTCTGGAGAGAACTCGATCTCCACTTGCTCTGTAGGGGGAATCCAATAACCAAAACACTTTGGCCAGTCTGGACATCCCATACCGCTTCCAGTCATGCGTACAATAGCTCCGGCAACGATAATTAAATAAATAATAGTAATACTGGCCATAAGCCACCAGCGGTAACGCTTTTCTGAAAAGAAGTTTTTGATATTTTGGTTCATTTAGTTTAATCTGTTTTCAAGCTTTTCTTCCCAAATGGCAGAATTAATTCTGTCCTTTGGGAAACACAACTCGCCTGTGGTTTTTTTTTATTTAGCAGAATACTTCAACAAGCTTAGCACAAGGGAATTCCGCTTTTTTTAATTTCTTTTTCAATTTCGAGTTCGAGTTCGACAGGGAATTCGGCAATTTTATTTTATTTCAATTTCAATTTCAATTTCAATTTCAATTTCGAGTTCGAGTTCGAGTTCAATTTCTTTTTCAATTTCAATTTCGAGTTCGAGTTCAATTTCGAGTTCATCAATGCATTCGATCGCCACGAACTTCAAGATGAGGTAAAAAACCTGCTTCATGATCTAACCAATAGTACCATCTCGTCATCACTTTTTCTTCTTCAAAAAAGCTTTTGGCAAGCTGGAGGAACAATTTGTAATGAGCAGCTTCTGCCACCATGAATTGATGGTAGAAATCTTTTAAATCTTGCTCTTCTAGTTGTTGAGAAAGTATTTTAAAACGCTCACAACTGCGCGCTTCAATAAGCGCACAAATCAATAGCTGATCTAAAAACAACTGTTCGCGTCCCGTACCTTTTGGTTTACCTTTCATCAATTCTTTGATGTATTGATCAGGACGTTGTATACCAAGGGTCAAACCTCTTTTCTTTAACTCTGCCAAAACCATTCTAAAATGTCCCCATTCTTCCGTTACTATAGGAGAAAGCGCTTCTACAATTTCAGGTTTGTCAGAATGCATTTGAATAATCGAGATGATGGTACTCGCTGCTTTTTGCTCACAAAAGGCATGATCTGTTAGAATATCCTGCATACTCATAGCAGCAAGATCCACCCATCGCGGATCTGTAGGTAAGTTCAACCCTAAAGTTGTTTTAGAAACAGTATTTTCCATAATACAAAGGTCGTTTAGAATGTTGATTTATAACAGGAATAATTGATAATATTCGTGCTCCTAGAATTGTGTGCAATTAGATCCATGCTGATAAGTTTATATTTTTGATCCTTATAACAAGGTTCAAAAAAAATAAGCTATTGTTCCATTCTCTAATATTAAAGAACGTAAAATCAACTGCGCATTTGTCAAGAAAAACTTAAGACTATAGGAATTGAAAATAGCTTTTGATGTTTAATTTTAGTGCTATTGTTCTTGTTTTCGCGAAAGCGGTTGCCACAAACTGAAAAGGCTGATTGTGACTGTGAACTAATACTTACCTTTGCATCCTTAAATTCATCACAAATTATGCTTGTAGAGACAGCTGCAAAATCCGTTGCATTTTATACTTTAGGTTGTAAACTCAATTTTAGTGAGACCAGTACTATTGCTCGTTCTTTTGAGCAAGAAGGTTTTCATAAGGTAGGCTTTGAGCAAAAGGCAGATATCTACGTGATCAACACTTGTAGCGTGACTGAAAATGCTGATAAGCGTTTTAAATCAATCGTAAAAAAGGCACAGAAAGTGAACGAGGACGCTTTTGTCATTGCGGTGGGTTGTTATGCACAATTACAACCAGAAGAACTGGCTGATGTAGATGGTGTTGATCTCGTTCTTGGGGCAACAGAAAAATTTAAAATTACCGATTACATCCATCAGCTGTCTAAAGAACAGCCTACACAGGTGCATTCTTGTGAGATTGATGAAGCCGATTTCTATGTGGGATCTTATTCCATAGGAGATAGAACAAGGGCGTTTTTGAAGGTGCAAGACGGGTGTGATTATAAATGTACCTATTGCACCATACCACTGGCACGTGGGATTTCTCGTAGTGATACTTTAGAAAATGTGATGGAAAATGCACGCCAGATAAGTGGTCAAGGAATCAAAGAAATTGTTCTTACCGGTGTGAATATAGGAGATTATGGAAAAGGAGAATTTGGCAATAAACGCCATGAGCACACTTTTTTAGACCTCGTTCATGCATTGGACACCTTAAAAGGGATTGAACGCCTGCGTATTTCTTCCATCGAACCTAATTTATTAAAAAACGAAACCATCGAATTTGTCTCTGGAGGCAATGCTTTTGTTCCTCATTTTCATATTCCGCTTCAAGTTGGTAATAATGAGTTGCTTGGTAAAATGAAGCGCCGTTACAATAGGGAGTTGTATACAGATCGTGTGAGTAAGATCAAAGAGGTCATGCCAGACTGTTGTATAGGAGTGGATGTTATCGTAGGTTTTCCCGGAGAGACAGATGATCATTTTCTCGACACTTATAATTACTTGAATGAGTTAAACATTTCTTACTTACATGTTTTTACCTATTCAGAAAGAGAAAATACACCAGCAGCCACTATGGAAAATGCTGTGCCTCTTAAGGTGCGTAAAAAGCGTTCTAAAATGTTGCGTGGACTTTCTGTAAAGAAACGTCGTGCTTTTTATGAAAGCCAACTAGGAAAAACCAAAACGGTACTTTGGGAGGCTGATAACAAAGAAGGTTTTATTCATGGATTTACAGAGAATTACGTAAAAGTAAAATCCTATTGGAATCCAGAATTGGTCAATGAACTTCAACAGGTACAATTGGTTGCTATTGATGACGATGGGCTGGTAAGAATAGAACCAGCAGATTAACTATCAAAATCTCTACTACAAGATAAAAATAAATTAAACTTGCAATCGTTATCTCAATAGCAGTTTTTAAAACCCATTAATGCGTCATCTGTTTCTTCTTATCTTTTTATGTTCCGCTTTCGCGAAAGCGCAAATAGGAGGACAATCAACTTACCAATTTTTAAATTTGGTTTCTGGGACAAAGCAGGCAGCTTTAGGTGGCAGAGTATTGACTGGTGTGGATTACGACCCTACTTCTGGAATCTATAATCCAGCGACCATCAATCCTAAAATGGATAATCAGTTACAAGTTAACTATGTCAATTACTTGGGTGACGTGAGCTACGGTACAGCAAGTTATGCATACACTTGGGACCGACACGTACAGACTTTTCACGCCGGAGTGACTTATTTGAACTATGGTAAATTTGACGGATATGATGAACAGGGGAATTCTACAGGAGAATTTGGCGGGAATGAAGTCGCTGTTTCTATGGGGTACAGTTATAACATTCCGTGGTCCGATTTTTATGTAGGAGCTAACTTGAAATTGATCTCTTCTAAACTAGATATTTACACCTCTTTCGGCGGTGCGGTAGACATAGGAGTTCTTTATTACAATGAAGATAAAGCTATAAGAGCTGCGCTTGTGGTACGTAATTTAGGAACTCAATTCACTCCTTATAACGAGATTTATGAGGATTTGCCTTTAGAGATAGCCGTCGGGTTTTCTAATACGATGAAAAATATCCCGTTACGACTCCACGTCACCCTGGAGAATCTTCAACAATGGAATATAGCCTTTTCAAACGAGGCTAATGCACAAACCGATCTCGATGGTAATATCACTGAAGACCAACCTGGTTTTTTTAATAACGCTTTACGTCATACGGTTTTGGGACTAGAGATTTTCCCGGAGCAAATTTTTGAACTGCGATTGGGTTATAGTTTTAGAAGATCAGAGGAGTTGCGTATTGAAAATACGAGAGCCTTTTCTGGGGTCAGTGCCGGATTTTCCTTAAAGATGAACAACCTGCGATTCAGCTATACACATGCGAGGTATACACTGGCATCACATACGAGCCTTTTTGGTGTTAATATTAATTTACAATAGATGAGTAAAAAAATAACTATTGCCATTGATGGGCATTCCAGTACTGGTAAAAGTACCGCTGCAAAGCAACTGGCTTTGAAATTGCACTATGTTTATGTAGATACAGGAGCCATGTACAGAGCGGTCTCTTATTTCGCTTTACGCGAAAAACTGCTGGTTAACGGTAACCTAGACAAGCAAAAGCTTATTGAGAAACTTAAAGATATTCGCATCAGTTTTGTGTTTAATAAAGACACTAATAATGCAGACGTGCATTTGAATGGAGAAAATATTGAAAAACAAATCCGTACGCTTGAGGTAAGTAGCGTCGTAAGTAAGGTGGCTGAAATTTCTGAAGTACGCGCCAAACTAGTGGAGCAGCAAAAAGCAATGGGCGATAAGAAGGGCATTGTGATGGATGGCCGCGATATAGGAAGTGTAGTTTTTCCAGATGCCGAACTCAAAGTGTTTATGACCGCAGCGCCTGAAATACGCGCGCAAAGGCGTTATCTGGAGTTGGTAGAAAAAGGTGATGATGTTTCTCTTGAAGAGGTACTTAAAAATGTAGTGGAAAGAGATCATATGGATTCTTCTAGGGAAGACAGCCCACTGATACAATTGCCAGAAGCAAAATTACTAGACACGTCAGAAATGACTCGAGAAGAGCAATTTGAATTATTAGTTTCTTGGGCTGAGGAGGCGATAGAAAAGGCGTAGTTATTTTCGTGTCATTCCGCTGCATAGCGGAATCTTTTAAAACCTTTCTCAGAGCTATCTAAAAAATTCGACCATCAATCAAACATGCCAAGAGAAATACTTTGCATGTTGATTTCTGAAAGTTTTCTTGAACAAAGTTATTGAGATTTGACATGCCAACTATTTGTGTTGGCATGTAAAAAAATCGACCATCAATCCAACATGCCAAGAGAAATATTTTGCATGTTGATTTCTGAAAGTTTTCTTGAACAAAGTTATTGAGATTTGACATACCAACTATTCGTGTTGGCATTGTCTAAATCTGACGGTGATTTTGATGTTTTTTTTATAAATATGAATTCTTCCTGAATCTAGATGTAGTGGACTGATTGTACCGTTTTCTCCATCACTCGAAATTTTTCAATTAATTTCTTATTTTGATATCGATGGCTTTTCTAAAAGACTTTATTGATTGCCATAACTTGAAAAAACAATTGTTTTTTGACTCTATAATTATTTGGGGTATTCTCGTAGAATGAGCAATTCCTAAAGGATCATCTTTTAAAATAGTAATTGATTCTATTAATGTAGGATCTATCGCTTCATATTCTTCTTGAGATATTTCAACACCGTCAAAAGTGATTCTATGCTTTTGATTTTTGTTGTAATCATTAAGCTTTTCTAAATCTGATCGAAACTTTATTGTATCTCGTAATTTTTGATATTCCAGAGGCACGATGATGGTATCATAAGGCATAGTTGTGATGCCTCGATAATTTAAATTAGTATATGAGTGAATAGCTACCAAACTGGTATTAATATTTGAATTGTCGTTAATTTTTTCAAGTTGAGAGTAATATCCTTTCAGTTTAAAAATTAGGGTATCATTCTTTCTGGCGTTGATTTTAAAGTTTCCATCAAAATCACTAAATATAGAATTAGAAGAACCTTTTACTTCTATTGTTACTCCAAGCATACCTCCATCATGATCAGATATATTACCAGATACATATTGTACAGCTGCAATGTTGGTAATTAAGAACAGAAAAAGAGTGTATAATGTTTTCAATTTTTTTAATTGTTTAATTAGTCCTTACTAAAACCCCAGTAGTTCTTGTTACGTGTAAATTAGGTCCTAATCTAAATTTTAACGTATCTCCTTTACATTCTTCGATTTGATAGTAAGAATACTTAAAATCTTCAACTAAATATCTCTGTACCTCAGTTAGAGAATCTATATTTATTTGAGGATGATGAATAACAAAAACTCCTGAATCAAAACGATCAATTTTGATATTGCTATTATCACTTTCAAAACAGATACTATCCCCTTTTATTTCAAATTGATAATTAGTGTAGTGAGAAAACTCTTTGTCATGAATAGCTTTGTATTTACCATCTGAAATTTGACATTGTAAACTAAGAGGAATTATTGATGTGTAATTTTTTATAATTTGTGCTTTTGGAGAAGAGTTCAGTTCATCCATTGTTATAATGTAATTGACATAGAATACCAATCCTATTATAAACCCAGTACAACCAATAATAATTAGAAGATCGTTAAGTGTTAAAAGAGGTTTTCGAATATAAGTTTTATTCTTTTTTCTCATCTATTTCTTTATCTCAGATTCATAAACTCCCACCCATTCCTGTGGCGTCATTTTACGACACAACTCAGCAACCAAATCTAAAGGAATTGCATCTGCTTTTTTAAATCGCACACAGCTTTTTCCCATATTCAGTTTGTATTTGGAATGTTTAGGGAATTCGGTTTTAAACCATTTTAAAAGATCTGGATCAGCATAAATACCAGAATGATAAAGTGCAATAAAGTTTTTTTGTGAAGCAATATTGATAAAGGCTAATGGTGTCCATTCTTTCCCAACGTGATATCCAGGTTCATAAACACTTTTAGGAACATAATATCCTATCATACCGTATAGCATTCCTTCTTCAAAACCTGGAGGTAAATGTTTTAATATGACATCTCTCAAGTCATTCATAGCTTTCTTACGGTCCTCTGGTAGCTTATTTAAGTATTCTTTTGGAGATTTTGCTGTAGAAGTCATGGATGTATTGTTAGTATTTAAAAGTACACTTTCAAAATTAACTAATAATAAAACCTCACAGATAACAAACATACTTTTGGCCGTTAAAACCAATTTATTTTTTAAATGACGTATTGAAAATTTGAATTGTTTTTTATCAAGTTTAGGAATAAAATCTAAGCATAGCTATAGCTACGGTTCTATTTTATGACGAAAAATGGTTAAAAAAGAAACTAATTTTATGCGGCATTTGAAAAATAAATTGGTATCAGTTGATCATTGGTTCTTACCTGTGAGGTTTTTTAATTTTTAATAGCCAGAATAGGAAAGGTTTTGAGTTTCATATTCCTTGTAAGACTCTACTAGTCTAATAAATTCTGCACGATAACCGTCTTCATCTGTTCCTTTTCCTTTTTTAGCCAGTTTTATAACCGCATCTAAATCTGTGGAGTTGGTGTATTTAGAATGTCTCAACTGCATTCCGAACAATGCTACAGCAGCTGCAAATTGCATATTGTCGTCGGCTTTGGTCGTTTTATTTCTTTGTACAAATTCCATGGCGGTACTTTTATCGCCATCCGGTTTTTTATAACGCAGCTTTACCGTAAACAACTCATCGTTGAAATCTTTTGAAAATGAGGTGTTGGTATATTTTAAATCGGTCAGTTCTTTGAGGTGTTCACTGCTTTTACCAGTTGGCACAATTTCATATAGTGCGGTTACTGTATGACCTATTCCTAATTCGCCTGCGTCTTTGTTGTCGTCTACAAAATCTTCGGTAGCCAGCAATCTGTTTTCATAACCTATAAGTCGGTAAGCCAATACATTCTTAGGATTGAATTCTACTTGGAGTTTTACATCTTTTGCTATGGTATACATGCTGCCGGTGAATTCCTTACCAAAAACTTTACGAGCCTCCTGAATGTTATCTATATAGGCATGATTGCCGTTTCCTTTGTCGGCTAGTGTTTCTAACTTAGCATCTTGATAATTTCCATATCCCATTCCCAAGACCGATAAGAACACACCGCTCTTTCTTTTCTCTTCGATTAATTTTTCCATAGCGCGATCACTAGAAGCGCCAACGTTAAAATCCCCATCGGTGGCTAGAATAACACGATTGTTTCCATTTTTGATAAACTGTTCTTGAGCTACTTTATAAGCAAGTTCTATTCCTTCCCCGCCTGCAGTAGAACCACCAGAGTTGAGGTTGTCTAGGGCTCTGATAATTGTTTCCTTATCTGCTCCTGAAGTAGGTTCTAAAACGATTCCAGCGGCACCGGCATACACCACTATAGAAACTTTGTCTTCTGCTCTTAATTGCTGTACTAATATCTTAAAAGCCGATTTAAGTAAAGGCAATTTATTTTCTGAGGACATAGATCCAGAAACATCGATTAAGAAAGTCAAATGTGAAGCAGGAAGTTTTTCACGATCGATGTCTTTACCTTGTAATCCTATTTTGACCAACTGTGTTTCTTTGTTCCACGGTGTCTTGGATACATTAGTATGAACGGCAAAAGGTTGATCATCAGTAGGTTGCTCGTAATCATATTTGAAATAATTAATCATTTCTTCAATTTTCACCGCATCTGGTTCAACAGTCTGGCCATTATTAATCATGCGGCGCACATTGCTATAAGAAGCTTTATCCACATCAATGGAAAAGGTAGATAGAGGGGAAGTACCTACTTGTTCAAATTCATTTTCTTCTATGTTCTTATAGGATTCATTTTCAAAAAGATGGTTGATCTGACGCAGGACTATTGCAGCTCCTTCCATCTTAACATCACCATTGGTTTCAATCTCAATCACACCCTTTGCTCCTCTATTTCCATACATAGAAGTTTGAGAGGCATCCTTTAAAACGTTCACACTAGAGATTTGAGCAGTATTAAAATTTTTCAATTCATCATTTGATATGGGAGCACCATTTACAATGATAAGCGGTTGTTGAGACCCATTAATACTCCCAACACCTCTTAAGTTTATAGTGCTATTTGCCCCAGGCTGACCATTAGAATTACGAATGTTTATTCCAACTACTTGACCAGAGAGGGTTTGTACGTAAGTAGTGTTAGGTCTGGACTTTGTAGTTTTTGAAGGGACTGTACTGTTCGCCACACGACTACTGCTAGCTGAGGTGGTTCTATACCCTATAACGACTACCTGATCCAGACTTGTAGTTAGAGCAACATTAATGACCCTTCGATTTCCAACTAAAATTTCTTGAGAATCATATCCAGAGTAGGTAAAGACAAGCTTGTCTGTTGCTTGTGCTTCTATGGTATAATTACCGTCAAAATCTGTGGTGGTATTTGTTTTAGCCCCTTTTACAGAAATAACGACGCCAAATAGGCTTCCCTCACTATCTGTTACTTTCCCAGTGATGGTTTTTGCTTGAGATAAGCTGGCACCAGCTATAAATACGAGTAATAGTAAAAAGTTTTTCATGATTTTGGTTTTTAAATTCATTTAAAACTACTCCTGTGTTAGAGGTATAAAAAGCAATAATGAGTCAAGTGGTCTTTTGGTCTAGTGAAATAGGATAGAGGTTGAGGGAGTTGCAGGAGGTTCCGCTTTCGCGAAAGCGATATAAAAAGCAAGTTTTTTCATGTATTGAGGTGTTGGTATTCATGAAAAAAGAACGTATTTTTGCAAACCCAAATCGAGAACAAGGAAACCGGTTGGGAGTCAAAACTTTATAAACATATCTTCTAGAGCAGTTCTATTAGTTTCCACAAGTCTTTAGAATACAAATTTTAATCAGCAAACAAATTATGGCTGAAGAAACAAACAAAAAAGAACTTGAAGTTGCACAAGATGTTACAACTGATAATCAAGTTCAAGAACAAGTAGAAGAAGCAACTGTAAGACCTACTTCTCCACAACAAGAAGACCCAACAGCATTTCTAGACTCTTTTGACTGGGAACGTTATAGTGAAGGTATTGAAAAAGTGGATGAAGCTCAGTTAAAAGCATTTGAAAAATTAGTATCTGACAACTTTGTTGACACTATAGATACTGACGTTATTGAAGGTACAGTGATCAAGATTACTGATCGTGATGCAATCATTGATATCAATGCAAAGTCTGAAGGTGTTATTTCTCTTAATGAGTTCCGTTACAACCAGAACCTGAAAGAAGGTGATAAGGTTGAGGTTCTTGTAGATATACGTGAAGATGCGACAGGACAATTGATCCTTTCTCACCGTAAAGCACGTCTTATCAAGGCTTGGGAACGCGTTAATAACGCACACGACACTGGCGAGATTGTAAACGGTTATGTGAAATGTCGTACTAAAGGTGGTATGATCGTAGATGTATTCGGTATCGAAGCATTCTTACCAGGTTCACAAATTGATGTGAAACCTATACGTGACTATGACCAGTACGTTGATAAAACAATGGAATTTAAGGTGGTGAAAATCAACCACGAATTCAAAAACGTTGTAGTATCTCACAAAGCGCTTATCGAGGCAGATATCGAAGAGCAGAAGAAAGAAATTATCTCTCGTCTAGAAAAAGGACAAGTACTAGAAGGTGTTGTTAAAAACATTACTTCATACGGTGTATTTGTTGATTTAGGTGGTGTAGATGGATTGGTACACATTACTGACCTTTCTTGGTCACGTATCAATCATCCTAACGAGATTGTAGAACTAGATCAAACACTTAACGTGGTAATCCTTGACTTTGATGAAGATAAGTCACGTATCCAGTTAGGTCTTAAGCAGCTAGAGGCTCACCCATGGGAAGCACTATCTGACAAGATCAAGCCAGGAGATAAGGTGAAAGGTAAAGTAGTTGTAATCGCAGATTACGGTGCATTTGTAGAGGTAGAAGAAGGAGTTGAAGGACTTGTTCACGTATCTGAAATGTCATGGTCTACGCACTTAAGAAGTGCTGGTGACTTTGTAAAAGTAGGAGATATTATCGATGCTGAGGTACTTACAATAGATAGAGAAGATCGCAAGATGTCTCTAGGTATGAAACAACTTCACCCAGATCCATGGACAGACATTACTACTAAGTACCCTGTTAGTTCACGTCACACTGGAACGGTAAGAAACTTTACCAACTTCGGAGTATTTTTAGAACTTGAAGAAGGAGTAGATGGATTAATATACATCTCTGACCTTTCATGGACTAAGAAAGTGAAGCATCCATCAGAATTCTGTGCAGTAGGAGATACACTAGAAGTAGTGGTTCTTGAACTAGACGTAGAAGGACGTAAATTATCACTTGGACACAAGCAGACAATGCCTAACCCATGGGATAAATACGAAGCTGAATTTGGTGTAGGAACAACTCACGATATTGAAATTACTGAAACTGTAGACAAAGGTGCTGTAGTGAACTTTAATGAAGATATCTCTGTGTTCATTCCAACTCGTCACTTAGAAAAAGAAGATGGTTCTAAATTGAAGAAAGGTGAGAAGGCGCAAATCCAGATCATTGAATTTAACAAAGAATTTAAGCGTGTAGTAGGTTCTCACATGATCCTTCATAAAGAAGAGGAAGCTAAGAATGTACAACAAGCAGCTGCTAAAGCTCAAGAAGACTCTAAGCCTACTATAGGGGATGCGAATTCTAAGCTTCAAGCTCTTAAAGATAGAATGGAAGGAAAGTAAGATCACTTTTCTTTTAACTCAAAATCCCTTATCGGTTTCCGATAAGGGATTTTTTTATGCCTCAACTTTATGGTATGATCAATCATTAACTTGATCTATCACTATTGATGTTAGGTTCGTATTCAATAGCCAAGTCAAGAAATTGAGCCTGTTTAAATAGGAGAGTGCATTGGTAACTCATCTTTTACTATTTAAAAAAGATGAAGCATGTTGCATTATCGATGTCTAAATTAGAAAATCAAAGGGAGGTTTCAAGTAGTAATAAAATCATTAAGTCTTTAAAAGCATTTTTTAATTTCATTAATTAAAATTCAAACTTTAATCACAGTCCAAAATACTTATCTTTGCTTAACGAAATGGTGATGTTACCATTACATTTTTTGAAATTAAATTGGTTTCATGAGTCAAAAATTACTTCTCGACGCCGCAGCTCTGGATATTATACTTCACAGGCTAGCTTGCCAATTAATAGAAAATCACGATACATTTGAAAACACGGCACTAGTTGGTCTGCAACCTAGAGGAAGTTTTTTATTAAAGCGTCTGGCTGATATTTTAACAACCAGCTACAAGATCAAGGATCTAAAAACTGGATTACTAGATATTACCTTCTATCGAGATGATTTTAGACGGAGTGAGGAGCCACTTAAAGCAAATTCTACCGAAATCAACTTCTTAGTAGAAAATAAAAAAGTAGTCATCGTAGACGATGTGTTGTATACAGGAAGAAGTATACGAGCAGCATTGACGGCATTGCAATCTTTCGGTAGACCAGATACTATAGAGTTGCTTACACTTATTGACAGAAGATTTTCCAGACACTTACCCATACAGCCAGATTACAATGGGCGTCAAGTTGATGCCATTAATAATCAAAAAGTAAAAGTACTCTGGAAAGAAAATGGAGGAGAAGATGCGGTTTACCTTATAAAAAATGAAGACTAATGAGTGAATTAAGTGTCGATAATTTATTAGGTATCAAATACCTTAGCGTAGCAGACATCCACCTGATTCATAGAACTGCAGACCAGTTTAAAGAGATCATCAATAGACCTATTAAAAAAGTACCTTCCTTAAGAGATATCACAATTGCCAATCTCTTTTTTGAGAATTCTACTAGAACAAAACTTTCTTTTGAACTGGCAGAAAAACGCCTTAGTGCAGATGTTATTAATTTTAGCGCTGCTCAAAGTTCCGTAAAGAAAGGGGAGACGCTGGTAGATACGGTAAATAATATTCTTGCTATGAAAGTGGATATAGTCGTGATGCGACATCCCAATCCAGGAGCTGGAGTATTTTTATCCAAACATGTAGATGCACGAATAGTTAATGCTGGTGATGGTGCTCATGAGCATCCCACACAAGCGCTATTAGACAGTTATTCTATCAGAGAAAAACTGGGAAGCCTTCAAGGTAAAAAGGTGGTCATAGTAGGTGATATTTTACACAGCCGTGTCGCCCTTTCTAACATTTACTGTCTTAAAAAATTAGGTGCTGAAGTAATGGTTTGTGGTCCTGCCACTTTATTACCTAAGCATATAGAATCCCTAGGAGTAAAAGTAGAGCTGAATCTTAAAAAAGCACTAGAGTGGTGTGATGTGGCAAACATACTGCGTGTACAGAATGAGCGTATGGATATTTCTTATTTCCCAAGCGTTAGAGAATATGTACAGCAATATGGTGTGAATAGAGAATTACTCGATAGTCTCAAAAAAGACATTGTCATTATGCATCCTGGGCCTATCAATAGAGGAGTAGAAATAACGAGTGATGTGGCCGACTCTGATCAAGCGATCATTCTGAATCAAGTAGAAAATGGCGTAGCCATTAGAATGGCAGTCTTGTACCTGGTTGCCGCAAAAATTAGAAGAAATGATTAGTGAAGAAAACGATACCTACATACTTTTAAAAGATGAGCGAGATGATATTAAAGATTTTGCTTTATTTCTAGATCGCATATACGATCAGTTTAAGGAAAAAAACCTCATTATTGACTTGCTACAATACAACAAGGTTTCTTTAATGGATTTGATTTCCTTTTTAGAGTTAAGTGACAAACACAGAGCTACAAAGCAGTCTTTTGTAATGGTGAACACGGCCTTATCTATGGACGAAATTCCGGATGAATTAATAATTGTGCCTACCATACAAGAGGCACAAGATGTAATTGGGATGGAAGAAATAGAACGCGACCTAGGGTTTTAAGCTATCTAGACTCCTTACTTCCAACGGAGACTAAAAACGTATTTTTATAGTCCAAAACCATTTGATTTGAAACTAACCATACTTGGTTGCCATAGTGCCACTCCAAAAGATAACGCTCGTCCTACAGCCCAGATATTAGAAATGAAAGGACATCTCTTTCTAATTGATTGTGGAGAAGGAACACAAATGGCATTGCGTAAAAACCGCATCAAGTTTTCTCGGATCAAACATATTTTTATTTCTCATCTTCATGGAGATCATGTGTATGGTTTGATAGGATTAATTTCTACTTTTTGTCTTTTAGGTAGAGAGTCGGAGTTGACGATCTATGGACCTAAGGGGATCAAGGAAATGATTTTGTTGCAATTAAAATTGGCTAAAGTGTACACTTCTTTTGATTTACGCTTTCGCGAAAGCGTAGAAAACATCCCACACCTCTTGCTAGAAGACGACTCTTTGACGGTAACTACTATTCCATTAGAACATCGCGTTTTTACTCATGGCTTTCTTTTTCGAGAAAAACCAGGGGATAGACATTTAGATATTGTTGCCTGTGAAGAATACGGAATTGATCATGCCTATTACCGTAAAATCAAACAAGGTCATGACTTTGCACTAGATAATGGCGAGGTAATTCCTAATCATGAGTTGACAATGGATGGTGATCCACATAAGAGTTATGCTTTTTGTAGCGATACGGTTTATAAGGAAGATATGGTGCCGCAAATCAAAGATGTGACGGTATTATATCACGAAAGCACTTTTTTAAAATCACACGAGCACCTCTGTGAAAAGACAAAACACTGCACTGCTGCCCAAGCAGCAACTATCGCACAAAAAGCAAAAGTAGGAACATTGATTCTCGGTCACTATTCTTCACGTTATGGCGATTATGAGCTTTTTAGAAAAGAAGCCAAAGAAGTATTTGAGAATTCAGAGCTGGCGCTAGATGGAAAGGTGTTTGAGTTTTAAATAACATTTATATACAACAAAGCCCCATCGTGAGATAGGGCTTTGTTGTAAGTTCTTATTATTGAAAAGAGTCTCTTATTTCTAAAAAGCTAGATTTTTTTCATTTGATCTTTCATCATTTTGATCTGATCTTTTAGCATCCCGTGTTTGTCTAATTTTTTAGCTTCGCTTAAGAGCATAGTGGCTTCACGTTTGCGTCTTTTCATCATAGAAATACCTGCAAGGTTGAGCTTAGTTACCGCAATGTCTTGATCCATGCTGAGTCCTAAAGAGAGCGCTTTTTTAAAGTACTTCTCTGCTTTGGTCATGTTTTCTTGCGAGATCATCAAACCGTGTAAGTAGTTGTAATATCCTTGTTGCTTCTTAACGAGAGCGGTTTCTGGATGAGATATTTTATCCAACCAGTTTTTTGCTCCAGGAAAATCTTGTTTTCTCAACTTTAAAAAAGCTAATAAGATCATTTCATTTTTGAAATAAAGAAAAATGAATATTCCAGAAAAGAGAATTAAGAAGATTCCAGTAAGAATCTCGTTTCTAGTGATTTGATATATGGCATAGGCTACAATTAAAGCAGTAATGACCAATTTGATGTTTTTGTTAAACATTATAAGGTGTGTTTTAAAGTTTGCAAAGATAAGGATTTAGACGTTCTTTGTTTCCAGTCTATATCTCCGTTTTTGGCTGATTTTGTAGCCTCACTAAATATCTTTGCGGTAAGTTCTTCTTCTTTTATGAAGTGTAGGTTCGTAATTTTTCCAAGACGCTTGTACAGCAAGGTTGTCTTCTAGTTCTGGATTTGTTTCGCACTTTTTAATACCATAATTCATAAAGTTGACGATAATATTTCTAAACATCATAGCAGTAACACCTTTACCTTGATATTCTGGATCGATGCCGATCAAATAAAAGGCCGCCTCCTTATTTTTCTTTTTTGCTTTCAATAAATGTATAAAACCAAAGGGGAATAACTTTCCATTCGCTTTTTGTAATGCTTTAGAAAAAGAAGGCATGGTAATCGCAAAACCTACTAATTTATCTTCTTGGTCTACCACCAGTTCTATAAAGTCTGGATTTATAAACGGAAGGTATTTTTCTTTATATAATTCTATTTGATATTGTTGTATAGGTACATAGGTAACTAGATTGCTGTATGTTTTGTTTAACAAGTCAAACATAGCATCTACATAGGGTAGGATTTCTTTAGTCGTGCTAAACTGAAGGGATTTTAACGTGTAGCGCTTTGCTATGATATCTGCAAACCTATTGATTTTATCAGGAATAGGATTTGGTGGTTGGAACTTGAATTCCACCCATTCTGCGGCTTTTACATAACCTAGTTGTTCTAGATGTTCCTTATAATAAGGATGATTGTACCACGTGATCATGGTGCTCAATTCATCAAAACCTTTGATCAGTAAACCAGCCTTATCCATGTTAGAAAAACCTACGGGTCCTTCCATGAACTCCAAATGTTGTTCTTTTCCTACTTTTTGAACTTCATCAAGTAAGGCTCTGGTCACCTCGATATCATCAATCATATCCAGCCAGCCAAAACGCATCTTAGGTTTCTTTTGTTCTTTAATTTCAATGTGATTGATCAATGCTGCAACACGTCCTACTATCCTATTATCCTGATAAGCAAGAAACATCCAGCAATCTGCATTTTTGAAGACCTGATTTTTATTTGGATCAAATATTGCCAGTTCATCTTTAATGATAGGGGGTACAAAGAACTTATTGTCTTTGTAAAGGTCCATTTGAAATTGGACAAATTTTTTGATGTCCTTTTTAGACTCAATTTTACGTACTTCAATCATAAGTTATATGCCGCCTCCTTCTCCTTCAAGATTGAGTTTGTTTTTTTTCTTTTTCTTTTTCCCTTTTTTATCATCAGCTTGCGGGTCGCTTGTCTGCTCTATAGGAGTGTCTTTATGAAAATCCAATCGGTACGACATTCCTACATTTACTTGAAAGACTGTTGGTGTATCTTTAAAATTTAAAGTAACACTCGTATCCACTTGCCAGTCTTTGGTAACTAAATAAGTCACACCACCACGACCTAAATCATCACTATAAAAATCAGATTTTAGGCCTTGATACTCTGCAAATATCGCCCATTTATTACTCAAACTACGGGTCATGGTTAATAACCATTGATAGGATGGATAGTCAGTAGCTATTCGGTCTGCGACAAAGTTGGTCACAAATACCCAACGGCCCCAGTTGTTTTGAGTTATTAATTCCAATCGAGGAGATATAGTGGAATCGTCTGGGGGTGTTAGTAGATTATTCTCGCTAAAATCAAAATTAGCACCGGCATAAACTGAAACAGCAGGAATAAGGTCTCTCCAGTCCAACTTGTTATTTGCTTTCCAACTTAATAAGTTGACCTTCTTTTCACCAAAAAACTGATATGGGTCAAAGACCAGATACTTTGCACCAACTGTAAATCTTGAAAAATTAGAAAAAGAAGTATTGGTAGAGACGGTACCATTAAAATCGGTTTGATCGATACTGTTATAAGTACCAAAAACAGAAAACTCTAATTTTTCGGTAACAGCACCGTACCTCAGCTGGAAACTAGCACCTATATAATCTCGCTCATACCTTTGAAGAAGATGCTCCTCAGCACGATAAAAAAGGGAACCTTCTATTTGTGCCACTCCATTCCCCACTGCAAAAGCACCTTGAGATCTTCCAGGACTATTAGTATTGATAGTTTCTGTATATTGGGCATGTACTAATTGAATTGTAACAAACAGCAATAAAAACAGTCTTATACTTTGAGTGGAGTATTTCATATTTATTTATTCTTGCTCAAATTTAATATTTCTTATAGAGTATCGTGGCTTAGACTTATTATTTTTACACAAAAGATTATTATTTGGAATTTTTACAGACATTACTAATCATCCTACTTGTCCTCGTAGGCACAAGGCTATTGTGGAAATCCTTTGGGAAAATGTTTCTCAAATGGTTAGGAATGAAAGCCTTACAGCGTGTTCAGAATAGTTTTGAAAAACGTGCTGGTTTTCAGGAAGAACAAAATCCTTTTCAAAACACAAACAGTAGGCAATCAACAAGTGCCAAATCTTCCACACGGTTGAAATCAAATGAAAAGAAAAAGGTAGGTGAGTACATCGACTTTGAGGAAATTGATTAATTTCCCTCATTCATTTTATTTAAGGTTTTCATGAATTTTGATTTCAAGAAATTAGTACCGCATTTAGCCGTATTTATAGTTTTTATCATTGCAGCACTCGCTTATTTCCATCCCGTTTTAAGTGGTAAAAAATTGTATCAAGGTGATATTGTTCAATATAAAGGTAACGCTAGGCAGCTTATCGATCACAGAGCTGAGACCGGGGAAGAGCTGTATTGGACAGATGCCGTTTTTGGGGGGATGCCTACTTATCAATTAGGCGCACGATATGAATACGATTTTATAGACAGTCTTGATCGCGCATTGAGATTTTTACCTCGTCCAGCAGACTATCTATTTCTTTACTTTGCTTGTTTTTATGTACTTATGTTGGTCATGAGAGTAGACTGGAAAATAGGTTTACTCGGTGCACTAGCATTTGGTTTTTCTACCTATCTCATCATCATTATTGGAGCTGGGCATAATTCAAAAGCCCACGCTATTGCTTATTTCCCGTTGGTATTAAGTGGTCTCATACTCGTTTTTCAAAAACGATACTTACTCGGCTTTGTGTTAACGGCACTGGCCATGTCATTAGAATTGCAGGCCAATCATCCTCAGATGACTTATTATTTATTGCTAGCGGTAGTAATTTTAGGAATTGCCTATTTTATAGATGCCGTTAAAAAGAATTTGATTCCGCATTATTTTAAATCTATTGGAATTATGATTGCTGCCGTAGTTCTCGCTTTAGGAACTAATGCCGGTAACCTCCTAGCCACTAGTGAATATTCAAAGGAAAGTACACGAGGGGTAAACAATTTGACGGTAAATGCTCAGGGCGAAAGCCTAGCAAAAACAAGCGGCTTAGACTACGATTATATTACGGATTACAGTTACGGACTGTCAGAAAGTATGAACCTTGTTTTACCGCGTTTTGCTGGTGGGGGAAGTGGAGAGGTTTATGATGAAAATAGCCAAAGCCGGGAACAGCTTTCTAGAATAGACCCTTCTACATTAAATGAAGAAGAGATGAGTTATCTCAATCAGCTGGTCTCCTTAAGTCAACGTAAATATTGGGGCGATCAATCCATTGTAGAAGCACCTGCTTATCTAGGAGTAAGTGTTGTATTTTTAGCTTTATTGTCTCTGTTCTTAATCAAAGGGAGATTAAAGTGGTGGACTCTTACGGCCATTGCCCTCTCACTACTACTTTCTTATGGTAAGAATTTAAGTTGGCTTACAGAGTTCTTTATAGACTATGTGCCATTTTATAACAAGTTTAGAGCGGTAACTTCTATTCAAGTAATAATTGAATTATGCGTACCTGTACTCGCAGCAATAGGTTTGTGGCAGTTCTTTAATAAAAAAACAGCCCTAGAGAAAAAACGAAAAGCATTATTATATGCTGGAGCAGGTTTTGGCGGATTATTGCTTCTTATAGCCTTTTTAGGTTCTTATATCTTTAATCTTACAGGACCTTATGATGAATATTTATTAGACTTTCCTCAGTTAGGGTCAAGGTATGTAAAAGCACTACAAGCTGATCGTTTTGCAATGATTCAAACGGATGCGTTTAAAGCATTGTTATATGTAGGATTGATTTGTGGCTCATTATATTTATTATTAAGTGATAAGATTAAAGAGACGGCGGTTTTAATTGTTTGCGGTGTCGTTATTCTTTTCGACTTGGTCAGCTTTGATTTAAATTATGTCAATTCAGAAGATTACGTCAGCGCTAGAGAATATGCTTTTGCATTTGATAAAACTCCAGCAGATGAAGTGGTGCTTCAAGACAAAGAGCATTTTAGAGTCTATGATCAATTGGCAGATCCAGTGAATAGTGGTAGAGCAGCTTATTTTCATAAAGCCATGGGTGGTTACCATGGAGCAAAACCACGTAGGTTCCAAGATTTAATGAATTTCTATTTTGTAGAAGAGCAAGGAATAACTCGAGAACAATTAGAAATACTAGGGATGTTCAATACCAAATATATCTTGGGTCAAAATCAAAATGGAACTGTTGCACAACAAAACCCAATAGAATTAGGCAATGCTTGGTTTGTAAGTGAGATTAAAACGGTGGCAGATCAAAACGAGGAAATTTTAGCTTTAAAAGAGCTCCATGCAGACTCTCTTGCTGTTATGACCAAAGATCAAAAAGAGTTGATAGGTTTAAAGAGTGTAGGTAAAGATGCTGCAGCGGCCATAAATCTTAAGGACTATAAAACAGAAGAATTGACCTACACCAGCAACAACAGCAAAGAAGGGTTGGCTGTATTTTCAGAGATGTATTATCCTTACGGTTGGAAGGCTAGCATAGATGGAGGTGAAGTTCCTATTGCACGAGTTAATTATGCGTTGAGAGGATTAAAAGTTCCTGCAGGACAACATGAAATCGTTTTTAAGTTTGTGCCAGAAGTCGTAAAAACAGGTTCTACCATTATGTTGATTAGTAATATACTATTGCTTTTGATCGTTTTAGGTGGTTTATTTACAGTTTACAAAAAGAGAGTTTAGCCCTTGAAAAAGCCAGTATTGATTATCAGTTATTATTGGCCGCCAGCTGGTGGGCCAGGTGTACAGCGCTGGTTGAAGTTTGCAAAATACCTTCCTAGAAATGGTTATGATGTGACGGTAGTCGTACCTGAAAATCCAGATTATCCAGTGTTGGACAAAAGCCTAATGGAAGACATTCCAGAAGATATTAGACTACTTAAAGTCCCTATTAAGGAACCTAGTAGGATGGCTGGTAAGCTTTCGCGAAAGCGTACTAAAAATCTACAACGCGGTATTTTAAATAAAAAAGCTAGTTTTCTAGAGCGCACTCTGGTATGGCTGCGTGGCAATTTTTTTATTCCAGATGCTCGAGTAGGATGGAAGCAACATGTTTTAAGAGCAGTAGAATCTTATCTTTCAGAAAATAGGGAATGTACAGTGATCACCACAGGACCACCACATTCTGTGCATTTAATAGGAATGGAATTGAAAAGCCTTCTCCCTTCCATCAAATGGCTGGCCGACTTTCGGGATCCATGGACGACTATAGGGTATCATAAAGACTTAAAGCTAGGGAAACGCGCTCAAAAAAGACACTTAGCATTAGAAAAAGAAGTACTCCACACAGCAGATTTGCTAATAGTTACCAGTCCACACACTGGAAAAGAATTTAAATCAAAAACAACAACTCCTATACAATTGATTACTAATGGCTACGACATAACGCCTAATGCACAAAGAAGACAGCCAGATGCTGCGTTTGTTCTCGCACATATAGGAACTTTATTATCTGATCGCAACCCTCAATTGTTGTGGGAATCTTTGCGAGAACTCTGTCAAGAATCAGAAGACTTTTCAAGCGATTTTAAATTACAACTCGCTGGTAACGTTAGTCAGGAAATCTTAGATAGTCTTGTTGAATACCAATTAGACCAGTATCTGGACAATAAAGGTTATGTATCACATGATGAATCTGTGGAGCTGATGTATCAAGCGCAAGCTTTATTGCTTATTGAAATAGATACCGAAGAAACTAGAGCTATCATACCAGGTAAAATCTTTGAATATTTTGCAAGCCGCCGTCCTATTATAGCTATAGGCCCTAAAGAAGCAGCTATAGAATTACTGATTACGGACACGCATTCTGGAGAGTTTTTTAATTACCAACAAAAGGAATCCTTAAAAAAGTATATCAGTCACCTTTATGACCTCTATAAAAAAGGTCAAAATGATAGTAATTTCAATGATCATATAGACCGATATCGACGTGCTCACCTTACTCAAATTCTTTCCAAAACCATAGAATTTGTATGGGAGTAGTCATCAAACAATCCGTTTGGAACCTAGTAATTACTGGGTTGGGTTTTGTGCTAGGAGCACTTAACGTACTTATTCTTGCTCAAATCTACCTCTCAGACGATTATTATGGTTTATGGAATTATGTGCTTTCTACTTCTTTTCTCTTTTTTCCATTGATGTCCTTTGGTATTCATAACACCATTGTAAAATATTACTCGAGTTATACCACTAAAGAGGGGCGTGATGGCTTTTTAACTCAAATGTTGTTGTGGCCTTTATGCATTATCATTCCAGTAATAGGAATCATTTATCTGGCTCAGGATACAATAGCTTCTTATATTTCTGATAAAAATGAAATCACAGGAGCTTTTTTATGGTGTATTCCTCTGATAGCTATTTTTCAAGCGTATTTTGAGATCTTCTATGCTTGGGTAAAAGTTCATATGAAAACCATAGGCGGTAATTTTTTAAAGGAAGTTTTTTATAGAGCTGGTGCTATGCTTACTCTAATGATGCTTGCCATGGGATGGATTGATCAAACAGAGTTCATTTACAGCTTGGTTTTTATTTACGCACTGCGTGCGCTGTTAATGAACATTTTAGCATTTCAAACCTATCTCCCTGTGTTTAAATTTCAGAAGTTGATGAATACTTCAAAGATTATCAACTATAGTATTTATATGATTATAGCGGGTTCTATTTCTACCGCTTTAATCGATCTTGATAAATTTATGCTCAATCAGTACGTGACTATTGATCAAATAGGATACTATGGTATTGCCGTTTTTATTGCTACTGTGATCGCAGTCCCTGCTAGAGGAATGGCTCAAATAACACACCCACTTACAGCAGGTCATTTTAATAGAAATGAGATGGGAGACGTAGCGCAATTGTATAAAAGAAGCTCTCTTAATTTAAGTGTGGTCGCCGGTTTTTTATTGGTGATTATCTTTTGTAATCTCAACGAGTTCTATGCGATGATGCCCCAAGAAACACGTATTGCAATTCCAGTGGTTTTTCTGATTTCTTTGACCAAATTTTCAGAAAACTTATTAGGTAGCAATAATGCTATTCTTTACAACAGTGATTTATATAAAGTCACTTTGTGGATGGGCTTTTTGTTAACTTTTGTTGCTATAGGTCTTAATTGGTGGCTTATTCCCGAATTTGGTATCATCGGTGCTGCAATAGCTACGTGTATGGCTTATTTGTGTTACGCTTTCGCGAAAGCGTATTACGTGTACATTAAATTAAAAATACACCCATGGACTTCTAAAACATGGAATACTTTATTCCTTATAGTCGCTATCATAGGAGCGTTTTACTTTTGGGATTTCACATGGCATCCATTAGTGAATATCGCTATAAAGTCTGTTTTAATCTCGCTGATTTATCTTGGGTCTATCTATAAAATGAAGTTGTCTTCTGAAATGAATCAGATCATAAATAGATACTTTTTGCGCAGCTAGAATCAAATAGGAGCTTATAAAGCTTTTGTTTTGAGCTTTTTTGGGTAGATAACTTGGCTACTAATTTGTCCATTTAACAAACCATAAAAAAAGCCGATTCTTAATGAATCGGCTTTTTAGTAAACTTATAAATCTTATCCTCTTTTATTACTTCTTTTGGAGCCATTAGATCGGTTTGCGTTGCTATTGGAACTTGTTCTAGAACTTCTAGCTTGAGTATTTCTTGAAGACGAGCTTCGCGAATTTACAGCTGTATCATTACTAGGTGATGGTCTTCTAGTGGCAGCACTTCTACTAGGAGTAGTGTTGCGATTCACTGGGTTACCAACGGTAGCATTTGTGTTTCGATTAGATCTATTAGACCTAGTTGTAACAGCAGGAATTGTTCTCGTATTCCCCACACTTAACGTTGAAGATCTTGATGTGCCTCTTGTACTTATAGGAGTAGCAGTTGTTGTTCTACTACTTCTTGTGTTTACTGCGCTGGCACTTCTTCCATTTCTTGAAGTAGATCTTGTGTTAACAGCAGTTGTGTTACGTCCAGTGTTTCTATCATTAGCCGCGGTAGTTCTACCATGATTATTTCTAGTTACTTGACTTCTTCCAGTAGCAATTGCTTGTCTGTTTCTAGAAACTCTATTGTTTACAGCAACAGCTCTACCACTTGCATCACGTCGTCCTCTTTCAAAACTTCTGTAGTTCACTCGATCATAAGGTCTGTAGAAGTCACGTCTGACATTTGCTCCGGCATAATACCCAGCATAATACCCATTGTAATAGGAAGGCGTATTCCAGTAGTTTCTGTGATAAGACCATGCATAACGTATCGGGAAATACGATAATCGGTATGGCGTATTGTAAACAATACATCTACTTAGCAGTGGAAGACCATAGAAATTGTGCCATGGTTGGAAAACATAGTTTCTATTATACGCATTAATGTATCCATTGTAATAATCGATGACACCAGGTCTGCTATAGAAAACAGTCATGTTACCTATACGGTTGATATAACCACCGCGATAGTTTATAAAAACTTCACCTATCTGATTGACACGACCATAAGAGTCGTAGAATACAGGTATTTCTTCTATTTGTATAACAGCGCCGTAAGAATCGTACTGTACGAAGCGATTGTAATCATAACCAGTGTTGAAAGACATTTGCAGGTTTCCAGTGTTTACATAAACATTGGTACCATTTCTATCTTGTAAATAGTTAAAATCAAATTGACCGTCTGGAAATACAGCAAACTCGATTCCATTTTGATTAAAAATAAAGTTCTTTGTATAATTACGGTAGCGTCGGTCATCTTCTGTGTTTTCTGCATTTGAAAGACCCATCCCAAAAAGAAAAACAAGTGTTAGTGTAAATAGCTTTTTCATAATTATAGGTATTAATGTCAGCACTTCTTTATACCAACACTAATAACTAATCAACCAGCGTGCCAAACCATAAAAAGCTCATGTCGCATACGATGGTATCTGTGTTTTAAAAACCCTATGATTCTTTAAATCAGTGGTCTATATTTATTTTATTTAAACAGTAATTTCTAAAATACTTGTACCTCAGGAATTTTAAGTACTGTAGGACTAGTGTTTTTTTTTGCGTCTAAACGAAAGGTTGCATCTGGTTGTCTTACAAAAACATCTCCTTGCATCACACTACCAACTGCAGCAGCATTGGGATAGGTTTCTTTAAGATCAGCAAAGACATTTGTCGGTTTTATCATGTTTTCTGGTACTGCTTCTGGTTCCATGATGGTAATCGTAAACATATGGGCAATACCTGAATAACATCTCGTAAGGTTTTTTCAATATTTGTTAAGATAAATGACATCAAAGCTTGATTCTGCCGTTCTATACACATCTCTACGAAGTGTTTGACCTTCTTTTTCTAAGGTTTTTAAGTCGGGTAATTCTTCACCTATGTCAAGTGATCCTGTCTGTTATATTTCAAAAGCTATGTCAAATCAAATGCCTAGAGTGTGTGATCACTTTTTGAATAAACGACCTCTGGTATTTCTGTTTTCTTTAGAACTTATACTGGTAAGTACGAATACAAAAAGGATGGATATCAATTTAATAAACATATCTACAATTACTTATGGTTTTATAATTCCGCTATTTTTCATTGAGAATACGTCCTCTGGGTTGATCACCTTTATAAAGCACCACTTCAGAATGTAAGAATTTAGCAGCAGCAGCAGAATCTTTTACTTTAGAAGCAGTTCGTTCTAACATTTCTAATTCAAAGGGGGTTAATACACTTTCTCTCACACCCTTTTTTCTCCAATTATTTTGGGGTCTACATCCTAATGCTATCCCGCGAGCCAGTGCCAGTGCATCTAGCAAAGCTTGATTGGCACCTTGACCTTTAAATGGGCTCATGGGGTGAGCAGCATCACCAATGAGTGTTACATGTTTTGCTTTTTCTAATACTAAAGGGTCGAGTAATGCTCGGTCATAAACGGGGTAACCAGAAACTTGAGCTGTAGAGGTGGCTTCCATAATCTGCGGAATAGGATGGTGCCATTGGGTTCTGCGGCAAGCTTCTTCTTTTAGAGCTGCAGCGCCTTTTTCACTTAGGGCTTTAGCATCCTTCTCTGCCATTGGGAAACTGAGTTGCCACATGATGGAATTAGCATCATATGGCATCATATAAATGCGTTCGTGACCGTTAGCGGTTTGAAATACGGTAGCGGAGTCTAATAATTCATGATCCAAATTATGGAGGTACTGCAAAGGACAAATTCCCAAAATAACAATACAATCTAAGTATCGCAGCGGATAAATATTTTCATCAATTAACAATTTACGCACCGAACTACGAATTCCGTCGGCACCGACTACAAGGTCTGCTTTCGTATTTTTATTTACTCCATCTACTTCAAAGCTCAGTTCCACAGGTTGATGCTCACTTTCTTTGAAATCGATCAATTGATGTCCCCATTGCACCATTTTTTGTCCGCCGAGTTGATCGAGTAGTGCTAAGCGCAAGGATTGCCTTGCGATATGAATATTAGTGCGTTTAGAATAGCTATTATCTTCTGATTCCAGCCATTTTCTAACTCCCCATTCACCGATGACCGTTCCATCTGTAGTATGAACCATATGTTTTGTAGATACTATTCCTTCTGCTAAAGAAAATATACCAAAGCCTTCCATAGCTTTACTCGCTTGTTGCAATGTCAAACCGTAACCTTGAGAACGAGCATCAAAGCTATTGTCGCGCTCGTAAAGTGTAAAAGGGATTCCACGGTGCAAACAAGCTACAGCTAATGCTACACCACCGATTCCGGCACCTATTATAGCCACGTGCGGGTAGTTCTTTACATCAGGAACAGTTGGCGAAGTAGCAGTAACTAATCCGGAACCATTGCAGTCGGAGCAAGTAATTAAATGTCCTCTTGGTTTTATGGGAGCAGTTCCTTGACCATTTGATTTCTCAAATTGCTCTAAGGCTTGCTGATAACTCAATCTCACCTTCTTGCGCAGCCGCTGGCTTTTTTTACCTTGTCCTTTGCAGGTTGGGCAAATGCTATAGTTGGGGTGAAGAATTTTATTGTTTTTTAAGGAGTCCAATAATTATTTGTTATAATTTTATTTTTCATGCTCCTTTTATCAACTTTTGATTTCTTAAAACAGGTAAGTAGGTGATTCCTATGGATCAGATATTTTCATCTGAAATACCATCACAAGAAGGTATTACATGATTTTTAAGTCGTACGATAGTCTGAAATTGATTAGAAAAAATTATGATCCTTTTTGGGATTCAATTTAGAGCTTATTCGACTATTTATTGAACCCGTTCTACAGCTCTGTTGAGTATGTTGTTTTTTCTGTATTCAAAAATCAAAGTTAGGTAAAAAGAGAATAGTAGATTAAGGGAAAATCCTTTGAAGTTGACTCCCTTTATATTTCAAAAGCTCGAAGCACCTTTTCGGCATTTTTTAAATCTGAATTCAAAACAAACAATTCAACACTTTCTCCAGAAGTGCCGAAACCTGCAAGTCTTCCTGACTCTATAGGATTCTTAATAAGAAAAGATATATTCTGCTCCTCTAATAAAGATGCTATTCTATTCACTTGAATAGAAGTTCCGGTAAATATTCTTACGTGTTCATTCATATTCTTGTATTAATTGTTTTTATATTTTTGATTCAGAAATATGAATATACAAAAAAGTCTCAAAATTATTGCTTTTGTAATTCAATCCCAGCTCTAACTCCTTATTTCACCACCGCCAGGCCAGATTTCTCTTCCTGGATTGGTATGCTTATTGACAATCCTACGAGACTCAGATTTGGACTTAGCGTCTTTTTTTATTCCATATAAAATATCTTGTGCATGTTTTCGCGCAAGCTTCGCATCTACAATAGGTAGCGGATAATCCTTGCCCAACTCAAAGTTTTGAAATACAGCTTCCATAGCTGGGATTTCCCAAGGTTCGTGAATATATGGAACAGGTAAATGCGCCAATTCGGGCAACCACTTTTTAAGAAATACAGCCTCTGGATCGTGATCGAGACTGTTTCTGACAGGGGAGTAAATACGTACCGTATTGATGCCGGTAACACCTGCTTGCATCTGTAATTGTGGGTAATGAATTCCAGGTTCAAAGTCTAAAAATTGTTGCGCCATATGTTCGCTAGCGTCCTGCCAAGGTTGCCATAAATGATGTGTAAAGAAACTCACTAACATAGCTCTGATTCTAAAATTCACAAAACCAGTAGCTACGAGGCATCTCATTCCAGCATCCACCATAGGATAACCAGTTTTTCCTTCTTTCCAAGCTTGTTGAACCTCAAGATTGCTAGGTTTGTTTAAGGATCTAAAAGCTGCATGTACATTGCGGTATTCCATCTGGTATTCCATCTCAAATTTCTCAATGAAATGTGCTTGCCATCTCAATCGCGATAAAAAGCTATTCAGATTGCGCTTGTTTTTAATCTGGCTTTTAAAACTAGCGGCCTTTTGTGCCACCATTCTAATACTTAGATTTCCCCAAGCGAGATAGGGTGACAGCCTGCTGCTGTAATTCCGACTGGTCAGTGGTTTGGAATAATGAGTATTGTATCCGTTAATACGTTCCTCCAGAAATCCTTCAAAGTATTTAAGAGCTGTTGTGGTGCCTCCTTTTTGAAAAGGGGTGGCCTTAGTGGTATTTAAATCAACTGATTTGAAGCTGGATTCTAGTTGTTTAATTCTCGAAATACCAAACAAAGTACTGTTGTCAAAATTGGGGTGGTCAAAGTCTTTATTGATAAAGGCAATCCAATGTTCTTTCCAGTTGGTTCTATTTTTTAATCCGCGTACGACTCCATTTGCAACAGACTCGCTCCAGTGGATCTTTTGAGTTTTAAAGTATTCTTTAAGCTTTATGTCTCTTTTGAAAGTAAGCAGCAAACCTGTTTCTTGGTAAGAAAACACATTCTTAATATCTAAACTCGAAGCTAAGGTTGTGAAAGCATGTGATGCATCGCTTTCTATGATCAATAATTGCGTTCCTATCGCAGCCAGTTTCTCGTTCATATTAACGAGCGATTGTTTGATAAAATCAAAATGACGTTCACTGTAATGAGCGTCATTTAAAAGCATAGGTTCAAAAATGTAAAGTAATAAGGTAGGAACTTCTGAATTTAAAGCAAGCATCAATGGCTCATGATCTAATAACCTTAGATCTCGCTTAAACCATACGATGTTTACTTCTTGTTTCAAGTTATGGATTCTATTAAATACAATTTGCACTGGTAAAAAGCTTACTACACAGTATATGCTGAATTAGTTCAGTACCACACCAAGTGTTTTTTCTCAATGGTAACTTTTATTTTGAAAACAACCTTTACTTATGTTCCAAAACCTTTTCTAGGCACAAAGACTAGCCTGAACGGTTTTGAAAATTGTCAGTTAAAGTGCGAGTCTAAAACGGTGATTGGATGATAAATTTAAAATCGGTTTTCGAGTACTTCTTTCCTCGCATCTACCGCATTACTAATTCCTCATGTTATCTCTTTTCTAAGAAAGGGCTTCTTTATACGTCTTTAAGCATCTTTCTCGAGCCTCTTTATGATCTACCATCATATCTGGGTATCTCGGGGTTTCAAATTCTGGAACGAATTCTTTAATGTATTTACGTTCCTTGTCAAATTTGTCTTTTTGAGTAATAGGATTAAAAATTCTAAAATAGGGGGCTGCATCAACACCACTACCAGCAGCCCATTGCCAGTTCCCTACATTACTAGACATTTCATAATCGTTGAGTTTTTCAGCAAAATAGGCCTCTCCCCAACGCCAGTCGATTAATAAATGCTTGATAAGAAAACTTGCTACCAGCATGCGCACTCGGTTGTGCATGTGACCCGTAGTATTGAGCTCTCTCATTCCAGCATCTACTAGTGCATAACCGGTGGTGCCGGTTTTCCATTTTTCAAATTCGTCTTCATTATTACGCCACTCGATGCGATCGTACTTCGATCTAAAAGCCGCGTCTTTGGTATGCGGAAAATGATATAAAATTTGCGTAAAGAACTCTCTCCAAATAAGTTCGCTTAAAAAGGTTTTGTTATTGGCGTGATCGGCTTTGCGTATCATTTTACGCACGCTTACAACACCAAATCTCAAATAAATCCCCAATCGCGATGTTCCTTTTTCTATAGCTGGAAAGTTTCTTGTCTTTTCGTAATCTTCAATCAAAGTAGGGGTGACTGTATATGCTGGAATTTCAATTTTTGATTTTGAAAATCCCATGTCGCTTAAAGAAAGATTGGGCAACCGGCTGTTTTTAATACTATTATCTAGATGGTCGTTAGTATAATAAAATTTTTGATCCTCTCCAGATCCAAAATCTTTTCTAAAATGTTCCAGCCATTTATTCTTATAAGGTGTATACACTACATAAGGACCTCCATCATTTTTTACGACATCATCTTTTTCATAAACTACTTGGTCTTTGAAAGTCTTAAAGTCTATTTGATGTTCTGCGAGAAGCTGATCTATCTGTAAATCTCTTTCTTTTGCATAAGGTTCATAGTCATGATTGGTATAAACCGTATCTATGTCATAAGACTCCATGATCTCCTTCCATACCTCCATGGGTTTTCCGTAATACAGGGCTATAGAACTCTCGTGTTGGTCTTGCAGTTCTGAACGCATGCGTTGCAGTTCTTCATGAATAAAGGTGACACGAGCATCATCTTCTGGAAGTTTATCGAGAATATCTCGATCAAAAATAAAAACAGGTAGAACCCTGAGATCGCTTTTGAGCGCTTCATAAAAACCTACATTATCATCTAATCTCAAATCCCTTCGGAACCAAAATACGTTCACCTTTTCACTCATACTTATTATCCTATACTAAGAGAACCTTTTCCTCCATTGACACCTATTACCTGACCGGTAATCCAACCTTCATTTTGATTGAGTAAAAATACGGCTAGACTAGCGATATCTTCTGGAGTACCTACACGTTTCAACGGGTGCATTTCTCCCATTTTCTCTTTTTTAGCATCGTTGTTTAGCAATCTACCAGCAAGTGGGGTGTCTACTAATGATGGCGCGATCACATTTACTCTTACTGTTGGAGCATACTCAGCTGCAAGCGCTCTTGCATAACCTTCTATGGCACCTTTTGCAGCCGCAATACTGGTATGGAAAGGCAATCCTGTTGCTACAGCTACGGTGGAAAAGTATACAATACTACTGGTTCCATCTTTAGTAAGTAATGGCAAAACAGCTCTAGTCGCCTTGATTAATGAGAAAAAATTAATTTCCATATCTTCTTCAAAATGAGATTGTTTCAGCATTTTGAAAGGTTTTAAATTGATACTTCCGGGACAGTAAACAAAACCGTCTAGTGACTCTGGTAAGAGAGACGTATCTAATTCCTCAGTTAATGCGTCAAATGGGATATGCGTTACGCCGTCGGGTAAATTCTCATTTTCTCGGGAAGCTACAAACACATTATTTCCTTCGTACATGTGTTGAACAATTGCGTTTCCTATTCCGTGGCTTCCGCCTATTAGTAGTATGTTTTTTGACATTTTAAAAAGTATTTTTTTGTTTTATTTCTGATTCTTGAACGTTGTTGTGATTTTCTTCAAAAGCACCGAAGTGTTTGATGAGGGCGCTTTCGCGAAAGCGGAATATTTCTTCCAACTTTTTTCTTACAAATGGAGCACCTAATTTACCTATGGCGCCAAAAGGCAATCTGTAATGAATTAAATCTTCCATTAATGTGCCTCCATCCACCTCGCTGATAAAGTGTTTATGATGCCAAGTGGCGTAAGGGCCATACATTTGCTCATCTACAAAGAATTTCTTCTCTTCCACTTGCGTAATGTGAGTAACCCAGTTGGTTTTATAAAAAGGAAGCGGTGTGACTGAATATTCTATAAGCTGTCCCGGATACATACCTCTTTCCGTACCATATTGAACCTGCATGTTCAATTCTGATGGCGTGAGAAGTTTGAGATTGTTAGCATCTGTTAGGAACTCCCAGGCTTCTTCTAAAGAGATAGGAAGCTTTTGTTGTGCAGAAAATGAATATAATTTCAAGCTTTTTTTGTTTAAGTTATAAAGGTAACCTTTAAACAAAACATAAAGAATAAAGACTTGTTAAATTCGAAGGTAAAAAGAAAACCAAATGCAAATTCTTGTATGATTAAGGAATCATTTTTTTACAGTTGGTATCTATAGAGGGAGCTTTTCTATTGAAATTTTAATCAGTAAAATGGGTTGAACTATAGCTCAACCAATTTTTTTTGCATTTTTAAGCAATTATGAAGAACTGGATGATCTGCTCGATTTCAATTAGTCATCAATACGCATCTCAGCATTGCTGTATTCTTTCCCTATGGCAATTTTAACCCCTATGCTGAAGATCAGGTTAGAAGCATTAATTTTTTTGAAAACATTAGGTCGTATAGGTGCTGTGGAAGTGTCGTCTCTAAAGGAATAGGCGATAGGTTTCCCCAAAGTAGTACTGTATTGAGGGGAGAAAAACACTTGAACTGATCTACGGAAGTAGTAGTTAAAACGCAACCCACCTTCTAGATAAGCACTTGATGCCGATTCATTTGCTGTGTCATTTGAAAATACTTGTGTGTTACCAATTCCTATTTCAGAAACACTATTCTCAGGATTATTTAAAAAAGCAACTCCAGTTTTTGCAAAGGCATCAAATTGGAACCTTCCATTTGTAAACGAGTAGGTAGGACCTATAGCTATAGAGGTAGTGTTCCAGTTGTTAGAGGTTACACTGGTACGATCGTCATTTTGAAAGTCAAGAAAACCAAATTGGTTGTTTTGATGCCTTAAGGAAATACCTAGCCCCAAATGTTTATCTGTGTAATAGGAAAACTCTGCACCTATTTGAAGTCCAGATCTAGCGATATCGCCATAACTTGCTGTAGGTTGGGTTATACCAAGGTCCAGGATCAAGTTGTTTCTAGGGATTTCCCTTAAATGTACTGCATCTTGAGTACCTTTAAGTTGTAAGGAATCGGTTTGTGCTAATACAGAAGCGGCAACAAGCAGTAGCAATAAGGTACATTTTCTCATGGGTTAAATATAAGATTTACTCTTTCATTAATAATATTATATGGAAGGATTAAGATTTTTTTTGGCACGCTTTCGCGAAAGCGGTATTGTAAATACTTCATTGTAAAAAACAAAAAGGTAGAGCAACAAGGAAATTATTCCTGAATCAGAACCCTAGAAAGGTAGGTGAAAGATGAATTAGGTCAATTAACGAATGGTGCATCTTACAAAGTCGAAGGAAAAACAGGTGAAGTTAAAGATAAAATTAAAGAGGAATTAGTTGAGGCTACTAGAAAAATAAAAAATATCTTTGACATTAAATAAAATAAAAATGGAAAAATTAACAGAAGCACAAATAGAAAAGCATTTAGAAAATGTGGATGGATGGGATTATTATGATGATGCGATCCACACCACATTTGAGTTTGACAACTTTATGGATTGCTTTTCTGTGATGACGCGTATCGCTATGGAGGCAGAAAAAATGGAGCATCATCCAGATTGGCATAATACCTATGCAACTCTAGAGATCACTCTTTCTACCCATGACGTAAATGGTTTAACTGAAAAAGATTTTAAACTAGCAGCTGCTATAGAACACATTGTAGGAGACGAGTAATTTTCTCCTATAGAAGTAAAAAGCCCTATAATTTTATATAAAATTATAGGGCTTTTTGTTTTATGATTTTTGAATTAACCACCAACGCGCTTGACTTTAAAGCCTTTTTCTTTAAGCATTTCCATAATACGGTCGCGGTAATCACCTTGAATAATAATTTGGTCATTTTTAAAACTACCACCCACACCCAGCTGGGTCTTTAACTCCTTAGCAAGAATTTTAAAGTCTTTACTAGCTCCTGTATAGCCATCAATCACAGTATTTACTTTCCCTTTGCGCTTTTCAAATTTACATTCCAAAGGCTGATCTTGTAACCAGATATTACTTTTTTCAGGTTGTTCGTCTTCCTTAAATTCGTGTTTAGGGAATAGATTTTTAAGTTGATCACTTAAGTCCATCGAGTTTTTCTTTTATCTTTTTGCTATATGGTTCGATCTACATCTTCCTCCGGAGTATCAAATATAGATTCTTTTTTCTCGTTTAGTATAGAGACTCCTTTTTGTAGTAATAAGTTATTGGGATAGGTAATGATTTCTCCTTCGTCTGTAACAAGTAAGGTGTAAAAACCTTTTATATCACTAATAACTGCGGTTACTGGTAAGTCTTTATCGTGTATACGTATGCGGTCACCTATTTTGTAGGGAAATGTAAAGTAGAGTATAAAGCTAGCGGTTATATTACTTAGTATGCTCCAGTTAGCAAATAAAGCGACACCTACTACGGCAAATGTAGATCCTAATGCTACCCAAAAACCTTCTGTTGCATTACCCCAAACAAGAATTATTGATATGGCGCAAATACTCCATAATACATAACCTGTATACCTGTTTAAATATTGCTTACGCAATTCTGATCTAGAAACTTTTTTTGAAAGTTTTAAAGCGCTCCAGATAATAAAACGATGGATAATAAAGGTACAAAGCAGTAATGATAGGGTAAATATTACTTCTGGTTTTAAAAAGAAATTGCTCATAATCCTAGGCTATCTCTCATGACAGCATCTTTATTTGTATTCTGTCTCCAATAAGGAGCTATTATCGTTTTTTGGAGTGTTCCCGAAGAAACCATGGGAGCAGCCCCATCTTTATATCGGTCCATCCAAGATAGAATTCGGTAAGGGAATTCTTTTTCGGTTTTAAAATCAATGGTCCTTCCAAGCTCTGTGAATTTAACACTGTACAAATACCCATCTGTGATCTCGCTTAATTTTGCAACGGCATCATAAGGCTTTGTCTCGATGTGTTTCAATCTTAGATATTCTGTACTTGGAATCATTTGCATCTCACCTACAGGCATTTCTTTTGGGTCTAATCTCAATTGAGCGGCCAGTTGATTTTCAGTGATGACATTGTCCACTTCAAACTCCCTATTCCCTTCACTTTGAAAATAGGAGTGAAGCATTACATTATATTGGTCCCCGTCTTGATTGAGTTGCATATAGGTATGACCGCACCATTCTTGAATAGAAGTAGCAATTTTAATAGCATTATCTTTTTTATTAAGTGGTAAAAAAGTACTGCTCATGATGCTGTAGGGGTAGATGCCCGTATTAAAATTACGAGTGGCGTTCAGTTTTAAGACGGGCCTGTTGGTCTGTTTACTTTTATCTGCTTTTATCTGGTCCTTTTTATCAAATGGCTCTGTAACAAATATCATAACAGCTGTTCCTTCTCTCATCTCTCCATATCTAGCCTGACTTAATTCATAACTAGAAATTTCGGCAGTACCGTTGTACCAGTAATCTTTGAATTCTTGAGAGAGTTGTCTGTCTTCCAACTTTGCCATAGGATCTTCCCCTATGATAGTCTTACCATCTTTTTCTACAGATACTTTTGTATCACAGGACTGGAATACCAAAATAAGAGTAAATAACCATACATATTTCATGAACCAATTTTTTACAAAGATAAAATTTATGATTTTGAAAAGTGTTATAAAAAAGTATAAAGAGAGATCTATTGCTTTAGTTAGAACTATAGGTTTTATCGATGTTTTTTTTAAAAATCAGTGGTTAAGTTGGAGTTTTTTAGTCTTTTTTAGTCTCATTTTATAATTGATGAATAGTAAAATAATTTTTTTCACTGCTCGCACCAAATGTTGCAAAATTATCGTTGAATCTAAATTCGATAAACTCTCCTGCATTTAGTTGAACAATATTATTCAGCGATCTGTTGATATGGTCTTCAGCGGTTGATCCCACATTTGTGTGTCTTCTTACATCTATAGATAACAGGTTAGCTCCTTTATAAATAGCCAGTCCTTGTGTTGAATCTACATCATAATTGTCAGAACTAACCTGAATGCATATCTGATAGTATCCAGCTATTGTTGCGGTGAATCTATTGGTCACCGTGTCAAACTCATTTTTAGTATCAATGGGGTCATTATCAAATGGAATCTTTAAGTAATCTACTGGATTTGAAGACCCCGTTGAAGATTGCCACAGGCTTCCCAAATGACCTTTTACGATGGACTTATTTGCATCCAAATTTTCCCAGCTCGCAATCCCATTTCCATCAGTAGTAAGAACTTGTCCTGCACTACCAGATAGAGTAGGCATTTCATAGCCGTCGCTATCTGCTTCATTTCTTATAGCAAAATGATCTCCTCTGAAATAACCAGAGTATGATGGGTCTGTTGTAGTAGTTCCGTGTTGAGCATAGCCATAGACGGCATAATTAGTACCTCGGGAATTAGCACTGCCTATTTCGGAGCGCAGACCATAATTGATAGTGCCCGTACCATTTGTTGTTCCAACATCATTAAAGATACCTGTTAATGAAGTTGTTGCAGAACCGCTGTCATATACTTTGTTTTCAATTCCAATATGGTCACCAATTCCGTCACTAGAAACATCATTTTTTATCCCATATTTATTACCGGTTGTACTGCTCGTATTTTCAGAATAGATAGCGTAAGTTGTTGTTGCACTGCTGCTGCCATTGGAATTGTCGATACGCAATGCGGTTCTTGTGCCTACGGCATCAGTAGATTCAATCTCAATATTTAATTTCCCAGTGTTTAAACTTCCACCTATACTTATCTGACCTTCTCTTTGAATAGCTCCGGTTGTATTTACAGCAGGGGAGGTGGTTGCATTTTCATAAAAAGCAGGGGTTTCCATCGCTGTATCTGAGACATTTTGAAAGGAAGTTCCATCAAAAAAATAAAAACCTTCTGAGGCTGTACCGCTTTCTAAATAGAGAATCAGACCTTTATGAGCAAGTGTTGGTAACAATGCACCTGTAGGAAGAGTTGTAACTTTAGGAATGATGATTCCATTGAATTCTCCTGGTGCAAGAATTGCTCTAGACATTATTTCTAAATCGGCAGCAGGCGTTGCTGTTCCTATACCAACTTGGGCAAAGGAAATAAAACTGAAAAATACACATACAAGGAGGGTATAACAAGAATATAACATAATAGTAGAATTGGTTAGCGAATACTACCTAAAGATACGTCTTAGTATGTTAGTTAAAGTGTAACAATCTCATTATCAAGGTTTTTGGCATTTTTAATCGGTAATTAATGCGTATTATCTAAAAAAAACGATGATCTGTTAGAAAATTCGATGAATTAAAGCTAGATAGCATTTCAATATATTGACTATCAGATTTTAATGGGTTTGTTTTAGATGTTTTTCACTTTTTCTTGCAGCATTTTAATCTGATCTCTAAGTCTTGCGGCTTCCATAAAGTCTAATTCTTTTGCCGCTTTCTCCATCATCTTTCGAGTATTTCGTATCTTTTTTTCTAGCTCTGCTTTCGTCAGGTATTCCGCTTCTTCCTCAGCGGCTTTTAAAGTGAGCACTTCTTCAATAGCATATGTTGCTGCATTTTTTCTATATAAGGCTGTTTCTAGCTTTTTCTTTATTGCGGTAGGTTTTAAGCCATTTGCTTCGTTATAAGCGATTTGTTTAGAACGACGGTAATCTGTTTGATCAATAGTTTTTTGCATGCTGTTAGTGATTTTATCTGCATATAAGATAGCACGACCGTTAACGTTACGTGCTGCACGCCCTATTGTTTGTGTTAACGATCGTTGATTACGTAAAAAACCTTCCTTATCTGCATCTAAAATAGCAACCAAAGAGACCTCTGGTAAATCCAGCCCTTCCCTTAATAAATTTACCCCTATCAACACATCAAAAACTCCACGGCGCAAGTCTGACAAAATTTCTACACGTTCTAAGGTATCCACATCACTGTGAATATAGCGACATCGCACATTGATTCGAGAAAGGTATTTGGTCAGTTCTTCAGCCATGCGTTTGGTTAGAGTAGTGATAAGTACACGTTCATCCCGTTCTTCTCTCAATCGTATTTCTTCCACAAGATCATCTATTTGATTCTGACTAGGTCGTACCTCAATAACCGGATCTAATAGTCCTGTAGGTCGTATGATTTGTTCTACAACAACTCCTTCACTTTTAGCCAACTCATAATCTGCTGGAGTTGCGCTTATATAAAGGACTTGATTTTGCATGGCTTCAAACTCCTCAAATTTTAACGGACGGTTATCCATAGCGGCAGGCAGGCGAAAACCATAATCTACTAAATTTTCTTTTCTAGACCTATCTCCGCCATACATAGCACCTACTTGCGGCACGCTCACATGACTTTCATCAATAATCATGAGGAAGTCATCGGGAAAAAAGTCTAATAAGCAGAAAGGTCTGGTACCTGGTTGACGTCCGTCAAGATAACGACTGTAATTTTCAATACCAGAACAGTAGCCCAGTTCTCTAATCATTTCTAGATCAAATTCAGTTCGTTCTTCCAGACGCTTAGCTTCTAGCGGTTTTCCTATTTCTTTAAAATAATCGGTTTGTTTTACCAAGTCTTCTTGGATAGCGTGTATGGCACCTTGTAATATGTCTGGAGAAGTCACAAACATATTTGCTGGATAGATAGTAATTTGATCAAAACGTTCTAACACGGTTCCATTCACTGGATCAAAACGTTCTATTTCCTCAATCTCATCGCCAAAAAAATGAATTCTAAAAGCGGTATCTGCATAACTAGGATATACATCTAGAGTATCTCCTTTTATTCTAAAATTACCTCTATTAAACTCTGCAGTGGTTCTGGAGTACAAGGATTGAACTAATTTATGAAGTAATGCTGTTCTAGCAATCACCTCGTCTTTTTTGATTCTAACAACGTTTTTCTGGAACTCGACAGGATTTCCAATACCATAAAGGCAAGAAACTGAAGCGACCACTATAATATCTCTTCTCCCAGAAAGTAGGGAAGAAGTGGTACTTAATCGCATCTTTTCTATTTCTTCATTAATAGAAAGGTCTTTCTCAATATAAGTTCCTGAGGAGGGTATAAAAGCTTCTGGCTGATAATAATCATAATAAGAAACAAAATATTCCACCGCATTATCGGGAAAAAAGTCTTTAAACTCTGAGTATAATTGAGCTGCTAACGTCTTGTTATGACAGAGTACCAAGGTTGGTTTTTGCACACCTTGTATCACATTTGCAGCCGTAAAAGTCTTACCACTTCCAGTAACACCGAGAAGCGTTTGATATTTGTCATTAGCTTCGATTCCACTAATAAGCTTCTTGATCGCCTGTGGTTGATCTCCAGTAGGAGAAAATTCTGATACAATATTAAAGTCCATGAAATGTAAAAATAGGTTTTTTACAATTCCGCTTTCGCGAAAGCGAGGTTAAAATAATACCAAGGACCTGTTTATCTTTTGAGAGAGAAATGCCCCTTGAAACTGCGGCCATCAATTAATTCAACGAGGTACCAATAATCAGTGCTAGGCATAGGCTTGCCATTATACATTCCATTCCACCCAGGTCCTAACGGGCTTATTTGCTTTAATAGTTTTCCAAAACGATCAAAAATATAGATCTGTGCATCAGGTTCGGTTTCAATCGCAGTTACTTGCCAGTAGTCGTGAAATCCGTCTTCATTAGGGGTGAAATAAGGAGGTGCAGCGATGATGGTTGCTGGAGCAGTCACCAGGTCACAACCATTTACATCTCGCACATAAATAGTATAATACCCTGGAAGTAAATCCGTAAAAACGTTACTATCCTGAAAAATAAAGTTATCGATACTGTATTCAAAGGGACCATCTCCGATAACAGACACTTCTATGCGGTTGGACCTTAAGGTAAATTGCTCAATTTCTACGGTGACAATTTGAGTGGTCTGGAAATTAGTCACTGTTGTAGAACTGCTATCTTCACAGCCGTTCTGATCTGTTACAATGACGGTATAGGTTCCCTCATCAGTAATACTGATACTAGAAGTGGTTGCTCCTGTATCCCATAAATAAGTGGCAAAACCAGGAGACGCCTGAATAACTTCCTCTTCTGTAATACATTTTGAGAAGTCATCAGTAGTGTTCACTATAGGTTTTGGAAACACTTCTATACGCAAGGGTTGTACATCATAACAAATAGCTACATCATTGTTTTCTAAGCGTACCCATAAAACTTCTGAAGTCATGGTATTCGTATAAGCAGTATTTAAAGGATTGTCATCTAATTCTGCATCTTGTTGTGAGCTGTGAAATGTAGTCGTAAGATTTCCAGATTGAGTATTTTGAATAGAGGCGATCAAAGAATTCAAATCAAAAACCTCTACTAAATCTCTCGATTCATCATCACAAATAGCCATATCATTAATCATAGGAATCACCGGCTGTGCTACTACATGAAGATTAAAAGAAACAACTTCATAGCAATTTGTGTTGGTCACATTCTCATAACGTACGAAGATTTCTTCATCGGCTATGGTATTGTTGTAAGGCGAGCTAATTGGATTCTGTCTCAAATCTGCTTCATTTTGAGATCCGTAAAAGGAATAGTCCACTAGTACAGGGTCTTGGGTTCCTAAACCTTGAATCGCTGCACTATCTAAATCAAATGACTCTATACCATCGTTACTAAAATCGTCACACAAGATCAAATCATCTACCCTCGATGCTACAGGAATGGCATCAATAGTCACATCAAATGAAGTAGTTATATAGCAACCGTTTGACAGTCGATTATCAATTCTAATAAAATAAGTACCGCTAGCAACCGGATCGTTATCAGCTATGGAATTAAAATCGTTTACCGCATCTTGAAGACTGGAATGAATAGTGACTTCAAAGTTGTTCGAGTTTTGAATACCTAAGGCACTAATTCTTGCTGCAGTAAAGTCTATGGCTGCGATACCGTCATTGGAACTATCATCGCATAAGCTTATGTCATTAACAGTATTTATAAAAGGAGTATCGACTATCCGTACAACGCGGCTGGAATTAAAAACATCTGAAGCGGTCGTAATAACAAGATTCACCGTATAGGTTCCAGCATTGGTATAAATATGAGTAGGGTTGATCAGTGTGGAACTGTTGGCTAGACCACTGGCAATGTCTCCAAAATCCCAAAGAACTGAACTATTAGGACAAGTTGCTATTTCGTCTGCAATGAATTGTGTGGTGGTGGTACTGCAACCTTCAATGACAGAAAATGATGGATTGAAAAACGCGTTGTAAAAAGGAGGTAAACCTTCCTTACTTGTGGTCCCTGGAGTTAATAACAAACCCTCGTATTGAAAGTTACATAAAGCACCTATATTATTAGGGTTGTTAATCACTGCAAGCCATTCTTGCTCATCTCTGGCATAGTATATCTTTTTATCAGGAGCAATTTGTAACGCACCACGGGTCACATCATCATTAGGATCGTTAGCATCACTTTGATAGATCACCACCGGATTATTTTCAAAATTTGGAGCTGTGGTATCGTATTGTAACAACAGCCTTTCGGCCGCTACAAGGCCACTTCCTAGTGTGTTGAGATCTACATACACCAGTCTAGAGTCTAAGGAAAACTCCGTTCCATAAGCTTGATAGCCGGCAGGGAAATTCATCCTTACAGGATTATTGACTATACCGGTACGGTTATCAAAATCAAATAACCAAGCACCTACACCAGATTCATCTGGGATGCTGGTGTCCACATAAAACTGTGTCATCATGGCTACTTTTGAGCCATCAGGAGATACTTTTAAATAACCTCGTTTATCTGTGGTGCGAGTAGCCTGACTGGTAGAACTTACAGTAGCCGATAAATCCATCCCATTTGGCGTTAGTTTAAAAGCATAAAACTGATTAAAACTTAAACTACCTGGAATACTTTCTGCATAGGTGACAATCCATGCATCTTGACCGTTTGCTGCAACTGCAGCAAATAACTTTTCGGTGCTGTTAGCTAGTAAGCTGATGTTTTTCTGGGTAACGATAACATCGCCAGTCCCACTGTTCAAACTCATGTCTACAACCGAATAATATAGCCCAGTGGTAGTACCTATCGAAATAGAAAAAACATAATAGAGATCGGGGTTATTAGGTAATGGAATCACAATAGCCGACTGTGTACTGGAAGGATTCCCAAAGAGCCCGTTACCATTTGGCATTACTAGGTGATTGCGATCCCATATGCTAATCCCGTCTGTATAAAAAAGCAATCCACCACAGGCGTCTGAAATAGCAGAGCAGCCTTCTATAGTGTTTAATTGTCCTATATTATTAGGTACAGGAACGCCTGTATTAAAATCAATTCCAGCATTAGAACCAAAAAACCACCAATTAGCTTGATTTTGTGACACTGCAGGAATCGTCATAAGTAGCAGGAAGATGGAAATAAATATTCTCACGCTTTAAAAATATAGAAAGAAATCAAAACGATCGTTACTATTCATGTGAATTCACCTTTCTAATGTAGAATACATTCATGCCTCAGTGTTTGTGGTTGGAAAGTCTATCATAAAAAATGCCCGCTATAAAGCAGGCATTTGGAATGATATAATTTATCTGATATTTAGATTTGAACTCTCCAGCCGTGACGATCTTCAGCACGATTGTATTGAATGTCTTTTAAAGCTTTTATAAGCTGAGAAGCATAAGAATCTGTTAGTACAGGAAGTTCGTATTTGAAGTCTTCATGTTTATATCCTTTAATTGGAACAATCACAGCCGCAGTTCCACTTCCAAAGATCTCTTTAAGTGTCCCATTACCAGCAGCTTCATTTAATTCCTTAACAGAAACACGTCTTTCTTCAACAGTAATACCGTGATCTTTTGCCATTTGTATCACACTTCTTCGGGTAACTCCGTTCAGAATACGGTCATTATGAGGCGCGGTAAGTAAGGTATCACCTATTCTTGCAAATATGTTCATGGTACCGGCTTCCTCCAAGTATTCATGAGAAGCGGCATCGGTCCAAATGATTTGTTGATAACCCTCTTGAATAGCAAGGTTATTCGGGTAGAAACTAGCGGCATAATTTCCAGCAGCTTTAGCATATCCTACACCGCCATTGGCAGCTCTAGAAAATTCTGAAGCGATAACAACACGTACATCTCCTTTATAATAAGCAAATGCCGGAGACATGATGATCATGAACTTATATTCTGTTGAAGGTGCAGCAGCAACTCCATTTTCACTAGCGATCATAAAGGGTCTTAGATAAAGAGAAAGTCCCTCACCATAACGTACCCATTCTTTGTCAAGGTTGACAAGTTCCTTAAGGCCTTCAATAAAGATTTCTTTTGGAATTTCTGGCATAGCAAGACGCTTAGCACTTTCATTAAATCGTATCCAATTATCTTCTGGTCTAAAAAGAAACACTTCGCCATCAGGATCCTTAAAAGCTTTCATTCCTTCAAAAATAGCCTGGCCATAATGAAATACTTTACTGCTAGGTTCTATTTGAATAGGACCATAGGGTTTTATTTCAGCGGTTTTCCACGATCCATCGCTCCAAGTACATTCCAGCATGTGGTCTGTAAATGTCTTACCGAAGGTTAAATTATCAAAATCAATTTTACTGATTTTGGATTCTTTTACCTTGTCTATAACGATTTCGTGAGTTGGAGTCATGGTGCTTTATTTTTTTTGCAAATATACTTCATTAGGACTAGTAATAAATACAAACGAATTCCTAAATTTGTTTAAATTATAAACTTATGAAACAGTTCATTTTAGGATTATTTGCAATTTCTTTATTAGTAGGATGCAAAGAACAGAAACAAGAAGAAGAAATGCCGGCCATTAATGACGAGCAGGTTCAAGAAATGGCTTACATGGATTACGGAGCTGAGTTTTCTAACAATGACGTCATCGACGCTATGGAATTAGGAGCTATGTATCAAACTATGAAAGTAGGCGACACTGCAGCTGTAAAAGTAAAAGGAATCATTGCAGAGGTATGCGTAAATAAAGGTTGCTGGATTAAAATGCCAGTAGGAGATGCATCTGCGACAGTGAAATTTAAAGATTATGCTTTTTTTCTTCCTAAGAACGGTCAAGGAAAAGAAGTTGTGTTAAATGGGAAAGCATTTAAAAACATCACTCCTGTGGAAGAACTACGTCATTATGCTGAGGATGCTGGAAAATCTAAAGAAGAAATCGCAGCAATTACAGAAGAAGAAATTACCTTGAGCTTTGTAGCCGATGGTGCTCTTGTAGAGAAGTTTGACAATCCAGATGTAGAAGAAGCTGCAAAAACAGAAGAATAAATGAAGCGTGAGATCATGACTACCGGCGATGGATCAAAAACCATTCATATGCCTGATCTCAATGAACAATACCATTCCAAACACGGCGCCTTGCAAGAGGCGCTTCATGTTTTTATACAAACCGGAATGGAATATTTTTTAGAAGTCACGCTTTCGCGAAAGCGAAACTTCCATCAAGAACCTCTACAGATTCTAGAATATGGTTTTGGAACTGGGCTTAATGCCATGCTAACAGCTCAGCATAAATCCAATACACCTATAGTTTATACTGCGGTAGAGGCTTTTCCTATTAATGAGGAAGAAGTTAGCGCTATGGATTACGGTCAGTTTTTAAACGATCAGCAATTGTACAAATCCATGCATCAATCTGGCTGGGAGGAAGATCAAGAGATCACCTCTTATTTTACTTTGTGTAAAAAGCAAAAAACTTTTGAAAACATTGCAAATGAGGATCAATTTGACTTGATCTATTTTGATGCTTTTGGGCCGCGCACTCAACCAGAATTATGGACAGAAGCTATTTTTAACGCCGCATATAAGGCATTAAAGAGTGGGGGTGTTTTAACCACTTACTGTGCTGCTGGACAAGTGCGACGCAATATGCAAAGTGCTGGATTTACCGTAGAGCGTTTGCCTGGACCACCGGGAAAAAGAGAAATGCTAAGGGCGACAAAAAATGAAGTGTCCCAATTATAGGTCAGCATTCAAAACAATAATCTTTTAGCAAATTGTTAAGGCGGGTACCCACGATGTACCGCTATATTTGTAAAAATCATAAATTTCTATGTCTAAAGAAGTAAGAGAACAACAACCCCAATTACTATGGAACCATTTTGCAGATTTAAATGCTGTACCACGACCTTCTAAAAAAGAAGAACGTGTTCGAGCATTTATGGTAGATTTTGGTAAATCACTTGATCTAGAAGTGATAGAAGATGCTATAGGTAATGTCATTATTAGAAAACCTGCTACGTCAGGAATGGAGGATCGCGAGAGTATCATCATGCAATCACACCTAGACATGGTGCATCAAAAGAATAATGATACCGATTTTGATTTCTTAACTCAAGGAATTGATATGTTTGTTAAAGGAGATATCATCAAAGCTAGAGGAACTACTTTAGGGGCAGATAATGGTATAGGGGTTGCAGCAATCATGGCAGTACTTTCCTCAACTGACATTGCGCATCCAGCAATAGAAGCTCTGTTTACGGTAGACGAAGAAACGGGAATGACCGGAGCAAAGGAACTGGATACAACCATTCTTACCTCAAAAATTCTATTGAACCTAGATACAGAAGAGGATGACGAGATAGACATAGGTTGTGCTGGTGGTGTAGATGTCACAGCTACAAAAACCTATAAGCTAGAGCCTGTTTTTGATCATTATATATCTAAAAAAATCACGGTTAAAGGCCTTAATGGTGGTCATAGTGGTATGGACATTATAAAAGGATTGGGTAATGCAAATAAATTGATTACTCGTCTTTTAGATGCTATGCAAAAAAGAGGTGCGGTACATTTCCAATCTTTAAAAGGTGGTAGCTTAAGAAATGCGATTCCGCGAGAAGCTGAAGCAGTAATTAGTTTACCTGAAAGCGACTGGGAGCATATGTGGAACACTTTTAACAGATGTAAAGATGCGATTTTAGACGAGTATGCAGCTCTAGAAGAGAATCTTACGATATCCATAGAAGCTGTAGAAAATACTGAAGTGCTTACCGAAAGTGATAGCCGTGAGCTGGTATACTGCTTATTGGGAATTCATAATGGTGTATACCGTATGAGTCCAGATATTGATGGTCTTGTAGAAACTTCTAACAACCTAGCTCGAGTAACTTTAGAAAAAGGGGAACTGCAGATTGCTTGTTTGACAAGATCCTCTGTAAAAAGTTCTAAGACCGATCTTTCTTCTAGTATTGTTGCTGTAATGAAGCTTGCGCAAATGGACACCAAACTCTCAGGGGATTATCCAGGATGGCAACCTAATGCCAGCAGTGCTATGTTAGATATTACCAAAGCAAAATATACAGAACTGTTCGATCATGAACCTAGAGTGGTAGCCTGTCACGCAGGACTAGAATGTGGTCTCTTAGGAGAGCGTTATCCTGGACTGGACATGATATCCTTTGGGCCAAATATAAGAAGAGCACACAGTCCAGATGAGTATGTAGAAATCACATCAGTACAGAAGTTTTGGAAACTTCTTTTAGAAGTTTTAAAAGAGATTCCTAAAGCTTAATTTTTTATAGAATAATCTAAAGCTCTTGAGAAATCAAGGGCTTTTTTTTGTAACGACATTAAGCAATCAACTACCGCTACAAGTGCATTCATCTGTCGTTCCAGAAAATTTACTAGAATTAATAAGAAGTAAAGAAAAGGATAGTTTCAAATTGATCTGGAATCTAACACTGCGATATAAGCTGTAATGGAGATTTGCTATTCAAACCTAAAAGCCATCTTTCCATTCTCAAAAACGACATTTTTTGATGGAAAAATGCTTTGTAATTGGTTAGACGCCATAAAGTCAAAAGTAGATTGATGGGCTATGATGCCTTTATGTATACTTACGACTTCATCGCTTAAGGACAAGGCCAGTTGGATTTCGTGCGTCGCATAAATAATCGTTTTCCCCTTTTCATGACAGTAATCTCTCAATAGCAGTAGCAAATCGGCTTTATGGTTGATGTCTAGGTGGCTGCTAGGCTCATCCATCAGTATGTATGCTGTGTCTTGAACGATAGCTCTAGCAATTAAAACTCGTTGCAATTGTCCATCACTCAAGGTGCCTGCTCTCCGGCTTTCCAGTCCTTTAAGATCAAAACTCTCTAAGACGTCATTGATAATTTCGTGATCTACATCACTAAGTTTGCCTATATAGTTAGTGTAAGGTGCACGACTTAACTCCAATAACTCTCTAACACTTAAGAAATAGCTAAAGGCCCTTTCGGTGAGGACTATGGAGATATATTTGGATCGTTCTAGTGTAGTAAAATCCCTCCAGTTTTGATTTTCTAAGAGAACCTTTCCGTTGATGAGGTGCTGTCCACTAGCTATGGCTCTTAATAAAGTAGATTTTCCTGATCCATTAGTTCCTATAATGGATATGAGTTTCGCTTTCGCGAAAGCGAGATCACCAGCATGCTCTGCCACAACACAATGACCATATCCTACTTGTATGTTTTCTAGTCGAATCATTAAAAGTGAAGATTACGTTTTCTCATGATGAGCCAGATGATCAATGGCGCTCCTAGCAATGAGGTAACTGCGTTAATAGGTAAAGAATAGTTCGAAAATGGCAGTTGTGATACCAGATCGCAAAAGAGTAGGAGTGTAGCGCCTAATAATAAGGCAGTAGGGATTAATATTTTGTGATTCACTGTAGGTAATAAGAGTCGGGCTAAATGTGGTACAGCAAGACCTATAAAAGCAATAGGCCCAGCAAAAGCAGTAATACTACCTGCTAGAATACTGGTGATGATAATGATGATCCAACGTGTTTTCTTAATGTTGATTCCTAAACTAAGTGCGTAACTTTCTCCTAATAGCAATGCATTCAAAGGTTTGATGATCCAGATTAATAAGAGCATAGCAATTACAAACAACAAACCTATAATAAGTAAATCATCCCAATTGATGCTTCCTAAACTGCCTAAAGACCAAAAAACATAACGCTGCAATTCTTCACTACTGCTGAAGTAACTTAAAATACCTACCACAGCGCTACTCAAACTACCTACCATCAACCCTACAATCAATAAACCCATAGTGTCTTTGATCCTGAGCGACATGATAATAATCAATAACAATACGGCTAGACTTCCTATAACACTTGCTGTAATGATCCCGAATCCAGAAATAGCGCCTAATCCTAAGGCTGTTGTGCCCATAATAACAAGGGCCACACCTAATCCTGCGCCACTAGAAATACCTAGAACAAAGGGACCCGCCAGCGGATTCCTAAACAGCGTTTGCATGAGTAATCCTGCAATGGCAAGTCCAGCACCAGTAAGTACTGCCATGATCGCACGAGGCAATCTCAAATCGGTGACGATGTACCTCAATGTGGTACTGGTATCTGGGTTTTTAAGACCTAATAAGGCATCCAAAACCTGTTGAGGTTTTATATAGACGGTACCTAGACAAATGTCTGCAATGAAGAAGACGAAGAGCAGGATGCTGAGTATGATGAATTGTTTTTTCAAAAAGATAATTATAATCTCATTTTGTAAATAAAAAACGAAGGTAAGGTAGAAAGGAGAATTAGACTTTTTTATTAGAGGTATTGTTCATTGTAAAGAAGTCCTCTTTTTAAGATGAACGTCTTTACAATGAAGAGCGATTTATGGTTATAGGCATTTAATTGAATTACTTATTTAGCTCAAAAAGACTCCCTGTATTTTAAATATATGTTTAAAATACAGGGAGTTTAAATAGAGCTTATTTCAGTCCTTTCTAGTAAAAATTAGTTGGTAGAACTTAAATCAACATTTAGTAGTTGTACAATACCAGTTCTATCGTAATAAGAGAAAATATTTTTTATTTTATCATCATCGTTAAAAGAGAAAACCAGGTGTTGCCTTACTATTGTAGAACCGGCCTTACCGTAGATAGTAATGTCACCATAGTAAAGTACTACAACTCCAACGACATTATATTGATCATTGGACCTGTTTGTTCTAAGAGGCATAAAATCAGAGTTATAGAATTGCATACTTTCTACGCCAGAAGTTGCTCTCCAATTTTTCCAAAAGTTGATCACATTTTCCTTTCCTTTAATAATGGAACGGGTTTCCATACCACCATTAGGCCAGTACCATTGTACATCATCTGCTAAGTAAACCCCCAAACCATCAAAGTTAAAATCTTGCATGACGTTCAAACATTCTTCAACAATATTAGCATATTTTTGAGATGCTGCTTCAACTGCTGGTTGTTCTATGGTTACTTCGGCAACTTCATTTTCTTTTGTTTCTAAACAGGATATTAAAAAGACAGAACAAAATAACAGTCCTAATGGTAACCTGAATTTTTTAGTTATTGTTTTCATTTCGTTTCCTTTTGATTAACAGTAACTTAAAGATACTCTTTTTTAAGTTTATTAGTTTAAGGAGATGTGTAGCTTAGAATGTAGAATCATTTTATTTGTCATTCAAATGCTTAAAAACCATATTATTCTATTAACCTTAAAAGCAAAATTTAAAACCTACCCAACTTTGATCAATCCCTCAGCTTAACGAATCTTATTCAAATAATCAGCTAAAAAGACACCTGTACTTGCACAAGCTTGTAATAAATAACCACCAGTAGGCGCATCCCAATCCAACATTTCTCCAACACAAAATTGATGAGGTAGTTTTTTTAGTTCAAACTGGTCTGATACTGCTTTGAGATCTATGCCACCAACAGTGGAAATTGCTTCGTCTAAACTTGTTGTATGCGTTATTTCTAAAGAGAATTCTTTAATGTTTATGGCCAATGATTGGGTGTCTAAATAAGAATCTTTAGATAAATATGTTTTTAATAAGTCAATGGCAGGAGTACTTAATTTGAGCTCTTTTTTTAGGATGTCCGTTGTAGTTCTATACTTAGATAAGTGTATTTTAGAATGAATTTTTTCTAAAGTTAATGAAGGTTTAAAATCTATATACACACGAGCATTGGAATTTGTTTGTAGTTGTTCTCTTATTTGCGGACTCAGTCCATAAATAGCGTTTCCTTCTAATCCATATGTGGTAATAACCGCTTCTCCTTTTTGAACGATATTATTGCAAGAAATAGCAATGTTTTTTAGAGGTGTGCCTTCATTCTTCTTTATAAAATCAGCTTTCCAATTGATGTGATAACCGCAGTTGGACGCTTGAAAAGCTTTGGTTTGGATTCCTTTTTTTGAAAAAGTATCCAGCCACCCACCATCAGAACCTGTGACTTTCCAGCTGGAGCCTCCTAATGAAAAGACCGTATAATTTGCCGAAATAGCTTGGTTATTAATAATCACATTTCCATATTGATCCCAATCAGAAAAAGTATGCTCATATTTTATGACCACGCTCTTTTCTTTAAGGTGTTTAAGAATAGCATTAAGTACTTCAATAGGTTTGATACCTTTCTTTGGGTATACTCTTTTACTACTTCCTATATAAGTAGGAATACCTATTTGATCGAGCCAATTTCTAAAATCAGTATTGCTAAAATGAGATAGGGCATTGGCCAAAAAGTCGTCTGGGGTATACCTCTGGATCAATTGTTCCACCGCCTCTGAATGCGTTAGATTAAAGCCACCTTTGCCAGCAACTAAAAATTTACGACCTGAAGTTTTATTTTTCTCATAGATGGTAACCGAGAACTTTTCAGCATCCAAAAAAGCAGCCAGTAAAAAAGCTGCTGGCCCACCACCAATAATCGCAACTTTTTTTTTCATGAGGTAATGTGCTAGTTATTATAAAATTAGAAATATCTTAAGGAACTCTTGATGGAGTTTAATCTTCCAGCTGTTTAAAGAAATACAATTCATGATCCAGAAGTAGCTCTGGGTGCAATATTTTAACTAAATCTTTTAAAACCAGATCTGGTCTCATGCTGGCTTCTTCGTAATAAGTCACTCCGCCTTTTGCACCTACAGTAAGGGCATGAGTATATATCTGTTTGTTTTTAAAAGCATCAAAAAGAGCGTATGATTTATTGTCTGCTAGCATTTTAGAATAACTGGTATATTGTGCGGGTGCGATCCAGTAAGTAGCTTCACGACCGTCCATCAGTACTTTTTCTATGTTATAGGCTAGAGAGCCATTTCCTTCTGTTGCGGCATAAATATAATCTGCTCCTGCGTCTTTTAAAACCTTCCCTTGCCAAGAGTTTCCGTAAGGCAAATACCATTGATCTTTATAAGTCGCGCCGCTTAATACTTTTGGTTTTTCGACCTTTTCAATAAGTTTCAAGGTGTTTAAATACTCTTTTTCTATAGCATTAAAAATGCTGTCGGCTTCCTTTTCCTTACCGTATAACACGCCAAAAAGCTTGATCCATTCTGCTTTCCCTAATGGATGTTCTTCTACCCATTCTCCATTATACAGCACAGGAATACCAGCCTCTTCTATTTTTTGATAGGTGGGGTTGCTGTCATCGATGCTAAAACCCATTACCAGGTCTGGTTCTAGTAGTATGGTGCTTTCTACATTCATGAGTTGGTTGGTCCCCAGTTCTTTTACTTTTCCAGTTTCGATTAAAGCTCTTATTTCTGGAGCACTGATATAATCGGTGCCTGGAAAACCAGTCAAGGATTTTCCTTCTCCTAATAACACTAATGGCGGAATGTGAGTAGTGGAAGTCAGGACTATATTTTCTATAGGAATTGGAATGATTAGGGATGCACCTGCTTCTTTAACTAATTTCCTCCCTCTATTTTTAACCAGTTTAAAAGGGTAATTGACGGCGCTTTCTGGCCATGGATTCATTATGGTCACGTCGTAACCGGTCTCGGTAGTTTGAATCTGGAAACCATGAGCATAGTTTACCTCGATATTTTGGTAGGTAGAACCATCAGATTTCTTTACAGTATTTTCAATAATTTTGTTCTCATTCTTACAAGATGGTAAAATAGAGCAAACAATAAGAAGGTATAGAAAAGTCTTTTTCATGAGACTTCAAAAGTAGCAATAATGATGGGTTTGAATGACTTTCTTTCTGATTTTGATAAATTTCTTCTGCTTCGTAGTTTCTAGATACGTTTTAAGAGTACTTTCGCGACTTGAAATATGGTTTTTTTAGCTGGAGCAAAATGCCGCTTTCTTTTTTTATAAATTAAATAAAGAAAGCCTATGCTGTACGAAAGCAAAAAATTAAAAGGGAATCTAGTGCAATTCTAGAACTGTTCCCGCAACTGTAAACAAAATGTCTCTTTAAGTAGAGGCAACCTATTTTTTATAGGATAAAATTAAAAGGCCACTGAGTCCAGGACTTGGGAAGGCGATTTTATTTTGAAGCCAGGAGACCTGCCACATTTTGAAATAAATTATTGTTCATCTTCGGGATAGAGATAACGATGAGTTTTATAATAATGGCTGGTCGAGTACTGAACTAATTTCTGTACAGTCTGCACCGATACCTTTTAATCGGTGTATCAAAAATATTATTGTACTTGCTCCTCAAATTTCCTTCCCGAGCTTAAAAACCCAAAAATGAAAAAACAAATCATCGCCTGGAGCGCAATGATTGCAGTAGCTGTGTCGGGAAATGCACAAGTAGATTCTACTGCAACAAAACTGGAAGAAGTAATCGTTACGGCTTCGTCAAAATTTGACTTACAACGCAAAGACAGCGGTAAACCAATCATTAAAATTACAAGAGCAGACATCGAAGCTCAACGAGCCTCGAGTATTGCCGATCTTTTAAATCAGTACGCTGGAATAGAAATTAATGGTGCACGCAGTAATGCTGGACAGAATCAAAGTTACTTTATTAGAGGCGGAAATAGCCGTCAAGTTTCTTTCTTAATTGATGGAGCACAGGTAAATGACCCTAGCAATATCGCTGGAGATTTTGATTTAAGATTGGTAGATCTAGATCAAATTGAAGAAATCGAAATTTTAAAAGGTGCTGCGAGCACACTTTACGGAGCTAATGCCAGTACCGCTGTTATCAATATCAAATTGCGTAAAGCTCCTACATCTGGAGTGAGAGTGAATCTAGCTTCGTTTGTTGGGACCAATAATAGTAGCCAGCAAAATACTTCTGGAATAGACGAGTACAACAATAGTGTGCAACTGCAAGGAACTGCTAAAAATGGTCTTACTTATGGAGTAGGGTTGAATCATCAAAGCACCAACGGACTCAGTGCCGCAGAGAGTGCTGATGAAAATGTAGTCTTTGATGCGGACCAATTTAATCGCGTTAATCTTTTAAGCCGCATAGGTTATAACAACCATAAGGACTTCAAATTGAGCAGTTATTTGTCTTTTGATGAGTATGTAGCCGAATTTGATAACGGAGCCTTTACAGATGGCGATAATGAGACCTATAGCCGCCAATTACGATGGGGAACCAATATGAACTGGAAGTACTCTGAAAAAGGAGAACTGGTTTATGCAGACGTCAGTACCCATACTCGAAGGGATAACAGGAGTAATTTCCCATCTCTTTTCAATGCTGATGGATATTCGTTAGACCTTTATAATAAATACACTTTTGATTTATCTGAAGATTCTAGTTTAAAAACCATTCTAGGTTTTAATTTCAATAATCAGACCTATGAAGATTTTAGTATCCCATTCGGTGGTACTTCGTTCGTTCAAAATGCAAATACAGACGAGGTGAATTTCCAGATTTATGATCCTTATTTTAATGTAGTTTACTTGAGTGGTACTGGTTTTAATTTAAATGCAGGGGCACGCTACAACTTGCACAGTAATTACGATGGACAATTGGTTTACAACTTGAATCCATCCTATAGATTTAATGTTGGCAACAACACCTTTAAGGCCTATGCTTCCTATAGTACGGCATATATTACTCCATCATTATTCCAATTGTATGCAAGTGGTTTTGGAAATAAAGACCTAGCTCCAGAAGACAATGCAACTTTAGAAGCTGGAATTTCATGGAGTAAAGACCAATCAAGTATAGGGGTAAGTGTTTTTCAACGGGAAGAAAATAACCTGGTTCAGTTTGTTACTATTGATCCAGTCAATTTTATATCTCAATATCAAAATGTGCAGGAACAATTGACTGCTAGAGGAGTGGAAGTTATGGGGCAAACTCTTTTGTTTGATGTATTGAACCTAACAGCTAACTACTCCTTCACTGAAAGAGATAATGTGCCTCAATTGAGACGTATTCCTAAACATAAAGTAAATGCAAGTGCTCGAATTGAAGCTTTTGAAGGAGCTTTTTTAACGGCAAGATACCAATACAATCACCAGCGAGCTGATGCGTTTTTTGACCTGAACACTTTTAGTACGCAAAACGTAGAGTTAGAAAGCTACCAATTGGTGGATCTGGATGCGACTTATAAATTAAAATCTAAAGAAGTTAGCTTCTTTCTAGGCGTGTCTAATGTACTGGATGAGGACTTTCAAGAAGTAGTAGGTTTCCAAACCAGAGGGCGGAATTATAAAGTAGGAGTTCGGTTAGGGCTTTAAGAAAAAAGACGATAATAAATGTTGTTATATCAGGTAAGCCCTTCTATTTGATTTAAAGATTAAAATCAATATCCAAATAACCACTAAAAGAAATTTTAGTGGTTATTTATTTTTGCAGTCCAAATTTAATAGCAACGAGAAGCAAAATAAAAGAGATGAATCCTATAAGAACCCAGAATACGCCTTTATAATTTTTCTTGTGTAAATTTTTATCTTTGAGATACATGAATGAAATAATTACCACAAATACGATAAAAAAGCCTATTCCAAAATAAATTTGACCACTACTAAACATAGGATCTTTTGCAACTAGTGGAAATACATTCATAGAAAACTTATTTTTGCAAAATTACAAACCAATACAAGCAATTACACCATAGATATGAAGAAACAAATAGAAAGTGTCCATAAATTTCACACTGCCTTTAAACTAGGTATGAATAGCAGTCCTGTTGCACATATAACAGAGCGACGCAATCAATTGAGATTTGAATTGATGAAAGAAGAAAACGAAGAGTATTTAGAAGCTGCTCAAAATAACGACCTTGTTGAAGTGGCAGATGCCTTGGGGGATATGCTTTATATTCTTTGTGGAACCATTATAGAACACGGTATGCAGGATGTTATAGAAGATGTCTTTGATGAAATCCAGCAATCTAACATGTCTAAACTAGGCGTTGACGGCTTGCCTATATATCGTGAAGATGGAAAAGTGCTCAAGGGCCCTTCGTATTTTAAGCCTAATTTTGAACAGATCCTTAAGAAAACCCTTAAATAAACAGATTAAAATAAGAGGCGTTTTTATTTCGCTTTCGCGAAAGCGGAACACCTATAATTTAAAATACAAAAGCGAGTTATTGAAAAATAACTCGCTTTTATTAGTTAAGGAATCAGTTGGATTATCGCTTTAAAGCAAAGTGGCCTTTAAAACTACGCCCGTCAGCTAATTCT
>TARA_R110000751_G_scaffold24143_7_pt1 | contig 84509 bp, 73 predicted proteins | sample TARA_R110000751 | Tara Oceans TARA_R110000751 (sample SAMEA4398001) | marine metagenome | biome: Polar Biome; feature: [MES] marine water layer (ENVO:01000295) within the mesopelagic zone...; material: water (ENVO:00002006), including particulate matter (ENVO:01000060) such as...... | reverse complement strand
GGCTCGAATCCGATGTCGGCCAGACACTGTTCGAGCGCACGCGGCGCGGGCATGTCCTCACGCCGGAAGGCGAAGCACTGGCCGAACGCGCCGAGGCCATTGAGGCGATCACGCTGGGCATTGGTGACACAGGAGACGGCGAGCGATCGCTGGTGGGGAAGGTTCGGCTGGGAGTCACAGAAGGGTTCGGCACGGCGTTCATCGCGCCGGCGCTGTCGGAATTCGTCAATGAGTGGCCGGGGATCGAGATCGACCTGATCTCTCTGTCGGGCCTGGTGAGCGTGCCGAAGCGCGAGGCGGATATGTCGGTGCTGCTGACGCGCCCGAAGGCCGGCCGGATGAAGGTGCGCAAGCTGACCGACTATTCGCTGCAGCTCTATGCCAGCAAGGACTACCTCGCGGCGCGCGGACCGATTGCATCCGTTGACGCGCTGAGCGACCACAAGCTGATTGGCTATGTCGACGACCTCATCTACTCGCCGCAGCTGCGGTATTTCGATGATGTGCTGCCGGGGCTGCATCCGGGATTGTCCAGCCCCAGCATCATCGCGCAGATGGAGATGACGCGGGCCGGATCGGGCCTGTGCATCCTGCCCAAGTTCATTGCGAACCGTCATGCCGATCTCGTCCCGATCCTGCAGGCCGAGATTGATGTGAAGCGGTCGTTCTGGCTTGCGATCCATGAGGACGTCGCCGGCCTGGCGCGCATCAAGGTGCTGTCGGACTATCTCGCGAGGCTCGTCAAAATGCGGCAGGCCGAGTTTTAGAGCGCCTCTGCAGCGACGTCAGGTCAGGCAATAACCGAGGCCTCGTACATGGCCTTGATCTCCGCCTCTGAAATTCCGAGTGACGCCAGGACCTCTTTCGTATGCTCGCCCATTTTTGGCGACGGCCCCTTTGGTCCATCGTCGGCGCCGGGGAACCTGACGGGCGAGGCCGGGGCAGGGTAGGTTGACCCGTCGCCCTTGGCGCTTGGCGTCTGCACGATGGCACCGGAGGCAAATGCCTGCGGGTCCTGCGCCACGTCGGCCAGTGTCTGAACCGGAGCCCAGGCGATGGCATTGGCGTCGAGCCGTTCGGAAATTTCCTCGCGCGTATATTTGGCAAAGCCTTCGTCAATCAGCGCGACGACCTCCTCCATATGCTTCCGGCGCCCTTTTGCTGTGACGTATCGCGGATCTTCGGCGAGGTCTTCGCGGTCAATTACCTTGCACATGGGCACCCAGTCGACATCGCCCTGACGGGCCACGATGCAGATCCAGTGATCGTCGCTTGTCTTGTAGAAGTTCGAAATGGGGACGATCTGTTCGGTCCGTCCCTTGGTCGACGCGATACGTCCGAAGAAGAGCTGGATCGCGAAATCGGAGCCCATCGCATAGAGACCGGTGCGAAACAGCGAGGCTTCGACGAGCCGTCCCTTGCCCGTGCGTTGGGCTTCGACGAGGGCGGCGCAGATGCCGGCGGCTGCCGACATGGATGTCGTGTGGTCGCCGAAGGCCGTGCGAAGCGCGAAAGGGTCCTGTCCCTTGGGAATGGTCAGCCGGGCGACGCCTGTACGGCTCCAGAAACTGGCAATGTCGAAGCCGGGTCGGTCGGCATCCGGGCCTTCGAGGCCGTAACCTGTGAGGGAGCAGTAGACGAGTTTCGGGTTCAGGCTGCGCAGGCTTTCATGGTCCATGCCTGACCGGGTGAGGCCACCGGGGCGGACATTGGTGAGAAAGACGTCGGCATCGGCGGCGAGCTTGCGGACGATTTCCTGGCCTTCCGGCGTGGTGGTGTCGACAACGATGGATTTCTTGCCGCGATTGTCGAAGTCAAAGACCGGATTGTCCTGGTAGTCGGTGCCGATGGTGCGGAAGAAGTTGCGGATCGGATCGCCACCCGGGGGCTCGATCTTGATCACTTCGGCGCCCCAGTCAGAGAGGATGCAGCCGGCACCCGGCGCGGCCATATAGGTGGCGTATTCAATGACTTTCAGACCTTCGAGCATTCCTGGACCTCTAACCTTATTCCCAATATTCAAGGACAAGGTTTGGACGCTGGACGCTCAAAAGGGAAGGGGAGCGGCCATTGCAAGGCCCGGTTGACCTTGCGACAAGTGTGCCTGAACCGCCATGTTCAGAAGGAGAAGTCAGGCAATTTGTCGATGGCCTCTTTCAGGGCCCTGCCCCAGTCCGAAGAGATCGCGTGGAAATACGGATCGTCGGACGGCACCCGGCGCTGGATTCCGGTCTCGAATGTGTCGATCCTGTAGGCGTGCAGATCGAGCGGCATGCCGACAGCCAGATTGGCTTTCAGGGTCGAGTCGAACGAGACGAAGAGAAGCTTGATCGCGTCCTCGAAGCTCATGGCCGGATCGAAGGCGCGCAGGATAATGGGGCGGCCGTATTTGGTTTCTCCGGCCTGGAAGAAGGGCGTTTCGTCACTTGCTTCGATGAAATTGCCTTCGGGGTAGACCAGGAAGAGTCGTGGCTCCATGCCACGGATCTGGCCGCCGACGATTATCGTGGCGCCGAACGTGCTTTCGGCGGTCTGGCCCTCTTCGGCCTGGGAGTGGATCACTTCCTTCAGTGTGTCGCCGACAAGGCGGGCGACCTGAAACATGGTCGGGGCCGCCAGCAGCGTTTGCTTGCGGTCGGCCGGAATGACCGAGCGCTCATCGAGCAGGCTGATGACGGCCTGCGTCGTGGCGAGGTTCCCGGCCGTCATGATGGTGATGACCCGGTCGCCCTCAACGGACCATGTAAACATCTTGCGGAATGTCGAAATGTTGTCGACGCCGGCATTTGTCCGGGTGTCCGACATGAAGAGGAGGCCCTTGTCGAGGCGCAGCGCGACGCAGTAGGTCATGCAAATCTTGTCCTGGCTTTCGGCGATTTCGTCCAGCGTTACTGCTGCACCTGCAAGGAGACAAGCAGGGATTCAGCGGCGCCTCCAAAGACGATTCCGGAAATCGGCGCGGCTTCGTCATAGTCCAGCCCCGTCGCAACGCGCACATAGCGCTCATCGGGCGAAATGACGTTCGATACATCAAACCCGATCCAGCCGACATCGGCCACATAGGCCTCGGCCCAGGCATGGCTCGCCTCCTGCTGGATACGGTCGTCCATCATGAGGTAGCCGCTGACATAGCGGGCGGGGATATCGAGCAGGCGCGCGACGCTGACAAAGGTGTGGGCATGGTCCTGGCAGACGCCATGCCCGACCTTGAGCGCTTCTTCGGCAGTGGTGCCAGAATCCGTGCGGTCGGTCTCATAGGCGATGGCTTCGCGGATTGTCGCCGACAGGTCGTGCAGGCGCCGGATCTGGTCGTGGTTTTCGGGCATGTCGGCGGCCAGCTTGCGGATCAACTTGCCGGGCTTGGTCAGCGGTGTTTGGCGCTTGAAGTACCAGAGCGGGGCGAAACCTGAATGCGGCCCGACAACTCCGTTTGTCGGCAACGTGTCGACATTGCCTGAGCACGTAATGGATATTTCCCGCTGGCCTGCATCAAGGCCGATCAGTTGCACCCAGTTTCCGTGCTGGTCGTCGAAGGCGCATTCTGCCCGGCCGCCTTCGATCTCGATCGTCCAGTTCTGGATTGATTGCGTGGCACAAGATTTAGGCGTCAACCGGACCTGCTGCAGGCCGTAGGGCACGGGCTGGTCGTAGGCATAGTGGGTCTTGTGGCTGATATGCAGTCGCATGGATTATTCGTAAAACCTGTAATCTGTTTCGATCTGGGATGCGAGCGCCGCATTGTCCCGCAAGAATTCGCGAATGAACTCATGCAGCCCGGATTCGATGATATCGTCGATGGAACGATCGGTGAGGCCCGCTTCCAGCGCGGAAGCAAGATCGTGGCAGGGGCGCCGGTCGCCATAGTCATTTTCGAGGTTTGCCAGGCAAGCAATCAGTTCATCATAGCAGAATGCCAGAGAGCGGGGCATGCGGGCGTCAAGGATAAGGAACTCCGCGATCGCTTTCGGGTTGGCGTTGCCGGGGTTGAGCCAGTGGAACGACCGGTCGGCAGATGCTGACCGTAGGATCATCTCCCATTGGACATTGTCGAGAGACGACCCGACCGGAGCGCCGGTGGGGAGGAGGACATAGTATTTGACATCGAGGATGCGGGCCGTGTTATCGGCCCGTTCGATCAGGGCACCGATCCGGGAAAAGCTGAAAATATCGTTGCGCAGCATGGTGCCCTGCAGCGCGCCGCGGACGAGGGCGCTGTTCTGGCGTATGCTGGACAGGACCTCCGGCAGATCGCCCTGGGCCACTGGCCGCTTCAGCATATCTTGCACGAGCATCCAGCCGTCATTGACGGCTTCCCAGACTTCGCGCGTGAGCGCCGTGCGGGTGGCGCGGGCGTTGTCGCGCGCCATCTGCATAACCGAGTAGACGCTCATCGGATTCGTCTTGTCACGCAGCAGATAATCGACTGCATTGTTCGGCGTGACGGTTTCGTGCCTGGCGAGATAGGCATCGCGGCACCCGACGGTGGTCAGGACCGACGCCCATTCGTCTTCGCCCGAAGCTGCGCGCGTCAGCGCCATGCGAAAGCCTGCTTCGACGAGGCGCGCTGTGTTTTCGCTGCGCTCGAGAAAACGCGAAAGCCAGAATAGTCCGCCTGCGGTCTTGCCTAGCATCGGGTCATTCCTCCAGCACCCAGGTGTCCTTGGTTCCGCCGCCCTGGCTGGAGTTGACTACGAGTGACCCGGCCTTCATGGCGACGCGGGTCAGCCCGCCGGGTGTAATGTCGATTCTGTCAGGCGAGACAAGCACGTAAGGCCGCAGGTCGACGTGGCGTGGCGCAAGACCGGCGCGGGTCAGGACGGGGACTGTCGACAGTGCAAGCGTGGGTTGGGCGATATAATTGGAAGGGTCCGCTTCCAGCTTGGCACGGAAGGCGGCCAATTCGCGCTTGCTCGCCGCGGGGCCTACCAGCATGCCGTAGCCGCCGGAGCCGTGCACTTCCTTGACGACGAGTTCGTCGAGATGCTCGAGCACATATTTGAGCGTGTCCGGTTCAGAGCAGCGATGCGTCGGCACGTTTTTCAGGATCGCCGTCTGGCCTGTGTAGAACTCGACGATTTCCGGCATGTAGGAATAAATCGCCTTGTCGTCGGCAATGCCTGTGCCAGGCGCATTGGCGAGGGTGATGCCGCCTGAGCGGTAGACGTCCATGATGCCCGGGACGCCGAGCAGGGAATCACGATTGAAATTCAGCGGGTCGATATAGTCGTCATCGATACGGCGATAGAGCACGTCGACGGGCTGGTAGCCCTGCGTCGTTCGCATGGCCACGCGGCCATCGACGACGCGCAGGTCGTGGCCTTCGACCAGTTCCGCGCCCATCTGGTCTGCCAGGAACGCATGTTCGAAATAGGCTGAATTGTGCAGGCCCGGTGTGAGTATCGCAACTGTGGGGCGACCGGTGCATCGGACCGGTGCGCACTTTCCGAGCGAGCGACGGAGCAGGGTGGGATAGTTGCCGACCGGCTGGACCTTGATGCGGGAGAAGAGTTCCGGGAACATCTTCAGCATGGTTTCGCGGTTTTCCAGCATGTAAGAGACGCCGGACGGCGTGCGCGCGTTGTCCTCCAGCACGTAAAATTCGTCTGCGCCGGTCCGCACCAGGTCGGTCCCGACAATGTGGGTGTAGACCCCTCCGGGTGGCGTGACACCGATCATCTGAGGCAGGAAGGCGGCGTTTTGCGAGATCAGGTGTTCGGGTATGCGTCCGGCTTTGAGGATTTCCTGGCGGTGATAGATGTCGTGCAAAAAAGCGTTGATCGCCTTCACACGCTGCTCGATGCCTCGGGCCAGAAGGCGCCATTCCCTGCCATCAATGATGCGGGGGACAAGATCGAACGGGATAAGCCGTTCGTCGGCTTCCTTGCCGCCATAGACGTTGAATGTGATGCCGGTTCGGCGAAAGAATTTCTCGGCTTCACGGGACTTCTTGTGGAGGTCGCTGGTTTTGACCGAGTTCAGCCATGCACAATATTCTGCGAATGGCTGGCGTGCGGAACCATCTGCACGACGCATTTCGTCGAAGAAATTTGGTTTATCGCCCATGAATACAGAACGCACCACTTAGTGAACACTTGCAAGGGGCGCCATGCTGTTGCCGACGACATGACGACCGGTGAATGCGTTTTCAGCAAACCTGGAGTTGCGTGCCTGCAAAGCAACCAATCCGGTTGGTCAGGCCGTTGAAATGGCGGCATCTGGATCGACCCGGACTGGCTGCCTGCAGTCTATTTGAAGGCGCATCCGGACTTGAGTCCAACCACCTTGAAGACCAGAGCCGCCGGGCAAAAACCCGTGAACGATGCCTGCAACATGTTGAGGCCTGCGAAAGCGACGAGCAGGAACCACCATGGCGACACCCAATAGCCAAGGCCGAGTCCGGCGAGGACGACGATTCCGGCGAAGGCGAAAACAGCGCGATCAATATTCATAAGATCTATCCTTCTTGTTTACTTGAATTGTGTTCAGGGGGCCGAGAGGGCGGCCTCGATCCAGCGGTTGAGACCAGGGCCGGTTTGTGCGCCAGATTGATGAGCAACCTGACGGCCGTCATGATAGGCGATAAGGGTCGGCACGCCGCGAATCCCGAGACCCGCGGCGGCGGGCTGGTTTTCATCGGAGTTGAGTTTGAACAGGCGGACGCGGTCAGCGAAGGCACCCGCCGCCTCATCATATGCCGGTGCCATCATTCGGCAGGGGCCGCACCAGGGCGCCCAGACATCGACAATGAAGGCGCCCGTGTCACGCGCCTGCAGGCGTGCCAGCCTGGCGCCATCAATTTCGACCGGATGGGGCGTTGCGAGCAACGCTGCGCATCTCCCGCATTTTCCGGCGGACAGCGGTCGCCCACGTGGTGCGCGGTTGAGGGTGCCGCACTGGTGGCAGACCAAGGTCGTGGACGGATCAAGGGATGTCGTCATCGGTGTCGAACTTTCAGTGTTTGATCTTGTGAGTCTTCAGCAAGCCCAGCGCGACATTTTCATAGAATGTTTCCGCGTGTCCGGTGCGAACCTTGCGCAGGAAGTATTTCTCGAACGCGACCTTGGCGGTGTGCACCCAGCCGCCCGACACTGACCAGTTGACGTTGCGGGGAGGGATTTGTGGCTGGGCAATGAATGCGACGCCGCCATCGCCGAAATCAGCGATGCAGATGGCGTTCCATGTCGCTTCGTGGGTCGGCTCCCGACCTTTCCGCAAGGCGCCGATATTTTCGGCAACGGCATTGACCATGGACTCGATCATGAAGCCGGTCTTCGGGACGCCGACCGGTACGGGAGTCTTCCCGACGGGCGGAATGGCAATGCAGACACCTATCCCGAAAATTTCCGGGTATTTCGGATTGCGCTGATGCTTGTCGGTAATGATGAAACCCTTGGGATTCACGAGGCCTTCAATGTCGCGTACGGCGGAAACGCCACGGAAGGCCGGCAGCATCATCGAGAATTTCATCGGCAAGTCGTGCTCGGCTTTCACGCTGCCGTCTTCATTGAGCTCTTCGACCAGCATGCGGGTGGCTTCGACCTTTTTGACCCGTGCATTCGTGATCCACTTGATGTGACGGTCGCGCATCTCGCTTTCGAGCAGGCCCTTGGTGTCGCCGACTCCGTCGAGGCCGAGGTGACCGATATAGGGTTCGGACGTCACGAACGTCATCGGCACCCGGTCGCGGATCTTGCGCTTGCGCAGTTCGGTTTCGATGATCATGGCCGTTTCATAGGCGGGCCCGAAGCACGATGCGCCCTGGACTGCACCGACGATAACGGGGCCGGGGTCTTCACAAAGCGCCTCGAATGCGGCGTGACCGGATTGGGCATGGTCGATATGGCAGACAGACTGGGTGAAGCCGGACGCAGGCCCCAGGCCTTCAATGTCGTCGAATGCGAGTTCAGGGCCGGTCGCGATGACAAGATAGTCGTAGGGAACAGTGGATCCATCCGACATCAGAACGGATTTGGCATCCGGGTCGACCTTTTTCGCCGCCCCGACAATGAGCTGGACGCGGCGCTTCTTCATCGGCTTGGCCAGGTCGACCAGAATGTCCTCGCGTTCGCGCCAGCCGACCAGGACCCACGGATTGGACGGAACAAACTGGTAGAAGCTGTTCTCGTTGATAATGATGACTTCGTCCTGCTTGGGGACTTCCTTGCGGATATTGTAGGCGGCAATAACGCCACCCAGACCCGCGCCGAGTACAACCACTCTTGCCATTGACCTCTCCTTTAACTTGTCGCAAAGGTCTCGTAATTTAGAGAATCATAAAATACGCAATAATACGGATAGGGGTCCGATATTGATGACACTATCCTATCCACTGTTGCGCAGTTTGCGCGAAATCATTTCAGGAAAAGGGGCAAACATGAGTGACGCACGAGATCTTGCGCCAAATGCCATATTCGACGACCTGAAGGCAGGGCGTGTCTTACTGGTAGATGTACGCGAACCGGCCGAATTTGCGAACCAGCGCATCCATGGCGCCGTGCTGATGCCGCTGTCGACATTTGAACCAAAGGCGCTGCCGACCGATGGTGCGCGCCGGGTCGTGTTCCAGTGCGGGTCGGGGAAACGCTCGCGCAAGGCGCTTGATACATTCGTGGCTGCGACTGGCGTTGATGCTGCGCATATGGCGGGCGGTATCGCCGCATGGAAGCAACAGGGCCTTCCGTGCGCCCAAATCGACCCGGCAACCGGGCGGGTGGTCGATCATGGTCATTACTAGCATGTTCTCCCTTCTGCGCGTGACGGTCGCGACTATCGCATTTTCAGTTCAGGCCTCGGCACAGGTGATGACCGTGGAAGAGTCGGTGATCGTGGATTACCGGCCTGTCGTCGCCAGGGTGGAAGCCGGGGATACGGCAACGGCCCGCTCGCGCCTGCAAGGCGTTGTCAGCAAGTTGCTGGTAGATGAGGGAAGTGTGGTGAAGGCCGGGGACCTGGTCGCGTTGGTCACGGATGCGACGCTTGATCCGCAATTGGCGGCGCTTGATTCACGGACCGCCGGGATGAAGTCCCAGATCAAGCAAGACGAAGAAGATATTGCCCGCGCGGTCGCTTTGGCGGCGCAGGGTTTCTATCCCAGAGCCCGTCTGGAAAGCGAGCAGACGGCGCTCGACGTGATGCGGCGCAGCCTTGCCTCGGCTGAGGCCGAACGCCGTGCACTCGCGGCCCGAAAGGCCGAGGGGCGAATCCTTGCGCCGGTCGACGCGAAAGTCACCTCTGTGAAAGTGGTGGTGGGATCCGTCGTGTCGCCGGGCGAAGTGATTGCCAGTTTCGCGACACTTGAAGGCATTGTCCGACTCTCTCTGCCCGAGCGCCATGCTGCTGAAATGGAGGAAGGCGAGACTGTTGCGCTTCGCCTGCCGACCCGCGGCGGGGAAGTGCGCACCGCGACAATCATCAAGGTTTACCCGGAACTACGCGACGGTGCGATGATTGCCGATGCGACGGTACAGGGTGGGCTGGAGGCATTGGTCGGCGAGCGCGTCGACGTGCTCGCGCCTGTGGGTGAACGGCGCGCCATGCTGGTGCCCGCGGATTTCGTCTCGACACGTTATGGCGTGGATTTCATCCGCGTGAAAGTCGGTGACCGGTTTGTCGATGCACCTGTGGCCCTGTCGGCGCCGCTGCCCAATGATACCGGCCAGTATGAAGTCCTGTCCGGATTGAAGAGCGGCGACCAGATCGAAAAGCCGGAGTAGGCGCGCATGAGACCTGACCTTTCCGGCTCAATCACGCGCGCAACGATCCGCTCGCCGCTGACGCCGCTGTTCTTGCTGACTGCGCTGGCGGTTGGCCTGATTGCGCTGATGACCATTCCTCGCGAGGAAGAACCGCAAATTTCGGTGCCGATGGTCGATATGATCATTTCCGCGCCGGGCTTGCGGGCCGCCGATGTAGTCGAGCAGGTGACCGAGCCGCTCGAGGAAATCATCAAGGCGATTCCGGACGTCGAGCATGTCTATTCGCAAAGCCGGGATGACGGGGCGCTGGTGACGGCACGGTTCAACGTCGGCACCGATGCCGATGACGCCATCCTGCGTGTGCACGAGAAGATAAGGGCCAACCTGGACCGAATTCCCACTGGAGTCCCGATGCCGCTCGTCATTGGGCGGGGGATCAATGATGTGCCGATCGTCACGCTCACGCTGTCGCCTGAACCATGGACCGGAGATGTGTGGAACGACACATCCTTGCGGATGCTGGCAGAAGAGCTGCAGAAGGAATTGATCAAGGTCGATGATGTCGGGCTGACGAGCGTTGTTGGCGGACGGGCCCTGGAAATGCGGGTCGAGCCGGATATCCATGCGTTGGCAGCCTATGGTGTACCTTTGCAGACGCTGGTCGAGACGGTCAGCCAGGCCGCCAATGTCAATCCCGTCGGCATCGCGCGCCGGGACGGGGAATCGCTGCTCGTGCAGGCCGGGGATAGGGTCAATGCCTTGAGCGAGCTGGAGCGGCTGGAGCTGCGCGGCGCTGACGGGCGGACGGTCTACCTGTCGGATGTCGCGACCATCCGTGTAACGGGCGCCGAAACGGAATCGCGCGTCTGGACGCTTGACCGCGATGAAGAGGCGGGCGTCTTCCGCGCGGCGCCTGCGGTGACCGTTGCGCTGGCCAAACGGCCCGGCGCGAATGCAGTGAAGGTGGCCGAAGCGATCCTTGCGCGCGCAGAACATCTCGAGGGAGACCTCGTCCCGGAGGGTGTGCGCCTGGAAGTCACGCGCAACTATGGCGAGACGGCCAATCACAAGGCCAATGAACTGCTCTACCATCTCGGCCTCGCGACCGTGTCGATCGTGATCCTGATTGCATTCGCGATTGGCTGGCGCGAGGCGCTTGTCACTCTCATTGTCATTCCGACGACGATATTGCTGACTCTCTTTGCCTCGCTGATGATGGGCTACACGATCAACCGGGTCAGCCTGTTTGCGCTGATTTTCTCGATTGGCATCCTGGTCGACGATGCCATTGTCATGATCGAGAACATCGCCCGTCACTGGGCGATGAATGACGGGCGGACAAAAGTCGAGGCCGCGATCAACGCGGTGTCGGAAGTAGGCAACCCGACCGTGATCGCCACGCTGACGGTGATTGCCGCGCTGCTGCCGATGATGTTCGTGTCGGGCCTGATGGGCCCGTACATGGCACCGATCCCGGCGAATGCGTCTGCCGCGATGCTGTTCTCGTTCTTTGTCGCCGTTGGCATTGCCCCCTGGCTGCTGATGCGAATTGCAGGTGGCGTGAAGGTTGCGGCACATGCCGGCGGGCATGGCGGCGCGGACACACGGCTCGGGCGGTTTTACCGGCGCGTGGCTGGCCCGATCGTCGCATCGCGGCGCAATTCCTGGATTTTCCTCATATCCGTAGGGGTGGCGACTCTCCTGTCCGTCAGCCTGTTCGCGACCAAGGCGGTTTCCGTGAAACTGCTGCCGTTCGACAACAAGTCGGAGATCCAGGTCGTTCTGGACCTGCCGGAAGGCGCTTCGGTTGAAGATACCGAGCGGGCGCTGTTTGCGATGGCGGACCTGATCCGAGACGTGCCCGAGGTCGAGACGCTTCAGGCCTATGCGGGCACTGCCGCGCCGTTCAATTTCAACGGGCTTGTTAGGCACTACTTCCTGCGGAACGCGCCGGAGCTTGGTGACCTGCAAGTGAACCTGTCGGAGAAATCAGAGCGCAAGCGCGCCAGCCACGCGATTGCGCTTGATATGAGGGAACGGCTGAGTGCCTTGGACCTGCCGCCGGGCGGAAGCGCCAAGGTTGTCGAAGTGCCGCCCGGGCCGCCGGTGATTGCGACCTTGATGGCAGAAATCTATGGACCGACCCCGGAGGCTCGCCGTCAGACTGCTGGCGTGGTTCGGACACTTTTCGAAGAGACTGACTTCATTGTCGATGTCGATGATTCCATCGGCGACCCGCAGCCCCGCCTGACAATCGCGATCAACGAACCGCAGGCGGCGGACTATGGTGTGATGCAGCAGGATATTCTCGATACGATTGCGCTGGCCTTTGCAGGACAGACGGTGGGTGTCAGCCCGCGTGGCGAGGGGCGGAACCCGCTTGATATCCGGATACGCCTGCCAAAATCAGAGCGTATCTGGTCGCAGGAGACGGCGTCCATTCCTGTGCCGCGCCGGCTGGCCGGAACAGGAGCCATGCCGGTAGAACTCGGCGCCCTCGTCAATGTGTCGGAAGAGCAAGGGTCGCCGGTTGTATTCCGTCGGGATGGCCATTTCACGGACATGGTGATGGGCGAGCTGGCCGGGCGGTACGAAGCGCCGATCTATGGCATGTTCGAAATCCAGGACCGGGTCGAAGCCTATGACTGGGCCGGTGCCGGTCTCGTCAAGCCGGCCATCCGCATGTACGGCCAGCCTGAGGATGAGACACGCCCGACGCTTCTATGGGACGGCGAGTGGGAAATCACCTATGTCACCTTCCGCGACATGGGGCTGGCCTTCGGCGTGGCCCTGGTCGGCATCTACATCCTGGTCGTCGCGCAATTCGGTACCTTCCGTGTACCACTCATCATCCTGACGCCGGTGCCGCTCACCCTGATCGGCATCATGATTGGCCACTGGATATTCGGGGCAGCCTTTACGGCGACGTCGATGATCGGATTCATAGCGCTGGCGGGCATCATCGTGCGCAATTCGATCCTGCTGGTGGATTTTGTAAGGCACAGGACCGATGCCGACACGCCGCTGAGGGACGTTTTGCTGGATGCCGGCGCGATTCGGTTCAAGCCGATCCTGCTGACGGCGCTCGCCGCCATGATTGGTGCATCGGTCATCCTGACGGATCCGATCTTCCAGGGTCTCGCGATTTCACTGCTGTTCGGTCTGGCATCATCGACGGCACTGACCGTATTGGTCATTCCGGCAATCTATATTGCATTGCGGGGGCCGGACTGGACTCCGCTGGGAACGCAACCACCCAGCGATGCTGAGATCAAAGAATTGAAGGAAGTCTCGACCTGATGCCGAAATCGAAACCGATGAGTCCCGAGGCATTCCTGCACAAGTCAGAGCGGGTGGCTCAAGCTGCGGACGTTCTGAAGGCGATGGCGAGCGACACGCGACTGAAAATACTGTGCGCGCTGAACGAAACCGAAATGTCTGTCACCCAATTGGCGGAGCTGACGAACCAGTCCTCCTCTGCCGTGTCTCAGCATCTCTCCAGACTACGGGCGGCCGGACTGGTCGCGTCGCGGCGTGACGCCCAGACGATCTACTATCGGTGCAGTGGCGGCATCGGCAGCGCTTTGGTCAACACACTCTGCGATTTCTACAGGTAGAGCCAAATACTGCAGGCAGAATTGTGTTGGACTGACACCACCCGCGACCAGACCTGGAGCTGATCGTGTTCTGGATCGGATGATTGCCAATGGTGGCAAGCATTTTGATTCACTCGCGACTCTATTTCATTTTAACATACGTGCCTGGTGCATCACCGATTACAGGCAAGCCGGATTCCGGCGCACCTATATGCGGCGGAGATGTCGCTTCACCGGAGTGTTCTGCCAACCATCTTGACCATTCCTGCCACCACGAACCAATCTTCTCGTTGGCAGCATAGCGCCAAGTGTCAGGATCTTCATAGACATCCAGTGGCGCTGAGGTCCCAATTAGATAGTGACGCTGCTTATGGCCCGGCTCAGAGACGATACCGCCATTATGCCCCCCGTTGGTGAGCACAAATGTGACTTCTGATTCGACGAACAGGTGAATCTTGAAGACAGAACGCCAGGGCGCGATATGATCTTCGTCGGCGCCGACAGCAAAAATTGGCACCGAGATGTCCTTGAGCGCAATGGGTGATCCTTTGACGGTAAACCTGCCGCCAGCCAGTTCATTGCCCATGTAGAGCTTGCGAAGGTATTCGGAATGCATCCGGAACGGCATTCGGGTTGTGTCCGTGTTCCAAGCCATGAGGTCGAACATTTCAGCCCGTTCACCCATGAGGTATTCGCGCATGTAACGCGACCAGAGAAGGTCATTTGAGCGCAATAACTGAAAGGCGCCCGACATCTGCCGGGCATCGAGAAATCCTTGCTCCCACATCATGTCTTCAAGGAAGGAAACCTGGTTTTCCCCGATGAAGAGCAACAGTTCACCTGCCTCACTGAAATCGGTCTGTGCCGCAAGCAGGGTGACGGAGGCCAGCCGGTCATCTCCGTCGCGCGCCATGGCTGCTGCTGCGATCGATAGCAGCGTGCCGCCCAAGCAATAACCAGCCGTGTGCACGCGATCTGCCCCTGTGATCTCCTGGACGACATCCAGCGCTTCCATCAGGCCGAGGCGCCGGTATTCATCGATGCCGAGATCCCGGTCTTCCGGGGTCGGATTGCGCCAAGAGATCATGAAGACGGTAAAGCCCTGCTCCACCATATATTTGACGAGGGAATTGTGCGGGCTAAGATCCAAGACATAATATTTCATGATCCAAGCGGGTACAAACAGGATCGGTTGAGGGCGGACAGAGGCAGTCTGCGGCTCATATTGAATCAGTTCAATCAGGTGATTGCGGAAAACAATCTTGCCGGGCGTAATGGCGAGTCCTTCTCCCACCTTGAACTCTTCAGCAATCGCTGGCGCTTTGCTGGCGATAGCCAGTTCGGCGTCTTCCATGAAGTTCTTCCAGCCCCGGAGGAAATTCGCGCCGTGGGTTTCCTTAGCGCGCTTGAGTACTTCCGGATTCAGCCAAGGGAAATTAGAGGGAGAACATGTATCAAGTATCTGACGGGTGATGAACGAGGCGACCTGTTCATCATGGCTCGACAGGCCCCGGATGCCGGTTGTCGCATTATGCCACCATTGCTGGGTCAGCAGGAATGACTGGTAGATCAAGTTGTAAGGCGGCTCCTGCCAGCTCTCGTCATTGAACCTGTGGTCCTGCGGCAGGGGAGAGATGCAGGGTTCAGCGGCTCCTTCCTCAAGCGCGCTGGCCATCGCGTAGCGGGCAAGACGGCTCGTTTTCCGCACAGCTTTCTGGGCCAGCAGCATGCGCTTTCCCGGCGCTGCAGAGAGGTGGGTGGCCCAGTCAAACCATATTTGTGACAGGGCCAGAGGAGCGACGCCATTCGTGAAGCGGCTGGTCCAGGCCCGCAGGGACCGATCAATAATGTCGGACAGGGCGTTGGCGCTAAAGGTATCGATCTCCGGATCAAGGCTTTCCGGCGGAGGCGTATAGGTTGAGTGTTTATTATCTTTCGGCCGTTTCCGGATCGGTACGTTTCGATCCCGGAGGCCTGACCCATCGGTGGCATTTGTTGGCATGTCTTATCCAGTCTGGCTCTGATAAAGCTGCCTCACATTCAACGACACAGGCTCAGCGTATATTGATCAATCTCATGCATCGCCAATTTCTGCATTTTCACATATGCGGCCGTACGTCCGCCTATTTCAAGATGCCGAAAGCCTTACGGTTCATGTGGCAACCGAGTCCGCAGCACACAGACTCGGAACCTTTCCCAATATTCTGCGTCTAATTTTCCTATGTACGCCTAGCTGGATGATCTCGGGCGATGTTTTGAAGTAGCGAAACGGGCTCTTGGCCATACTAGAAGGCTAATCTTCAGGATCTATCACCTCAAGGCCGTTTGCCCTGACTACGCGCCTCTGGCCATCCCTGATGCTGAGCGAAATTGTCCCTTGCAAACTGTTGGGAGCAGCCCTTGTCGCCAGGCATGGTGCCTTCCAAGTTGGCTCAACAGTATAACAGGCAGTTCGTTGCCGACCTTTGACCGTCGACACTCGATCTATTGCCAATGTTCAACATCATTCTATTGAAAAAATGAAGGTAGATCATGCGAGAGAAAGAAAAGTCTGAAGCATTCTACGACAATGTAAAAAAGCGATTCCAGGAAGAACGAGACTTGCGTCTGGCTTACCGACCCGAGGGCACAGCGCAGTATACGTCTGAATTTACCGGAGATCTGGCAGGTTATGCCGTTGATCCATTCCTGAAACAACAGGATGATCGGGAGCCGCTGAGCGACTATTCGGAAGTTGTGTTCATTGGGGGCGGCTTTGCAGCGCTTCTTACCTCCGTGAGGTTGTTACAAAAGGGCGTGACCGACATTAGAATCGTGGAGCGTGGCGCAGACGTTGGCGGCGCCTGGTACTGGAATCGGTATCCCGGCATCGCCTGCGATGTCCTTTCCTACGACTATCTGCCATTGCTGGACGAAATCGATTTCATCCCCAAGCGGAACTACTCCAGCGGCAAGGAAATACTCAATCACTGCCAGACCATAGCCAGGAAGTACGGGCTCTATGATAAAGCGGTGTTCAATACCACCGTGACTGAGACCGTCTGGAATGAAGAGGAACAGATTTGGTATCTGCATACGGATCGGGATGATTCCTTGCGCGCCAAATTCGTTATCTGCGCTAATGGCACCCTGTCACAGCCAAAGTTGTCCAAAATTGCAGGCATGGAAACGTTTCAGGGTCATTCGTTCCACAGTTCCCGTTGGGATTATGAGTTCACGGGACGAGACCTGGAGAACCTGAAAGACAAGGTCGTGGGCGTTATCGGGACGGGCGCAAGTGCCGTGCAGATCGTGCCCGCAGTCGCCAAGGTTGCGAAAGAACTTTATGTTTTTCAGCGCACGCCGTCGTCTGTCGATATCAGAGCCGAAAAGGACACTGACCCGGATTGGGCAAGTTCGCTTCAGGCAGGATGGCAGGCAGAACGGAGAAAGCAGGCCATTGAGCTTTCGAACATGTCGCTGTTTCAAAGGATGTCCACAGCCTCGGAAGTGAACTCAGTTGACTACTTCGACAAAGCCAAGACCGCGATGGAGAATGACGCGCACGCGAAGCTCCCCCGTGAAGAAAAGATTCGCGAGATGGAGAAGGCCAATATCAACTACATGATGGGGATCCATCGCCACATTGATGAGGTCGTAAAAGACAAGGAAACCGCAGACGCGCTCAAGCCCTGGTACATGTTCATGTGCAAGCGCCCGTGCTTTTCCAACGATTACTTGCCGTCCTTCAACCTGCCCAATGTGCACCTTGTGGACACACATGGAAAAGGGGTGACCCGTATTGCTCCGGAAGGTCCAGAGCATGACGGAAAAATCCATCGCCTGGACTTGCTGATCTATGCAACAGGGTTCGAGATTCAGAAAACGGGAACGTATAACAGGATTGTTGGGGAAGCAGGTCTGGACCTGAATCAGAAGTATGCGACAGGCGTCCGCACACTGTTTGGAGTTCACACGCATGGCTTCCCGAATTTGTTCATCATGGGTGGCTTGCAGGCAAGCTACCAGTTCAATCTGACCGACATGTTGCAGACCCAGGGGGATCACATCTCTGAGTGTATCAACCATGTGAAGCAGAACGGATACCACACCATTACCCCGAAGCTGGAGTCCGAAGAGGACTGGGTACAGCAGGTCATCAAGCACCGCGGAAAAACCAGTTACAACGAAGAATGTACACCGGGTTACTACAATTTCGAGGGCGCTTCGATGCGCCGACAAGATGGCAATTACAACGGAACATTCAGTCGGTATTTCCAATACCTAAAACAAGCGGAAGCGAACATGGGCGGGAGCTTCTCCTTCACATAAACCACGCGATATCCGCGCGAGCAATCATTTGGCGGGCTAGAAGCAGGTTTTTTTTTGCTTTTCCCGCTGAGAGCACAAAAGGGAATATATCAGGTGCATCCAGGTGAAATAGCAGCAGAAACGCCCAACAAACCGGCTTATATCATGGCGGGTAGTGGAGATGTGGTCAGTTACGGTGAACTGGAGGCGCGCGCCAACCAGGGTGCCCATCTGTTCAGAAGCCTCGGGCTGAAGCGGGGCGATCACATCGCCATCATGCTTGAGAACCATCCGCGTTATCTGCAAATCTGCTGGGCGGCGCAGCGTGCAGGCCTTTACTACACGCCTGTGAGCTGGCGGCTTCAAAAGGAAGAAGTTGCCTACATCGTCAACAATTGTGAAGCGCGCGTCTTTATCAGCTCAGTTGCCGTGAAGGACGTTGTGAAGCCTTTGTTGGAGGTAACGCCCAACGTCATCTGCCATTACATGCTTGATGACGTCATGGACGGTTTCGTAAGTTTCGAAGAGGCGTTGTCCCGGATGCCTGAAACGCCGATCCCGGACCAGAGCGAAGGCGCCTTGATGCCATACTCCTCTGGGACGACGGGCGTTCCCAAAGGAATAACGCAGACCTTGTCGGACAAGGAATACGGTGATGGAGAAGTGTTCGCCGTCATGACGGAGCTTTACGGAGCAACAAGTGACTCTGTCTTTCTGTCACCCGCGCCTTTGTACCATTCGGCCCCACTTGGATTCTCCATGACCAGCCTGCGCCACGGCATCACGGTCGTGATTATGGAGCACTTTGATCCAGAGCTCGCGCTGAATTGTATCCAGACTTATGGCGTTACCCACAGTCAGTGGGTTCCGACCATGTTCGTACGCATGTTGAAGCTGCCGCCTGAGGTGAGGTCACTCTACGATGTCAGCTCTTTGAAATATGCGGTACACGGAGCGGCACCTTGTCCGGTGCCGATTAAAGAGCAGATGATCGAGTGGTGGGGAGAGGTCCTTTACGAATACTACGCAGGCAGTGAAGGCAATGGCTTCGCACAACTCAACAGTACCGAATGGCTTGCTCATAAAGGTTCTGTAGGAAAGCCATTGGGCTGCGAAATCCACATTTGTGACGACGCCGGTAACGAACTCGCTATTGGCCAGCGCGGAAATATCTATTTCGGTGGTGGGAACAGTTTTGAGTACTACAAGGATAGCAACAAGACAAAGAAAGCGCAGCATGCCCGCGGCTGGACCACCCTGGGCGACATCGGCTACCTCGATGAAGACGGATACCTGTATCTGACTGACCGCCAGCACTTCATGATCATTTCGGGCGGCGTCAATATTTATCCTCAAGAGACAGAGAATGTTCTCATCATGCACGAAAAGGTACTGGATGTAGCCGTGTTCGGTATACCGAATGATGAGTTTGGCGAGGAGGTGAAAGCGGCCGTCCAGCTCAAGGATCCAGATGATGCCAGCGCAAGCATGGAGGCGGCCCTTATCACATACTGCCGTGACAGGCTTTCACATATAAAGTGCCCGCGCAGTATCGACTTCCACGAATCCCTGCCACGCCATCCTACCGGAAAGCTTTATAAGCGCCTGCTGAAAGACCAGTACTGGGCACCCCGCGGCGCCGAGGAAAGAATATGACCCGACGTAGTGAATGCCTGGAAGAATACGGGTTGGATTCCGAAAAAGTCGAACTGCTGCTCAATCGTGTTCAGCTGGAGGTGGATAAGGGACTGTTACCTGGCGTTCAAGTGGCACTGGCACGGTATGGGAAAGTGGCTGTGCTGGAGAGCTACGGCACCGCCAAACACGACTCACTGATTTGTATTTTTTCAGCCACCAAAGCCATTGTTTCAGCCGCCACCTGGCTATTGATTCAGGACGGCAAACTTGCTGAAAATGAAGATGTCGAGAATATCATTCCTGAATTTGGAAGCCATGGGAAAGACCAGGTTACGGTTCAGCAGCTGCTCACCCATACGGCAGGGTTTCCGCACGCGCCTTTCGGGCCGTTGCAATGGCAATCGAAAACTGAAACCCTTTCCCGGTTCGCGCAGTGGCGATTGAACTGGGCACCGGGCTCGAGAGTTGAGTATCATCCCTCTTCTTCAATGTGGGTTATTGCGGAGATTATCGAGCGGCGGAGCGGGCTGACTTATACCGATTTTATCCGCACGCGCATGCTTGATCCACTGGGCTTGCGCGATCTCTTCGTGGGGGTGCCGGAAGCAGAGAACCATCGCGTCCTACCTATAGAACACTGTGGCTCCCCCATGACGCCTGAAGATTCCAAAAAGGTCGGAATAGCATCGTTCCCGGAAACCGAGGTGACTGAACAGGCGCTTCTGGCATTCAATCGACCCGACGTACGTGCTTTGGGCATGCCGGGGGCGGGTGGCTTCTCGAATGCCCATGACCTTGCCTTGTTCTATCAAGCGCTGTTGCATGGGGGCCTGGGTGAGACGAAACTCTGGACCGAGAACACATTGATGGACGCGCGCAAGATTCGCACAGGCAGTCTTTCGGAGTCCATGTTCAACAAAGCCGCAAACCGCGGCCTCGGCATCATTGTCAGCGGGGATGAGAACAGGACCTTCCGAGGATTTGGGGACGCCAACTCACCGCGGGCTTTTGGGCATAATGGGGCTGGTTGCCAATTGGCCTGGGCCGATCCATCGACAGGTATCTCCTTGGCATATCTGACGCCGGGCCACGACCGAAACATTGCACACCAGTGGCAACGCTCCATGGATATCGGTCATCTTGCGGCTGGGTGCGCGCGCTAGGGATTTCCTATTACGATTTCGGTCGCGCAACAGGCATATCGCATCACACGATCAGGGCGACGTGAGCGCAATGCGCGGTGGTGCACAAATACAAAAATCAGTACACCTATCGATATTGGCCTCACAATTGATGGCCGGTCAGGCCCGCCCTACGCTGATTCGCAGCAGTCGCAGGCGAGACTATGTCAATTCAACGTGGCGCCTTTTTGAGCGAATTTGTCCCGGTCAAAGTGTTGGGAAGTGCCCTTGTGGGTGCCTCCGGGTCTTTTGTACTGTCGCTACATAATCAGCGAACAGAGTGAGGATCGACCATGAAGTCAGTTATCTATGCGCGCACCGGATTGATGATGGCGATACCCAGCCATGCGGATAAGCGGCCAGAAGTGCGGGAAGAAGTCGAAGGCGCCCGGAGCCTTCAACTCGCCCGGCTTTCCACAGCTTGCTGCGGGGAGTTCTGATCATGGCGACTTTTGACCTGTTGCTGAAGGGCGGCACCGTAATCGATGGAACGGGGGCTCCCCGCTTTCAGGCTGACATCGCAATTCGCGATGGAAAGATTGTCGAGATTGGAAGCATTTCCGGTGAAGCGGCCGAAACTGTCGATGCAGCCGGTTTGATCGTGGCACCTGGAGCGCTGGATCACCATACCCACTATGATGCCCAGATATTCAGAGACCCAACTTGCGCAGACAGTGGACAAAACGGTGTCACATCCGTAGTGATGACCAATTGCGGTTTTGGATTTGCGCCTTGCCGCACTGAACATCAGGACCGCTATATGGTCATGATGGAGAATGTGGAACAGATCCCGGTTGCTCACCAAAGAGCGAGCCTGCCATGGGATTGGCAATCGTTTCCTGAGTTCATGACATCGCTACGCGGGACAAGAAAGGCGGTCAACGCCATGGTCTATGTGCCGATGAATGCGTTGTTGATCTTCGTCATGGGGATCGAAGAGGCAAAGAGCCGTCCAGCAAGCAAAAGTGAACTCGCCGAAATCAAGCGCCTGCTGAATGACGCGATGGACGCAGGCGCTATCGGTCTGTCTTGTTCCTATCTCGGACATAACAATGTTCATGTCGACTTCGACGGTAGCGCGATGCCGTGTGATGTCATGGACCTGGATCAGCTGGTCGAGATCGCAACAGTGCTGAAGGATCGAGGCGAAGGTGTCATCCAATGCCTCTCTGGTCTGGCTGGCCAGGATGCGACAGTTGAAGCTTCGGAGCGACTTGCGCGCGAGACCGGCCGTCCGGTTTTTCACAATGTCATTGCGACCAACGACGATTTTCCGATCCATACACCGGGTCTCGCCTGGCTGGATTCCATGCGCGCGGAAGGATTGGATATGTGGGCAGCATCTTTCTGCCATCGCACCTGGGCCGAGATATCGTTGACGACTCTCACATTGTTTGATTCTGATGAGACGTTCCGGGAGCTGACGTATGCAGGGTCCAGCGCCAAGGCACTGGAATTGCTAAGAGACCCGGAATACCGGAAGCGGCTCCGGGTTGCTTATGAACCCGAGAAGTTCATCATCGTTGGAGGTGATCTTGATCGGTTCATCGTACTTTCGGTAGCCGACAGTTCCGAGCACAAGGACGTCGAGGGGCAGCTGTTGGGCGCTGCCGCAAAGTCCTTGGGGGTGAAGACTATTGATCTGTTTGCAGATGTAATCCTCAGCTCAAACGGCGCTGCTATCTTCAGGTCGCCCAACGCCACCGCGACGGATCCGGACATATTGCGGGAACTGTTTGCCCATGAACGGGTCATTCCTGGCGGATCTGATGGTGGCGCACACCTGAAAATATTCAGTGGCGGTCATTGGGGCACCGATTTCCTCGTAAACATGGTGCGCGACCAGAATATCGTGAGCCTGGAACAGGCGCACCACAAGATGAGTGGCCTGCCAATGAAAGTCTTTGGCATTCAGGATCGCGGAACGATCAAAAAGGGCATGGCCGCTGATCTTGTGGTTTATGATCTGGATCAGCTTTATTCGGATACGGACGCCTACAAGCACGCCTTCGATCTGCCTGATGGTGACTGGCGCAAGCAGGCGCGCGCCGGCGGATACGACCTCATCTGCGTCAATGGAAAGGTTACCTTCCGCAATGGACAATTTACCGAGGAAGTGCCGGGAGTGGTCGTCTCGTAATTACGCCAGCGGATACTGAATGGATCTGCATTGCGAACGCCAACACAGGATTGAAGAATGAAACTCAATGAAAAAGTAGCCATAATCACCGGAGCGGGTTCCGGCATCGGTCGATCTCTGGCTCAGAGGTTCGCGGCCAACGGGGCCCGGGCGGTGATCTGCACAGACCTGAATGGAGTCAGGGCTGACGAAACTGCGCAACTGATTGGTTCGCAGGCGTCCGCAGAGACACTTGACGTCGCCGATGAGGCTGCGATCAACGCGATTGTCGCCCGGGTGGAACAACAATATGGCGGCATTGATGTTTTCGTGTCCAATGCAGGGTATGGTCGGCCGGGGGGGCTGGAAATGCCCACGGTGGAATGGCAAAAAATGATGAATGTTCACACATGGTCTCATCTTGCCGCCGCGCGTGCAGTCCTGCCAGGGATGCTGGCTCGTGGGAGCGGATATCTGCTCAGCACGTCCTCCGCCGCCGGCCTGCTGTCCCAGTTCGATTCGGGTGCATACGCCGTTTCCAAGCATGCTGCTGTGGCACTGGCTGAATGGCTTTCCATCAACTATGTAGAACAGGGTATCGGCGTTTCGGTTCTGTGTCCGCAAGCCGTCCGCACCAATGTGCTTGATTTCATGAAGGATCCAAATGCCCTGGTGGATGTCGTCCAGGCAGGAGGAGATGGCATCCTCGAACCGGAAGTTGTGGCTGACCTTTGTATAGAGGCCATGGCTGACGGTCGTTTTCTCGTGCTGCCACACGCGGAAGTGCAAACCTATTTCCAGCGCAAGGCCACCGACTATGATCGCTGGCTGTCGGGTATGCGCCGTATGCGCAACCGTTTTCTGGGAGCGACGGCCGGCTGATCTTTTTCGTTTTCAGATACGCCAGAAACACCAGCGGCGCTCAAGCCTTTCGAGCGATACGCGACATTCACAAAACAGGATACGCAATGAGCATAGTTGTTAAAGACGAAAACTGGCTGAGTTCTGTAAAAGAAGACATTGTCGACCCTGATCGGCGCATTATTGATTCACACCATCATTTGTGGCGCACGGGCTTGGTATACCAGGTTGACGACCTGTGGCGTGACACTGAATCCGGCCACAACATTGTAAAAACCGTTTTTGTCGACTGCGAAGCAGAGTATCGGACAGACGGTCCCGAACATTTGAAATGTCTGGGCGAGACCGAGTTCGTGGTGGAACAAGCCAGGCTCTCGGAAGCCGGCAGTAATGGTGAGGCCGTCGTTTCAGCCATTGTCTCGCGTGCCAATCTGGAGCTGGGTGACGCTGTCGGAGATGTTCTCGATCAGCATATCGAAATAGGTCAGGGCCTGTTCCGCGGCATTCGCCTGGCCGCCGCGCGCGATCCAAATCCGGAGACGCTGGCTTTTCCAGCTCAGGCACAGGAAGGCTTGTATGGCTCACCGAGCTTTCGGCGCGGCATGAAGGCGCTGGGCGACCGGGGACTCACCTATGACGCATGGCACTACCACCATCAGAATCAAGATTTCCTGGCAATGGCCCGCTCGGTGCCTTCCACGCAAATTGTTCTGGACCATTTTGCTACGCCGTTAGGTGTCGGGGCCTACGCAGACCAACGCGAAGAAATATTTGAACAATGGAAGAAGGACATTGAGGAGATTTCGCAATGTGACAATGTGGTCGCCAAGCTTGGCGGGCTCTCCATGCCAGACAACGGATTCGGTTGGGATAAGCGCGATACGGCGCCTACGTCCGACGAATTTGTCGCCGCTCAGAGTCGTTATTTCCTGCATATGATCGAATGCTTCGGGCCAGACCGGTGCATGTTCCAGAGCAACTTTCCAGTCGACAAACTATCCATCGCTTATCCTGTGCTCTACAACGGGCTAAAGAAAATTGTTGCCGATTTCTCCGAGGACGAAAAAGATGCGATGTTTTACGGTACGGCGGCACGTATTTATCGTATTGAATGACCACGCAGGCTCGTCGTGTCTTGATGACCGATCAGTAAGCGTGACAGGTGGCAATGGCGGTGTCTTTCCAGGCCGCGTGGCTCGCGCATGATTGCTCAAAACAACGACCTGATCGCACTGATGCCGAAGGCGGACTTGCTGTCGCTTATCGCGCAATCAACTTATGATATGGATCATGTCCCGGAACTGCTTGATCGAGCAGCTGCGCTATCTCCCTTGGTTTCAAACAGCGATGACTATGTCGATGTGGGCATGGTTTGGCATCTGCTAATTTCCATTGGTGCAGAAGTGGATGATGAGTTTCTGGGACTTAGCGGCCAGCGCGTGCCTCAAGGGAGTACCGAGCTCATGGTCGCACGCGCCATGCAGGAACCCACCTTGGGTGAGGCGATGCGTGCCTTTGCGCAATCCTTGAATATCCTCTGGCCGGAAGTTCATGCTGAAATCAAGATTCGCCTCGATGAGCTGCATTTCAGCATGACCTGCAAAGGTGAATACGAGGAAGCCCGCCAGATATTCCTGGAGATAGCGTGTGTACCTTTCTACTGCATTTTCGAGTGGTTGGCGGATTCGAGGTTTCCGGTTCTTCGGTTTCGCATTGATAGCAATCGCCATTCTGGTGCCGTGCATCAGCTGGCAGTCTTGGATTGCGGAGTGCGCTTCGAAGGCAAAGGCGTGGATATCGTTTTCCCAAGAAGTGTTGAAAGCCTCGTTATACCGAAAAGGAGCCTCGCCGGCTGGCAGCACGAAATCTACCAGATATTTCTGGACATTCTCGAGCAGCGGAAAAAGATCTTTTCGAGATCTCCTTTGCAGTCTTACGTAATCAAGGCTCTGCGGTGTGGCCTTCGGAGCCAACAGCTGGTGGCCGCTTCAGCCGGCATAAGCGTGGCTACGCTACGCCGCAATTTGGCGATGGAGAGAACCTCGTTCAGTGAGATCAGCGATCATGTGTTTCGCGAAACAGTCTCCCTGCTCATTGCCTACGGCGAGTCCGTTGAGACGATTGCCGCTCAAATGGGATATGCCGATGCCCGCAGCTTCAGACGCGCATTTCAGCGCGTCTTCGGCGTCAACCCGTCTACCTTCAGAAATAATTCGCTTTCCGACTTGGTTTGAATCCAACAGGTCACCTGGGCTCTGCTTCAGTGTGGATATGTGGAGGTTCCGGTTTCTTCAGCGCGGCTGAGCCGTTGGCCTCGGCAATTGCCGAGTGGAAAAAACCCCAATCAGCATAAGCAGTCGTTGATGGTTCAGTCAGGCGGCTCATTTTGCGATTGCGCTTATTCCGGCATCCATAGCGGGGTATACGGAATGACGAACTGCGCTCAGAAGAGTTTTTACAGGGCCGAAGCTCAGGAAATTCTGGCGGTCATGCCGCGTTTGCACAAGGCGTTGAGCGCGAGACGGGGCGCACTGCAGGATCCGCCCAGTGGAAGATGGTGCAGCGAACGAGCACATGAATGACTAAGGTGATGCCGCTGAAGAACGGTCGGCGCTGCTTGTTATAGGCTATGCCTTCTGGTCGCAGTATTTGTTCAGGCACCTGACCATGTCGCGTTCACATCACACACGCCTGTCTTTGCCCTGTTCGAAACGATCGCGGCGACTTGGCAAGTGCCATTAGGCCAATACCTCGTGATGCTTAATACTCACCCGCCACCGTGAGCGAAATTGTCCCCGTCAAAGTGTTGAGCGAGGTCCTTGTTGGCTTGCGAGGCCCCCCCTAATCTGACGCTGCGTAAATAAATAAAAATAAACAAATAAATATAAAAAGGGGAGTGAAGAATGCTGAATAGTACCGCGCTATGCCGTTTATCCGCGTTGATTGCAGCTATTGCTGGGGTGACCGTTTCGGCCCCTCTGCAGGCGGCTGGAGAGGAACGTATTCTTGAGGAGGTCGTTGTCACTTCCACACGTCGAGATCAAACCGTAAGTGAAGTGCCTTTGGCCATAACCGCTTTCACTGGGTCCGATTTGCAGAACCGGGGCATCGGTGACCTGCAGGATTTGTCCGGCGTTTCTTCAAGCCTGATCATTACCACTGGACCTTCAGAACTTGCGGGTACCGAAATAAGGATTCGCGGCGTGGGCACGGCCGGCGCCAATCCGGGCCTGGAACCTTCTGTGGGCATATTCGTGGACAATGTGTACCGCAGTCGCACAGGGATGGCAGTTGGAGATTTGCTGGATGTTGCCTCAGTGGAAATCCTGCGCGGACCGCAGGGCACCCTCTTTGGACGCAACACGTCGGCGGGCACTGTCAGCTTGAACACGCTCAAACCCGACTTCGATTGGGGCGGGTATGCTGAAGCGACTGCGCAGAATTACGACGGCTACATGTTTACCGGCGGTCTCACAGGCCCCTTGGCAGGAGACACACTGGCGTTCCGAATCGCCGCCAGCTACAATAAGCGAGACGGGTATGTTACTGACAGCCTGGTCCCGTCCAGAGATATATATGACAGAAATCGCAGCTCTCTCAGGGCCCAGTTATTGTGGCAACCGAATGCTGATATTGATGTACGCCTGATCGTTGATGGACAGCACAAGGACGAAACCTGCTGCGCTCCAGATTATTCGATTTTGGGTCCCACAGCTCCGGTCTTTACCTCTTTGGGTGCGGTCGTCAAAGCCGACCCGTTTGCTTACAAGGCACAGCAAACATCCGACCCTGAGGATCAGCTTGACGAATGGGGCACCTCCCTTGAAACAAATTGGGCCATCAAGGAAGATCTCGATCTTACCTGGGTTGCGGCCTACCGGGACGCAGACGCCTATTCCAACCTTGACCCTGACAGCTCAAATATTGACGTTGTGCAGGGCACCGACTGGAACCAGGAAAACAGCTTTATGAGCCAGGAAGTGCGGCTCAATGGCGAAGCGGGGCGCGTCGACTGGTTGGTGGGAGCCTACCTTTACACTGACGAAACATCGGTTGACTGGCAGGTGACCTACGGCGCGGATTTCGGCGCTTACTTCAACTTGCTTACCGGTCTTCCGAGCGCTCTTTTTCCTGAAGGCGCTGGCGACAGGTCCCGTAATTTTCATCAGGATGCCAAGGGTTGGGCGATTTTCTCGCACAACATTATCGAGCTTAACGACGATTATGACCTCGTTGCAGGATTTCGTTGGTCCGAGGACAAGAAAGATGCTGAGGTAAAGGTAACCAACTTCAATATTCACTGTGGTTTGGTACCTTCGATTCCCTACTGCCCAGTAGCTGACCTGCAAGGTTCCCGCACTGAATCCGAGCCTTCAGGTACGGTCAAGCTGGTCAGAAATCTCGATGTCGGCAATATCTATATCGGTTACTCACACGGTTATAAGGCCGGAGGGTTCAATCTTGACCGGGACGCCGGAAATACAAGTTTCGAGTTTGACCCGGAGACAGTGGACGCGTTCGAAGCAGGGCTGAAATGGTCTTCTTCCGACCGCACACTGGATATCAGCACCGACCTTTTCTACAGCATGTTCAGTGACTATCAAATTAACCAATTCGACGGCGTGGCGTTCACGACCACCAATGCCGCCAAGGTTAAATCTACGGGCGTGGAATTGGGAATAAGCTGGCTGCCTCTTGCGGACCTGATGATTGATGGCGGTGTTACCTGGAGCAATACTGAGTTCGATGAGCACCCGGTGCTGAACAATATAGGTAAGCCGCTAGAAGGTATGCGTCTTCCCTTTTCTCCGGAGTGGGCGGCGACCGGGGCAGTCTCCTATGAAAGACCGATCGGCCGCTTTACCGGATTTGGGATCGTGAACGCGTCTTATATGGGTGAGCACAACATAGACACGAATCTTGATGACGAATCAAACGTGGGCTCACACACCCTGGTCAATGCCAGGATAGGCTTGAGGACGGATGATGAGAACTGGGAGCTTACGTTGTGGGGGAAGAATGTCTTCCAGGAGGAATACAGAACCATTCAGTTCCCGTCGCCCCTGCAACAGGGCAGCTGGAGTGCCTTTCGGGGCGAGCCACGGATGTACGGGGTGAGCCTTCGCTATATGTTTTAGACAGGCAATCGCGATCGACCATGGACGATAGCCCCTGGTTTCCTCGCAGTCTGAACCGCACCATTTTTCAGAAACCCTGATCACCAGCACGTGGCTGGATGATCGGGAAGAAACAAGGACCTGCTTACATCTCTGATGTGTGCAGGAAGGTGGTTCGGACGAGCTAATGCCAACACCCGGCCCGTTTCCTCCAATTCTTCGGGTGTTCCTGTGCCCGCCAGTTCGAGAGAACTGCGCGGGCACTTCTTTTCTGAACCCGCGGCGACAGCCTCAGATCAAGTGGTCTTGAGACAGGGTGCTGTCAGTCTATTGCGAACCCGTCTCCGATATTCGTGGACGAGCAGGTGCTAGGCGACGAGAAGCTCGCGCCATTCGCTAAGCGCGGCATCTCGTTTCTGTTTGAATCGAATTCGGGAGTTGACGTGCCTTTCGAAGTAGAAGTGATTGTACACTGACGAATGAATTGAGACGAACGTCTGCAGACTTCGCATGCGACGAAATAGCGACATTTCTCGCGCTTTTCGTCGAAACGGCAGGTGGGAATTCTCGGCGCGATTGTTGAGATGCCGGCCAGTCTCCTGGCGGCTCTCATTTCCAATCACTTCCATCGCCGCTCGATATGAAGGACATTTATCCGTCACGACGACCTGCGGATTGCCATACCTCTTCATTGCTTTCTTTAGGAATTTCAACGCCGCGACTTTGTCACGCGCCTTCGTGACAAAGGACTCCAGAACTTCTCCTTCGTGGTCAACGGCCCGCCACAGATAATGCCGCTCACCCTGGATTTTCACGAAAACCTCGTCCAAGTGCCAACGCCATTGCGGGCTCCGGCGCATCGCCTCGGACCGACACTTACGGATCTTATGCGCAAAATACGTCCCGAAGCGGTCCACCCAGAGCCTGACGCTTTCATGGCAAATGTCGATGCCGCGCTCGTGGAGAAGGTTTTCCACATTTCAAAGCGAGAGCGGGAAGCGGACGTACATCATCACACCGAGTTGGATGATTTCGGGCGACGTTTTAAAATAGCGGAATTGGTTCTTGGCCATCTATCAAGGCTAAACGCCAGGATACATAGCTTCAAGGTCGTTTTCCCTGACAATGCCTACGGGCGAACTACTAGGCGGGAAACGCGCGCGATTGCGGGGTCAGTGGCGGGGTTGAGATAGAGGGCGATTTATTGATTCGAACAATCACAATGCACTAATGGCTATTAGTGGCGGAGGAGGAGGGATTCGAACCCCCGGAGCCCGCGAAGGCTCAACGGTTTTCAAGACCGCCGCATTCAACCACTCTGCCACTCCTCCGGCGGGCCGTGTTTGGTATAATGACCGGTGGTTTGCAAGAGCCGATGTGCGGCGCGCGTCAGGTTTGACCGGCAGGGAAAGTGTTAACGTGTCCTTGCCGGGTTCGGCCAATACGGGATTCCCGGTTCACCGTGTGTGCATTTTGCTGTGGTAACCATACAAATTGAAGGCGGCAGAACAGCCGCTCAGGAGTGACCTAAGGTCATTTCCGAAGCCGCAGAATGAGGTCTACTTTACGCGATGCGTTTTCCGACACAGTGCCACTCCATCAAGATTCGATCCGTTCTGGCTGCGAGCGCTTTCGCGCTTGTCGCAACCGGACCCGCAGATGCGAGCAAACGAAACCCTGCGCCGATTGTCTATGCCGGGCAGGGTGGAACAATAGACCCGATCCGCAATGCGCCTGTCGCGGCGACGACCCCGAGCCGATCGTCTGCGCCCGCACCCGGCGAGGAGGGCAATCGCATTGCGTTCCGCTACCCGGGACAGGCTGCCATGCGCCAGCCCGAACCTGCCGCGCGGGAATATGCGAGCGTGAGCGCGCCACAAATGTCTTCACCGCAACAGGTGACGGAACAGGCGATGACGCCCAACAGTTTTGATGCGCAGGCCACAGCGGCGCAGATTGCGGCGGCGCGTGAGGCGCAGATCGTGGAATCGGAGCCCCTGGTCGCAGTCGAGCCGATGCCGCAAGCCGAAGGGCAGGGGAGGATGGCACCTGCCCCGCTGGCCGCCGTGCCGGCGAATGCGTTCCTGACATCGCCTGAGGCTGCACCCGTGTTCGACGAAACGGGCATAAGCGTGACCTATGGCGACGAATTTGCGGGCCTTCCAACAGCGAATGGTGAAGTCTTCGAGCAGGACGGCATGACGGCCGCGCACCCGACATTGCCGCTGCCAAGCCTTGTGCAAGTGATCAATCTCGACACGCAGAAGCAGGTTGTCGTCCGGGTCAATGATCGCGGGCCTTTCGAAGACGGTGCGTCATTGCAACTGTCAAAACGCGCGGCGAGTGAACTGGAATCCGGTGCGGATGGCCGCGCGAACGTGCGCGTCCGCTATCTTGGCCCAGCCCCGGTGAACCATCAAACGGTGGCCTACAAACCGTCCATGGCGTCCGAGCGCGTGACCCCGGCAAGCTATGCCGTTGGGAACCAGGCACCGGAGCAAATGCCGGTGATCTATGCGTCTGCAAGCCAATCGGCCGCTCCTGTGTTCACGGACGCCGCTCAGACGGGGCAGGGTGTCTATTTCGTGCAGGTCGGTTCTTTTGCCGATATCGGCAACGCACAGTCCTTCCGGCAATCGCTGGGATCTGATCTTCCGGTTTTGATCGTGCCGGCACGCGTGAACGGATCTGACTATTTCCGGGTCAGGGTCGGTCCGCTCGACAGCCGGTCATATGCCGCCGAGATGCGCGACGACCTTGCCGATCGCGGTATCGCGAATGGCCGTATCGTCTCCGTCGACTAACCGATACGGCACAACGCCCCATTGACGCTGACCACAAACCGGCCCTTTTTCCCCATTACACGGGAATGAGGGCCGCACGTCGTCTGGCCGTCGTTCAATTGCAATGGAGGCCCTGGCCACATGAAGTGCCGAACACCTATCCTCGCCACGATCGCACTCCTGTCCTTTCTGGCTGCTCCGGCAGGGGCGCAGATGATCGATACACCGGCGCAGCATGCTGTTATCCTGGACAATACGACCGGCGAAATCCTGTTCTCGAAGGATGGCGCCGAACCGATGATTCCGGCCTCGATGACAAAGATGATGACCGCCTACCTGGTCTTCGACATGGTCAAGCGTGGCGAGTTGAAGATGACGGATCGCCTGACTGTCAGCGCCGATGCCTGGCGACGCGGCGGGTTCCCTTCCGGCACATCGACGATGGGCCTTGTGCCGAAGGATACGCCGACAATTGAAGAACTGCTTCATGGCGTGATCATCATGTCGGGCAATGATGCCTGCATCGTTCTTGCGGAAGGCATTTCAGGCTCCGAGGAAGCGTTTGCCAAACGCATGACCCAACTGGCACATGAGAAAGGCTTGAAATCCGCGAATTTTCTCAACTCGACCGGGCTCGAGGCCGTGGGGCATGTCATTTCCGCCGAGGACCTGGCGCGGCTTGCCAAGCTCACGATCGACGACTTTCCGGAATATTATGACTGGTACGACCTTCCCGCCTATTCCTGGCGCGAATACACCCAGCCCAACCGCAACCCCTTGCTGGGTATCGAAGGCGCAGACGGATTGAAAACCGGTCACCTCGAAGCGTCAGGTTACGGCCTGACCGGGTCCGCCGTGCGGGACGGCGTCCGGCGTACGATTGTCATCAATGGCATGGAATCCATGGCCGCACGCGCTGCAGAGGGCGAACGGATGCTGCGTCTGGCATTCCAGAGTTTCGACCTGAAGACGATCGCGCCAGAGAACGTTGCGCTTCCAGAACAAAAAGTCTGGCTGGGGCAGGAACGCACCGTCCCGGTATCCCTCGCAGAGCCCATGCTGATTGCTGGCCACAAGGCGGCTTTCGACAAGGCGAAGACCGAAATTGTGCTCGACAAGACATTGGAAGCGCCGGTCAAGAAAGGCGACCATGTCGGACGCCTTGTCGTGACATTGGACGGCCGGCCACCCGTAGAGGCCCCCATTATCGCTGAAGCGGATGTCAAACGGCTCGGCTTTTTCGGTCGGGCAGTGGACGGATTGAGCGTATTGATCTCGGGCAACGATGGCTGATACGGCGCGCGGACGGTTTATCACGCTCGAGGGTGGTGAAGGCGTCGGGAAATCGACGTTGCAGCACACGCTTGCCGAGCGGCTGGAGAATGCCGGCTTCGGAGTCGTCACGACGCGGGAGCCCGGCGGGACCCGGCTGGCTGAACGCCTTCGGGAACTGGCGCTTCATCCATTGAATGGAGAGACGTGGTCCCCAATGGCCGAGGCGCTGCTCATGAACGCGGCACGGGTCGACCATCTCGACAAGCTGATTCGGCCCGCCCTGGCGAAAGGCCTGTGGGTGATATGTGATCGCTTTTCTGACTCGACGCGGGTCTACCAGAGCGTCGGGGACGGTGTGCCGGAAGATGTTCTGATCGCCATCGAGACGCCCGTTCTGGGCGATACCCGTCCAGACCTGACATTGGTGTTGGATGCTCCGCCTGCGGCGACCGAGGCCAGGCGGAAGGTTCGCGATGAACGCAAGGACGTGTTCGAAATGCGGCCTGACACGTTTCATTCAGCGGTGCGTCAGGCGTTTCTGCGTTTGGTGAAGCTCGAACCCGAACGCGTGAAATTGATCGACGCGTCGCAAGACGTAAACGCGGTGACGGACGATGCGTGGCGAGAAGTGCAGGCCTTATTCGCCGCACAAGGCGGCGTTGGTGGGGCCGGATGACAAGCGCTCTGCCCCTTGTCGGTCATGCCGAAGCAGAAGCCGCTTTCCTTGCGGCAAATGCGAGTGGCAAACTGCATCATGCATGGTTGATCGAGGGGCCTGCAGGCATTGGCAAATCGCGTCTTGCCCAGCGACTGGCCGCCTTCATGCTTGGCGCACGCGGACCGACTGACGCGCCACTTGATGCGACGAGCGATGACCCGGTCATGCAGACATACCTTGCCGGAGCACATCCTGATCAGCGCGTCGTGCAGATTGAGCTCAATGACAAGGGCAAGCCGAGACAGGATATTACCGTTGACCAGGTAAGGGCGTTGAACCACTTTTTCACGCTGAGACCGGCCATGGGCGGCTGGCGGGTCGGAATTATCGATGCGCTGGACGAGTTGAACCGAAATGCTGCCAACGCGCTGCTCAAGACTCTGGAGGAGCCGCCGGGCTCAAGTATTCTGTTCCTGATCAATCATGGCTCCCGGCCGATATTGCCCACGATCCGGTCCCGCTGCAGGACACTGCGGCTGAAGGCCTTGTCAGACGATGACACGCTGGGTGTCCTGAAACTGGTCGGCGCTCCGAAAGAAGCTGCCGGACTTTCCCGTGGGCGCCCCGGCCTGGGCATCCGGCTCTCCAGCGCGAATGGCCTGCAAGCTGCCAATGCCGCGCGGGCGCTGCTCAGGTCCATGCCGAAGCCGAACGATGCGTTGCTCACGGAGGCAGTCCAGGCCGCTAACATGGACGCGATTGCACTGGAGGCGTTTAGCGAGGAAGTGCTCGGCTGGTTGGCAGACAGAGCCGAAGCAAATCCGGCCGCAGCAGATGCGTGGCTCAAGACGTCGCGCCTGCTCGGAGAAGCCAGCGCACTGAACATGGAAGCTTCGCAGACAACGGCCAAGCTGATCGCCGGGCTTTATTCCTCGGTCGGGCGGGGCTAAGGCGTCGCCATGTTCGATACGCATGTGAATTTGCACGGCGACGTGTTCGCCGATGATCTGGACGATGTCCTCGACCGCGCCCGCACCACCGGTGTGCGCCGGTTCCTGGCAATTTGCGACCGGTTCGACAATTTCGAAGCTGTCTACGCGATTGCCGCCGCCCATGATGACATCTGGTGCTCTGTCGGCGTCCACCCGCATCATACCAAGGATTTTCAGGATATAACGGTCGAAGACCTTACAATGGCGGCTGCGCGTCCGAAGGTAGTGGCGATCGGTGAGACGGGGCTGGATTTTCATTATGGCTACAGTCCGGAAGACGCACAGGTCGAGAGCCTCCGGAAACACATTGAAGCGGCGCGGCAAACCAGCTTGCCCTTGATCCTGCACACACGTGAAGCAGACGACATGATGGGCGATGTGCTGGAAGATGAATTCAGGAAGGGGGCGTTCCAACCGCTTCTTCACTGCTACACAGGCGGCGCGCGCCTTGCGCAGCGAGGATTGGCTCTCGGCGCCTATGTGTCCGTATCCGGCATCCTGTCGTTCAAAAGTGCGAGCGCGGTCCGCGACGTGATCGCCGACGTTCCGATGGACCGGATCATCCTGGAAACCGATTGCCCGTTCCTGGCGCCCATGCCGATGCGGGGACGCCGCAACGAACCCGCCTATCTCGTGCATGTCGCCGAAGCGCTGGCCAGTCTGAAGGGACTTGCTGTCGATGAGGTGAAACAGGTGACCGAAGCAAATGCGCGAAGACTTTTCGCCAAGGTCGACGCATGACCGTCGCTGACCACTTCCTGACCTTGCTCGGCACCGGCTCATCGGGCGGCGTGCCGCGTGTGGGCGGCGACTGGGGCGTGTGCGACCCAAACGAGCCGCGCAACCGACGCACGCGCTGTTCTGTTCTTGTCGACCGGATTGATGGAAGCGGTGCAATGACGCGTGTCCTGATCGACACGTCGCCAGACATGCGCGAGCAATTGCTGGCTGCGGACGTACGGCACCTGGATGCGATTGTTTATACGCACGACCATGCTGACCAGACCCATGGCATCGATGATGTCAGGCCGCTAGTTATCGCGATGCGTCGTCCGATACCGACCTATATGGACGCCGCGACGCGAACATCGCTGCACCAGCGATTCAGATATTGTTTCGAGGGCATGGGCGGGTATCCGCCGATCCTGAACACGATGACGGACATCACGGCCGGAGAGACCTTCACGATAGAAGGAGCTGGCGGTCCTATCGCTTTCCTGCCGATCGACATGGAACACGGGAATATCCGCTGCTGCGGGTTCCGAATAGGGGGCCTAGCTTACTGCAATGATGTGAACGCATTACCGGATGACAGCCTTGAGCGCCTCAGGGGGCTGGACACCCTGGTTGTTGATGCGCTGCGCTACACGCCGCATCCGACACATGCCAATCTTGAACAGGCGTTGCGATGGATTGCGGACCTGAAGCCGGCGCGGGCCGTGCTGACCAATATGCATGTGGATATGGATTTCGCGACATTGCAGCGGGAACTGCCGGACGGTGTGGAGCCCGGCTATGACGGCATGGTCCTGCCTTTCCAGCTCATGTCACCAGAAACCTAATTGCCCATAATGATGATTATGCGACTTGAAAATTAAGACTTTCGGTGGCGCCTGTGATCCGTCGAGTTTGTTTGTTTCGCCCGTTGTCCGGGCCGCTTAGGCTGCCTGAATCTGTGGCCGTCAGACGGAATGGATGTCCAGCTCTTCAGCGCAGATGCCGATAAACACGTTGTTAACAGATCGGGCGCGCAAAGGCCCCTTCCCTCGCAGGCGCTGTTCAGTGAGCCAGGATCAGCTCCAGCGCTTCGGCCAGTTTATCATCCAGCATTGGCTTATAGATGACATCCGCGAAGCCTTCCTGTTTCGCCAGTTCGAAAATGTCCTTTGACTCCCAGCCGGTAATCATGATCGCAGGTACGATTTCGCCTCGCGCCCGCAACTCGCGCAAGAGATCGAACCCGTCGTGAGGTGACATCTTGAAATCGATCAGGAGACAGTCGAAACCTTCCGACCCTTCCCTGCCGAGAAATGCCAGGCCGCTGTCGAACACCGAAACGCCATAGCCCTTCGAACGCAATAATAGCGACAGTGACCGGCAAACAGCCTCATTGTCGTCAATAACCGCGATTCGGGCGCGATCTTTTGGTTGGAGTGCTGGGTTCATGTTGTGCCGTCGACAAAATTGAGTTTGTCGAAAAATGGATCAGCACTGCGGTAATGTCTGTAGGTAGATGCCCCTAACCGGCGCCATCCATGCCGACACCCGCCGCAAAAGCGATCCGCAAAACGCTGGAAAGGCTCGGTGCGTCGAGCTTTTCCATCAGATTCGCCCGATGTATTTCGACCGTGCGGGGCGAAATATCCAACGCTTCGGCAATCATCTTGTTGGTGAATCCGTCAACAAGTCCGATCAGGACATCCCGTTCGCGCGGCGTAAGGCGCTCGATCCGGCCTTTGGCTTCATCGGTCAGAACATCCTTATGACTGCGCGCCTCAAGACGTTCAAAAGCGCGCGTCAGAGCGGACACAAGCGTTTGTTTTTCATAAGGTTTCTCAACGAAATCGACGGCGCCGGCTTTCATTGCCTTGACGGCGACTTCGACATCACCGTGCCCGGTCAGCACAATAACAGGCAGGGAGATACCAAGGTCGTTGAGACGTTGCTGGACTTCGAGGCCGTCCATGTGCGGCATTTGCACGTCAAGCAAGATGCACCCGAGGGCGGCCTGTTGCGCGCTTTCGAGGAATGCCACGCCATCAGAATACGTTTTTACGGCAAATCCTGCGTGCCGCAGCATGAAACTGGCGGAATGGCGCACAGCCTCGTCATCGTCGACCAAATGGATCATGCGCGTTTCGCTCATGCAGGATGCATAGCCGGATCGGATCGAAGTGTGAACCGGAAACACGTACCGCCATCGGGAGCCAAATCAGCGCAGATGGTGCCGCCATGGGCTTCGACAATGGTCTGGCAAATCGACAGGCCAAGCCCCATGCCGCCCGACTTTGACGTGGTGAAGGGCTTGAAGAGCGAGTTCTTGACGTCCAGGTCGAGGCCCGGGCCGTTATCACAGACCGCGATATCGACGAGGCCGTTCGCTCCAGGTTGCGCAATGATCTGGATATTCGGACTTGCCGTCGACGCGAGCGCCTCCTGAGCGTTGCGGACCAGATTGATGACAACCTGCTGCACCTGAATGGGATCCGCCAAGACGCGACCAACATCGGGGGCAATGCGAAGGAGGACGGGAACATCACTGGAACTCATCGACATGCGCGCAAGTGCGGCGGCGTCTTCGAGTAGCGGCCCGATTTCCACCGAGCGCGCGTCAATTTCGCCGCGTGATACATAGCCGCGTAATTTGCGCACGATGTCGCCCGCGCGGACGGCCTGCCGGGCCCCTTCATCCAAAGCTTCGCGCAATATCTCGCGTTTGTCGTCCCCGGGGAGATCCAGTAGGTCACGCCCGGCCTCAAGGTAATTGGCAACAGCTGTGAGGGGTTGGTTGAGTTCATGGGCCAGTGCTGATGCCATCGTCCCCACCGCGCTCAGCCTCGAAAAATGGACCAGTTCAGATTGCATCTCGCGCATTCTCATTTCTGCCCGCCGCTGGTCGGTCAGGTCGCGCACGAAAGCCGTGAACAGCCAGTGATCGCCGATCTTGGCTTCGCCTATTTTCAGATCGATCGTGAACAGGGTTCCATCCGCCCGGCGCGCCGTGACGACGCGGCCAATGCCGATGATCCGGCGTTCTCCTGTATCGAGATAGTTCTTGAGGTACTGATCGTGATTCATCTCATCGCGTCCGGCCATCAATTCGCTGACATTGCGCCCGATGATCTCCTTGGCCGTGTACCCGAACAGAAGTTCTGCAGCCTTGCTGAAGGCAAGAATCAGCCCGGTCTCGTTGATGACAATCATGCCGTCCGGAACCGATTCCAGGATGGATACGAGATGGGATTGAAGTGTCGCGAGATCCGGCGCCGACAATGGTGTGGCAGCAGAACCATCAGCTGAATCGGTCATAGTCTGGTTCCTTTCGAACGCAGTCCAGTTCCATATGCGCATGCTTCAAGGACGATGCGAGCCAAGAAAAGGCGACCGGGCGAACTGATCGCGATCAACGTGCGCCAGATCTCGCCAGAGTCGGAGGAACGAACCAAAGCGCCGTTGCCGCGAGAATCATCACGGCTCCCGAAAATGCCACCGGGCAACCCCAGCAATGTCCATTGAACATGGTCGCCCAGAATGCTGGCGCGTGACTGGCAGACGCAAGGCCATCCGGACCACAGCGTACAGACAGGAAAGCCTGCAACGACTGCGTATGCGTCCACACCTTTGCGGAACCAACCAGCAGCAATACTATTCCGGGCACGAAGACGGTAAATCTGCGCATCTCATCCTCCATGACTGACGTGTCATTCTAGGAGCCGTGCGACAGTGCGGCCCATCCGTACTTACCCGTATACCCGGCCTCGCCGGCTCCCGGCATTTAGCGCATAGTACGCAATAGGTAAAACAGGGGCAGAATCAGTGAGCACAGTCACAAAACCGCGGTCGTCGGTTTCTGGCAGCATTGCCAGCGTCGCGACACTCGTCGCCATTGCATGTCTGGGGGCCTTGCTGATCGCAGCGAATGCGGTCGATCCCCTTATGGAAGCGCATGCCTGGGTGTTCTTCTTCCTCGCCGCCTTCGCGTTGGTGGCAATCGGCATCTGGGCTGGCGGATTGCAGGGGCGAAACCCGTTCGACGAAACCTATTATGAGGACACGATCGTCAAATTCGGCGTCGCTGCCGCCATGTTCTGGGGCATCGCAGGCTTTCTCGTCGGCCTGATCATCGCACTTCAGTTGACCTGGCCGGGCCTGTTCTACTTCCCTGATCTGGGCTGGACGAATTTCGGGCGTCTGCGGCCGCTGCATACGTCGGCCGTGATCTTCGCATTCGGCGGCAACGTTCTCATCGCCACGAGTTTCTATGTTGTGCAACGCACCAGCCGCACGCGGATCGCAGGCGGTCTGTGGCCCTGGTTCGTGTTCTGGGGCTACAACCTGTTCATCGTGATTGCCGGTACTGGCTATCTGATGGGTGTGACCCAGTCGAGGGAATACGCAGAGCCTGAATGGTATGCGGACCTCTGGTTGACGATCGTGTGGGTGGCATATCTCCTGGTTTTCCTGGGCACGCTCTGGAAGCGCAAGGAACCCCACATTTACGTGGCGAACTGGTTCTACCTGTCATTCATCGTGACGATCGCGATGCTGCACATAGTCAATAATTTGGCGGTGCCGGTGAACCTGTCCGGCTCGAAAAGCTATTCGCTATTCGCGGGCGTCCAGGATGCCCTCACCCAGTGGTGGTATGGTCACAACGCTGTCGGGTTCTTCCTGACAACGGGCTTCCTCGCCATCATGTACTACTTCATTCCGAAACGTGCACAGCGTCCGGTCTACTCGTATCGCCTGTCGATCGTTCACTTCTGGTCGCTGATCTTCATCTATATCTGGGCGGGGCCGCACCACCTGCATTACACAGCGCTGCCACAATGGGCCCAGACTCTCGGCATGACCTTCTCGATCATGCTGTGGATGCCGAGCTGGGGCGGGATGATCAATGGCGTGATGACCCTGTCAGGCGCGTGGGACAAGCTGCGGACCGATCCGGTCGTGCGCATGATGGTCGTGTCACTGGCGTTTTATGGCATGTCGACCTTCGAAGGCCCGCTCATGAGCGTGCGTGCCGTCAATGCGCTGTCTCACTATACCGAGTGGGGAATCGCGCATGTGCATTCGGGATCGCTTGGCTGGGTCGGATTCATCTCGTTCGGCGCACTTTACTGCCTCACGCAATGGCTGTGGAAACGGCCGGCCCTGTATTCGAAAAACCTGGTTGAATGGCACTTCTGGCTCGCGACGATCGGCATCGTCTTCTACATCGTGGCGCTCTATTTTGCGGGCATCATCGAAGGCCTGATGTGGCGTGCATACAACGAATACGGGTTCCTTGAGTACAGCTTCATCGAAACCGTGGAAGCCAAGCACATCAACTACATGATCCGCGCACTTGGCGGTGGCATGTATCTGATTGGTGCGATCGTCATGGCATATAATCTTGTGCGCACCGCGCTTGGGCACGGCGCCGCTGCAGGCGTTGTCGAACCGGCGCCGGCGCGCGCTGCCACACTCCAACCTGCCGAATAGGAACTGAACAATGGGATTGTTCCAGAAACACAAGGCAATTGAACGCCACTCGCTGCTTCTCACGGTGGGCATCCTGCTGGTTGTCGCCGTCGGCGGCATCGTCGAGATCGCACCCCTCTTCTATCTGGAAAATACGATCGAGAAAGTGAAGGGCATGCGGCCTTACACGCCGCTCGAATTGACTGGACGAAACATCTATATCCGCGAAGGCTGCTACACCTGCCACTCCCAGATGGTGCGACCGCTGCGTGACGAGGTGGAGCGCTACGGCCACTATTCGCTGGCTGCGGAGAGCATGTATGATCACCCGTTCCAGTGGGGCTCGAAACGGACAGGCCCCGATCTTGCCCGCCTTGGCGGCAAGTATTCCGATGAATGGCATGTCGATCACCTCAAGGACCCACGCTCCGTCGTGCCGGAATCGGTGATGCCGCCCTACGCATTCCTGTCGGACAATTTGGTCCATTTCGATGACATTGCAGATCACCTGAAAGCGCTGCGTTTCGAAGGCGTGCCCTATTCAAACGATATGATCGAAAATGCCAAGGCCGACCTGGTCGCCCAGGCGGATCCGAATGCCGACTATGACAATCAGGATGCACTGGTTGCGCGATATGAGGAGGCTGCAGGACGACAAGGGACGGTGATCCTCGGGGATTATGACGGCGACCCAACACGCCTCACCGAGATGGATGCCTTGGTTGCCTATCTTCAGATGACCGGAACGCTCGTCGACTTCTCCACCTACGAAGCTGATGACCTCAGCAACCGACGCTAGGAGCCTGACATGTACGAAACGCTTTCGAAATTTGCGCAAACCTGGGGGCTGGCCTGGTTCGTCGTGATGTTTGCTGTCGCTGTTGCCTACGCGCTCTGGCCATCGAACAAGGCAAAATTCCGCGAGGCAGCCCACCTGCCGCTCGAAGACAAGGAACCTGGTGATGAGTGATCAACAAAAGGAAATCGATGCGCACTCCGGGGTCGAAACCACCGGGCATACCTGGGATGGTATCCAGGAACTCAACAATCCGCTTCCGCGCTGGTGGCTGATCGTCTGGTACATCACCATCGCCTGGGCGTTGGTTTATATGGTTCTCATGCCGGCCATCCCGGCCCTTCCCGGTTTGGGGGGTGCAAATACGCCGGGGCTTCTAGGCCAGTCAGACCGCGCGCTTGTGGCGGAAAAAGTCGTTGCCATGAACGCAGAGCGCGGTGTCGCCTCGCAGCGCCTGATGGCCGCCTCGCTGACGGAAATCCAGAACGACCTGAACTTGCAGCAATTCGCGATGGCAATGGGTGAAAGCGCCTTTGGCGACAATTGCGCAACCTGTCATGGTGCTGGAGGACGCGGTGCAAAAGGCTATCCAATGCTCGCCGATGACGTGTGGCTCTGGTCAGGTACGCTTGACGGGATCGAGCAGACTATCCGGCATGGCATCCGCCATGATGGAGACGATGCGACGCGTTTTTCAGCCATGCCGGCCTTTGGCCGCGACAAGCTTTTGACGTCTTCGGAAATCGATGACCTCGTCCAGCACGTGTTGAGTTTCTCGGGACGTGACACGGATGCCGCTGCGGCCGCGCAGGGTGCAACCATCTTCGCGGTACAATGTGCGACCTGCCATGGCGCGAATGCCAAGGGCGATCGCAGTGTCGGCGCGCCAGACCTGACCGATGCCGAGTGGATCTTTGGCGGGGAACCTTCTGACATTGAGGCGACCATCGCCAATGCTCGCAATGCCCACATGCCGGCATGGCAGGGCCGTCTGGACGACCCGACGATTAAGGCACTTGCCGTTTACGTCCACTCTCTCGGCGGTGGTGAATAATCACGACCATGAACCATGTCGCGAATGCTCCCAAGGCCCCGACGCCGCCGCCAGCTCAGCCGTCGCTCTATGAGCGTCGCAAGCAGATCTATCCGAAGCTGGCGCACGGCAAGTTCAGGATGGTCAAATGGGTGGTCATGGCACTGACGCTCGGCGTCTATTATGTCGTGCCATGGATTCGGTGGCCGCGTGGCGAAGGCATACCGGACCAGGCCGTCCTGGCGGATTTTGCGGGCGAGAAATTCTACTTTTTCTTCATCACGATCTGGCCGCAGGAAATCTTCTACCTTGCCGGCTTGCTGATCGTCGCAACATTCGGCCTGTTCCTTGTGACGTCGCTACTCGGGCGTGTCTGGTGCGGCTATACCTGTCCCCAGACCGTGTGGACGGATCTCTATATCTGGGTCGAACGCGCCTTTGAAGGCGATCGGGCTGCGCGGATGCGGCTGGACAAGGCCCCCTGGTCGCTGAACAAGGCCGCGCGCAAGATCGGCAAGCACATTGTCTGGCTGATTATCGCCTTCCTGACCGGTGGTGCCCTTATCCTGTACTGGCATGACGCGCCTACGATTGCGCGCACGTTCTTTACCGGTCAAGCGCCGCTAACGGCTTACTTCTTCGCGGGCATGCTGACGCTGACCACTTACTTCCTTGCCGGCTGGATGCGCGAGCAGGTTTGCACCTATATGTGCCCGTGGCCCCGCATCCAGGGCGCCCTGACAGACGAATATGCGTTGAATGTTACCTATCGCTACGATCGGGGTGAGCCACGTGGCCCTCTGCGCAAGGAACAGGGCTTTGAGGGCCGTGGCGACTGTATCGATTGCAAGCAATGCGTCCAGGTCTGTCCGATGGGCATCGATATCCGCGACGGCGCCCAGCTGGAGTGCATACACTGCGCGCTCTGCATTGATGCCTGCGATGATATCATGACGCGCGTGGGACGCCCGACCGGCCTGATTGCCTATGATACGGACCTGGCCGTGGCGACACGTGCAGCGGGTGGCAAACCGGTCTACAAGCTGCTTCGGACGCGTACGGTACTATATGCGGTTCTCATGCTCGCTATCAGCGCGCTAATACTCGTGGGCCTCGCCAACGAGCCCACATTCGAAATCAATGTGCTCAAGGACCGCTCGCCGCCTTTCGTCCAGTTGGCCAATGGTGATGTCCGGAATGGCTACACGCTCAAGCTCGTCAACAAGGCGACAACGGCACGCGACACGATGGTCTCCATTTCCGGCCTGCCGGGCGCTGAATTCGAGATTATCGGCCTGTCCAAGCCGGATGACACTCAAGAGATGAAACTTCCGCTTGAGCAATATGGCGTTGATCGGTTCCGTCTGCTCGTCACGGCCCCCGGTGCATCGCTGCCGCACAGGTCGTCGCTGGACATCACCGTCCTTGATCCAGTGACGGGTGAAAGCCATACCAGTTCTGCCGCCTTCATGACCGCTGGAGCCAAATGATGCCAACACTTTCGCCCCCACTGGAAACCGATGGCAAAACCCTCAAGGGACATCACGTCCTGTTTTGGCTGTTGGGCTTCTTCGGCCTGATGTTCGTCGTGAACGGCGTCTTCCTGTGGGCGGCGCTGTCGTCCTTTCCGGGAGAGGATGTACGCCACTCCTATCTGCAAGGCCTTCAGTTCAACAAGACAATCGCATCGCTCGAGCACCAGGAGGACATGGCATGGAAGGCGGAACTCGGCCTGGTCGAGGCGCCAGACGGCGATGTGCTTGTGGCGCGCATTCTCGACGCAGACGGTCGGGCCCTGCCGTCCCGCAATGTCTCTGCGGAGCTGCGCCGCGCCGCAACACAGAACAGCGACATCGTTCTGGACATGGAGCCCGTCGGGTCCGGCGAATACCGTGCCGCGCTGCCTGTCCTGGCCAAAGGTGCCTGGCATGTCGCTTTGAACGCCGAGATCGCAGACGATGATGGGAGCACCGAATTCAAAGCTTCAAAGGTCGTCATGGTCAAATGACCCATGTGGAGAGCAATCTGGTTGCCGGATGCCCAACGGGCCTCGCGCCGCCCGAAGCATCGAGCGCGCCAGACCCCTCTGCCTTTGTCCGCCGCGTCAACGGACAGAACCGACTGAGCCTGACAATACGCGGCGCCAAGTGTGGCGCGTGCATCAATCGGATCGAGTCGGCCGTGAAAGCGCTCCCGGGCGTGGAAACAGCACGTCTGAACCTGTCGACAGGCGGGCTTGAAGTCGCCTGGCGTGGCGGGCTTGCCGCCATTCCCATTGTCCAGGCGATCAGTTCCCTTGGCTATGGCGTTGCGCCGCAGGATCAGGGCAACGGCATGACGGATGAGCAGCGCGAGGAACGCAGCCTGCTCGTTGCGTTGGGCGTCGCCGGCTTCGCGACTGCCAACATCATGCTCCTGTCCGTGTCGGTGTGGGCAGGCAACGGGGAAATGGGCGACTCGACCCGGATGATGCTGCATGGCCTCTCCGGCCTGATTGCATTTCCGGCCATCCTGTTTTCGGGACGTGTCTTCTTCCGCTCGGCCTGGAGCGTCCTCAAGCACGGCCATGCAAACATGGACGTGCCCATCTCACTGGCGGTGATCATCGCGTTTTGCGTGAGCGTGTCGGAAACCCTGCGGGGCGGTGAACACGCCTATTTCGATGCGTCGGTGATGCTGCTCTTCTTCCTCCTGATCGGCCGCTTCCTCGACGCGCGCGTCCGCCGGAAAGCGCATATGTCTGCCCGTGACCTGGCGGCGATGGCGCATCGTAGCGTCACACGATTGGGCGAGAATGGCGAAGCGCGTTCCGTTCGCGCCGGCGAGATCCAGCCGGGCGACCGCATTCTCCTGGCACCCGGCGAGCAGGCGGTTGTCGACATGCAGGTGGAAACGGGCCTCTCGGAAGTCGATGAGAGCCTGGTGACCGGAGAGAGCGTTCCGCGTACCGCAACCCAAGGCATGAACCTGCTGGCCGGCACCGTAAACCTGTCCCAGCCGCTCACGGGCCGAGCCATCGCTGCTGCAAGTGACTCCCTTCTGTCAGATATTGCCCGCATGCTGGATGCAGGCGAACAGCGCCGCTCGACCTATCGAAAAATCGCTGACCGTGCGGTCTCACTGTACGTGCCCTTCGTGCACACGTCAGCGCTGCTTGCTTTCATAGGCTGGCTCATGGCGGGCATGGGCGCGAATGAGGCCCTACTGATCGGAGTTTCGACACTGATCATCACCTGCCCCTGCGCGCTGGCACTTGCTGCGCCCGTGACTCAGGTCGTCGCGTCGGGACGCCTGTTCCGCGCGGGCACATTCCTGAAGTCCGGAGACGCGCTGGAGCGGCTGGCGCAATGCGACTACATCATCTTCGACAAGACAGGTACGTTGACGCTTGGCACGCCACAGCTTGCCGGCGACGTCTCGCCGGATGTGCTCAGCGATGCGGCGCAACTGGCGCGGGCCAGCAGGCATCCACTATCCCGCGCGCTCGTCGAAGCTGCGGGCGCAGGGCCCGTCGCGTCTGACGTCCGGGAATTCCCGGGTCTTGGACTTGAGGGCGTGATTGACGGCGTCACCTGCAGGCTTGGTTCGGCTGAATGGGTTGGTGCCGACCTTGACGTCGCTTCCAGCAGTTCTCTCTGGTTCGCAGAAGGCCATGGTACGCCTGTCCGGTTCCGTTTCAATGACCATATTCTCGACGATGCGACCCAGACGATCCGGGCCTTGCAGCAGGCCGGATATGGGATGGAAATCCTGTCGGGTGATCGCGCAGAGGCGGTCGCTGGTGTGGCCGGGAAACTGGGAATCAGCGACTGGACAGCCAAGGCGTCCCCGCGCGACAAGGTCGAGCGCCTCGAAGCATTGCAGGCGGCGGGTCATCGCGTGCTGATGATCGGGGACGGGCTGAATGATGCCGGGGCGCTGGCGCTAGCCAATGCGTCCGTCACGCCGGGCGGGGCGATGGATATCAGCCGGTCGGCCAGCGATGCGGTTTATTCCGGCGGCCTTGCCGCCCTGCCCCGGTTGATCGCGGTCGCGAAGCAGGCGCGCGCGGTCATGTTGCAGAACTTCGCCTTCGCGGCCGCGTACAATCTTGTGGCCGTTCCTGTCGCTGTCAGTGGCCATGCCACACCGCTCGTCGCGGCCATTGCGATGTCGGCTTCTTCCATTCTTGTGTCGCTGAATGCGCTTCGCCTGAATACGATGCCGGAGCGCCTCTGATGGCCGGGCTGTTGTTTCTCATTCCCATCGCGCTCGGCATGGGGCTGATCGGCTTGATCGCCTTCCTGTGGGCCGCGCGGTCCGGCCAGTTCGACGATCCGGAGGGCGCGGCCAATCGCATCCTCGTTGATGAGGATCGCCCGCTTCCGCCTAGTGAAAGTCGCGACTCCGGGGAATGATCCTCACATTTCGCGGATGCCGGTGCATGTCGCCATGCTCGCCCGGACCGCGCCCTTCCTGAACCGCTCGCGTCACTTCATCTGCATGGGACAGCACGCCTTTCAACGGGTCGGACATGTGGTCTTCCGACAATAATGTCAGGTCAGCGGTTCGGTCGACCAGCTGCTCGGCGACAATGTGCGTGACATTGTCAGCCGACTGCACGCGCCCGCGCACGGACAGGATGCGCGCGCCCATGACGATCGGCCGGAAGCGTTCCATGACGCGTTTCCAGACAACCAGGTTGGCGATGCCAGACTCGTCCTCGATCGTGATGAAGACGACCCCGCCGGCCGAGCCAGGGCGCTGGCGCACGAGCACCAGGCCACATGTCTCCACGCGCCGGCCATTCGGCATGCCAACGGCCTCGGCGGTCGTCAGGATGCGCCGGGAATTGTAAAGCGGTCGCAGGAATTGCAAGGGATGGTCCTTAAGTGACAGCCTTGTTGTCTGGTAATCCTGAATGACCTGCTCGGAATCGGGCATCCGGGGCAGATACGTTCTGATGTCTGTGCCCTGCTCGGCCGCGTCTGCCGCCGTGAACAGGGGCAGTGCCTTTCCGGCAGTGTCGCCCCTGACCGCCCACAGGGCCTCGCGTCGGGACAGGCCAAGCGAACCGAAAGCATCCGCCGCAGCGAGCAATTCCATCGCGCGCCGTGACAGGCCCGTTCGCCGGCGCACTTCTTCCAGTGTATCGAACCCTTGCCCGCGCGCGCCCATCAGCGCCTCCATCTCGTCCTCGCGTAAGCCATCGACCTGCCGGAATCCAAGCCGCACGGCGGTCAGGCTATCGCTGGCACCCAGAGGCTCCAGCGTATTGTCCCAGTCAGAGTAATTCACGTCGACGGGGCACACCTCCACACCATGCTCGCACGCATCGCGGACGATCTGGGCCGGCGCATAGAAGCCCATCGGCTGGCTGTTCAGCAATGCGGCGCAGAACACGTCCGGATGGTGGCATTTCAGCCAGGAAGAGACATAGACGAGCAAGGCGAATGAGGCCGCATGGCTTTCGGGGAAACCATATTCGCCGAAGCCCTTCACCTGATCGAAACAGCGCTGGGCGAATTCCGGTTGGTAGCCACGCGCAGTCATGCGCGACACCATCATGTCCTCATAGTTCTGGATCGTGCCGACTTTGCGGAACGTCGCCATGGCGCGGCGCAGGCCATTGGCCTCGTCGGGCGTAAACCTGGCGGCATCGATGGATATCTGCATCGCCTGTTCCTGGAACAGCGGCACGCCCAGCGTGCGCTGCAGGATTTTGGCAAGCTCATCCGGTGGGCCCTGTTCGGGCGCGGGGCTCGGGTAGCGCACGGTTTCCAGCCCCTTCCGGCGCCGCAGGTAAGGGTGGACCATGTCGCCCTGAATGGGGCCAGGACGAACGATGGCAACCTCAATGACGAGGTCGTAGAATGTGCGCGGCCTGAGGCGCGGCAGCATGTTCATCTGCGCCCGGCTTTCGACCTGGAACACGCCGAGACTGTCGCCTTCGCACAGCATGTCATAGGTTGCTGTGTCGTCCGCCGGAATGGTCGCGAGATTGAAGCGCAGGCCCTTATGGGCCTCAAGGAAGTCGAAGGCCTTGCGGATGCAGGTCAGCATGCCGAGGGCGAGCACATCGACCTTCAGGATTCCGAGGGCGTTGATGTCGTCCTTGTCCCATTCGATGAAGGTGCGATCCGGCATGGCCGCATTGCCAATAGGCACGGTCTCGACAAGCGGTCCCCGCGTCAGCACGAAACCGCCAACATGCTGGGACAGGTGCCGGGGGAAGCCGATCAGCTGCCGTGTCAGGGCAATGGCCCGGCGGATCATCGGGCTGGCGGGATCAAGGCCCGCCTGCGCGATCTGCGGCGCCGGAATATCTTCCCCCCAGCTGCCCCAGACACAGCCCGCGAGCGCGGTGGAAATATCCTCCGTTAGGCCGAGCGCCTTGCAGACTTCGCGAACGGCCGAGCGGGGCCGGTAGGAGATGACTGTTGCCGTCAGGGCGGCACGCTGGCGCCCATAGCGCTGGTAGACATACTGGATTACTTCCTCGCGCCGTTCGTGCTCGAAGTCTACATCGATGTCGGGCGGTTCCTTGCGCTCGCGTGAGAGGAATCGTTCGAACAGGAGGCTGGTTTCGGCCGGGTCCACGCTGGTGATGCCAAGGCAGAAACAGACAGCGGAATTGGCAGCAGAGCCGCGCCCCTGACAGAGGATGTCCTGCGAACGGGCCCAGGCGACGATGTCGTTCACGGTCAGGAAATAAGGCGCATAGGAAAGCTCATTGATGAGATCGAGTTCCTTGCTCAGTTGGGCCCGGATATGGGCCGGGATCCCGGCGGGGTAACGCCAGTCGGCGCCTTGCCATGTCAGGTATTCGAGATGGTGCTGCGGCGTCGAACCGGGTGGGACGGGTTCGTCGGGATATTCATAGGCGAGTTCGTCTAGGCTGAAATTGCATCGCGCGACGATTTCCAGTGAGCGCGTCAGGGCCGGCTCGAAACCCTTGAAAAGGCGGGCCATTTCTTCCGGCGGCTTGAGATGGCGTTCAGCGTTCGCCTCGAGACGGAAGCCCGCTGTGTCGATGGTGCAATGCTCGCGGATGCAGGTGATGACGTCCTGCAGGGGGCGGCGGGCGGCCGTGTGGTAGATGACGTCATTGACGGCGATCATCGGGACGCCGCAGCGTGCGCCCAGGCTTGCGAGACGGGCCAGGTGTTCGCGGTTACGGCCCTGGAAGGCATAGCGCGCGGCGAGATAGAGAGAGCCCGGCCACAGCCCGGCCAGGTGCTGCAGCATTGTCTCGAAAGCCGTGCCCGGACGCTCTGGCGGAAGGGCTATGAATACCTGGCCTTCGCTGGCAGCGGCAATATCCGCGAGGGTGATCAGGCAGTCACCCTTCTCGGCTCGCCGCTTGCCATCTGACAGCAGGCGCGAGAGGCGACCATAGGCGGCGCGATCCGTCGGGTAGCAGATGAGTTCAGGGCCATCCTGCGGGACAAGCCGGGCGCCGACCAGCAGGTGCATGCCTGCTGCCTTGGCGGCCAGATGGGCCCGCACGACACCGGCAAGCGTATTGCGATCTGCAACGCCTATTGCAGACAAGCCGAGCTCGCGGGCGCGGCCCACCAGTTCCCCGGCATGGGAGGCGCCGTGGAGAAAGGAGAAATTCGTGGTGACGGCAAGTTCGGCATACCGGCTCATGCGAAAAGGCCCAGCACATACCATTCGGGCGCGGCGCCACGGTCATCGTCATACAGGCCGTCACGGAACAGCCAGTAGCGCCCACCCTTGCTGTCCTCGACGCGGTAATAGTCGCGGGCGCGGGGTATTTTCCCAGTGCCGACTACAGGCGGCAGGCTGCGCCACCATTCCGGATTGATGCGTTCGGGGCCGTCGGCGCGCGAGACAGTCCGCACGACACGGCGCCAGACAAAGCGCAGCGGCGGGCCGTCCGGCACCTCGGCGATAACGTCGATTCGTTCGGGGTGGGAGAGCATGCGGACGGGGCGCGGGCCGGTGGTGGCAGGGGTGTGGGACGGGGGTGGCAGGACCCCGTCATAGGGGTGCCAATGCTCTGCCCGGTCCGGTGCATGGCTCTCCTGCGGCGTGTTCACCTGGACACTGCCCGCACCAAGTTTTGCGACGATCCGGTCAGCGAGTGCGGCCAGTGCCGTATCGTCCGTGTCGCTGGCGGCGAGGTCGCCCGAGAGGGCCACGGCACTGACGCTCATCGGGCCGGTGCGGCGCGCTTCGAGCAGGAGGAGGTCTATCCCGAAGCCGGGGTCGATACTGTCCAGCGTCTCGCGGAACAGGCGCAGGATGTGTGCGGGTGTCCGCACCGGCCGGGCGGCGGTGACGGCGAGGCTGGAGACCTCGCCATCGGACTTGAAGGCGTGGAAGGCAAAGCTGCGTGCGCCCTGACCGAGGCGGGCGAGGTCTGCGCAAAGGATTTCCGTGATCTGCCGAAGCCCCTCTGCCACGCCTTCGGTGCTGGCGATGGGGTCAGGACATGGCAGACGCGCCGCATGGGAAGGCGGCGGCTGGAGAGGCCGGAGCGGCTCTATGCGGAGGCCGAGCGCCTGATCGAGCCGGAGGCAGGCGGCATCGGCCATGTCGCGGGACTGGAAGCGCCGGGCGAGCGCCTTGCGATCGATCCCGTAGAGCTGCCCGATCCGGGTGAGGCCGAAGCGACGCAGCAGGGTCACGGCCTCGTTTGAGAGGCGGAGCGCGGCGACCGGTAATTCGGCGAGGCCGTCCCGTTCAGCGCCTTCCGGCAGCAGCGCCGGGACACCTTCCCTTGCAGCTGCGCGCGCCAGGGCCGAGGCAGCGCCGGGTGTGCCGGCGAGGCCGATCCTGTGCGTATAGCCGGCGCGCGCCAGACGCTGCGAGAGGGCCGCGACCATCGCCGCCTCGCCGCCATGCAAGTGGTCGCAGCCGGTTGTCTCGAGCATCAGGCCATCCAGGCCATCAAGCGCTGTCAGCGGTGTCCAGCGGACCATCCAGGCGGCGAGCGCCCGCAGGCCGCGCGCATCGGCCTCGCGGTCGATCTCTCCGGACAGGAGTTGGGGCGCGCGGGCGCGGGCATCGGTGAAGCGCAGGCCGGGCGCGATGCCGAGGCCCAAGGCGGTGCGGTTGGCCGCCGCAACGACAAGGCCCGCCTGCCCGGTTTCTGTCAGGACGAAAGGCGGCGGATCAGCCGGCCCGGCGGATGCCGGACGCATCGGGCGGCCCGCGGCGTGGAGGCGCTGGCGGCGCAACCTGTCCAGCGGCCAGTCCGGAAACCACAGTGAGAGATAGCGTTTCATCGTTCCACTCAAGGTCAAAGCTGTGCCCGGCAAGATGCGGGGCGGTACGTGAGCGCTCGAGAATGGCGTGCCAGCGGGGGGCGCCGGGAGCGCGGGAGTCGTAGCGATTGGGGGCGGAGGGCTTCGGGGCGATGCGCCAGCGTGCCTCGGCAGCAGTTGCCCCTTCCCTGCCATAGGGCATCAGGAGGACCACGGGCACGCCGTGCCGGCCGGAGGCGAGCGCGAGGCGGCGCGTGGCGGTAAAGTCAGCGTCGGATATTTCGGCGACGACAAGGGAGACAGCGCTGGAGGCAATGGCTTCCTCAATGGTCCAGAGCACGTCGGCCAGCTTGCCCGGATGCACCACCAGCCGGGGTGTGTGATGGGCCGAGAAAGCCCGCAGGGCACTGTCGGGCACGCGGCCATGCTCCAGGCCAAGGCCGGCCTGCGTGACCCAGAGAAGAGTCCCTGCCCTGTTGGCGTTGCGCCCTTCGGCGCGGGCCGCGAGGGCAAAACCGGTCAGCGCCGGCATGTCCCCGAAACGGGTCTCTGCCAGTTCATGCACACCGGCCTGGGCCAAGCCAAAAGGAAAGACGGCGCGCACGGGCGGACGTGCCGTCTGGGCACGCACGATGCCTTTCGCCTTGAGGGTTGCGAGGTCCATATGTTCTTATTTTGTTCTTTTGCTTCGGAGTCAAGCTGAGGCGCGGATTCAGAGGTGAAAATCCGGTAGCCATGCCGACAGCAAGGCCTGCTTGGCGCGCAGGTCATCCGCCGCCTGCTGCTGTGTCCTGTGCAGGAAGCGGATACGGTCGCCGGGCCGGACCTGGCCGAGCAAGTGCCGGTCGGCGCGGATGACCTGCAGGATATGCGGATAGCCACCGGTGGTCTGGGCGTCGGCGAGAAGCAGGAAACCCCGTCCGCCGGGAGGGAGTTGAAGGGCCCCGGGGAAGATGGCGGCGCTTGGATGGCTCGCGTCCTCCGGAATCCGTGGAAACGCCCCTTCGAGTTCGACACCCATGCGACTGGCGCGTTGTGTGGCGGTGAAGGTTTCGTCCCACATGTGACGGGCCGAGGCTGGAAAGCCCGGTCCTTCCACGGCCCGCAATGCGTAGCTGTTGCTGCAGACGGGGTGCAGGCCTTCCGGCGTCTCCCGGGATGGGATGACACGGACCGACGCCAACTGGATCGTGTCGCCTGTCTTAAGCGCCCTGCCCGCGTGCCCGCCGAGCGTTGCCGGGAGATAGGTCGACGTCGAGCCGAGGAAGACGTTTGCCTCGATATTCGCCGCGATGGCGACGTAGACACGGCAGCCCTGACGGGCGGGTGCGATGTGGAGTTCGTCGCCCTCACCTGCCATGTGGGTGGCGTGGGGTTGGACAGCGCGTCCTGCAAGCGCCAGTGCAGATTGTGCGCCGGTGACGGCAAAGCTGACAGGCGTCTCGAACCGGATTGCCGCGCCGCCAAAGGTGATCTCGATGGCGGTCGCATCGCTGGCATTGCCGACGAGGCGGTTGGCGAGGGCCATGGACAAGGGATCGGCCGGACCGCTGGTGGGAACGCCAAGGTGCCGGCTCCCGATACGCGGCGCACCCTGAAGGGTTGCCTGGACGCCGGGTTGGAGGATGGTGAGGGTCATGATGCGTCTGCATCGGCCAGCCGGACCTGCATGCCGGGCTGCAGGCGGAAGGGATTGTCGGCGGCGGCGTAGAACAGGGACACTGACGTGCGTCCGATGATCGGCCAGCCAGCGGGCCCTGCCAGGGCATACAGGCCGCACTGGCCCGTGATGAGGCCGATGGAGCCGGCCGGAACCTGTTGACGCGGCTGCAGGAGGCGGGGAATTTCCAGCTCCGCATCGAGACCGGACATATAGGCAAAACCGGGTGTGAATCCGAGCATATCCACGCGCAGGGGGGCGGACAGGAGGCGTGAAATCACCTCCGTTTCAGACAGGCCTATCCGGTGGGAAATGTCAGCGAGGTCCGGCCCGTTTTTTCCCCCGAAATGTACCGGCAGCTCGACCGTTTCGAGGGTGCGGGATGGGGGTGGCGCGGGGGTGGAAAGGGTGCGGGAGAGGCGCGCCAGGGCCTCGTCCGGGGTATGTCGGAGCGGGTCGAACTGCACGGTTACATCGCGGCGCCCGGGCACCACTTCGACCCAGTCACCTGTCGCCCGAATCTGGCTGGCCCGCGCGAAACGTTCGTCCCTGTCCGGCGCAGAGAGGCGCAGCGCGTCGTCACCGCAAAAGGTGATGGCTGGATCGCTCATGGCTCGACGGGGGCTACCATAATGCCGGCATGCTGAAGCGCGTCCCGGATGCTGCGCGCACTGGCGAGGGCGCCGGGCGTGTCGCCATGCACGCAGATTGTCCGGACCGGGAGGTCGATGGTTTCGCCGGTTCGGGTGGTGACGGTGCCGGTCGAGGCGATCTGGACGGCTTGCCGGATACGGTCCGCATCGGACTCGATGACGGCGCCGTCCATGGTGCGCGGTGTGAGGTTGCCGGAGGCTTCGTAGGACCGGTCGGCAAAGCCTTCGGAAAGGTATGGGAGGCCCGCATAGTCAGCCGCCGCCTGCAGCCGGGAATTCGGCGGGCCGATCAGGAGCGGGATGCGCGACTGGATCGTCACGTCGACAATTGTGCGCGCGACGTCTTCATCCCGTGCGGCGGTATTGTAGAGGGCCCCATGGGGTTTGAGATGGGAGATCGCGACGCCGCGTTCGCGGGTGATAGCGGCCAGGGCGCGGACCTGGTTCAGCAAGGTTGCGCTGAGCTCGACCCGGGACAGTTTCATGTCCTTACGGCCAAAGCCTTCGCGGTCCGGATAGGACGGGTGGGCGCCCATCAGGACGTTGCGGGCGTCTGCCGCCTTGACGGTGGCGGCCATGCTTTCCTGATCCCCGGCATGACCGCCGCAGGCGATGCTGCAGCGGGTAACGACGTCCAGCATGGCGCGGTCCAGCGCGCGGCCATTGGCGCCGACCAGTTCACCGATATCGGCGTTGAGGCAGATCGCCCGGGTCATGGCCAGACACCGAGGGCGCGGAGGATGAGGCGCATGCCAAGACCCAACGTAATGAGGATAACACCGCCGCCGAGCAGGTTGGCGAACGGTCCGTTGACCTTGTCGCCGAGGAGCGAGCGACGGTTCATGGCGACGAGCAAGAAGATCGCGACCACCGGCAGGAGGATGCCATTGGCGACCTGCGCGACGAGGATGATGCTGATGGGCTTGTAACCGACGAGTGCGACGAGCGTGCCGATGACGAGGATGGCCAGAGCGACGGTCTTGAAAAGCGGCCCGCCGCGCGGTTTGCGGGCAATCTCGCTGAGGGCATAGGCGGTGGCAAGCGGCGCCGTGATGGACGAGGTAAGACCGGCCGCGAAGAGGCCGATGCCGACCAGGTAGCGGGCCGCCTCGCCATAGGTCGGCGCGATGGCTGCGGCCATGTCTGCAGCGCTCGCTACTGGCTGGCCGCTGGCAAACAGGCTGGAGGCCGCCGTTGTGAGGATCAGGATCGAGATGAGTCCGCCGAGGCCGACGGAGACGCGTGTGTCAGCCTGTGCTTCGGCCAATGCCTGCGGCGTGGATTCCGGCCAGTGTTCTCGCGCCGAGGCCGCGTGGAGGAAGAGATTGTAGGGCACGATCGTTGTGCCGATGAGAGCGATGGATGTCAGGAGGCCGCCCTCCGGCACACGCGGGACGAGTCCGCCCAACATGGCGCCGATGTCGGGCCGGACGAGGATGGCACTGCCAGCGAATGCGAGGCTCATGACGATGACCAGCGCGACCAGCAGGCGCTGGATCAACTGGTAGCGCCCAAACACAAGTACGGCGCCTGCGATCATCGCGAGGACGAGCACGATGATCCGGCGGGTTTCGATGCCCTCACCGATGATTGCTTCGAGGCCGAGTGCGCCGCCGGACAGGTTGCCGGCTTCATAAGCGGCATTGCCGAGGGCGAGCGCGGCCAGGACCAGACCGGCTGCGCCCCATTTCAGGAAGACGTTCCCCGTGCCGCCGAGCAAGGCTTCGCCGAGACCGACACGGCCCATGACGCCGAGACGCGCGGCCATGTCCTGAAGGATGATTGTCGCGACCGTGGCGAACACAAGCGCCCAGATGAGCGCAAAACCGAAATTTGCGCCCGCGAGCGTACAGGCCGTGACCGTACCGGGGCCAATGAAGGCCGCTGCGACGAGTGCGCCGGGGCCGATGGGAAGTTTCATTCCGGGCTGATCCCGCGGCGGGTTTCCAGATAGGTCGCAAAACTGGCGAGCCAGTGACTGCCCGCGTAATGCGTGTCGCTGACGGCCGCGATGCCTGTCTGCTTGTGCACATCGGCAGCGGCGAGAAGCGACGGGATACGCGGGTCGTCTGCAGGCAGCGCGCTGGCGATGCCTTCCAGCGCCCAGGCGCGCGACAGGTTCACACCGTCAAGATGGACAAGCTTGCCGTCTGTCGGGTCGAGCACGACGCCGGGCAGCAGCCAGTCCGACCGGCCGGAGGTTGGCACCTGCGGCAGGAAGGCTTTCAGCCAGTCGGCATACTGGTCCGACGGCATGACACGGCGCATGAGGTCGGCTTCCATCAGGCAGGGCGAGAGGAAGTCTTCGCCCGAGGGCTCGTAAGCGAGCGGGCAGTTGACGTCGCTGGAATGGAATTCGAGGACCTTTTGCGTGAGCTGGGCGTTGAACGCGCCGGCATTGTTCGCCCTAGACCAGTCAAGCATCAGGCCGAAGGCGAAGGCAGTCTGGTTGTGGGTACCAAGGCGGATCGGATAGGCGAGCTTGGTGAGCCAGGTAGATGTTTCGCCGATGATGAAGGTTTCAAGCGGTTCGAGCGTAGCGACCCATGTTGTCGCTTCGGGCAAGTCGGACTCGCGCAGTTCGGTCATCATCTGGAGGAACCAGGCAGTGCCATAGGGCCGCTCGAAGCTCGCGCGGTCCGCGCCTTTGAAATAGGCAATTTCGCCGGCGATATTGTCCGGGGTGAAGCTATGGCCGAGCGCGGCGACGATGGCATCGCGGTAAGGCGTGTCGGGATCGGTGTTCAGGATGCGGGCGAGCAGCCAGTGGCCGTGCACCGAGGAGTGCCAGTCGTAACAGCCATAGAATGCCGGGTACAGCTGGCGCGGCGTGGCCGCGTCTGCATCACTGTTCATGACGTGGCTGATCTTGTTCGGGTATTCCTTGTGGACGCATTGCAGCGCCATGCGCGCGAACCGGTCGGTCACGACGCCTTCGCGGGACTCCGGCAAGGCGATTTCGGGTGCAGGCACAGGGGTCTCCGTTGCGGGCGGCGCTGACGGCGCGCAGGCGGCGAGCAGGAGGGCAGTCAGGCCTATGAGCAGGTGACGGGTCACGCAGGGTCCTCCGGTGATTTGGGCTGGCTCCTGCGTATAAGGGTGGATGCCTGCGGGCAAGGCCCCTGCCCTAGATGTGAAGCGCCCTGCCGTCGGCGTCGAGCACCGATTCGTGCATGGTTTCCGAGATGGTCGGGTGCGCGAAGATGGTGTGCGCAAGGTCCACGTCCGTGAGTTCGCCCTGACGGGCGATGACATAACCCTGGATCAGTTCGGTGACTTCCGCGCCGATCATGTGCGCGCCGAGCAGTTCGCCTGTCTTCTTGTCGAACACGGTTTTCACCATGCCGTTTGTTTCGCCCATGGCGATGGCCTTGCCGTTGCCAATGAAAGGAAAGCGGCCGACCTTGATGTCGTAGCCCTTTTCCTTTGCAGCCGCCTCGGTGAGGCCGACACTGGCGACCTGCGGGTGGGAATAGGTGCAGCCGGGGACGTTGGACGCATCGAAGGGCTCGACATGCGCCTTGCCAGTGCCGGCGATGGCCTCAACGCAGATGACGCCCTCATGGCTGGCTTTGTGGGCGAGCCATGGCGGGCCGGTGAGGTCGCCGATGGCGTAGAGGCCCGGGACGCCCGTCTTGCCGAATCCGTCGACCTTGACGTGGGTTTTCTCGACCTTCACGCCGAGGGCTTCGAGGCCAAGATTCTCGACATTGCCGACGATGCCGACGGCAAGGATGGCGCGGTCGAATTCCTGCGTCTCCTTCTTGCCGTCCTTGTTGGTGATGTCGGCAGTGACCGAGTTCTTGCCGGCTTTCAGGTTTTCGACCTTGGCGCCGGTGATGATTTTGAGACCCTGCTTCTTGAAATCCTTCTCGGCCAGGGCGGAGATTTCAGCGTCTTCGACCGGCAGGATGCGCGGCAGGACTTCGGCAACGGTCACGTCGCAGCCGAGCTCATTGAAGAAGCTGGCAAATTCGATGCCGATGGCGCCGGAGCCGATGACGAGGAGGCGCTTGGGCATGACGTCGGGCGTCATGGCTTCGCGATAGGTCCAGATCAGCTTGCCGTCAGCGACGAGTCCGGCCTGCGGGATATCGCGGGCGCGGGCGCCGGTGGCGAGCATGACGTGCTTCGCCTGGAGGGGCGTGTCCTTGCCGTCCTTGCCCTTGACGATGACCTTGGGCGCGGGCACGCCCTTTTCAAGGCGGGCGGTGCCTTCGATGACGTCGATCTTGTTCTTCTTCATCAGGAACTTGACGCCGCCGGAGAGCTGGCTGGCAACGCCGCGCGAGCGTTTCACCACGGCATCAAGGTCAACCTCGACCTTGTCGATCTTCAGGCCGAAATCCTTGGCGTGCTTGGCCAGGTGCATGACTTCGGCCGAGCGCAGCAGCGCCTTGGTCGGGATGCAGCCCCAGTTGAGGCAGACGCCGCCGAGGGCTTCGCGCTCAATGATGGCGGTCTTCAGGCCGAGCTGGCTGGCGCGGATCGCGGAAACATAACCGCCGGGGCCGGAGCCGATGATGATGAGGTCGTATTGGGTGGTCATTCGGCACCTCGCATCACGTTCCACTCTTCCTGAGCAGCCATGGAATTCGCCTCGCGGCTTTCAAATATTTCGGGCGTGCAGACATATGCCTTGTCGGCCACACGCAATTCTTCGATTTTTGCATCATTGGCAGCCATCAGGCTCGACACGAGTTCGGGCGGCGTTGTTGATGCGCCAAGCTCAGCCATGAACAATGTGAGGCGGACGGGCACCTCATCTCCGCACAGGTTCATCATGCCATGCTCAGTTGCAAACACGTCGGCGATGGCTTTGAGCCTGTCGGGATCGAACTGAACCTCCGGATCGGGGGCGGATACGGATTCAGGAGCCGATGCCGGTTCGGTTGCTTGTGGAGAACAAGCGGCCATCAAGGATAGCGCCAAAATCAGCCCGGTACGTTTCATCATCTCTTGTCCCTTTTCACGTTCGCGTGTTGGCACGCGTTAAAGCAGCATCGCTTCGGGCGTTTCGACGTAGCGTTTGAAAGCCTGCAGCCATTTGGCGCCTTCGGCGCCGCCGATGACGCGGTGGTCGCAGGTCAGCGTGACGCTCATGACGGTGGCAACGGCGAGGTCGCCCTTGGCGTTGACGACCGGGCGCTTCTCCCCTGCCCCGACGGACAGGATCATGCCCTCGGGCGGGTTGATGATCGAGGCAAAGTTGCGGATGCCGAACATGCCGAGGTTCGAGATGCTGAACGTGCCGCCGGAATATTCCTGCGGCTTCAGCCTGCGCTCGCGGGCGCGGGCGGCGAGGTCTTTCATCTCTTCGGAAATGTCGGCGAGGCCCTTGCCTTCGGCATTGAAGATGACCGGTGTGATCAGGCCACCGTCAATGGCGACAGCTACCGAAACATTGGCGTGCTTGTGATAGGCAATGCCCTTGTCCGTGTACGATGCGTTGCAGTCGGGCTCGTCCATCAGGGCCATGGCGCAGGCCTTGATGAGCAGGTCATTGACCGAGACCTTGATGCCGTTCGGGGCGGCGGCATTGATGGCCGCACGGCTGGCCAGGAGGTGGTCGAGCGCGAGGTCGATGGTCAGCGGGAAGTGCGGCACCTGCATGAAGCTGGTGGTGAGGCGTTTGGCGACGACCTTGCGGACGCCGTCGAGCGGTTTCAGTTCGTAGCTGTCGGGCGCATAGACACGGTCGTCGAGAATCTGCGGCAGGATGAGGCCGTCCGGGGCAGGCGCGCCTGACCGTGCGGCGGGTGCGGCGGCGCCGGGCTGGGCGCTTTCGACATCGCGCTTGATGATGCGGCCGCGCGGGCCGGTGCCCTTGAGGGCGGCGAGGTCGATGCCCTTGAGGCCGGCAATGCGCTTGGCGAGGGGGCTCGCCTTGATGCGGTCGCCGGAAGCGGACGAGGCGGCGACGGGTTGTGGCTTGGGTGCGGGTGCTGCCTGCGGCTTCGCCGCTGGAGCAGGCTGGGGCGCAGCGGGTTTCTTGTCTTCGCTACCTGAGTCGCCGGCTTTTGCCGGGGGCGCGGACGGTGTGGGCGCCTTCACGGATGATGCGTCTTCGCCCTCTTCAGCGAGCACGGCGATGACGGCATTGACCTTGACGCCTTCAGTGCCTTCGGCAACGAGGATTTTCGCGACAGTGCCTTCATCGACGGCTTCGACTTCCATCGTCGCCTTGTCGGTCTCGATTTCCGCGATGATGTCGCCGGAGGAGACGGTGTCACCTTCCTTGACGAGCCATTTGGCGAGCGTGCCTTCTTCCATCGTGGGCGAGAGGGCGGGCATGGTGATGTTGATGCTCATCGCGCTACTCCATATCCACGTAGCAGACCTTGCGGGCTGCTGCGACGATGTCGGCGACGCCGGGTAGGCTCATCGCTTCTAGATTGGCGGCGTAGGGCAGTGGCACGTCCTTCTGGTGGACGCGGGCCGGTGGGGCGTCGAGATAGTCGAAGGCTTCGGCGACGACGGTGGCGCAGATCTCAGCGCCGATGCCCATGTAGCGCCAGCCTTCTTCGCAGGTGACGATCCGGTTGGTCTTCCTGACGCTTTCGATGATCGTGGCGGTGTCGAGCGGGCGGATGGAGCGCAGGTCTACGACCTCGGCGCTGATCCCCTGCTCTGCCAGCTCGTCGGCGGCCTGGAGGGCGAAGCCGACCATGCGGGAATAGGCGACCAGCGTGACATCCGTGCCGGCGCGCTTCACGGCCGCCTTGCCAATGGGCAGGACATAATCGTCAAGGTCCGGCACCGGGAAACTCGTGCCGTAGACCAGTTCATGCTCGAGGAAGACAACCGGGTTGGGGTCGCGGATCGCGGCCTTGAGCAGGGCCTTGGCATCGGCGGCGTCATAGGGCGCGACGACCTTGAGGCCGGGGATATGGCCGTACCATGAGGCATAGTCCTGGCTGTGCTGGGCGCCGACACGGGAGGCTGCGCCGTTCGGACCGCGGAAAACGATGGGACAGCCCATCTGGCCGCCGGACATGTAGAGCGTCTTGGCGGCGGAATTGATGATGTGGTCGATGGCCTGCATGGCGAAATTGAAGGTCATGAACTCGACGATGGGCTTCAGGCCGCCAAAGGCTGCGCCGACGCCGAGGCCGGCAAAGCCATGCTCCGTGATCGGTGTATCGACGACGCGGCGGGCGCCGAATTCCTGAAGCAGTTCGCGCGTGACCTTGTAGGCACCCTGGTATTCGGCAACTTCCTCGCCCATGACGAAAACGGTTTCGTCGCGGCGCATTTCTTCGGCCATCGCATCGCGCAGGGCATCGCGGACCGTGGTTTCGGTGAAGGTCGTGCCTTCCGGAATTGAGGGATCGGAGAGAATGGCCGCAACGGGCGCTTCTTCGGATTCGGATTGGGGCGCAGGCGACGCTTCGCTGGCTTCTGCCGGCTGTTCTTTCGGAGGGGCAGCGGGCGCTGCGGTGCCATTGGATGACGGTTTCACGCTGCCTGCGTCTTCGCCCTCTTCGGCGAGGACAGCGATGACGGCATTCACTTTGACGCCTTCTGTGCCTTCAGCGACGAGGATTTTGGCGAGGATGCCTTCATCGACAGCTTCGACTTCCATCGTCGCCTTGTCGGTTTCGATCTCGGCAATCACGTCGCCGGAGGAGACAGTATCGCCTTCCTTTTTCAGCCATTTAGAGAGCGTGCCCTCTTCCATGGTGGGCGACAGGGCCGGCATGAGAATATCGACGGACATTTAGACGGACTCCACTTCGCGCAGGACATCTGTCCAGAGTTCGGATGGATCGGGCTCGGGACTTTCGAGCGAGAAGTCGGCGGCGTCCTTGACGATGCCCTTGATCTCCTTGTCGATGTTCTTGAGTTCCTCTTCCGTCGCATGGCCTGCTTCGACCAGCTGGCCCTTGAGGCCTTCGATCGGATCGTGATGGGTACGGATGTCGTCGACCTCTTCGCGTTTGCGATACTTGGCGGGGTCGGACATGGAGTGGCCGCGATAGCGATAGGTTTTCATCTCGAGAATGTAGGGGCCCTTGCCAGAGCGGGCGTATTTGACCGCCCTTTCGCCGGCTTCCTTGACCGCGAGCACGTCCATGCCATCAACGGCTTCGCCCTCGATCTCGAAACTGATGCCGCGCTTGAACAGTTCGACTTCAGCCGAGGCGCGGGCAACGCTGGTACCCATGGCATACTGGTTGTTCTCGATGACATAGACGACTGGCAGGTCCCAGAGGGAGGCCATGTTGAATGCCTCGTAGACCTGGCCCTGATTGGCCGCGCCGTCGCCGAAATAGGCGAGGCTGACATTGCCATTGTCCTTGTACTTGTTGGCGAAGGCGAGACCGGTGCCAAGCGGCACCTGCGCACCAACGATGCCGTGACCGCCGAAGAAGTTCTTTTCGCGGCTGAACATGTGCATCGAGCCGCCCTTGCCCTTGGACAGGCCGCCACTGCGTCCGGTGAGCTCGGCCATGACGCCTTTCGGGTCGAGCCCGCAGGCGAGCATGTGTCCATGGTCGCGGTAACCGGTGATGACCTGGTCGCCATCCTTGAGGCAGGCCTGCATGCCGGTGACGACCGCTTCCTGACCGATATAAAGGTGGCAGAAGCCCGCAATCTTGCCCATGCCGTAGAGCTGTCCGGCTTTCTCCTCGAAGCGCCGGATCAGAAGCATCGCCCGATAATATGCGAGCATGTCGGCCTTGCTTGTCTTAGTGGGTGCTTTTTTGACACTCTTAGGTTTTGTCGCCATCAGATAACTCCATCCCTTAACCGTCTTATGTATGCGCGTTTCCGCTGCGACAAGTCAGAACATCTATGTCAATTTGCAACGCTGTCCGCTGACGCCATCAGGACGATCTCGTTTGGGTACACAAAAGCGAGCTTATCGCGCGCGAGGGCTTCAACAAAATCCGGATCGACCGATCCCGGCGTGAGGCGGCGGATATCGGTCCGCAGGCGCGTCAGATCAGCCTCGATCCTGGCCAGATCGGCCTTGCGGTCTTCGAGTTCCAGCTGGGCATCCGACCAACGGCCAAGGCCCTTCTCCCCCGCAAACGCGTGGTAGGCGAAGTAGAGCACAAGCAGGCTGAGCCCGAGGGCCTCGAGGCGGGATACCATAGAGCGAATCTGTAGACGCGATTGGTTAACCGCGCGTTTGCGCTATTCCGCGTTGATGCGCGACCGTCCGGCATAGATGCCGATCGGACCGAGCTCTTCCTCGATGCGAATCAGCTGGTTGTATTTCGCGATCCGGTCAGAGCGGGACAGCGACCCGGTCTTGATCTGCCCGCAATTGGTGGCGACTGCGAGGTCGGCAATTGTCGTGTCCTCGGTCTCGCCGGAGCGGTGGGACATGACGGCAGTGTAGGCGTGGAGGTGGGCCAGTTCGACGGCGTCGAGCGTCTCCGACAGCGTGCCGATCTGGTTGACCTTGACCAGGATCGAGTTGGCAGCGCCTTTCTGGAGGCCGGTCGAGAGGCGTTCCGGATTGGTCACGAAGAGATCGTCGCCGACGAGCTGGATGCGGTCGCCGATCATTTCGGTCAGTGCGACCCAGCCGTCCCAGTCGTCCTCGGCCATGCCGTCCTCGATGGAAATGATCGGGTAGCGGCCGCAGAGGTCGGCAAGGTATTTGGCGAATTCCTCGGACCCGAGAATCTTGCTCTCGCCCGCGAGGTGGTATTTGCCGTCCTTGTAGAACTCGGTCGATGCGGCATCGAGCGCGAGTGCGATGTCTTCGCCGGGCGCGTAACCAGCCTTTTCGATGGCTTTCATGATGAAACCGATCGCTTCTTCGGTGGAGCCGATGTTTGGCGCAAAGCCGCCTTCGTCGCCGACATTGGTATTGTGACCAGCGTCGCTGAGCGTTTTCTTGAGGGCGTGGAAGACTTCTGCGCCCATGCGAACCGAATCCGTCAGGCTCTCGGCGCTGACCGGCATGATCATGAATTCCTGGATGTCGATCGGGTTGTCGGCATGCTCGCCGCCATTGATGATGTTCATCATCGGGGTCGGCAGGACGCGGGCATTGGCGCCGCCGATATAGCGGTAGAGCGGCATGGCACAGCTTTCAGCGCCCGCCTTGGCAACGGCCAGCGAGACGCCGAGGATCGCATTGGCGCCGAGGCGGGACTTGTTCTCCGTGCCGTCCAGATCGATCATCATCATGTCGATCAGGCGCTGGTCGGTGGCGTCCAAGCCCTCGAGTTCATTGCAGATTTCGCCGTTCACGGCATCGACGGCCTTGAGCACGCCCTTGCCGCCATAGCGGGACTTGTCGCCGTCGCGTTGCTCGTGGGCTTCATAGGCGCCAGTCGACGCGCCCGAGGGCACGGCGGCGCGGCCGGTGGAGCCATCATCAAGGGTAACGTCAACTTCCACCGTGGGGTTGCCCCGGCTGTCGAGAATTTCGCGTGCGTGAATGTCGATGATCTCGCTCATGGCGGTCCTGTGCCCCTCAATTGTTTTCGGCTTCAGATGTAAAAAGCGCCCCCGGCCGGATGGCGGGAGGCGCTGGAACCCTTAGTCTTGTGCGCGTGGAAGCGCAACCGGACTAGATATCGCCTTTAGGCTCAAGCACCTGACGACCGCGATACATGCCGGTCTTGAGGTCGATGTGATGCGGGCGACGAAGCTCGCCCGACTGGGCGTCTTCAATGTACGTATTCATTGCAAGCCGGTCGTGCGAGCGGCGCATGCCGCGACGGGACTTGGAGATCTTGCTCTTAGGAACTGCCATGACAGGTATCCGGATTGTTGCGCATTTTCAGCGTGTGAATTGGAACGGGCCTCTTACAGACGCCAAACAGGCTTTGCAAGGTCTGAACATCACCAAACCCGCGAATTGTGTGCTCCCCTGTCCTATTGGGACGCGGAAGCCTCTTTGGCCGCTTCCGCCTGCTCTAGCATCCGCAGCATGTTGCCGCTCCATATCTTCTGGATGTCCTGCTCGGAATAGCCCTCTGCCAGCAGGCGTTCGGTGACTTTTGGCAGGAAGGAGACGTCTTCCATGCCCTCGACTCCGCCGCCGCCGTCCCAGTCAGCACCCATGCCGATATGATCGGGTCCGACCACGTCGAGGGCGTGGTTCATATGCTCCATGAACTTCTCGAAGGTGGAGCGAGGGGGCGGGAATGACGCGTCCAATTCTTTCATGCGGGCCATGTATCGCTCGCGCGTCTCGGCGTCCGCCGTGATTGGCGAGATTCCTTCGAATTCCAATGCCAGTGCATCAAGTGCTGCCTGGCGTTCCGGCGTCGGTTCCAACGCTTCCAGGTAACCGCCATAGGCATTGATTTGTATGACGCCGCCATCTTCGGCGATCTTGCGCAGGAGATCGTCACTGATGTTTCTCGGGTGGTCGTAGACGGCCTTGACGCCTGTATGCGTGAGGATAAGCGGCGTGGTCGACAGTGCGATCATGTCATCGACTGTCGAATCAGCCGCGTGGGACCCGTCCAGGACCATGCCGAGGCGGTTGGCTTCCCGGACCAGGTCTTCGCCGAGGGGGCTGAGGCCGCCAAAGTCTCCGGCGGAGAGGTCGGTTGCGCTGTCGGCGAACTGGTTGTCGCGAAAGTGCACCGGGCCAATGAAGCGGACGCCGCGATCATAGAAGGTCTTGACCAGCGAAAGGTCGGTACCGATCGGATAGCTGTTTTCGATGGACTGGTAGACCACGCGTTTGCCGGACGCCGCGATGCGGTCCGCATCGTCCGACGTGTAGGCGAGTTCAAACGAATCAGGGTGATCGGCGACCATCGTGTGGATCTCATCGCTGCGGGTGAGGGCCGCCGTTCGTGCGGCCTCAAAGGACGCTTCGTCGACAGGCCCCTGCGGCGTGAAAATCACCCAGAAGCCGCCATCGAGGCCTCCGCGCGTCATTTTCGGCAGGTCGACCTGGACGCTGCCGAGCACGCTCGGATTGTCGGCCATGATGTCGAAATCGGGCTGGGAAAGATTCGCAGGCGTATCGAGGTGGGAATCGAGCACAAGAAGCCGCTCATGCAACTGGGCGGCTGATTCGGGCTCAGGCACTGTGTCTGCAGGCGCAGGCGCCTTCGGAGAGCAGGCCGTCAAGGCCGCCAGTACCAGCATGCTCGTCATTGTCGTTTTCAAGTGTCAGCCCTCGCCATTCGTTCGGATGGAATGACCTTATCCGTAAAATGCTGCGGCACAAGAAAATGGCCGCCCCGAGGGGCGGCCGAGGTAAAGCAAGAAGGACGTCAGTGCGTTGCCCTGGCAAAAAGCCCAAAAACGCGGCACCGACAGGTTGGTTAATAGCGAATCCCACCTGAACGGACCCGTGTCCCCTTGTTATGTTCTGTTCACCTGAGAGGCGAGTTGGACGACAGGCTAGGTTTCCGGGTCGGGACGCGTGAAAATCGCTTCAAGGCTGCGCAGGTTCATGCCGTTCTTGAGGTAGTTCGCCGGAGTGAGATTCACGGCTTTCACGACGCCCCGCTCGATCTGGGTGCCCCTGCCGTCTTCGGTTGGCACCATATCGAAATCGATGATGTTGATGCAGCCGGTATCCTGCTCGAACCCGGCACTGGCGCCGAGCGGTGCCCCGACGACAGAAGCCAGCACCATGCGATTGACGACCTCGTGAGCGACGACGAGGGCGCTGGCCCAACCGGGACGGGTGAGCAGGTCGCTCAAGCCTTCCAGGATGCGGTCGAGCGCATCGGAGAATTTCTCGCCACCCTCAAGGAAACGCGCGCCCGGCTCGCCTGCCTGTTCAAACGTGAATGTCATGGTCGCGGCCAGGTGCTCGGCTGAATGGAAGTCGATGTACTGTCCGGACCGGACTTCTCCGAAACGGGCTTCTTCTTCGAGAGTTGGCGCGTTCGGATGTTCCGCCAGGACTATCTCGGCGGTTTGGCGCGTGCGTTTCAGCCCGGAACAGATCGCGAGATCGAAATGAACATCGGACAGGGCCACGCCTGCGGCTTTCGCTTCAAACTCCCCTTCCGGTGTCAGTACGGCAATCGATGGGTCGCGGGCCTTTCGGACTGCTGCCGACGTATAGTCCACAAAGCCGTGGCGCATCAGGTAGATGCGCCGCCGGCCCGTGGTTCCCGGAAGTGCGCTCATCAGCGGCTGACATGCCAGTCGCGGAGGATTTCCTCGGTATGCTCGCCGACGCCGGCGGGGCGCCGCTGGATTTCTGCCGGCGTGTCGGAAAATCGTGGTGCGGGCGCGGGCTGAACGACGCCCTCAACTTCGACGAATGTCTTGCGCTCGGCATTGTGCGGATGGCTTGGCGCCTCTGCCATGGACAGAACCGGCGCGAAGCAGATGTCGGTGCCTTCCATGATGGCGCACCATTCATCGCGCGTCTTGCCTTTGAAGATCGCGGTTAGCTTCGCTTTGAGCGGGCCCCATTTCGACCGGTCCATCTGGGACTTGAATTCCGGGTCGGTGACGCCGGTCTTCTCAAGCAAGAGCGCATAGAATTGCGGCTCGATGGAACCGATGGAGACCCATTTGCCGTCGCTGCATTCGTAAGTGTCATAGAAGTGTGCCCCGCCATCGAGCAGGTTCGACTCGCGGTCATCGGTCCACACGCCCATGGCTTTCATGCCGAAGAACATTGTGGAGAGCGAGGCCGCGCCGTCTGTCATCGCGACATCGATCACCTGGCCCTTGCCGCCATTCTTGACGTTCACGATGCCGGCCAGCAGGCCCATCGCCAGATAGAGCGCGCCGCCGCCATAGTCGCCGACCAGGTTGAGTGGCGGGCTCGGGCGTTCATCCTTGCGGCCCATGGCGTGGAGCGCACCCGTCAGTGCGATATAGTTGAGGTCGTGACCGGCCGCTTGCGACAGCGATCCGAACTGTCCCCAGCCGGTCATGCGCCCGTAAACGAGTTTCGGATTGCGCGCGAGAACGGTATCCGGGCCAAGACCGTTGCGTTCCATCACGCCGGGGCGGAAGCCTTCGATGAGGCCGTCAGCCTTCTCAATCAGTTTCAGGGCGACTTCGACGTCCGCCGGATCCTTGAGGTTCAGGCTGATCGACCGGCGTCCGCGACTCATGACGTCAGCGGCCCGCCCTGGCTTGCCGTCACCGGCGCGATCGATGCGGACCACGTCGGCGCCCATGTCGGACAGCAGCATGCCGCAGAACGGTCCCGGACCGATTCCCGCGAATTCAACAATTTTGACACCGTCCAGTGGCCCACTCGCCATGATATTCTCCCGTTCTCGATTGGCCAATGCAGCCTGATTAGCGGAACTTTAAGTGTGAAACCGGCAAAAGGAAGGGGTGTCCCAGCGTCGACCGCTGCAGCGTTTCGAGAAATTCATGCCTGATCTGACATATATGGACCCGCCAATCGAGGTCGCCGCGACAGGTGTGCGGTTCAAGATTGTTGCGGCGCGCCTGCGATCCGGCGGCATGCGCCCCTATGCGAGCGGAGACAGGGTGGATTTCGAGGCATCCGATCCCCTTCTCATCGATCTGGCCAGCGTGTCCAAGGACGTGCTGCAGGCCTGCCGCAAAGCCTGCCTTCGCGGCCTGAGCCGCCGATTGATCATTCTCGATACCGCAGAAGCGGGACTGTTCCTGTCCGACGTGCTCACAGTCCGGCGAGACCGGGACCTGGTCATGTTGAAAGGGCGGTTGTCTGCGATGGCGCGCCGGGAGGCACGAAGCATGGAAGTCGAGATCCGCGCCGAGACGGCGCAGGCGTTCGGGATCGTCCCATCGGCCGCGTCGCCCGATATGGTCCCTGAACTCCTCTATCTCGGCCAGAGTTCGCCGATGTTCCTGTCATTGCAAAACGCCCTGCGGGCGAAAGGCGTGTCGGTCACTGCTGCCCTGTCGCGCAACATGGCGAGCGACTATTTGTCGACGCGCAGGTTTTCAGCGGCGCTGGTCGACATGATTTCGGCCAGCGATAGCGGCGCGCATTTGCCCGACAGGACGGAGCCGGGCGAATGGCTCAACGGCTTGCCCATCCTTGCCTTGATCCAGGGCGACTCGCGCCGGCCGGATGATGCGCATGACCTGCTTTCACACGCCGACGAAATCATCGAATGCCAGGATTCCGAGCCGGATGTGGTGAAACGGATCGAAAGCCTGTCGCGGAAATACCAGGCCTTGCGTCCGGCAAGGCCGACGGGGCCGGTCACACGGGGCGTCTGTGACGATGCGACCGGTTTGTTTTCGAGTGCGTTCCTGGAGGCGCACCTCGAGCGCCAGATAGACGTGTCCAACCAGCGGGCGGAGGCGCTGTCTGTCATGACCCTGAAGCTGGCTGGCGAGCACAGGAGCGATGTTCGACTTCTGGAACGGCTCGCAACCTGTCTGGGGCCCCTCTTGCGCGAAACAGACTGCGCGGCTGTCGTCGAAACCGGCACGATTGCGGTGTCGATGCCACTGACCTCCTACCATGGCGCTGTCCAGCTCTCGAAGCGGATCGCAGAGGCCATTGCGGAGATGGATGAACTCGCGGGCCTCACGCTCAACTGGCGGGTCGTCGAAAAGCGGAATGTCCATACGGCGAAAGCCCTGCTCGAAGCGAGCCTGTCCGGCCCCTTCATGCGCCTGGATGCGGCCTAGGCGGAAACGAGACCGGAGACGGATTCCAGTTCCTTGAGGAAGGCCTTGACGCTTACCAGACGGCGTTCCGGTTCGCCGCCCAGCCCGGAATGGACGAGCTTGGAATCCGGACGGAGCTTCAGGACATTCGGACGGGTACGAACGAGTTCCATCAGGCGTGCCGGGTCCATGACCGTATCCGGCCGGAAGGCGAAGACCGCGCCCTTGACGCCGGAGTCCAGCTTCGAGATGCCGAGCGCCTTGCACTGGACCTTGATGGCGGTGACCTCAAGCAATTGCCGCGTGGCCTCAGGGAGGGGGCCGAACCGGTCTATGAGTTCGGCAGCGAATGACTCGCGGTCAGACGCAGTGCTGATTTCGGCGAGGCGCCGATACAGCGACAGGCGGATCGTGAGATCTTCGACATAGTCTTCGGGGATCAGGACGGCGACGCCGAGATTAATCTGTGGCGACCAGTCGTCCACGACTTCGTCTTCGCCGTGTGCGCCCGACTGTAGCGCCTTGACGGCATCTTCCAGCATGGACTGGTAGAGTTCGACGCCCACTTCCCGCACCTGTCCGGACTGCTGGTCGCCCAGCAGGTTGCCCGAGCCACGCATGTCGAGATCGTGACTCGCCAGCTGGAAACCTGCGCCGAGGCTGTCGAGCGATTGCAGGACCTTCAGCCGCTTTTCCGCCATTTCGGTGATGACCTTGTCGCGTGGGGTGGTGAAGTAGGCGTAGGCGCGTAGCTTTGATCGCCCGACGCGTCCGCGCAGCTGGTAGAGCTGGGCCAGGCCGAACATGTCGGCGCGGTGGATGATCAGCGTGTTGGCGCGCGGGATGTCGAGCCCGCTTTCAACGATGGTCGTGGACAGGAGCACATCATACTTGCCGTCATAGAAGGCGTTCATGATGTCTTCGAGTTCGCCGGCTGCCATCTGGCCATGGGCGACAATGAAGGACACTTCGGGCACCTGTGCCGACAGGAAAATCTCCAGCTTGTCGAGATCCTGGATGCGCGGCGCCACGAAGAAGGCCTGCCCGCCGCGATATTTCTCGCGCAGCAAGGCTTCCCGTATCGTGACGGTATCTTCCTCGGTGATGTAGGTTCGGACAGCGAGTCGGTCGACCGGCGGCGTCGCAATGATGGAGAGGTCGCGGATGCCGGTGAGCGCCATCTGGAGCGTGCGCGGGATGGGGGTGGCCGACAGGGTCAGCACATGGACGTCGGCCTTGAGTTCCTTGAGGCGTTCCTTGTGCTTTACGCCGAAGCGCTGCTCTTCGTCGACAACGAGCAGGCCGAGCCGCTTGAAGTCCATGCCCTTGGCGAGCAGGGCGTGCGTACCGATGACGACGTCGACGCTGCCGTCCGCCAGTCCGTCGCGCGTTTCGACCGTCTCGCGCTGGCTGACAAGCCGGGACAAGTGACGCACCTTGAGCGGCCACCCGGCAAAACGCTCGGAAAAGGTTTTATAGTGCTGACGGGCCAGCAGTGTTGTCGGCGCAATGACGGCGACCTGTTTGCCGCTCATCGCTGCCATGAAAGCGGCGCGCAAAGCGACTTCGGTCTTGCCGAAGCCCACGTCGCCGCAGACGAGGCGATCCATTGGCCTTCCTGAGGCCAAGTCGCCCAGCACGTCTTCGATGGCGTTCAACTGGTCGTCTGTTTCTTCATAGGGGAAGCGGGCGGCAAATTCCTCATACATCCCCTGCCCGGCTGCCAGCACGTCGGCCCGCTTCAGGGAGCGTTCTGCGGCGATGGCCATCAGCTCGGCGGCCATTTCGAGAATGCGTTTCTTGGCCTTGGCCTTGCGGGTCTGCCAACCGGCACCGCCGAGGCGGTCGAGTTGGCTTTCGGATTCTTCCGATCCGTAGCGGCTGATCAGGTCGATGTTCTCGACCGGCAGGAAGATCATGTCTCCGCCGGCATATTCGAGCTGGAGGCAGTCGTGCGGCGCGCCGGTCAGGTCAAGCGTCTTGAGACCGATATAGCGTCCGACGCCATGGTCGACGTGGACGACGAGGTCGTCCGGCGACAAGGCCGAGGCATCGGTTATGAAGCTTGCCGACTTGCGGCGACGGCGCGGCGCCGCGAGCCGGTCGCCCAGGATGTCGGCTTCGGAAATCACTGCGATGTCGGTGGTGACAAATCCCGATTCGAGCGGAGCTTCGACCACAGTGAAATCGGTCTTACCTGCGGCTTCAAGCGAGTGAACCTGAACCAGATCGGGCAAGCCGTGATCGGCCATGACGTTGATCAGGCGATCCGCGGACCCGGCAGACCAGGCTGCGAAGGCAACCGGCTTGCCGGACGCGTACAGGGCCTTTGCGTGCGCGATTGCCGCTTCGAAGATGTTCTCATCAGGGCGCAGGCGCTCCGGTGCAAAATCCCGACCGATCCGGGCACCCATGTCAAAGGCCCCTCCGGCAGGCTCTGCAGGACTGAATCGCACGACAGCGTGCGTCGCAAGCAGCTGGTCCAGTTCCGACGATTCAAGGAAGAGTTCGGCTGGCGCGAGCACTCGGGCCGCCCTCGCGTCGCCGCCAGCGGCATCAAGGCGCGCCGCGTAATAATCCTGAGCCTGCGCCAGACGTTCGGCTGACGATTCTGCAGACAGGTGCCCGAATCCGACAAGGGCTTCGTCGCCAACATAATCGAAGATGGACTCGAGATGGTCGTGGAACAGCGGGAGCCATGCTTCGACCCCTTGCCTCCGAATCGACGCACGAGCCGATTCATACATAGGGTCGCCGGAAGGCGGGCCGAATGTCGCGAGGTAGCGCTCGCGAAAGCCGCTGAGGACCGAGTCGTCAAACAGAATCTCGCTGACCGGTGCGAACCCGACCGAGCGCGCATCGCCCGTGGAGCGTTGTGTCTCCGTGTCGAAGGTCCGCAGGGTTTCGAGCGTGTCGCCGAAAAAGTCCAATCGATAGGGCTCGCCGGATGTCGGCGGGAAAATGTCGATGATGCCGCCGCGGATGGCGAACTCACCGTGTTCGCGCACAGTGCCTGCCCGGACATAGCCGTTCACCGAGAGGTATTCCGTCAGATCATTCTGGCTGACCGTCTGGCCAATGGACACCGAAAAGGATGCCCGGCGCAAAGTCGAGACAGGTGGCACGCGCTGAACCAACGACGTGGCCGTCGTGATGACCAGAAGTGGGCCCTGTGAGGGGTCATAGCGGGCCAGTCGGGCGAGACCGGCACAACGGCGGGCCGCAACGCCGGGCGTCGGGCTGACCCGGTCGTAGGGCAAGGTGTCCCATCCGGGCAGGTCAGTACAGTCAAGGCGTGGCGAAATGAACTGGGCAAGGCGACGCGCCGTGCTTGCGCTCTTGTCATCCCGCGCGACATAGAGGCCGATCCCGCCCCGTGCCTCCAGCGCGCGACAGAACGTGATGAGGTCTGCGCCGAAGGGCGCACCGGCAAAGCTGGCCGGGCCGCTCAAGGATTTGAGAAGGTCGACAGGGGTCATCAGTATCTTTGGCAAGGTTCGTTTCAGGGCGCAGTGCCGACTGTGTGATCAACCAGCCTGCGCGGCGTAGCGGAAAGCGACCAGCTGGTCCAGCACCGGACCCTTGTGATTGTCAGGTACGTCCTTCTGGCCAATCAGCCATGCATAAACATCCCAATCCGGCACCGACAGCAGGCGTTCGAACTCGTCAAGTTGCGCTTCGTCGAAGTCCGGCAGGAATTTGTCGGCAAAGGATCCCATATAGAGGTCCATTTCCCGGAAACCGCGCCGCCAGGCCCGGAACGTCAATTTTCGGCGTCGCGTTTCCATCGCATGCTCCCGCATCTGTTGCCCGCAAAGGATATAGTCTGCTGGCGCGGCCCGTAAACCACGCATTGTATGCTCAAGTCCGCGCGCTTAGTGTCGCGCCATGCGGGATGAAAGACTGTTTCCTATGTTTGCCGGGTTGGACACGCTGACAGGCGTCGGCCCGAAGCTGAAACCCCTGCTTGAACGGCTGGTCGACGGGGACACGCTCTGGGACCTGCTGCTTCACCTGCCGGAACGGTGGGTCGATCGCCGCGTGAGGTCGAGCTTCGAACAGGTCGTTTTCGGCGAAGTGGCGACTGTTCAGGGCGAAGTGCACGCCTATCAGGCGCCCTATTCCGACAAGGCACCCCACCGGATACAGTTGTTCGACGGAACCGGATTCCTGACGCTGGCCTTCTTTCGGGCGGACGGACGCTGGCTGCAGGGCCAGTTCCCGATCGGATCGACCCGAATCGTCTCGGGTCGGGTCGAAGACTTCAATGGCGAGCGCCAGATGACCCATCCCGACTATATCGTGGACCCGGCAAAGGGTGACCGGCCACCGGAAGTCGAACCCATCTACGGGCTGACCGCAGGCCTGACCAACAAGCGGGTTCACGCGCTGGCCGTACAAGCGCTGGACAGTGTGCCGGACGACCTGCCCGAATGGGGGGATGCCCATCTGGTTGCGCAAAGAGGCTGGGTCGGATTCAAGGCGGCACTGACAGGGCTGCATAATCCTTCCGTTTACGATGAAGCGGCATTCGAGGCGGCGCGCCTGCGACTTGCCTATGATGAAGCGCTGGCACGGGAATCGGCCTTTGCGCTCGCACGGGCGAGCCGGAAGCGACGCAACGCGCCGGCGATCCCGAAGGCACAGGTCGCCCAGTCCCGCCTCGCGCGCAGCCTACCCTTCCGCCAGACCGGCGCACAGGTCCGCGCCGTCGCCGAGATCAGCAACGACATGTCGAGCCAGTCCCCCATGCGGCGCATGCTGCAGGGCGATGTCGGGTCCGGCAAGACGCTCGTCGGCGCCTTGGCAGCGGTACAGGCGGCTACTGGCGGCTTCCAGTCTGCATTCATGGCGCCAACGGAAGTCTTGGCGCGGCAACAATACGAGACACTCGACAAGCTCCTGTCACCTCTCGGCTACACGGTTGCGTCGCTGACGGGACGCGACAAGGGCGCAGCGCGTGAAGGCACGCTTCTCGGGCTCGCGGATGGGTCGATCCAGGTCGTTGCCGGAACCCACGCGCTCTTCCAGGAATCTGTTGTCTTTCGAAATCTCGGCCTGATCATTGTCGACGAGCAACACCGGTTCGGGGTGCAGGACCGGATGCGACTGGTCGGCAAGGCTGTGTCACCGCATATGCTGGTGATGAGCGCGACACCGATTCCGAGGACACTGGCACAGGCCGTCCATGGCGACCTGGACGTGACGATCCTCGATGAAAAGCCTGAAGGGCGCAAACCGGTAGAAACACGGGCCGTGCCGGATACGCGGATCGAGGAGGTGGTGGATGCCGTCGGGCGTGCCATCAAACGCGGCGAGCGGGCATTCTGGGTATGCCCCAAGGTCGATGTGGATGACGATGATTCCACGGCAGTCGGACGCCATGCCGCCCTGAAGGATCAATTAGGCGTGCCGGTCGGCCTCGTGCACGGGCGGATGAAGCCGACGGAGAAGGATTCGGCACTGGAAGACTTCCGATCGGGCCGGACGAAAATCCTGGTAGCGACGACTGTGATCGAAGTTGGCGTGGACGTGCCTGAGGCGACCATCATGGTAATCGAACGCGCTGAAGGTTTTGGCCTGGCGCAGTTGCACCAGTTGCGTGGCCGGGTTGGCCGGGGTGACAAGCCGTCCTTCTGCCTGTTGCTGTATCGTCCGCCGCTTGGTGAAATGGCCCGCGAGCGGCTTGAAACCCTGCGTCGGACCGAAGACGGCTTCGAGATTGCCGAGGCCGATTTCAAGCTGCGCGGTCCCGGCGACATGCTCGGCATTCGCCAGGCCGGGGCGACCGACTATCGAATCATCGACTTGTCGCGCCACGCTGACCTGCTTGCCATTGCCAAGAAGGATGCAACCGCTGTCGTGGAGGCCGACCCGGACCTGACCGGCCCGCGCGGCAAAGCCTTGCGGCTCGTCCGGGAATTGCTGACGCCGCGCCTCAATACGGGCGGCGCGAGTTGATTCACAGGCTGCGCTGAGGCTTCGGCGTTTTCGGCGCCTTCGGGTCCGTCTTGGGCAGCGGCGGGAACTCGGGCACGACGAGCCCGGCCGACAGGATCATCTTGGCGCCTTCCTCGACAGTCATTTTCAGGCGGATGATCTCTTTCGACTCGACATACATGAGAAATCCCGATGTCGGGTTGGGCGTCGTGGGCACAAAAATACCAAGGAAGTCCGGGCCGAGTGCGGTGCCAATCTCGCCCTTGGCAGGCGACGACACGAATCCCAGACACCATGTGCCCGATTTCGGGTATTCGATCAGCACGACTTCGCTGAACTGGTCCGTATTGTCCTTGGCGAACACTTCGACGAGTTGCTTGAACGCCGAATAGAGCGACCGGACGACGGGGACCTGACTGAGGATGCGGTCACCGATGCCGATGACCGATCGTCCGATCAGATTGGTCGCGATCCCCCCCAGAATGGTGAGGAACACGACGAGCACGATCAGACCGAAACCCGGCACGGCGTATTTGAGATACGTTTCCGGGTTCAGGGCCGCCGGGATGAGCGGCACGACCCTTTTGTCGATTTCCCCGATCAGGAATTGAAGTATCAGGAAGGTCACAGCGATTGGCGCGGCGATGACCATGCCGGCAAAGAACCGCCCCCTCAGCCATGCGAACAGGCTTTGCGGATGCGGTTTGTCAGGCAGCAATGGGCCGTCGTGGTGGTCTTTCCGTCGAGCCATCGGGCCCCTCCCGTCGTCGATCCGCAAGGTTACTCGGGGTAATACCTTGGCGAGCCTCTTGTTCCGCGCAATTGTGGCCAAGATGGGAAGTAATGATCAGATTGAAAGAGCTTTGGAAAGCTGGGCGCGTCGCGATTTTGGCGATACGGCGCGAATAGCGGATCTGAAGCGATTGTCGGGCGGCGCAAGTCAGGAGACTTGGGCCTTCGAAGTCGCGCATGGCGGCAAGACGCAGCGCCTGATCCTGCGGCGCGCACCGGGCGGCGAATCGGTGGCGCGGTCGTCCGAGGCGATCACGCTGCGCACCGAATCGGCGCTGCTCGCCTGTGCCGACATGGCGGGCGTGCCCGTGCCGGGCGTGCTGGGCGTGTTCGAGCCGGGCAGCGATGTCGGCGAGGCCTTCATCATGCACCGTATCGAAGGCGAAACCCTTGGCCGGAAGATCCTGCGCGACGCCGCCTATGCGGCAGCCCGTCCCTTGCTGGCAAAACAATGCGGTGAAGCGCTGGCGGGAATCCACGCCGTGGATGTCGACACGCTGCCCGAACTGCCACGAAGCGACGGCGCCGACCAAATCAAGAAATATGAAAACATCTATCGCGCCTTCGACCTGCCGCGGCCAGTGTTCGAGCTGGCCTTTGCCTGGCTGAAGGCGAATGAACCGGTACCTCAACCACCGGTCCTGGTGCATGGCGACTTTCGACTGGGGAACCTGATCGTTGACGAACAGGGGCTCGCCTCGGTTCTGGACTGGGAGCTTTCACATATTGGTGACCCACGCGAAGACATTGCATGGATATGCGTGAACTCCTGGCGTTTCGGCCAGATTATGCACCGCGTTGGTGGATTTGGCGAACTGGACGAATTGCTCGACGCCTATGCGGCGGCTGGCGGCACACGTTTCGATCCCCGCGAAATTGACTGGTGGGAGGTTATGGGAAGCCTCAAATGGGGCATCATGTGCATGATCATGTATGAGGCCTTCCGGTCGGGTGGCGACCCGAGTGTCGAGCGGGCGGCCATCGGTCGGCGCGTGTCCGAAACCGAGATTGACCTGCTCAACCTCCTCGAAAAGGCGGTCTGACATGCATGACGCCCCCTCACCTTCCGAACTCATCGCTGCCGTAAAGTCGTTCATCGACGACACAGCGGCGCCGCAGCTGACGGGCCACGCGGCGTTCCATGCCCGGGTCGCATCGAACGTGCTCGCCACCCTGTTGCGGGAACTCGAGCAGCGTCCTGCTGCCGAAGCAGATGAGGCCGAACGACTCCGGGAAATCCTCAAGGCTGATCCGGATGCCTCCGCCGATGCGATGAACCGGGACCTGTGTGCCCGCATTCGGAGCGGCGAGATAGATGCTGCAACGCCCGGCTTGTTCCAGCACCTCAAAACGACCACTATTGCCCAGTTGTCTATCGACCAACCGAACTATTCCGGACTGAAGGCCGCGCTGTCCAAGCCCGCCTAAAAGCATGAGAGGCGTCAGGACCCCAGATGAAACGCGTGTTTTTGGTTCTCGGGATTCTGGTCATTCTCGGTGTCGGACTGGGCCCGTGGGCCTATCGCACTTTTTTCGTGTCAGGCGTTCCGATCGCCCTGCCTGCATTCGATTATCGGACTAGCGATAGCTGGGCCGCCCTTCCCGCCGAATCGCCAGCACCTGTCTGGAAAGACGGGTGGGCCGTCGATGTGATCCTGGTGGGACCGGGCGTCGGACTGGAGCCGCGATCCGAATCCGATGTGTTGCCCCATATCAATCGGGCCAAAGAACAGTCCGAACGGCTCGCCGGATCATTGTCATCGATCGGCCCGGTCTACGCGCCTCTCTATCGCAAAGAGGACGAAGCAACCGACCTGGCAGCGGCGTTTCAATCTTATGTGAACACACATAATCGCGGACGCGCCTTCGTCATCGCAACCGACCATGCGCTTCCTCCGAAAATGCTCTCGTCATTGTCAACCGACGAGGCGCTTCGCGCCCGGTTCGGCGGGTTCCTGCGGCTGACGCGGGCCAAGGGAGCGAACGCGCCGTTTCCGGCTGTCGCGACCGGTCCGTCCGCGCCTGACGGCCTGATGGCCTATTGTCCCGACCAATACGACACGGCGGATATCTGCCAACCTGTCGTCAGAATCGGCCGTCAGGATGGTATGATGATCGTGTCGCAGGATAAGCCTGTCGGCGGGAAAAGCCTCGCTGGCCTAACGGACTGGCTGGAGGCCAACGTTGCCAAAACGGCTGAGCCGCTTGGCTCGCTGGAAGAAGTCGAGATCATCGACATCCGCCGTCCCGGCGATACGGATGCGAAACGGGCCGAAGACGACAATTAGGTTGAAGGTCGAGTCTGGGCTTCGGGCGCGGCTCGGGCGAACGCTGTGATCTCGCGGCAAGCGGCATCGACTGCGACAAGGCGGGGATAGTCGGTCAAGTCCATATCGAAACGCCTTGCATTTGCGACCTGTGGTACGAGGCAGATTTCCGCGATCGTCGGCTTCTCCCCAAAAAGAAGAGGCGTGTCTGGCAGGTCCCGGGCGATCAATTCCAGCGCGGTGAATCCCCGCCTGATCCAGTCATGGTACCAATCCTTCACAGCCGCATCGTCAGCGCCAAAGTCGCGGCGCAATGCGGCCAGGACTGCCAGATTGTTCAGCGGATGAATGTCACAAGCGATCGTGTCGGCGAAAGCACGCGCCTGCAGTCGCACCCACGGATCTTCCGGTAGCAGGGCCGGTCCTGGAATGGTCTCATCGATCCACTCGATGATCGCGAGCGATTGTCCTGCGATGCGTCCATCCACTTCGATGGACGGCACCCGCATCTGTGGATTGATGAGACGATACGAGTCCTGCAATTGTTCATCGCGCCCGGGCGCAATGTTGACCGGTATGCTTTCGTATCGCGCTTCCTTGAGGTTCAGCGCAATGCGCACGCGATAGGCCGCCGACGAGCGCCAATAATCGTAGAGTTTCAACATGCGTTATCTCCCGTCGTTCAGGCGAGCGACTCAAGGTCAAGCACGGCCAGGAGCTGTTCGCGCGCCGAGCGGCATTCGTCTGCGAATTTCGGGTCGGCGAGATCAGATGGCGCCAAGCGGTCGCGGTAGGTTGCCCGAACCACATCCTGAAGTTCGTCGATGGCTTCCTCGTCCAAAAGCACGCCCTGATGGCAGGCATTGATTTCAACCTCTGTCATCACGACACGCAGGCGCAGGCAGGCTGGGCCACCGCCATTGCGCATGGACTGGCGGACATCGACATATTCGACGCGACCGATCGGACCGTTTCCCGAAACCATTTTCTCGCAGAAGGCGCGGCTCGATTCCATCTCCTGTGTTTCGGTGGGCGCGATCAAGACCAGACGATCCTCGCCCGGCATCTGGACCAGCTGGGAATTGAACAAATAGGAACCTATCGCATCCGAAATGGGCACATCCGCATCGGGGACCATGACTGGTTTCAGTTCGAACAGGCCGTCCGCTGCCTGGCGAATGGCGGCAAGTGCGCCTTTGGTATCGTCAAAAGCCAGCTCGTGAAAAAACAGCGTATCCAGTGCGCCGACGCAGACGACGTCATTGTGGAATGCGCCCGCGTCTATCGCGTCGACCGATTGGCGCACGACGACCGAGCGGTTGGAAGCCAACGCGTGTCCCCGAATAATGGATTCACTTGCAAGTCGACTCTGACGGGCCGGAAATCCCAGCGTACTTTCTCCCGCCAGCCGGCCGAACACGAACAGTTCTACACCCGCCGCACCATGTTCGGCGCAAAGACGGACATGATTCGCGGCGCCCTCATCGGCAAAATCGGGATGCATCGGAAGCGCCGAATGCACGGCAAAATGGTCTTCATTGTCGAACAGCGATATCAGTGTTGCCGTCGTGTCCGGATGTTCGATACTGCGGTGAAGCATTGTCGAAAGGTTCGCCGTCGTGAAGTGCAGGCGCCCGTCAGACGAATCCGCTGACGGCGACACAGTGGCGGCATTCGCTGTCCACATGCTGCTGGCTGAATAGGCTGCCTTGAGCAGATGTGGAGCAACCCGTGCCGCCGCCTCGATGATCTGGGCGTCGGTGCCTCCGAAACCTGCCGAGACGAGGAAGTCGAAGTTGGGTCGAGGCAGGGGCGGCAGGACGCCTTGCACGAGCCCCGAGCGCAACATCATTCGCATCTTTTCAAGGCCCTGAAGAGCCGCTTCACGGGGATTGGAAACAGCTCCCGCATGCGTCGCGCTTGCAAGATTTCCGTCGGACAGGCCGCCGTAATTGTGCGACGGCCCGATCAGGCCATCGAAATTCACTTCAAAAGCGGTCATTGCGGGAAGCCTTGCGCACCCATGCGTTCAGCTTTGTCGGATACCTGGCTTGCTTGTGGCCATGCGCAATAGTCTGCGGCGTAATACGCCCCCGGCCGGAAGTTGCCTGACAGGCCGGGGCCGCCGAATGGCATCGCGCCACTGGCTCCTGCGGTTGGCCTGTTGCGGTTGAGAATGCCAGCGCGCATTTCGCGGTGCGCCTTGACCCATAGCGCGTCGTCGTCGCTCACCAGGCCACCGGAGAGACCGTAACGTGTTGCATTGGCGCGCTGCAGCGCGTCGTCGAATGTCTTGACCCTGACGACCTGCATGAGTGGTCCGAAAAGCTCTTCGTCGGGGATATGGTGGGCTTCTGTCACGTCGATTACACCAGCGGTCACGAAACCACCGCCCCGGTCCATGCGCTTCAGGCGCCGCAGCGATTTTCCGCCTGCCTTTGACAGCATCATCTGGAAGTCTGTTGCGGCTTGTGCTGCGGCCTCTGAGACGAGCGGCCCCATGAACACGTCTTCTTCGTCCCAGGATCCGATCTTGAGCGCCTTGGCGCGCGCGACAATTGCCTCAATGACGTCGTCGCCGAACTTGCCTTCGGGCAGAATGATCCTGCGCGCACAGGAACAGCGTTGCCCTGTCGTCAGAAAAGCGGACTGCGCCGCGATGTCAGCAGCCGCCTCGACGCTTGCGGGATCCCAGATGATGAGCGGATTGTTGCCACCCATCTCCAGCGCAAGGATGACATCCGGGCGCCCGGCAAAATGCTTGTGGAAGAAGACGCCTGTGTTGGCCGAGCCTGTGAACAGAAGTCCATTTATCTCCGCATTGAGAAGCGCGCCGCCGGTCTCGCGTGCACCGTGGACGATATTCAGGCAACCTTCGGGCAGGCCCGCCGCTTCGAATGCTTCCGCCATGTGAACAGCTACGCCCGGCGCGAGTTCGGATGGCTTGAAGACGCATGTATTGCCCGCAAGTAGGGCCGGCACGATATGACCGTTTGGCAGATGACCCGGAAAGTTGAAGGGCCCGAATACGGCCATCACGCCGTGGGCGCGGTGAGTCAGGTGCGAAGACCCGAACGCGGCCGTCTCGAATTTCGAACCTGCGCGCTCGTTCTGCGCGGCTATAGACACAGCGACTTTTGCCTTCATTGTCGCGGCTTCGGCCCGGGTCTCCCACAGGACCTTGCCCATGTCGCGACTGATGGTAGTGGCGATGGCGTCTGTTCGCTTCGCGATCTCCTCAGCATATCGCTCCATGACCGCCGTTCGGTCGCCCTGTGGCAATCTCGACCAATGTGCAAATGACTTCCGGGCAGAATCGATGGCGGCAGTCACGTCGTCCGGGCCGGCGGCATTGCCTTCCCACACTTTCTCGCCTGTTGCGGGGCATGTGTTCTCGAAACGCGGGCCGCTGCCCTCATACCAATTACCGCCGATATATACGCCAGCCGCCATTACTTGCTCCGTAACCAGATGCGCGCTTCGGCGCCCGGCTTCAATTGAAGGGCTTCGATGATAGAGGGTGACAGGGTCGCGACATTATCGTCGCCAACCGCCATTGTCGCGAGTGATACACGGAAATCGGGGAGCACATTGCTGGACACCAGCCCCTGCCTTGCATCGGCGCGGCCTGAGACGTCTCCTGCCTCGAGCGTCACGATCCGGCTTTCCTGAATGGTTCTCAGGTGCCGACGCTGCGCGGCAACCAATGGTCCTCCGTCGAAAATATCGACGGTCCGATCGAACTGGAATCCTTCCCAATGCAACAATTTGTAGGCTCCGACGCCTTCGGAATGACAACGCCCGATGACCTCGCGCGCCTCCGGCGGCAGGAGATCCACATAGATCGGATATTTTGGCATGAGATCGAGGATAAACTGATTGTCGGTGGTCGCCGAAAGACGGTCGGCCTCCGTGAAATCCATGCGGAAGAAATGACGTCCCAGACATTCCCAGAACGGCGAGCGACCGTCGTCGTCCACGACGCCGCGCAGCTCAGCGAGCACGTGTTCGCTGAACCGCTCGGGTGCCGCGGCCATCAGGAGGTAGCGCGACTGCGCAGCGAGCCGTCCTGCGCCGCCACCGCGATGTTCGGGCTTCAGGAATAGCGTGCCGACTTCAGTGTAACCGACATATTCGTTCGTGAGGATCAGCGCATCCATGTCGAAGCGCAAGTTGCCGGCAGCATGGCTCGCCTGGGCGAGCGTTATGACGCGATAGTTGAAGAATGGCTGGTCTATTCCGGTGCCAGCCTTTACCGCCGAGCATCCCACGACTTCGCGAGTCTCGACATTCTCCATCATCAAAAGGTATTTGCCGTATTCGATGCGCTTCTGGAGACCTTTGAACGCACGCTCCGACTTCTCAAGGCGCTCGCGCAGGATGCATTCGTCGACGGGTAAGCTGGTGAAGCCTGGCCCTGATTGACGGGCGAGTTCCATCAGTGCGTCAAAATCATCAAGTCGCGACGGCCGCATGACATAGGCGCTGGACATGTCAGTTCTCCATCATCGCCTTGATACGCGGCCCATCCATACGTCCGTCAGCCAGCCTGTTCAGAAGCAGCGCCGACAGGGTCGCACGTTCCGCAAAGCTCTCGGTTACAACGAATTCCTCATGCGAATGAATCCGGCCGCCTCTGACGCCGAGCGTGTCAACATTGGGCACGCCGGCGGCAAAGATGTTATTGCCTTCGCAGACGCCGCCTGTGTCGATGAATTCGAGATCCAGGCCGATCGCCTGACCGGTTGCGTGTACGGCCGAGAAAATGGCCTGCTGCGCGGCGTTACGCGGCTTTGGCGGACGATAGAATCCTCCGTGAACGTGTCCGGTGATGCCTGGCCTGGACGTGGCGTGCGCAAAGAGCCGGTCGACGAAATCCGTTGCCCAGGCTGCTGCAGCTGCGTCAGGCGCGCGTGCGCCAAACCGGACAATGGCCAGATCGGGTACGATGTTGACCGCGCCGCCACCTTCAATGGCACCGACATTGAATGTCACGCCGTCACGTTTTCCATTGAGCCCTTCCAAGGCGACGACCAGTTCAGCAGCTGCTTCGATCGCGCTGCGTCCCTCTTCCTTGGCCCTGCCCGCGTGCGCCGCTTTTCCGTGAAGTACTATGTCGAATACGGCCGAGCCCTTGCGCCCGCCAGCCATCGCGCCGGTGTCCATCGCCGGCTCATATGTCATGCCGATATGAGCGCCTGACCGAGCCGCTTCGGTCAGTGCCGCGGAGCTGGCGTGGTTGCCGATTTCCTCGTCGGGCGTGATGACGATCTGGTAGCCCAGGCGATCACGAAAAGGACCGGCCTCGAATGCCTTAAGGGCTTCCAGCATAACGCAAAGGCCGCCCTTCATGTCAGCAAGTCCAGGCCCGTTGAAGCGACCATCGCCAAGGTCTGTCACGCCTTCAAACGTCCCTTTCGGAAACACGGTATCATAGTGCCCGGTCAGAACGATCTGAACCGGGGCCGCCATACGCGCCGATGCCCGCAAAATGGGTGCAGTGTGAATCGTCTGAATGTTACCCGACGAGTCGATCGTATCGAAACCCGGGGCTTCCTGGAGCCGGATATCTGCGTCGAGTTCGGAAAATGCATCGGCGAGCACGCCGGAAAAGGCGTTCAATCCATCTATGTTCCAGCTGCCTGTATTCATGTCGGACCAGGAACAGGTGCGTGCCACCATATCCTTGGCAGCAGATTCGATGCGTTCGCGCGCATCCTTGTCTTCATTCGTCAGTCTGGAAAGATCGTTCATGGCTACTTGGTTTCATAGGTAACGATGCGGGGCAAGTGGGCTGTAGTTGGCAGCACAAACTAAAACGGCCCGGCTATTCGCCGGGCCGCCTAAATCGTGGATGTTGATCCGTTACTGAACGGTGATCTCGACCACCGAACGACGGTTCAGAGGTTCACGAACGCCATCACGCGTGGCTTTGGCGAGATCTGTTTCGCCTTTAGCCGTTTCAGTGATGAGCGTTGCGTCGACACCACGTGACACGAGAGCCGAAGCCACGATGTCTGCGCGGCGCTGCGACAGCTTCGCGTTGTAGGCACTGGCGCCCGACGTATCAGTGTGACCAGCGATAGACACGGCACTTGGCGCACAACCGGCACCTGCTGTGATGTTGGCAACAGCCTGATCGATAACCGCAGCAGCCTGGCTTGTCAGATCAGCTTTGTCCCACTCGAAGTAGACAACGAAGTTCTGGTTCAATCCTGCACACACAACTTCCGGAGC
>TARA_R110000751_G_scaffold49002_1_pt1 | contig 85193 bp, 74 predicted proteins | sample TARA_R110000751 | Tara Oceans TARA_R110000751 (sample SAMEA4398001) | marine metagenome | biome: Polar Biome; feature: [MES] marine water layer (ENVO:01000295) within the mesopelagic zone...; material: water (ENVO:00002006), including particulate matter (ENVO:01000060) such as...... | reverse complement strand
TATCTAAATTGATTAAAAAATCTGCGGGGTGATACTTGGGTATGGCAAGTTATAACTATTGGTGATTCAAACTCAAGGAAAGCAATACCCTATTGAGAGCAAGAGCAGCGGATTAGAGTTATTAAAATCTAAACTCTATGATCTCGCAGATTAGTTTACGTAACCTACAAGAGCCCAACCTAGCATGCAGATGGATCCTTTATTAATGTAAGAGTCGTTTTGCTCTGCTTTCAACTCAGCGTTGTAGGTATCAACATCGCTCCTAACCCAATTAGGCTTTAATGCGAAAGGATTGGTTGTGTTATACCTTTGCCTACCATTATGACTGCATTTGCCCTTACTTAATCAACGTTAGTGCCGCGAGAGGGCGTAAAATCGGAATATTTACGGTCTGCATCAGTCATGTTTTTGTCCATCATTGAAGTCGAGCTAGCCGAGAATGTTGTCGCCCCGGTATAGGCCCAAGTAAAGTGGCAGGATGCCACTTCATTATTGAAATTCAGCCCTTTTTCCACTGAGTAATCAGACCTACAAATTCAGATGATTTATAGCCACAGAAAGCGGAAGGGGTTCCATGTCCCCAAGACTCTAGAGACCTGAGTCCAGTGATTATCGATGCTTAGACCGCAACCTTTTGCACTGTACACTTATAACTGTTGGCCAAGACTTTTGCACGGGGGCGTGGTCATCTTCGCTTTATCTGCCTTGAACTAGAGGTTTTTCAGACCTCCACATATTCTCCGTTTGCAATGCCATCAATTGTCCAATTTCCTACGCTATAGCGAATTAAGCGCAAAGTAGGAAACCCGATATGCGCGGTCATTCGCCGAACTTGGCGATTTCTGCCTTCAGAAATAGTAATAGCTAACCAACTAGTCGGCTTGTTTTGCCGAAAACGCACAGCAGGGTTGCGATCCCATAGGATTGGTTGTTCGATTAATTCAATTTTGGCTGGTTGAGTCATGCCATCTTTTAAATTCACGCCTGACCGTAACTGTTCTAAATCCTGAGTCTGAGGAATTCCTTCTACTTGCACCCAGTAAGTTTTGGTTGTTTTAAATTTCGGCGAGGCAAGTTTGTTTTGTAATTTTCCGTCGTTGGTTAATACCAATAAACCTTCGCTGTCTTTGTCTAAGCGACCCGCTGCATATACCTCTGGGATGGGAATAAAATCTTTAAGGGTTTGTCGACCTTGTTTATCGGTAAATTGGGTTAATACATTAAAAGGCTTATTAAACAAAACAACACGTCTTTTAGAAGAGGGCGCAGTAGCTGCTTTAGAGGTTTTATTTTTGAGTCGTGAATAAGGCTTATTTGGCATATTGAGTTACTGAGTAAGTCCGTAAATTGATTGATTACTAGTCATAAATTAGCTCAAAGTGTGATTAACAGAATATAATATGCAAGCAAAACTTGAAGTTAATTAAATCGCCCATATATTATTTACTGACTGTCTTGGCGCTGTCTGTTTATAATAGGGCAAGATTAGACATTTTTTTAATTCGGTACAAAACATCAATCCACAGTGTCACTACCTAGTGACTTTGCGAGTTTTTTAAACCCGTGAATGATGGATCCTCGGTGTTTTGCCATTAACATGAGGCTTATAATGACGATTTCCAAGTCAAAGATTATCTACACTAAAACGGACGAAGCGCCGGCACTTGCTACATATTCACTGCTTCCTATTATTCGGAGCTTTACTTCAAGCGCTGGAATTGAAGTGGAATTGAGTGATATTTCGTTAGCCGCACGTATCTTATCAGTATTCGGCGATCTTCTTCCAGCTGAGCAACAAGTTCCTGATGCTTTAGCTGAGTTAGGGGCTTTGACTCAAGAAGCATCAACTAACATTATTAAACTGCCCAACGTGAGTGCCTCTATTCCCCAGTTGAAAGCAGCCATTAAAGAATTAAACAGCAAAGGTTTTGCTTTGCCTGAGTTTCCTGAAGATCCTGAAACTGAAGCAGAAAAAGAAATTCTTGCTCGTTACGGTAAAGTGCTAGGTAGCGCTGTAAATCCAGTCTTACGTGAAGGTAACTCTGACCGCCGCGCACCTGTTGCAGTCAAAAATTATGCTAAGCGTCACCCACATTCAATGGGGGCATGGAGTCAAGCTTCTCAAACTCACGTAGCACATATGCGTAAAGGTGATTTTTACTCTGGCGAAAAGTCAGTTACTGTTTCCAAAGCAGGATATGTAAATATTGAATTCACTGATAAATCGGGCAAGGTCACTGTATTAAAGCCAAAAATAGATTTGTTAGCTGGCGAAGTGATTGATGGCATGTGCATGAGCAAAAAAGCATTATGTGAATTTTTTGAAGAACAAATTGAAGATGCCAAAAATACCGGCGTGTTATTTTCGTTGCACGTAAAAGCCACAATGATGAAAGTGTCACATCCAATCGTTTTTGGCCATTGTGTTAAAGTTTTTTATAAAAAATTGTTTGATAAATACCAAACCTTGTTTGACGAATTAGGAGTTAATCCAAATAACGGTTTAGGTAGTGTTTACGACAAAATTTCAACCTTACCTCAGTCTCAAAGAGCTGAAATTGAGCACGACATCAATGCTTGTTACGCTGACCGTCCTCCTATTGCTATGGTGAATTCAGATAAAGGTATTTCCAATCTTCATGTGCCTAGTGACGTAATCGTTGATGCATCTATGCCGGCGATGATTAGAAGTTCTGGGCAAATGTGGGGGCCAGATGGCAAGTTGCACGATACCAAAGCTGTTATCCCTGAAAGTACTTATGCCACTATTTACCAAGAAACCATCAACTTCTGTAAGACTCATGGAGCCTTTGACCCAACCACTATGGGTACTGTGCCTAATGTAGGATTGATGGCGCAGAAAGCTGAAGAATATGGTTCTCACGATAAAACCTTCGAGATGACAGGTGACGGTAAAGTTCAGGTTGTAGATCAAGATGGTACGGTTCTAATCGAACATGCTGTTGAAGAAGGTGATATCTGGAGAATGTGCCAAGCAAAAGATGCACCTATCCGTGATTGGGTTAAGTTAGCTGTTAATCGAGCGCGTCAGTCAGGAATGCCAACAGTATTTTGGTTGGATGACGAGAGAGCTCACGATGCGCAAATGATTTTAAAAGTGAACGAATATCTTAAAGAACACGATACTGAAGGCTTAGATATTTCTATTATGTCTCCGGTTCGTGCTATTCGTTACACTATGGAAAGGGCGATACGAGGCCTAGATACTATCTCAGTTACAGGTAACGTTTTACGTGATTACCTAACAGATTTGTTTCCAATTCTAGAGTTAGGAACAAGCGCCAAGATGTTGTCGATTGTACCTCTAATGGCCGGTGGCGGATTGTTCGAAACTGGTGCTGGTGGCTCTGCACCTAAACACGTTCAGCAATTTGTTGAAGAAGGGCACTTACGATGGGATTCACTTGGTGAATTCTTAGCCTTAGCGGTTTCTCTCGAAGATTTAGCCATTAAGACTGATAACAATAAAGCAAAAGCCTTGGCGACTGCTTTAGATCAAGCGACAGAGAAACTCTTAACTGAAGGCAAATCACCTTTACGTAAAGCGGGTCAGTTAGACAATAGAGGTAGTCACTTCTATTTAGCTATGTACTGGGCAGAAGCGTTAGCTAATCAAACAAGTGATCAAGACTTAGCTGCCAAATTTAAACCTTTGTTTGATTCATTATCAGCAAATGAAAGTAAGATTATGGCTGAAATTGATGGGACTCAAGGTAAAGCAGTCGACATTGGTGGTTATTACTACCCAGACGATGCCTTATTAACTCAAGCAATGTGCCCGAGTAATACATTGAACGGTTTATTGGCCGCTAGTTAATTGTTGCGCCCCTATATAGGGGCGATGCCTAAGAGCAAAACCAATAGCAACAAAAAAGCAGACTTAATGTCTGCTTTTTTATATTTCAGATAACTATTTAACTATCTTATCTTTCAGGCTCTCCATTGAAATCAATATTCTCTGCGTGCAATCCCTTAGGACCTTGCTGCACTTCATATTTGACTTCTTGGCCTGCTTTGAGAGAGCGATAACCCTCCATCTGTATTGTTGAATAATGGGCGAAGATATCCTCACCACCATCATCGGGTACAATGAAGCCAAAACCTTTTGCATTATTGAACCATTTTACTTTGCCGACTGCCATACTTCTGCTTCCTTTTAATCCCTTGAACTTATACAACTTTGCCCCCACACTAATGTTAAGGCAAGACGTGTTAACTACACTATACAACCGTCAAATTAAAATGTAGGTTTTTTAACCTGTTTTTGTCAAGGTGAATTTGATATTTCGTTAAAATTATAAGATTGCTGTAACATGGGTAATCGTTGCAATTACTGAAATTATCTTAAAATATTTGGGCTAAATAAGTGAATTATGAGTAAAGATAATATTATCGATATTGAGCGTCAGAAAGACATTGATGCGGTAAAGAAAAAAGCTACGCCACCACCCATGTATAAAGTGTTATTGAATAATGATGATTACACACCAATGGATTTTGTGATTGATGTACTCATGCGATTTTTTAATTTAAATGGTGAAAAGGCGCAGCAAATTATGCTCACAGTGCACTATCATGGTAGGGCTGTTTGTGGCATATATACTGCAGAGATTGCAGAAACCAAGGTTATGCAAGTGAGTCGCTATGCAAAAGAACACCAACATCCACTCATGTGTACCATGGAGCAAGCGTGATGATTGGATTGAGAAAAGTACAATCTTCGAATAGGCTAGTAGTCAGAGGGCATTCTTATGTTAAATAAAGATCTAGAGCAGACGCTAAATGAAGCGTTCATTTTTGCCAGAGAGCATCGTCATGAGTTTATGACCGTTGAGCATCTTCTTCTTGCCTTACTTGATAATAATGCAGCGAAAGATGCGTTAAAGGCCTGTGGTGCCAATATTGAGTCAATAAAACAAGAACTGACTGATTTTGTAAAAGATACCACCCCATTATTGTTGGACGAGCAGGGTAACGAAAGAGAAACACAGCCGACTCTTGGTTTTCAACGTGTTCTGCAACGTGCAGTGTTTCACGTCCAGTCATCAGGAAAAGAGGAAGTGACAGGCGCCAATGTATTGGTCGCCATTTTCAGTGAGCAAGAATCCCAAGCAGTTTATATTTTAAAGAAATCTGATGTGACCCGTTTAGATGTAGTCAATTATATCTCACATGGTGTATCCAAAATTGATGATGATTCACCTACTCACAGTGAGAGCGAAGGTGAAAGCAGCGAGCAAGAAGAAGCTGAGTCTATGTTGGATAAATATTCCACTAACCTCAACCAAAGTGCTAAAGATGGCAAAATTGATCCGCTTATCGGCCGAGAAAGCGAATTAGAACGTAGTATTCAAATATTATGTCGTCGCCGCAAAAATAACCCCTTGTTGGTAGGTGAAGCCGGAGTAGGCAAAACAGCTATCGCCGAAGGTTTAGCGTATCGCATAGTAAATAATGAAGTGCCAGAGGTCATTGCCGAGGCCACTGTTTATTCATTGGACATGGGCGCCTTGTTAGCAGGCACTAAATATCGAGGCGACTTTGAAAAACGCCTCAAAGGTATTTTAAAAGAGTTAGCAGAATGTCCTGACGCTATTTTGTTTATCGATGAAATTCACACTATTATTGGTGCAGGTGCTGCTTCAGGCGGAGTGATGGATGCGTCGAACTTGCTTAAACCCAAATTAAGCAGTGGCGAATTGCGCTGTATGGGATCAACGACTTACCAAGAATACCAAGGTATTTTTGAAAAAGACCGTGCATTAGCTCGTCGCTTCCAAAAAGTGGACGTTATTGAACCTACTGTTAGCGACACCACTAAAATTTTGATGGGCTTAAAGTCTCGTTACGAAGCCCACCATAGCGTGCGTTTTACCCATAAAGCTATACGTGCAGCAGCAGAGTTATCGGCTAAATATATCAATGAACGTCATTTACCCGATAAGGCAATTGATGTGATTGATGAAGCAGGAGCTAGCCAACGGTTGTTGCCTGTGTCTAAGCGTAAGAAAACCATAGGTGTGACAGATATTGAACATATCATTGCTAAGATTGCTCGTATCCCTGAAAAATCGGTGTCAGCATCTGATAAACAAGTCTTGAAGCATTTAGACCGTGATTTGAAGTTAGTGGTATTTGGTCAAGATAAAGCCATTGATACCTTAACAGATGCGATTCGTTTGTCTCGCTCAGGTTTGGGGAATGAGACGAAACCTATTGGTAATTTCTTATTTGCAGGTCCTACTGGTGTAGGTAAAACCGAAGTGACGGCTCAGCTTGCTAAAGTAATGGGGGTAGAGTTATTACGTTTTGATATGTCTGAATATATGGAGCGTCATGCGGTGAGCCGTTTAATTGGAGCTCCTCCAGGCTATGTAGGTTTCGATCAAGGAGGATTATTAACCGACGCTGTTATTAAAAATCCGTATTCAGTGATCTTGTTAGATGAAGTAGAAAAAGCGCATAGTGATATCTACAACATATTGTTACAAGTGATGGACCATGGCACCTTAACGGACAATAACGGCCGTAAAGTAGACTTTAGAAACGTAGTCTTAGTGATGACTACTAACGCTGGTGTGCAGGAAACTATTCGTACGTCTATAGGGTTTAAACAGCAAGATCATAGCCATGATGCTATGTCTGAAATTAAGAAAATTTTCACACCTGAATTCAGAAACAGATTAGATGCAATTGTTTGGTTTAACCACCTTGATAGAGACGTTATATTGCAAGTAGTGGATAAATTTATCGTTGAATTACAAGTGCAGCTTGACAACAAAGGTGTGTCACTAGAAGTCAGCACCCAAGCCCGTGATTGGTTAGGTGATAAAGGGTATGACAAAAATATGGGGGCACGTCCAATGGCTCGTGTTATTCAACAGCATGTTAAGAAAGAATTAGCCCACGAGTTATTATTTGGACGTTTGACTCAGGGTGGCAGTGTTAAAATAGCATTGAAAAATGATGCGTTAAGTTTTGAGTTTTTCTCTGATAGTAAAGAAAAGCCAGAAGCACTCAATAGTTAACTTATTTGGTGAGTAACGCGTAAATAAAAAAACCGATATTTTTCAATATCGGTTTTTTTGTATCTATAAAACTTTAACTTGAGCTTGAAGAACTCGCTCACTAGCTCAAAAGTAAAATTATGGTCTATTATCTTGCGCGATAGATGATACGACCTTTAGAAAGGTCATAGGGCGTAAGTTCTACAGTTACCTTGTCGCCAGTTAAAATACGAATATAGTTTTTACGCATCTTGCCTGAAATATGGGCAGTAACAACATGACCATTTTCCAATTCAACACGAAACATAGTATTTGGAAGGGTATCCAACACAGTGCCTTCCATTTCAATACAATCTTCTTTCGCCATCTAACTCTGTTACCTCTAATCAATAAAATAAGTGTCTAAAAATGCCGCGCAGATTTTGCCCAATAAGGGGCCGAGTGTAAAGCTTTACCCTGCTTTTTTTGTAATTAGTTGCCATTTATCGTCAAAAAAGCGCTCATGGGGTAAAAAATTCTGTTTATAGCTCATTTTTTGACAGGTATCTATTTGATAGCCCAAATATAAGAAAGGTTTATTAAGGGACTTAGCCAGTTCGATTTGTTGCAAAATTGCAAAGCTTCCTAGGGAGCGTTGTTGCTCTTCTGGCTTAAAAAAAGTGTATAACGCTGACAGCGAAGTAATTAGGTTATCGGTAACTGCTACGCCGATAAGTTCGTTTTTTTCAATTATTTCAATAAACAAAGCATTTTTCCAAGGACTTAAAATAAATCCTTGGTATTGTTCAATTGTTGCTGGGTACATGCTGCCGTCATCATGACGTTGGTTAATGTAGGACTCATACAAGGGATAATACTCTGGCTTGTCACTGTTACTGATACGTATCGTCAGGTCTTGATTACGCTTCATGATGCGCTTCTGACTCTTTGAAGGTGTAAACAGGTTAACAGGCAAACGAATAGACTCACAGGCGTTACACGAACCGCAATGAGGGCGATACACTTGTGTGCCACTGCGCCTAAACCCTGCAGCAATTAAAAAGTCATATTCACGCATAGTGGGCTGAGTGTCGCTCATGAAAACTAATAGCTGCTCATCTTGCTCAGGTAAGTAGCTACAAGTAAATGCTGGGGTAATGCCAAATTTCATGCCCATAAGTTTATAACAGCTTCTCCAGGGTTATCGTTTGAGGTAGCCAAACGGTTTTATCAAATGATTGTTTGTTTTGTTCAGCTAACATAGTTAAAAATTGGGTTCTAGGTACTTCAATACAGCCTAAACTGGCTAGATGCGGATTTTGCATTTGACAGTCAATAAATTCTGCCCCTTGTGATTTAAGTAATTCAACTAAATACAGCATGGCTAATTTAGAAGCATTGGTGGCGCTATGAAACATTGATTCGCCGCAAAATACTTTGCCTACTACTATACCGTAAAGACCACCCACTAAACTATTTTCGCGCCATACCTCGACAGAGTGAGCATGACCAAGTTGGTGCAGGTTTTTGTAGGCGTTTATCATGTCTACTGTTATCCAAGTGCCAGAATCATCTCTAGGAATGGTTGCGCAAGCATCAATAACCCGGTCAAAAGCGTTGTTGAGGGTGATGCGATAGTTGCAGTTACGGGCAAATTTTTTCAGACTTTTACTACAGTTGAAGTTTTCTAAAGGCAAAATACCTCTCGGATTGGGTGACCACCACATAATAGGTTCATTTTGACTAAACCATGGAAATATTCCAGACGAATAGGCTAAAAGTAAACGCTTCGCACTCAAGTCGCCAGCAAATGCCAATAACCCATTAGGTTCGGTTAGAGCCATGTCGACAGGGGGGAATACAAGTTGATGGTCGAGTTTTGTCAGGGTAAGCATGGGGATATCGTTGTTGTTTGTTATACCAAGAGTGAATAAAAAAAGACCTCATGTCGAGGCCTTTATATGCAAATACTTAATTGAAGTGATTACTCTTGAGCGTCCAAGAATTTCTCAGCATCTAATGCTGCCATACAGCCTGTACCGGCTGAAGTTATGGCTTGACGGTAGATATGATCGCTTACATCACCTGCTGCGAACACACCTTCAACACTGGTTTGTGTGGCATTACCCTCGGTGCCGCTTTGCACTTTGATATAGCCGTCTTTCATTTCCAATTCACCTTCAAAGATCCCAGTATTAGGTTGATGGCCAATTGCAATAAATACACCCATCAAATCAAGGTCTTCTGTTGCATCAGATTGCGTATCTTTGATACGCACGCCAGTCACGCCCATATCATCACCCAAAACCTCGTCTAATTGACGGTCTAAATGTAAAACGACGTTACCATTTTTGGCTTTTTCTAATAAACGGTCAGCCAGTATTTTTTCACTTCGGAATGAATCACGTCTATGAATAACGTGTACTTCAGATGCAATGTTCGATAAGTATAAGGCTTCTTCAACAGCGGTATTACCACCACCTACCACTGCTACTTTTTGGTTGCGATAGAAGAATCCATCACAAGTTGCACAGGCTGATACACCTTTGCCCATAAACGCAGTTTCAGATTCCATACCCAAATACTTAGCTGAAGCACCAGTACAAATAATTAAGGCATCACAAGTATAAGTACCTTGATCGCCAATTAAAGTAAAAGGCCGCTTAGATAAATCAGTTTTGTTAATATGATCAAAAATAATTTCAGTATCGAACTTCTCAGCATGTTTTTGCATGCGAACCATTAAATCAGGACCCGTTAATCCTTCTGGGTCGCCTGGCCAGTTTTCTACTTCAGTAGTAGTGGTTAATTGCCCACCTTGCTGAATACCTGTTAACAATACTGGGTTTAAATTTGCCCTTGCAGCATATACTGCAGCAGCGTATCCAGCTGGGCCAGAGCCCAAAATTAGCAGTTTAACGTGTCTTGTTTCAGACATTTAACTCTCCAAATATTTTCTTTAAGTACCATTTGAATGGCACAACTTTTATTTACTTTATTCTGGCTAGACATGTGGGCATGTCTAGCAGTTTCAATATCCAAAGTTTAACTAAATTGGTCATTGGTTACTTTTTACTGCATGGCTTATTTGTTATAGCTAGGGCGAGTAGATCCAACCCACTGCATGCTCTCTTGCTATGTTAACGAATATCACTTATGAATTATAATGACATTTGAATAATTCTTTAGGTATCGATTGTTGATTTTATATAACTTTAGGGTGTTAGCTTAAATAATACTTAGCCGCTAGAATAGGGTTGAACGTAATTTTTGGAGTAATTAAGTTGCCACAAACTTTTACATCAATGGTGAAAGATGGTCAGCAATATATGCAAACTTGGCCTATGCAACATCAATTGTATGGCGTGTTTCCCGAGTGCCGTGTTATTGCGGCAACGAAGTTTTCAATAAAAGTCATGCCAGCGTTGGCAGTGTTGACTGTGACCGCATTAATTAATTTTCAGGGTATTGAAAGGCTGCCTCAAGCTTTGGCGATAGGAGTGCTGTTTTTATCCTTACCTGTGCAAGGATTGTTGTGGTTAGGTCATCGTTCGAATCAGTTGTTGCCACCCTCTTTAAAAAGTTGGTATTTAGATATCCATCATAAAATGCAGATGCAAGGTTGCGCACTGCAATCACCCAAAGCCAAGCCTGAATATAAAGAGCTTGCGAGATTATTAAAAACCGCTTTTGATGAATTAGACAAAGCGTTCACTAAACGTTGGTTTTAGATAACATAAGTTAACAAGAGACTATGGCGTCAGTAGCTAATTTAAAGCCTTTGGTGCTTCCCACATTACTCCATCTCTCAGCATCGAATTTAAGATGGCCTCCAATCGCTGATATTAGCCTTGGGTTTTATCACCTATTTATAACGGTGTTAATGAGCACCCAGAATTTGCGCCAACTGAGCAAGAATTTTGGGATGAAACATTTCTTAATCCAATCCTAAGCTGATTTTTTAACCTCGTTAAACGTTACAAGGAAGCCGGCATGCGACTGGTATTTCAATGGGACTATTGTTGCTCCAAGGCTCGCCGTTTTTAAAAGCGCAGAGACAAGCAACTTAAGCCTCCATCTAATTTCTGAAATTCAGACATGGCGACTTCTCGGGTTTTATAGCCTAACTGTTTGATTGCATTTAGTGCTTTGGGAAAACCTTTTGGGACTAACACAGTGCCATTTATCCACACACTGTTGGCGGCATAGTCTTCTTCTTTATCAATTTGAATACGATTAAAACTTTTGAAATCTGGGTGTGAGTGCATTTCACCGAAAGTCAGCAAGTTATTATCTTCTAAATAGCTCAAGCCCGTTTTTAAGTGCAATAATTCTGACATTTCCACCATAGAGCCAGTCAAATTGTATTTGCCTAATATCGCAATGAGTTCAGCAGCACCCTTAGGGTCTGTGCGTTCTGACAATCCAATACAAAAATGATTGTCTACCATCATAATGTCGCCCGCTTCTACGTGGCCGTTTGAGTTAATCCGTTCAATTTTTGGATAAAATAACTTAATGGCCTCTTCTATGTGTTGCACTTCTCCTCTGCGACTTTCGGCTCCGGGTGAAGTGAGAATGGCACATTGGGGTGTAAGCAAAGCCACATCTTCAACAAAACATGAGGCAGGGTAGTCTTCAAGGGCAGGCAATTCAGTGACCTGCAAGCCACACTCTTGTAGCGCATTGATGTAATCCTGATGTTGTTCACAGGCTATATCAAAATTAGGCAATCCCAAATTAGCTTGGGTTAGCCCTTTTAATATCGACCGGCAGGGTGTGCGCACTAATGCTTTTGTAAACATTTTTGCTCCTAATTTATTGATATATGTCCCATGCACCTATGATAACAGCATTGAAAACCTGCTAGTTAAAATGGCATAGGCCAATTGGCTAGGCTAAATATCTTTGCCATTGCAGTATTATACTTCCCAATACCTTGGTTACTTATCGACATCTATTTTGAGCAGGACATTTAAGCGTGGTTATTCATCTTTCTCATTCGCCTAGAGTCAGTGCAGTACTGCACTTACGACAAATATACTGTTGTTGACCTCTGATTACTTTATTGTGTCTCCTTACACTCAGTTTCACAATTCCACAATGACAGCGGTAGTTAAATTGTTGTCCAGCCACTTTAGATACATCCATCTGATGGTAGGTTTGTCCTTTTACGTTATACAGTTTCAGCATCAATCCTTGCCATTCTTTTCCATGTGGGCGTACTTTTCCAAAGAGTTGATAGGCTAATAAATGACAAACTTCATGAGGTACCACTTCTTTTAAAAATGCGTCAAGATTGTCTGCAAGTAAAACGGGATTAAAATGTAATTCATTTTTTTGCAGTCGCGCGCACCCAGCAATTTTTCCTCTTTGATTAAAATTAATCTTAGGCAAGGTAAAGTGTTTTTCAAAGTAAAAGGAAGCATGGCGAATACATTGTTCTACTTTTTGAATCACTAATTGTTGGGAGTTGAATGACAAAAATGTTCTACAAATAAGAAGAGTTACTGACAATAGAATCATTTTAACTAATAATCACTTAAAGCCAATCCTTTTGAGTATATCAATGCAAGATCAACAATTACGTCGTTCCTTAGACTTTCGATTTTTAGCCGAACCAACGGATGTTAATTTTGGTGGCAAAGTACACGGCGGTATCGTGATGAAATGGATGGATCAAGCCGGTTATGCATGCGCTGCTCAGTGGAGCGCCCATTATTGTGTGACGGTATCTATTGGTGGCATCCGCTTTATTCGCCCAATCTTAGTGGGGCAGATGGTGACGCTTACTGCAAAAATAGTACACACTGGGAAAACCAGTATGCATATTCATATTCGAATTGTCGCTGGGGATCCTAAACTAAATAAAATGGTTGAAACAGGTCATTGTATTATGGTTTTTGTGGCTAGCGATGAAGCTGGCTATCCAGTTGAAGTACCCACTTGGGAGCCTCAATCAAAGCAGGATTTTGCGTTAGAAAAATATGCAATTCAGGCTAAAGAGTCGGCACAAAGCTTAGATAAAGAATTATTAGAAGCGTTAAGCGCAGACAACTAAAAGGTTAGTGATGGTGTTAGTGATGAAACACTAAAATGTCCCAACCATGATGGCCATGATTGGAACATTATTATTTAGATGCCTAGCTTACAACTCACAAGCTAAACAGTAGGCGTAAACACCTTTAGGATCATTCAGTTTTGATACTGCTTCTATGTCTGCTGTGAGTTCTTTAACAAAACCTAAAATAGTATTGGATTTTTCAACTTCGAACGCACCTTTAAATGATACTGAAGCGCTTTGGAATAATTCTTTCCAAAACAACTCATTCTTAGACAAGGTTCTTTGAATATATTGGGTATCGTATGTATCTAGGTTGGCTAAATCAGCTGCCGCTTTTACACCATCTTGTAAATAACCTAGTTCATCTACTAAACCTAATTCTAACGCAGTATCACCAATCCATACACGTCCTTGCGCTATCTGATCAACTTGCTCTTTACTCATGTCGCGTTTATTAGCAACCAGTGAGATAAATTGATCATAGCCATGTTCTATGCCTCTTTGCATGATGGCAGCGACTTTGGGGTTAAGGGTTTTAGTGATACCCATTCCAGCGAATTCGGTTGTACCTACACCATCGGTATGAACACCTAAATAATCCAAGGTGTTTTCAAAGGTTAAAAACATTCCGAATATACCAATCGAACCTGTGATTGTGCTGGGTGCAGCCAGTATCTTGTCGGCCCCAGCAGAAATCCAGTAACCGCCAGATGCTGCATAAGTGCTCATTACCGCTACCACTGGTTTGCCAACAGCCTGCAAGTTTTCAACTTCCTGACGAATGATTTCAGAAGCGAAAGCACTGCCACCTGGAGAGTCTACATATAACACTACAGATTTTACATTCTTGTCATATCTGGCTTTGCGCAACAACTGTGCCGTGCTGTCTCCGCCAATTTGACCGGGTTTTTGGGTGCCGTTTAATATGGTGCCTTTAGCAACAACAATAGCGACTTTATCTAAGTTGTTAGCAAGATTAGGTAGGACAGGCTTGATAATATTCAGGTAATTTTTGTAGCTAATAGCGTTAAATCCCATACCTTTTTCGTCTTTACCTACTACAGCAACCACTTCTTGCAGTGCTTGCTCACGAGTTTTAAGTGCATCAACCCAACCAAAGTCCAATGCGTATTGCGCAAAGTCACCTCCTGATTGTTCAAACTTTTCCAAGAAAACATCGAGTTCTTCATCAAAATGATTAACATCTAACCCACGAGCTTGTGCAACACTGCTTTTGTATTGAGTCCACATAGCGGTTAACCAAGCTTTGTTTGCTTCTTTTGCCGCGTCTGACATATCGTCACGAATGTAAGGCTCAACGGCTGATTTATAGGTGCCAACTTTGAATACATGTGTTTCTGCTTTAAGTTTTTCAATTGCTGATTTGAAATACATGCCGAAACGACCGTAACCTTCAAACATCATAAACCCCATAGGGTTGAGGTAGAGATGATCAGCACGGCTAGCGAGGTAATATTGGTTTTGGCTAAAATAATCGCCAATTGCATAGATGGGTTTTTCACTGTCTTTAAAGTCTTCTAAAGCCACCGCAATTTGTTCTAACTTGTCTAAACCAGCATTGCCTAGTCCGTGTAAGTCTAAAACTAAGGCTTTAATTCGACGGTCTTGTTTAGCATTTTCGATAGTCAGCAATACATCTTGAAGCAATATTTCGGGGTTATCATCTTCTTGCTCAAAGGCTTCTTGCATAAATTCGGTAAAAGGATCAACTCCTTCTTTTTCTATCACCACATTGCCCACTAACTTCAGCACTAAGGCTGAATTACTGGGTACTGTGATTTTATTATTGTCCTTTAAGAAAACTGAAATAAAGGCTAGAAAAATAACAATGAAAATGATGTTTAAGAATAATTTACGACTAAAATTAAGGGCGTTCCATAAACCAATAAACAACGACTTCGTCCAACTTGTTCCTGAAGACATAATAGGTATATACACTCGTTACAAAATATTAAGGGATCCTATCTAAAAAAGCGCCTTGTGAACAATTTCAAATGTAATTCTTTGTAACTTTTTCATCTAAAGACAAAAATAGTACGATAGACTGCTTAAAGTCCAGAATAAAAAGGAAGCCAATTGAATATGACGGCAAACGCTTATTATCCACATTTATTTGAACCCCTAGATTTAGGTTTTACTGAATTACCTAATCGTGTCTTGATGGGCTCTATGCACCTTGGTTTGGAAGAAGAAAAACATGGACTAGAAAAACTAGCGGCTTTTTATGCGGAGCGTGCAGCAGGTGGTGTTGGACTTATAGTGACAGGTGGCGTCAGTCCCAATCGACAAGGATGGCTATTGCCTTTTGCTGCGCGAATGAGCAAGAAAAAACATGCCAAAGAGCATCAAGTTATTACTGAGGCTGTGCATCACCATCAAGGTAAAATTTGTCTGCAGATTCTACATGCAGGCCGCTATGGCTATCATCCTTTTGTAGTTGCACCCTCGGCCATCAAATCGCCAATCAACCCATTTAAACCTAAGGCTTTATCAAAAAGAGGGATTGTCAGTACCATTAACGACTATGCTAACTGCGCCTATATGGCCAAACAAGCGAGATACGATGGCGTAGAAATCATGGGCTCTGAAGGTTACTTTATTAACCAGTTTTTGTGCCCTCGTACCAACCAACGAGATGACGAGTGGGGCGGCAGTTTTGAAAATCGTTCGCGGATTGCAGTTGAAATTGTCAATGCAGTTAGGCAAAAAGTGGGTAGCGATTTTATCATCATATTTCGTTTATCTATGCTGGATTTAGTTGAAGGTGGCAGCAATTGGAATGAAGTTGTTGCCCTTGCAAAATTAATTGAAAGTTCTGGTGCTACTTTAATCAATACAGGTATTGGTTGGCATGAAGCCAGGGTTCCTACAATTGGCACTATGGTACCAAGAGGTGCATTTAGTTGGATCACTGAGCGTATGAAAAATGAGGTCAGTGTGCCGTTGATAGCGACCAATAGAATCAACACCCCAGAAATCGCTGAAAAAATACTGGCCAGTGGTCAGGCAGATATGGTTTCAATGGCTAGGCCCTTTTTGGCTGATGAAAACTTTGTACGTAAAGCACAGCAAGGGCGAGGAGACGAGATCAATACTTGTATTGCCTGTAACCAAGCTTGTTTGGACCATACTTTTAAACGTAAACGAGCCAGCTGTTTAGTGAATCCTCGCGCAGGATACGAAACTGAATTAAATTTCCCCTTAACCACACATAAGAAAAAAGTTGCTGTAGTCGGCGCAGGTCCCGCGGGTTTAGCCTTTAGCTGTTACGCCGCTGAACGAGGACATGAAATACATTTGTTCGAAAAAAGCAGCGAAATTGGCGGTCAGTTTAACTATGCCAAACGTATTCCTGGTAAAGAAGAGTTTTATGAAACCTTGCGATATTACAAAAAAAGGTTAGAGGTCACGGGGGTGCATTTACATTTAGACAGCCAGCAAAGTGTTGAGTCGTTAGCTGATGCCAAGTTTGAACAGGTAGTACTCGCAACAGGCATCAAACCGAGAGGTGTCAATATTGAAGGCATCCAGCATCCTAAAGTCTTGAATTATCTTGATGTGCTAAAAGACAATAAAGTGGTCGGCAAAAAGGTCGCAATTATAGGGGCAGGAGGGATAGGTTTTGATGTGGCAGAATTTTTAGTAGAAGAGCACTCTTTAACAACTCAGCCTGATCAATGGTTAAAAAGTTGGGGGATTGATAAAACATACAGCCAAGCAGGTGCATTAACAGAAGCTGATATTGAAGCGCCTGCCAGAGAGATTTTTTTATTGCAACGTAAAACTACTAAAGTGGGTAAAGGGCTAGGTAAAACAACAGGCTGGATCCATAGGTCGACGCTACAAAGAAAACAAGTGCAAATGATTGCAGGGGTTGATTATGTAAAAATTGACGACCAAGGCTTACATATTAGAGTGAATGACAAACCTCAAATATTAACAGTCGATAATATTATTTTATGTGCTGGTCAAGAACCACTTAGAGAGTTGCAAAAAGGCTTGGATGAGAAAAATATCACAACTCATTTAATTGGCGGCGCCGATGTGGCATCGGAACTTGACGCAAAAAGAGCAATCAGACAAGGTGCAGAATTGGCTGCAATTATTTAGTAATAGGGGGTGATATGCATCATTTTACCAAAAGGTCGTTTTTGTTTTGTTGTATTGCCAGTCTTTATGCTTGCTCCGACTCTGATAAAGCTGGCTCTACACTTAGTACTCAAGTTCATCAGCATGGTGATGGAGAATTGCATTCACATGGTGACCAAAGTGAATTTGTTGTTGATTGGCTGGCGCAATTTGAGTCTGAATCTATTATAGGTACGCCTCACATTGTGGATTGTAAGTTATCGGGAGGTACTGAGACCAGCTGTGTTTCTATTACTCTAAAACCAGCGCCTGCCAAAATGACTATTGGCCCATGGTGTCCAAGAAATATTAGTGATGGCCCAGAAAAATCGGGTATTTGGCTAGAAAGCGGCAAAGTTTACGATGCAGACGGCGACTTTATTAAAAATCTGGCGACTTTTTATAAAGATGATAAATGGTTAATGTTTGACGCCGTAACAGGTGCAGTTAACGTTACTGACACTAAGATATCTTGCGAAGCAGCCGCTAGACCAGACGTTGACCCTGAGTACCAAAATTATTGCGTTGAGTGCCAAGTATCCTATATGGACAAAGGAGCGAGTAATACTTACGTGATTCCTATCGAATCTATAAAAGCGGCTGAGCCAAGCAGAAACGTGGGCTTTTCAGGAGTGGGCATCGCCTTTAGTGGGGCTCGATTCGATGCCTCTGCACCTACACATGCCATTTTGGCTGCTCATACTTTAGCGCCTTTTGATGATTGTGGTGGCCATGTTAACTTGCATGCTGGCTATCATATTCACGCCGTAACAGGGGAGTGTTTGAAATCTGTAGCGGTTGAGCAAGATCATGCCGCAGCAATTGGTATTGCGATGGATGGTTTCCCGCTACACAATCGTCTTAACCTTGACGGCACTTTAGCTGTGGATCTTGATCAATGTGGAGGACATGAATTTGGCGAACTGGGTTACCACTATCATGTGGCTGAACCTGGAAAAAATGCGATTATTGCCTGTCACGTTGGGGAAGTTGGTTGTGCCCTAGATAATGATTCAGCTTTATGTGATGCCTCTGCACGGCCAGCAAGACCGCCTAGACCACCGCGCTAATTGCAGTTTTACTTGAATTTGAGGTTTAAAAGCTAAGACATATTTTGTCTTAGCTTTTAACTATGGTTTTAATTCAGTTCATTTGCACTGCGGGGGTCTTTGTAACTAAGGAACTGTTCTTAGTATTCCCTTTTAGCCTTTCAACCAACATATAATTGATTGGCACTAAAATAAGAGTAATAAACGTGGCAAATAAAATACCAAAGCCCAGTGACACTGCCATAGGTATTAAAAATTGCGCCTGAGTCGACTTTTCAAATAGTAACGGCATTAAACCAATAAAAGTCGTTAAGCTGGTGAGCATTATAGGCCTAAATCTTGATGCTCCGGCTATCAATACTGCATCCATTAGTGTGCCGCCTTCAAGACGTTTTTTATTGATAAAGTCTACTAATACCAGGGAGTCGTTCACTACTACACCCACCAAAGCTAACATGCCAAGTACACTCATAATAGTCAGCTCCATGCCCATTAACCAATGTCCCATCACAGCACCTATCATACTGAAAGGGATCACACTCATGACAATAATCGGCTGAATGTAAGATTTAAAGGGGATAGCCAACAATAAATAGATAGCAAAGAAAACCATTAATAAACCTACACTTAATGATGAAAAGGACTCTCGTTGTTCACGAGCTTCACCTTCCATTTTCCATGTTACGCCTGGGTATTGATTCACAAGTTGTTGCACAAATTCAGCTAACTCAGCCTGTAACACAGTCATATTGGTATTTAGTTTCTCTACATCTGCGGTCACGCTAACCGTTCGATAACGGTCAATACGTCTAATTTCTGAAGGGCTTTTACCGGGAATAAGGGTGGCCACATGAGATAAAGGCACCGAACCACCTGAAGGGGTTTGTACCAAAATATTTTGTAGGTCAGATAAAGAGCGTCGTTCATTTATGGGTAACCTCACCATAACCCGTACATCATCACGGCCACGTTGAATGCGTTGTACTTGGCTACCAAAAAATGCATTACGTACTTGGTTAGACACATTCACCCGAGTCAGTCCTAACGCCTTACCTTGTTGGGTCAACTCAATTTGTAATTCTTCTTTACCGTCAGAGAGACTATCTGCAATTTCAAATACCGTGGGGTAGGTGGCAAGTCGCGATTTAATTTGATCGGCAATTTCTTGCAATGTTGCTTGGGAATTACCACTTAATTGTACATCAATAGGATCTGATGAACGTCCCAATTCAGCGCGATATGTAATGCTTTCGGCTCCAGGAATTGGGCCAATAAGTTCTCGCCATTCTCGTACCAAGTCAGCAGAAGTGACTGAAGACTCTCTTTGTTCTGGAGGAATGATTTCGAATCGAACTGAACCTACATTAGAGGTACCACCACGACCACCAGTAGAAGCGAGTACATTGAGAATGACACTTTGCCCTGTGTCTGGGTCAACATATTTATCTCGCAGCTCTTCTGCTTTATCAGACATTTTAACTATGTATTGATTAGTGACTTCGAAAGTGGTGCCTGTGGTCATAGTTAAACTGGCCCTGACTGTTTCACTGGGCACACGAGGGAAAAACACAAATTTAGTCCAGCCGCTCATGAGCAGCGACATAATAATTGCGAATGTGCCGATAAAGGTCGCAAGGGTAGCCAGTTTATGACGTAAACAAAACCCTAGAAGTGGTTGGTAATAACGTAGAATTGCGCGCTCAAATCCATCTGCAAAACGTTGTTGCCATTGCTCTAAACGGTTACCTTTTGAGGACTTCTCATTACGTAATTTAATATTTTTAAGATGGGACGGTAAAACAAATTTTGATTCAATTAATGAAAACAACAACACGGGAATAACTATCACCGGAATTTGCGCAAATAGCGCCCCACGATTTCCTTCAATAAAGGCAAAGGGTAGAAAGGCCGCAATTGTAGTTAAAATACCAAAAGTGACTGGGGTGGCGACTTCTAGTGTGCCTTTGATTGCCGCTTCTTCACCTGACTCTGATGTGCGCAGGTGAGTATAGATATTTTCGCCAGTGACTATGGCGTCGTCCACCACTATTCCCAGTACCAAAATAAAGCCAAATAGACTCATCACATTTAATGTTACCCCAAAAAAAGGCATGGCTAAGAAGGCACCCATAAAGGAGACAGGGATCCCAATAAACACCCAAAATGCAATGGCAGGTCGTAAAAATAGGGTGAGTAAAAGCAAGACTAATATTCCACCCTGCAACGCGCTGCCTGTAAGAGTCGCAATACGATTTTTAACGATCTGTGAGTCGTCATCCCAATAACTTAATTGGTACCCCTCTGGTAATAAGGGCTGTTTGTCTTCTATATATTGTTTAACTTTATCGGCGACTTCTACAGCACTTTGTTGTCCGATTCGGTACACGTCTATGAATGCCGCTTGTTTACCATTAAAACGGGTGCGAACCGGTGTTTCTTCAAAGCCATCTTGAATGTCGGCAATGTCTTTTAGGCGCAGAATTGAACCGTCGCTATTGGTTTTAATAGGAATGTCTGCAAATTCATCTTTGCGGTACGCTTGGCCTTTAGAGCGAATTAATACGTCACCGCCATCAGTCTTGATATTACCAGCCGAAATATCGCTACTCGAATTAGCGACAGCAGTCGACACCTGAGCTAAGGTTAAATCATATTGACGCAAGCGGTCTTGAGGGATTTCTAAGGCAATTTCATAGTCACGTACACCGGCTAGTTCCAGTTGTGTGATACCGGGAATACGTAATAAATCATCACGCACCTGTTCCGCAAACTCGTTAATTTCTTTTTCGCCATATATGCCTGAAATAGTCACAGCTATCACTTCACGTGTGCGCTGAGCTAAAGATACAACTGGGTTTTCTGCATCTGCCGGAAAGGTATTAATAGCGTCTACACGTGATTTTATATCGGCTAACATTTCTCGGGCGTCATAATCAGAGTCTACGTCTATGCTTATTCTGGCTGAGCCTTCTGAAGAGACACTAATGATTTGTTCAATGCCTTCTAAATCTTGCACCGCCTCTTCTACCAAAATGGCCACACCTAATTCGGTATCTTCGGGAGTGGCACCACGTAAGGTCACTGATACACTAATAGTGTCAGTTTCAAATGAGGGAAACACTTCAAGAGGAATACGACTGGTTAGACTATAAATGCCGGCAAATAAAATTGTGATCATGAGCAAATTAGCTGCCACATGGTTTCGGGCAAACCAAGCAATCATGTTCGTTCTCCAGTCTTAGGAAATGGATGTGAGATAAGATAAATAGTCATTAGTGGTTACTTTGAGTGGTTGTAGCTGCCGAACCTGTGTTTTTAGCTGAACGTTTGGCGCGCAGTTCTTCTACTGTTACCCCCATTTTTTTTGCCATTTGTTGCAACTTAGCTTCTCTATCTGGAGAGGGGGAAGACTGGGGTTGTTGCTCGCCAGCTATGCTGACACGGGTACCAGAACTCACCTGACCTAAAGGTGTGGTCACTAATAATTCACCCGCGTTTAAACCGCTTTCAATAATAGTCTTTTGACTGTTCTGCCAACGTATATTGATATCGCGTCTTTTTAATAGGCCATTTTCCACTATATAGACATAACTGCCTTGATAAATAGCGCTATTGTTTATCACAATGGCATCGTCAAGGGTTTTTCCTTGTACCTCTGCGTTGACATATTGGCCTATCTTAATAGAAGGGCCTGGATGTAATGTGGGATTATATGGATCTTCAATTTGGGCAACGATATAAAGTTGTTGGGCATTACTGTCAATTGCACCTTCAGTGCGAATTATTTTGCCAAGCCAAGTTTGATTTTTACTCAGGCTAGAAGTAAAACGTGCTTCTATAGTCGATTGTAAACTATTGTTAGTACGGTACTCTTCTGGAAAATTCACTAAATCAATGTCACTGTTGTTGATAGGTAAACGAATTTCTACTAAATCAGTTGAGTAAATTTCTGCCACTTGAGTGGTTGCAGACAATACTTGACCAAAGTCAACGAGTTGCTCAAGGATCCGTCCGTCATAAGGTGCGGTAATCTGTGTTCTTTCTAGTGCTAGTTTGGCGATAGTTAAACTGGCTTCTGCGGATAATAAGCTTGCCTGAGCTGCTGCTAGTTGTGGTTTACGTAACACTAAATCACTCGGTTCTTGACCATTACCTAAACGTTTCCAATCAGTTTGTGCTTGTTTAGCGTTGGCTTGTTCTTCTAGCAATGCTTGTTCGGCTGAGAGTAAACCCGCTTCAGCAATTTTCACATCTGCAATATAATCTCGTTGATCTAGCTTCAGTAACACATCTCCTTTGGAAAAAAATCCACCATTCCGAAATTGAGGGCTCACATAGTTAATTTGACCTGATACTTGCGCTACCAATGCATTTTGCGTTCTGGGTTGTACAGTACCGAACGTATCAACGACGACAGTGAACTGTTCAGGTTGCAGCTCAGTAACTTTGACTGTTAGTTGTGAAGCGCCGGAAGGGCCACCTCGTTTACTTTCTGGAGGATTGTTAAAAATTACGTTGGCGATAACCAAGGTGATCACTAATATAGCCAGTGGAATTAACCACTTTTTTACCTTACTCATTGATTATCACATCCTCTTGTTCGTTATCTTGTAGATTTCTGGTATCAGTAAAATCACCGCCTAGAGCAACATGTAAGTCAATACGATTGGCGAGTAATTGGTTTTTAATTTGGATCAACGCACTTTGGGCACTAAATGAGCGGCCTTGTGCTTCAAGTACTGTAGTATAAGTCACCAAACCTCTCTGATATTGCTCAAACGCTAAGGTTTCAGCTGCTTCGGCGTTTTGCTGTGCGGCTAATGTGGCTTGGTAACGTTGTTTTAAACTATTTTCTGTGGTGATAGCATTCTCAACAGTTGAAAATGCAGTGTATAAAGTATCAAGATAAGTTTGTTCTTGCTGCTTAAGGCGTAAGCGAGCTATCTCTTCATTTGCTTTTAGATCCCCAGCTTTAAATAATGGCGCAGTTAAGCCCCCCAATAAAGACCATGCTAAAGAAGAGCCTGATAATAAATCAGTTAATTCGTCGCCACTATCAGAGATTGACGCGCTTAGGCTGATACTTGGAAAGCGCTGTTTGTGGGCAAAAGCTAATCCAGCGTCTTGGGCCAAAACTTGATACCAACTGGCCAATAACTCTGGTTTTCTAGTAATGATGTCTGACGGCAGTCCTATAGGAATGTCATTCGTCAATAAAGGTAATGTCAGCTGCTCTGTTGTTAGGCTGGCGTCTGGATATCGACCTAATAAACGTTCTAAACTCCGAGCCGCTTGATATTGAGTTGCCTCTTGCTGGGCTAAGTTTGATAACTCAGTATTCAGCTCATTTCTTGACAAATATACATCTAGCGCACCATTGAGCCCTTGTTGATAGCCTGATTCAATAATATCTAAATTTTGTTTGGCATTTTTAACTCTTTGTTCAAATAAACTCAATAACTGTTTTGCGGCTATCCAATCAAACCAGCTAGTGACTACGTTTGCTACTAATGTTTGCCTATCTTGTTGATACTTTGCTTTGGCAGCCAAATAGTTCAAATTAACTTGTTTTTGCGCAGCAGATAGTTTGCCCCAAAGATCCAATTCATAACTACTTTCAAGTTCCAGAGAACTGCTATTGCTGATAGTACCATTTGTGGATTTAGCGCGACCAGTATTGAGAGTTAAATCGAGATCTGGCCAAAAGTCTGCATCAGCTTGCACTAACTGTTGTGCTAATATTTGCACGTCATAGGCTTCTTGGCGCAGAGTTTGGTTGTTGTTTAGAGCCTCATCAACCAACAGGCTTAGCTTAGGTTGACTAAACTGCGCGAACCAATTACCTGCAATAGGCTGAGTTGTTTCACTAAACTGCCAGTTTTGTGGCACTTCGGCAGTACGCAGCTTGTTGTCTACTTGGCTGGTGCTGGCACAACCACAAAGTAAAATCGCAATGAATAATGAGGGAGTTAACTTCACTGAATATTGATACCTTAAAAAAACGACGGGTAGTGTAAAACATTGTGTATCAATGAAAGCTGACTTTACACAACTTTTACACTCATTTTCATTCAGCTTATTTTATTGTCGATTCGTCGTAAAAATTGGATTTTTTGAATCCCGAATTTATCGATTCTGAGGTTCTAAATGACTCCATGTATTAGTAGCAGTATTTAAAAGCATGATTTTATATACGAATTCCGTGTACAAACGTACATCCAGCAAAAGCAGCATAATTATTCATTGGGGTTAACTCAGATAGATACACCTCACCAATAGAGTCAGATTGCACATGGTTCGATAGTTCAAAGAACACGCCCCAATCTGAATCGTTAGAGCGAAGTTCTAAATAAGGGAAAACACTGATGTGCCATTTGCCTGTGGAGTTACTCCTGGCGGCAACAACATTAAGTCAATTGAATTTTCTTTGTACCAATGATTATCAATAAATAGCATACTGGTGTGATGTATTTCCCACCCTAAGTCACTCAATTTATTGATGATTTTGTTTACTGCGTTTTGATCCTTAATCACTAGAGAATTGGTTAACGACGATTGTGTTATAGATTTGGGATAATCTAAGACGTTAATGCTAACTCTAAAATCAGCCTCAACAAGTTCTTTATTAATTTTTTCTATGTCAGCTTTGGATAAATAGCGGGAATAAAGATGCACTGTGGTTTGGCTACAACAGCAAAAAAAACAGGGCCACGAATACAAAACATTTCAAAATATCAATGGCCTTATCTTTTATTGAAGAACTTTAATTTTCTCAATACTGGTGCTCATGTCGGGGGCGTCTTGTTTAGGGGGGTCCATTCGATAATCTAACTGTACAGTCAAACCCGTCTGTCTTTGTGCCTGTCCACCTTGGATCCTCGGTTTGTAGGTCCATTGTTTTAGCGCGGTAACTGAGACTTTATCGAATACTTGTTGAGGAACTGATTCAATGACTTGAATATTGTCGGTTGAGCCATCTTTGGCAATATCAAACTGCAATATTACCGACCCTTCTTGTTTATTTTGTGCTGCTTTAACTGGGTACTTTGGTTCAATTCTGATCACTGGTTCAGCCATATCGGATGTTTCTATTGAATGACTGGTTTCAGCCAAATTGGCTAATGCGACGCCTGCAAGCAAAGTACTACTTAATGCGATTGACAAGCCTATTAACGTGGGTTTTATTGTTGCTGGATTTTTAATACTGGAAATACGTTTAAACATAGTGTTTTTTTCTCCATAGGGTGAATAAATCGAAAAGCTGTGTAGTGAACGTTCAGCACATTGCAACAAAGCTTTGCTGTAGCTGATTTTATCGTTGGTTGTTGACTGTTTGAGTACCGCTGCGTCACAGGCTAGTTCTTGGCTACGCCTAAAAGCTCGATATGCTAGCCAAGTGAGCGGGTTGAACCAAAATACCGCCACAAACACTAAGGCAAACAGGTTGTAGAGGTTATCGCCTCTATGAAAGTGCACTAATTCGTGGCGTATCATTAAATGTTGTTGGCGCTCGGTGAACTGGCTTTGAAATCCTGCAGGAATAACTAAAGTGGGTTTAAAAATACCGCTCAATACTGGGCCCGCTAATTGGGAGTTACTGACAACATTTAAGGATTTGGGTAGCGCCATTCTAAGTTGAATTTTATGGGATTCAAGGTGGCTTAGTCGGTAAATTTTCCACTGGGCATAGGCACCAAGAAATAAGATAGCCAAGGTTCCAGATAACCAGATAAAGTCCCAGTTAAGGTGAATGTTTGTGGAATGGCTTTGTGCACCCATTGCCACAATGTGACGGTAAATAGATTTGTCATCCACAGCAATAACATCTTGGGGAAGGTTGTTAGCAATTAATAAAAGTGGCACTAATAACCAAAGTGCGTAAATAACATTCGCACCTAAACTTTTTATTGCTTTACCTTCTAGGGTAATCAAAAGGAGCAACAAAAAGCTGATCGCTATTTGTTGCTCAACTAGCCAGTTAGTCATTTTCCTGCTCCCACTTTTGTATCAGAGACTTAAGTTCATCTATATCACCTTGTGACAAAGAGTCTGAGTCAGCAAAGCCAGCAACCAAAGGGGCCACTTTTCCACCAAACAATCGGCTTACTAAACTCTTACTTTCTTTCTGGGTATAGGTACTGCGTTCCACTAGGGGAAAATACAAATAGCTGCGTTGTTGCTTGTCAAAATCGATAACCTGTTTTTTCACTAATCTACTCAACAAGGTTTTAACGGTTTTTTCATGCCATGCTTTGTTTTGGTTCAAGCGCTGAATAATTTCGTTGGCTGTTGCAGGAAATTGTTCCCATAAAGCATCGAGCACTTCAAATTCGGTTTTGCTGATATCTGATTTTTCTGGGTCAGTTGTCATAGTAGTGTCTTCAAATTTAATGGTAAGTAGATTACATTTGTAGTCGATAATTTAAGATTACACGTGTAATCTTAAATGGCAAGTTTTTTATTTGAATTTTTGGGGCGTTTTTAGGCCACTCAATAGCATTGGAGTTGATGTCATTTCTGTAGAATTAAATATTTAATCTATAAAGTTCAAAATATTCCGACATTTTGTAACTAAGCTGTTAAACTACGTCACGTAATTCAATATCCACTTGCGTAATGGTGATAGCGCAAGTGGAATTAAACTATTTCACTACAAGAAGAGAGTTCAAAATGAGTAAAGGTACAGTAAAGTGGTTCAATGCAGATAAAGGTTTCGGTTTTATCGCTCCAGAAGACGGTAGCAAAGATTTGTTTGTTCACCATTCAGAGATTCAAGCTGGCGGCGGTTACGCAACTTTAACTGACGGCCAAGCTGTTGAGTTTGAAGTAGGCGAAGGTCAAAAAGGTCCTTGTGCCAATAAAGTAGTTCCTTTATAAGAACCACTTATAAACTAGCGATTTAGGCTCGAAGTATGAGCCGGATCTTAACAAGCAACTTGTTAAGATCCTCGCTATTTGATTTTCAATTTACCTCGTAACAAACATCCCAATTTTCCCCTAATTCAATAGTGTTTTCCTGATACAAGCTAAATTTATCGATACCTTAGTTGCGCATAGTGGTGACTAAAATTGCATTGACGTCAATTCGATGTGATCTTTAGACACTTTAAGTACACTCCCTTGTTCATACCAATCTCCAAGCACAATTCGTTGCGCCGCTTGGGAATTTATCACTAGTTCATGAATAGCGGGTCTATGGGTGTGCCCATGAATTAGCCTTTTAACTGCAAATTTTTGCATAGTGTTTAGGACTTCTTCTGGTGTTACATCCATAATATCTGCGCTCAGCTTAGATTGTTTTTGTTGACTGGCTGCGCGTCCTTTAATAGCCAGCTTTCGCCGGGTCGCTAAGGGTAGGCTCAGCATAATCCTTGGCCACCACCAACTGCGTGCTTTTTTACGAAACCTTTGGTAATCGATATCTTTGGTACAAAGTTCGTCACCGTGCATTATCAGCGTGGCTTCACCATATAAGTCTATTACTACTTGTTCTGGCAATATTTTAAAGCCCGCCTGTTTAGCAAAAGGCTCGCGAATTAAAAAGTCTCGATTGCCATGAATAAAATAGACAGGTACGCCAGATTGACTCAAGGCATGAAACGCCTTGGCAATACTTAGCGTAAAGCTGTTTTGATCGTCATCACCGATCCACACCTCAAATAAATCCCCTAATACATACAAAGCATCAGCTTGTACTGCTTTTTCATGTAAAAACTCAAACAGACAGTGGTTAATATCCTCTCTGTCAGCAGATAAATGGAGATCGGAGATAAAGTAGGTAAAAGGTGTCATGTAGTGGGACAGAATATTGAATGTTTATAATAAGTGCCAAGAGAGTCAAAGGACTGGATTAACTTCAACTCTCTGGCCTTGGGGAGGTTATTCGACTATTTCAGCCTTCTGAATAACAACATCTTCTTTTGGTACGTCTTGATGGTAGCCAGAATTACCTGTGGCCACCGCCTTGATCTTGTTAACCACGTCCATTCCTTCAGATACTTCAGCAAATACACAGTATCCCCAACCATCAGCGCTTTCACTGCGGAAGTTTAAGAAACTATTGTCGCCTACATTAATAAAAAACTGCGCTGTAGCTGAATGAGGTTCGTTAGTGCGGGCCATGGCCACTGTGCCGAGGTTATTCGCTAAGCCATTATTGGCTTCGTTTTGGATGGTGTCTTTGCATTCTTTTTGATCCATTCCTGGCTCAAACCCGCCGCCTTGGATCATAAAACCGTCAATGACTCGGTGAAATATGGTGTTGTCGTAGAAACCTTCCTTTACGTAATCCAAAAAGTTGGCAACGGTAATAGGTGCTTTGTCGGCAAACAAAGTAAGGGTGATAACGCCATAATTTGTATGGATTTTAACCATGAAGTAGATCCTTAAATTAGCAAGATAAAAATAATCACCGCATTCTAGCTTAAAACTGAGAGTTTTTTAAGGCTTTAACGGTGATTGACAGATGCAGCACTGGATTCTGGGTGATAGAATCCCGTTTTTAGATTTTTACTCTCCAGAGGATTTTAATTCAATGTTACATATATACAACACGCTAACCCGTCAAAAAGAGCAATTTAAACCATTGCAAGAAGGTAAAGTGGGGTTGTATGTGTGCGGTATTACTGTCTATGACGTGTGTCATGTTGGCCATGCGCGTACTTATTTGAGTTTTGATTTGATGGTGCGCTACATGCGCTCACGTGGACTAGAAGTAAATTATGTTCGTAATATCACAGATGTAGACAATAAAATTATCTCAAGGGCAAATGAACAAGGTTTAACAGCAGAAGAATTTACTGAGAAAACCATTACCCGCATGCATCAAGATTTTGCAGCTATTGGTTTGCTTGAACCTGATGTTGAGCCTCGTGTGACTACCCATATTCCAGAAATTATTGATGTTATCCAACGCCTCATAGATAAAGGTTATGCTTATCAAGCACCTAGTGGTGATGTGTTGTTCGAAGTCAGTACTTATGCCGACTACGGAAAACTGGGACGGCAAGACTTAGAGCAACTTAATTCTGGTGCACGAGTAGAGGTTGTGGATGAAAAGCGAGATCCATTAGATTTTGTACTTTGGAAATCAGTTAAGCCAGGAGAACCTTTTTGGGAATCTCCTTGGGGTAATGGTCGCCCCGGTTGGCATATTGAATGCTCGGCCATGAATCATAAACACTTAGGTAAACATTTCGATATTCACGGTGGCGGCTCTGATTTGATTTTTCCCCATCACGAAAATGAAGTGGCTCAATCCTGCTGTGCATTTGACACACCTTATGTCAATTATTGGATGCACACAGGTATGGTGCAAGTCAACCAAGAAAAGATGTCTAAGTCTTTAGGCAACTTTTTCACTTTGCGTGATGTTTTAGATATCTATGATGCTGAAACAGTGCGTTATTTTTTAATGTCAGCTCAGTACCGCAGCCAATTAAGTTATTCTGATAGTTTTATTCAGCAGGCCCGCGCGTCATTAGAACGTTTGTATACAGCTCTGCGAGATATCACACCTAATATGGATGTGGATATCACCATGGGTGATTATCAAACGCGTTTTAATCAAGCTATGGATGATGACTTTAATACGCCAGAAGCCTTTGCGGTGTTATTTGATTTAGCAAAAGAAATCAATAAGTCTAGCGGTCAACAGGCAGCCGATTTAGCCGGTGTCATGATAAAATTGGCAGACATCCTCGGTATTTTACAACAATCACCAAATGAGTATTTGCAAGGTTCAGTGGCGGGTAGTCAAGATGATGTGGCAGAAATCGAATCATTGATTAAGGCCCGAAATGATGCCAGAGCGACTAAAGACTGGGCGGCTGCAGATGCCGCTCGAGATGCGCTTAACGCCTTACAGGTGGTACTGGAAGACGGTGAAAATGGCACAACTTGGAGGCGCGGTTAAAAATACTAGCGGTCTAGGGGGAGTGAACAACAAAATTGTATTAGTGCTGATTGCGTAAGTTAATTCCATTAAATTGTGCAGTCAGCACTTTTAGAGTGAGGGCACTCTGTAATAACGCAATTAGACAGATAATGACAACTGCCAGATTATGATCCACTCCTATTTGTGCCATTGCCAAGAGTGGTTCAGCGTAGTGACTGCCCCATAATATCCAATGTGGTAAACCCAAAAACGTGGGTAACAAAGAATAAAAAACTAAGTCGTAGTACAACAACACAAACGGAGTGCAGGTAATTAGAATTGCCTTATTCTTCTTGAATATCATTAAAAAACACAATGCTATTATCGATAATAACCAATTTAAACCACTGCCCATTAATGATATCCATGCATACTCTTTTTCGCTCAAAGACACTGAATTAACAGAACCCATTGCCTCAAACTGAATGTTTTGAGCTAGGTATACGGGGCTATTTTCAATCCTTAAAGCTGTTCTATGAAAACTAAATATTGTCTGGGCAATTGCACTTTTAGGCCAATCTGCTTGTCTAACCCCGTCAAATTCTGGGTAAATCTGCCAACCCGGCCACACAGTAATACTGGGACGACCCAATCCCAATGTGATACCTGTTATTGCATGACCCATTTCATGGGTGATGACTGAAAGGGGCAAAACAGTGCATATCACTATGCTAGTCATCATTAATTTGAGGCTAAGTTTCAAATTGTAAGCTAATCATTTTGTAGTAAGAGTTGGGACTCAATCTCTGAAAAAAGGTTCATTTGCACATTGTTTGCACATTTCAGTACGTGACTATTTGTTAACCTATCTAAGCTTAAATGATTATTCGAGGTGAATGGGGTGGGGTGATCATGATTGAGTATTTATTTATTATTCAAACTTAAAAGGAAAAACTTATGGTTGATTCAATTGGTAGCGCAAGCTTCCGCCCGCCGCCACCACCTCCTGGCGCTGGTGGTCAGTCTAGTCTTAGTGACGATGAAACGTCCTTAATCGAAGAAACCCTATCGAGTTATGATGCCGATAGCTTAACTGAAAGTGATGCAGCGAGTATTGTTGAAGCTTTTTCCGAAGCGGGGATTGCTCCCAATTCAGCCTTTGCAGATAAACTTGCTGAAATTGGATTTGATGCAAGAGAATTAGGTGACTTAGCTGGCGCAAAGCCTTCTGAGTCGGGGCAGCCACCTCCACCACCAAGTGGTTCAAGTAATTTGGATTTGACTGATGCGGTGGATTATCTTGAGACTTTGTTTGAGGATAAAGATCAAACTGCAACGGATAATTCCAGTATTACCGCTCAACTAGCTCAAAGGTTTGGGTTATCAGAAGGTGAATCCTTGATCAATATAACGGTTTAATTTTGGTTGATTTTAAAAAGCAATGAGTGCTGCAAGCTCGTTGCTTTTTTTATAGCTAATGTAAAATACGTAATCTACAGCCAGCGCCTGACTTTCTTTTTGTAGTCTAAATATGGCTCACCAAAAATGCCCGTAATAATGCGTTCTTCAGGCTTGATTTGAAATTCTGTGATATAAAAAATAAAGATGGGCAGGGCTATAAAGCCATAATAATTAGCCAATTTAAAGGCAGCAGCCATTATTATCAAACACATACCTAGGTACATAGGGTTTCTGGTAAATTGGTAGATCCCTCTTGTTACTAACTGAGTAGTTTTTTCTGGTTTAGTAGGGTTAATAGTTGTTTTTACTCTTCGAAATTCCCAGACGCCAGCAATTGCGATTAACCCCCCTGTCAACCCAATGAACCCGTATAAGCCTGATAATATCGATGGCATAGTCTGTTTTGGCAATAAGTGGTTGAGCCCATAAACCAACCCTAGGCAGAATAACAAAACCAGTGGTGGATGAACTTTTAGCTCAAGTATTTTCATTCAGAGGTGCGTCGTTAGAGGCATTTTGTGTGGCAAATGAGTCTTTCCAACGCTGCTGTGATACATGTTGTTTAACCAGCTCTAAACACTCATTAACGATAGTTAACACTTCTTGATCAAGCATATGATCTTCATTAGAAAAACGACCTAGTCCATGCTCAATAAAGTCATCTATTTTTTCTGGAGTAACATCTTTTAATAGGTTAATAATCGATTGGGTCACTATATCGGTGACAGATTGCTCCAGGGTTTTTTCTATAGTGTTTCCCAGCACAGGGAGTAATTTCAAGGTGGATACTTGTGAATTAGTGCGTACTGCTTTGCCCACACTTTTGTGAACATGACTGCGCACTGACTCGCCATGATCATTGTGTTCAATTGATTCACCAATATGTACCATAATAGATGACAACCACTGAGTTAAAATTGGCAAGCGAGTGGCAATGACTTGTTTACTGATATCTTCAATCAATGGTGAGCCAGCTGCGATATCCTTTTGGGCATCGGATAACACTTTAACCACAATTCGGTCACTGAGTTCTTCAACAAACACATCGTAGTAAAATAGCGTGAATCGGTACACTGCGGTATTACGCAAATCGATGATTTGGTATTTTTGAAGACGATAAATAATTGAAAAAATCCGTAAAAAACGGAAAATTCTGGCGCCCCCCAGTGGTATACAACCGACTAAATCATACCAATGGATAAAAGGAAAAAAGTACCAGCGAACATAAGTTTTGCGGACAACCGCTGCCACCCAGCGTACACAAAACTCAGTTAGAAAAATGATGACAAAAGCTAAGTCATAAAGTACAAAGTTTTCATGAATCGGGGCATAACCTGAAACAAGGCCGGGTGACATCGACGCTAAGATGGACTTAAAGGCTTGTGTCGCAAATAAGCCGTCAAATAACAGCCAAATGAGATTGATGATTAGCAACGCTAGCATCAACAAATCGACCATTATCCATGGTCCTTCGTGACTAGATTTAAGTTTGGAATAACTGAAGTTAAGCATCATTAAACTAGCCGGGCTGCTTGACTAAGTGCGAGTAACATCAACAAAAATTTTCAACTTTTGACCTGGCTGTAAATACTTTTTAAGTTTACTTTGATTCCATTTCTGTAAATCACTGACTTTGACGTTAAATTTTCCAGCAATTCGAGCAAGGGAGTCTCCATTGCGAACTGTGTAGGTTAACGAGCGCATTACCGCATCGTCATTTTGCCCTTTGGTAACCTGATTAACCCAAATCACTAAGGTCTTACCCGGACGCAAGGTATCTGTTGGTGCCATGCCATTCCACTTCGCGAGTTGCCGTAAATTGACTTTGTATTCACGGCTTAGGTCCCAAAATGTATCACCACTTTTTACTGTATGATTCAATTTATGTGAGCCACTTTTTTCCGATTGGGTTTTAACTAAACGCTGTTCTTGGGACAAGGAATACGAGTCTAAGGATTTTAACGCCACTGGCACAATCAAATGTTCACCGGCAATAATAACGTTACTTTTTAACTCATTGACTTGGCTAATAATATCGGGAGTGGTGTGATATTGCTTGGCGAGTTTTAATAAACTGTCACCACTTTTGACTTTATGCCTGACCCAATTCAGGCGTTCTGATTTATCTGTTTTTGCTAGTTTATCAGTAAAATTTTCAACCTTGTCTATGGGTAACAATAAATGATGGGGGCCATTGGGATCAGTCGCCCAGCGATTGTATCCTGGGTTAAGTGCATGTAATTCTTTTACTGTGAGACCTGCCATATCAGCGGCTAAGGCTAAATCGATTTGTGAGCCCACCATGACTTCTTCAGTCAATGGGACGTTCTCAATGACTGGCCAGTCAAAACTGTATTTGTCACCATTAGCCAAAATATCCGCCAAAGCGAGTAATTTTGGGACATAGGCTCGTGTTTCTTTGGGTAAATCTAAATTCCAAAAATCGCTGGGTTTGCCCACTTTTTTGTTTTTTCTAATGGCTCTTTGTACTCGCCCTTCACCGCTATTGTAGGCAGCTAATGCATGTAACCAATTACCATCAAACATTTCCACTAAATAATTTAAGTAATCAATGGCACCTTGAGTTGATGCTAAAACGTCACGTCGGCCGTCGTACCACCAGGTTTGTTTCATACCAAAACGTTTACCTGTCGAGGGGATAAACTGCCACATTCCTGCAGCGCGACCATGAGAATATGCGAATGGATCGAAGGCACTTTCAACTATGGGCAATAACGCCAATTCCATAGGCACATTTTGCTGCTCAATTTTTTCGACTATTAAGTGTAGAAAAGGTTTGGCCCTTAATGCGACACGTTTCATATAGCTGGGATGTTTAAGATACCAGTTACGCTGCGCTGCAATGCGTTTGTTATCTTCAAATGAAAATCTAAGCTGGCTACGCACCCGTTGCCATAAATCTTTCATTTCAACCTCAGCGGCAGCCTCGACTATTTCCTTGGGGACTTCAACTGCTACTTCTACCGGTTCAACTGGGTGAGTAATAGGAATGATGCCCGACTGGGCTGACTCACAATCAAAGTGATCTTCCGCTTGTTCTTTAGATTGCTCGCAGGAGACTAAGATTTGCTCAGCAATTTGATGTTCTTGGTCTAGTTGACTGGCCTGATCATTATTTGGTGATGTTGCAGTACATGCAGACAAAGAGCCGATTAGCACTAAAGATAAGAGTGTATGTGAACGCAATGTGTTTCCTTTTTATTATTATCTACTTTAATTTGTTTATATCTTTTTAGCGGGTGTAGCATACGAACCTAATCATAATACTTATTTTACCCATTAAAAGTTATCTTTCCAGCTTCTTAATGAAGCAAAAATGTCTTGTTCTGACTTTAAGATCGTTCCCATATTTTGACTTACATTTGTCACTAATTCTTGGCTATGGCATCGTAAAAACGGATTCACTGCCAACTCATTCTGAATGCTTGATGGTAGAGTGGGATTGTTTTGATCTCGTTGCTGCATCGCCCAGTGTTTATAGCTAATTAATGCTTGATTGTTTGGTTCTGCGGCCTCAGCAAATGCGATGTTAGCCATAGTGTATTCGTGCGTACAATAGACAGCAGTATTAGCTGGAAGTGCCGTTAACTTAGCTAAAGATTCAAACATTTGTTGTGGCGACCCTTCAAATAAGCGGCCACAACCAGCTGAAAATAATGTGTCTCCACAAAACAAACCGAGATCACCATAATAAGCGATATGATCTAATGTATGTCCAGGCACTTCAATAACAGAAAATTTTACCCCAAGATCAGCCAATTCTATTTCATCATCCTCAGATAAACGATCTGTAATTTGCTGAATTGTTTTATTTTGTGGACCGTAGACAGGAATATTGGGAAAGCGCGTCAGCAATGCGTCTACGCCATTTGTGTGATCCCAATGATGATGAGTAATCAGAATAGCGGTAAGGGTGAGTTGATTGTTTTGGCAATACTCTAAAACAGGTGCTGCATCACCAGGGTCCACAACAACGCATTGGCTTTGGTTACTTAAACACCAAATATAATTATCATTAAATGCCTTAATGGGGAAAACGCTTACAGACATATTGTGCCTTCTTTCATAAATATTAGGTTTAACAGTTTCTAGTTAATAGAGTACCATAAATTATATGAGACCAGCGTTAATCAAAAATCACCCTAGTAAACCAGAGTTATGGCGAGACCTACCTTTAGGTGAAGAGCTAAAATGTTTAATTGAATCTGAAATAGCTGAAGTGAGCCGTAAATTTTTTGGCTATCACTTGATTCGCTTAGGGAATTTAAGTAGCCAAATCGAGCTGTCGTTATGCCCGATAAAACATCAAATCAATATTACATCTAAACAACATAGCTACAGTAACTTAATCGCATCATCTGCTGATTTACCTGTGAGTGAAAACAGTGTTGATGCATTTTTGTTGGCTCATGAGCTAGACTTTGCCAAAGATCCTCATCAAATTTTGAGAGAAGTAGACAGAACTATTATGCCCAATGGTTACGTGGTCATTACGGGTTTTAACCCTTTTAGCTTATGTGGCTTATTTAAATATTTACCCATCAACAAAGGTAGCGTTTTACACGACGCACGTTTTTTTAGCTGTGGTAGGGTAAAAGATTGGTTGCAGTTATTGGGCTTTGAAATAGTCGATGTAAAATCGCTTTTGTTTAACGAGTTATTTTTACAACGAAAATTGATGAGCCAATCTAAATGGAGTGACTGGTGTCATCATTATCTGCCGTTATTGACCAGCATGTACATTATTATCGCCCGAAAACGTGTCGTCCCATTGTCGATGATCAAACCTAATTGGAAAGCCAAAACGAAGTTTTCAGCCGTAGGCGCCAGTGTTCGAAACGGTGTGATGCAAGTTGAAGCCCCCTGGAAACCAGAGAAATAAAAAGGGGGGACCACAGAGAACACAGAGCGCTTCGCTACACAGAGGAATCGATTATTAAGAATCATATTTTCTTTTCTCTGTGTCCTCCTTTTCTTCTGTGGTTAATCTTCTATTAGCTTTTAGAACACCAGCCGTAAAAGAATTTTCACCACAGTGAAGTGATGAAAATTCTAATTTGTTTTGAGAGTTATTACTTAACTTTCATTCCAGGTTGTGCGCCTTCATGAGGTTGTAATATCCAAAGGTCTTCGCCACCTGGGCCTGCGGCTAACACCATGCCTTCTGACATACCAAAACGCATTTTACGGGGCGCTAAGTTGGCCACCATTACTGTAAGTTTCCCTTCAAGATCTTCTGGCGAATAGGCAGATTTGATCCCCGCAAATACTTGGCGTGTATCGCCGCCTAAATCTAATTCTAGACGTAATAGTTTATCGGCTTTTTCTACGTGTTCTGCTTTCGCTATACGGGCAATGCGTAAATCGATTTTTGCAAAGTCTTCAAAGCTAATCGTCTCAGCGATGGGATCTTTTGCTAATGGACTATTAGGGTCGAGTGTTACTGTGGCCGCTAAGTTTTCTTTTGAATCTTCAATTAAGGCGTTCACTTTGTCCATATCTACCCTTTGCATTAGGGCTTTAAATTTATTGATCGTATGATCAGTCAATACATTTTGTGAACTTTCCCATGTGAGATGGTCGTTCAGAAAGGCTTCTGATTGCGCTGCTAAAGTGGGCACAACAGGTTTTAAATACACCACTAAAATGCGGAAAAGGTTAATCCCTAAAGAGCATACATCGTGAGTAAATTGCTGTTTGTTTTCGTCTTTAATCGTCACCCAAGGAGCGTTTGTGTCAATAAACTGATTGGCTTTGTCGGCCAAGGCCATGATTTCACGGATTGCTTTATGGTACTGACGTTTTTCAAACGCCTCTGCGATACTGGCTTGACCTTGATGAAACTCTGCCACCAATTCTGGTTCAAGCACATTATTTGATAACTTGCCGTCAAAACGTTTAGTGATAAAACTCGCACAGCGACTAGCGATGTTCACCACTTTGCCTACTAAATCTGAATTCACTTTTTGTGCAAAATCTTCAAAGTTAAGATCGATATCCGACACAGCATCACTGAGTTTAGAAGCAAAGTAATAACGTAAATATTCAGGATTCAGATGATCTAAATAAGTACGGCCTTTAATAAATGTCCCTTTAGACTTAGACATTTTGGCACCGTTAACTGTGACAAAACCATGCACATTGACGCCCGTTGGTTTTCTGAATCCGGCGCCTTCAAGCATGGCTGGCCAGAACAAACAATGGAAGTAGGTAATGTCTTTTCCGATAAAGTGGTACAGCTCGGCATCGGAGTCTTTGTTCCAATACTCGTCAAAGTTTAGGCCCTCAGTTTTATCACAGAGGTTTTTAAAGCTGGCCATATAACCAACAGGTGCATCAACCCATACATAAAAAAACTTGCCAGGCGCATTAGGAATTTCAAAACCAAAATAAGGCGCATCACGGCTAATATCCCATTGCTGCATGCCTTCTTCAAACCATTCTTTGAGCTTGTTGGCAATTTCAGGCTGTATAGCGCCACTTTGTAACCACCCTTGTAACATCTCTTGAAACTGAGGTAAGTCGAAAAAGTAATGCTCTGAGTCACGTAAAACGGGTTCGGCTCCGGATACAACAGAGCGTGGATTTTTTAATTCAGTGGGGTCATAGGTGGCACTGCATACGTCACAGCTATCGCCATTTTGATCTTCGGCACCACACTTAGGGCACGTACCTTGTACAAAACGGTCCGGTAAAAACATTTCTTTTTCAGGATCATATAACTGACTAATAATGCGTTTACTAATATAGCCAGCATCATCTAAGCGGTTATAAACCAACTCACACAATTCTTTGTTTTCGTCTGAATGAGTGACATGGTAGTTGTCATAATCTACCCCAAAATCCATAAGATCTTGGTGATGTTCATCACGGGTTTGTGCCACCATTTGTTCGGGCGTAATACCTAATTGTTGTGCTTTTAGCATAACAGGTGTGCCGTGTGCATCATCAGCACATACGCTGTAACAGCTATGACCACGCATTCGCTGAAATCTTGTCCAGATATCGGTTTGAATATGCTCTAAAAGATGACCTAAATGAATAGAACCGTTGGCATAGGGAAGGGCACTGGTAACGAGTATTTTGCGAGTTTGTTCGGACATGGTCACTTATGTTTAATTGAATTTTAAAAAAGGTCGCAAATAGTAGCGAAAATACGCCATCATTGCATTACGAAATTCCGTTTACGGTACACAAAGTTATGCACACTGGTGTTAATTGCCATCGCTCAGAGTCAAAATACGCTGGTTATTATTGGCAATGCCAACGTATATCTGCATGTTGTGCAATGTAACTAAGGACAATTCAATAAGTTAGAGCTATCGACAATTAAGCAGACAAACGGCAAAATATTATTACTTATAGAGCGTGCAAATAGCGTAAGCTTTCTGCATCAAAGACATATGGCCTGAGTGCCAGCATGAAAATCAATCATTAACGAGCTAATTCCTATGCGATTGTGTGACAAAGATATCTATCAATATATTCAAGATGGAAAAATAAAAATATCGCCTCAACCGGGTTACGAAGAAATAAGTGGCGTAACTGTGGATATTCGCCTTGGCAATAAATTCCGAGTATTTGAAGACCATCAGGCTCCTTTCATTGATTTGAGTGGTTCAAAAGAGTCTATGCAAGCTGCTTTGAATTCTGTCATGAGTGATGAAATTGTACTGCAAGAGGGTAAATCTTTTTTCTTACACCCTGGTGAGTTAGCGCTGGCGGTGACCTATGAGTCCATTACCTTGCCATCGAATGTAGTGGGTTGGCTCGATGGTCGTTCTTCTTTGGCCCGCTTGGGTTTAATGGTGCATGTGACAGCACACAGAATCGATCCTGGTTGGGAAGGTAATATAGTCCTAGAGTTTTTTAACGGCGGCAAGTTACCACTCGCCTTAAAACCCATGATGAAAATTGGAGCGGTTAGTTTTGAGGTGATGTCGGGCCATGCTGAAAAACCTTACAATTCCCGCAGTGACGCAAAATATAAAGGTCAAGATGGCGCTGACGCCAGTCGAATCAGTGCTGACGATAAATCTTAGTTGAAAACAAAAAGTAGGAGTGTTTGTGCCAGATAATGCGCATTTTTATCAACCCAAGGATGGCCATCAATTATCCCATGATCCATTCAATGCGATTATAGCCCCTCGTCCAATCGGTTGGATATCCAGCAAAAGTGCAACGGGGCAGGTTAATCTGGCCCCTTATAGTTTTTTTAACGCCTTTAATTACCATCCACCTATCATAGGTTTTTCCAGTATTGGCTACAAAGACAGCGTCAGAAATGCAGCTGAAACAGGACAGTTTTGCTGGAATTTGGTTACCCGTACGCTCGCAGAGTCAATGAATCAAACGAGTGCTGCAGTAAACTCGGACGTCGATGAATTTGAATTGGCAGGCCTTGTTAAGGGGCAATCCAAAATAATTGACGTGCCTTATGTTGCACAAAGCCCTGTGGTGATGGAATGCAAAACCTCACAAGTGATTCAATTGCAAACTGCCGAGGGCGCTAAGTGTGAAACTTGGATGGTATTTGGTGAAGTTGTAGGGGTACATATAGCCAAGTCAGCAATACAATCGGGTATTTATGATACTGCTGCGATGGAACCTGTGATGCGCGGCGGCGGAGCGGCGGATTATTTCTCTGTTAGCGAGCTGCAGAAATTTCAATTGTTTCGTCCAAAGCAAGATTAAAGCGTTAAATTTCACATTAAATAGCCAATCTTGGCTAAGGAATGTGCAACCAACACAAATTAGCTCGATTTAGCGTTGCAAACAAAAAATATTTCCGTAAACTGCCCAGCTTCGGTCGGTGTGTAGCGCAGCTTGGTAGCGCACTTCGCTGGGGGTGAAGGGGTCGTAGGTTCGAATCCTATCACACCGACCAATTAATTTATTATCTCCCATATTTGAATTATCGTCTCATGGTAGCGGTGTTCATAGCTGGGGGTGAAGGGGTCGTAGGTTCGAATCCTATCACACCGACCAATTCATTCTTTTGATTTGTAAGACGTTCAGGTTTCAACTTCTATAAAACTTCTTAATACCCCTATGAAATATCTCTACCTTAGCCATGCTACAAATTTAGATGACCTACTCACTTTATTAACTTCCAATATCTCATTTATATCATCTATTTAACTCTTAAAATATTAACTTGTTACAAGGCTCAATTCTTATGTTTGCAGGATTAGATTTCGGCACATCCAACTGCTCAATAGGCATCATTGAAAATGATGAGCCTGTACTTATTCCATTAGAAGACGGTGAAACAAGACTTTCGTCTTGCCTTTTTTTAGAGCACGGCGTTATCCAAGCTGGAGAGATTTCAGAGATGGAATTGTCTAAGCGAGTTAGCGCAGAAAAAGCCGCTCAATCACAACGAAATACTAGTGCTGACTCGTCCAAAGATACACGTACACTAAGTGATGAAGAACTGGTGAGTATTTTCCGTAAACAAATACGTAAAGAAAATCGTGAGGATGCTAAAACTAACCAAAAATCACAAAGTGTGATGCAAGCGCTGCAATCCAACCGCGAGGTTATCTTTGGTAAAGAAGCAGAATTAGCGCATATTTCTGATCCTGAAAACGGTTTTTATATCAAATCACCTAAATCATTTCTTGGCGCAAATATTTCCGCTGCTCAGCAGGTCGTGTTTTCAACAGTAGTTGAAAAAATGTTGTCTTTTATTAAACAAGAAAGTGAGTATGTTAAGGGCATTGAATTAGATCAAGTGGTAATCGGCCGACCTGTAAATTTCCATGGTTTACAGGGCAATGATGGTAATAAACAAGCCTTGAAAATTATCGACAACGCCGCTAAGAAAGTTGGATTTAAAGACGTTGAATTTTTGATGGAGCCAATAGGCGCTGCCTACCATTACGAAAGACAACTGACACAAGACAAGGTGGTGCTTATTCTCGATTTGGGTGGCGGGACAACGGATTGTTCTATGCTAAAACTTGGGCCTAGTTACATTCATTCTGACACCAGAGAAACTGGTATATTAAGTTATTCGGGTAAAAGGGTAGGAGGCATTGATCTTGATAACAAATTGGCCCTAATGACGATAATGCCCCATTTTGGTAAAAACGCCATGTTAAGCAACGGCCTACCTGTGCCAATTACCTTATTTAGCCAAGCAGTGAATATCAATGATGTCAGAGCACAGCAGGAGTTTAGTGCGAATAGAACTGGCATTGAGCTCGAAAGATTCTGCCGTATGTGCCAAGACAAACGACTCGAAAGATTAAAACATTTAAGGGATGGTAAGCTAGGACTTAGGCTCAGCCAAAGTGCTGAAATGGCCAAAATTCAGCTATCAGATAACGAAAATATAGATTTACCACTTCAGTATATAGAAAATGATCTGATGGTACCTATCAGTCGAGTGGCATTGAGCGACGCTATCAAGGATGAATTAAGGCAATTTGAAGTACTCATTAACGAATGTGTACAACTAGCGGGAACGCAACCCGACAGCATATTTGTTACCGGAGGCACAGCGATGTCACCCGTCATTCAAGGATGGATAAATTCAATCTTTCCAAACGTTGAAGTGGTAATAGGTAACCACTTTGGCAGTGTCACATCCGGCTTGGTGACACATGCACAGCGGGTGTTTAGAGGATAACTATTTATCCTTGGCACAGTTAGATAAGGCAGCAAGCCGCGCATTGCAACCCAAAAACGCAGCTTATGTTTTAGTACGCTTTTTAATTTTCCAATGTGAATTTATGACCATTTTTCTAATTTAGTCATCTATCTATTGTTATACTTTATTTTACATCCTCGGCTTACTAAAAACTGACAAGGATAGAATGTGAATTCAGGGAAAGATTATCCATACAAACACATCAACCGGAAAATAACTCGGATTCCTTCGTATTTTCCGGTTACGTTAAGCGTTATGTTTCTTTTGTGATATGCACTATTACGAGCAATCATTAGGCAGAGGTATGGAGCTCTTTGTTGGAGTAATTCTGATCTCCATACTTTGATTTTTGCAGTGCTATTCGGCTTCATTTTATCAAAGACTACATTTGGTTATTCTTCTGTTTTAGGCTCCATTATTTTAGCTATTTGTTCATTTGGGTTCGGTAAACTTGGTTATAGATTGCTGTTAAACAAACCCAGAAAAAATGGCGGTTTGTTAAGTAATAATGGTCTTAAATTGGGTTGTATCTTGTTTGGCGAGAGTTCAATTTTATGTGTGGGCATTTCTATAATGCAACACGAATTTAGCTTATTCATAACAGCTCTTGGTATGTTAACCGCCTGTTTGTATGGTTGGCAAATGGCTAAGAAGCGTCAAATCAATGAAAACATTACTCTCAAGAAGAACCGGTTAGGCAGATAACCGAAATCGATAAGGAAGGTAAAGTCGACCTTGCCTTTGAAGAGACGGAAAGTCTAAATACTAGGTGAAGGTCTCCCTTTTTCTAAAGTCACTGGTGGCACTTTTGCCAAATTTGTATTTTATCGACTGTTGCGATTGATTACAGTGTGCCGAATTCCACTCATTTCTGATTAAATCTATAAGAATTTTACATTTATTTTACAAGTGCATGTGCAACCTCATTACTCTGAAACCTCTAATTTTAAAGGGCTTTGCAATAATCCGTCAGCCTGATGGATAAATTCGTCTGTTTAATACTAATTTTTAGTAAGTATTAATTTTTTGGCACTTTTATAGTCGCGATTAGAAATACAATAATAACTCTAAACTGGGGTAAAGGATGAAAACTTCAAAAACGACTAAAGTTGTGCAGTTTATACCAAAGAAACACATTATTGCTCAGGGCGTGTATTTGGCCATGATATGTTTGACGACTAGCCCTACAGTGAGTGCCGAGGAGAGCGAAAAAGCTAGCGCATTTGAAGTGATTGAAGTAACTGCACAAAAGCGGGTGCAAAACGTAATGCAAGTGCCTATAACTGTGGGCATTGTTAGTTCAGACCTGCTGGAGCAAAGTAATTCTATTATGCTCGGTGATATTGATAAGTTTATCCCCGGTTTTGATTTTAATGATGGCAGCGTGACTCAAGCTGGAGTCAGTATTCGCGGTATTTCTAGCCCTAACATTTCCGTAGGCGGTGATCCTTCATCAGCGACGTTTTATGATGATGTTTATATGCCAAGGGCGGCACAAAACGTACTTTTCTCTGACATTGAGCGTATCGAAGTGCTTAAAGGCCCCCAGGGTACCCTATTTGGTCGAAATGCGGCCATGGGTGTTGTGAATATTATCCCTAAAAAACCAATCGATGATACCGAGGGGTTTGTGAAACTTAGTTTAGGTACAGATTCCTTAAAACGAGCCGAAGCAATGGTGAATATGGCGTTATCTGACTCTGTTTTTATACGGGCTAACTTGTTGAGTAACACCCAAGATGGTTTTGTTAAAAATATCTCTGAGCCCCAATGGAACAACAATTCTAAAATATATGACCTCGGGGCGCTGGATCATCAGGCCGCTAGACTCTCTTTATTGTGGGACCTAGCAAAGGGCAGTGAATTTCAATTGTCAGTCGAACTTGATGATCTAAATCAAGCGCCACCAATGGCTGTGGGGCTCAGTGAATTTGCCCTTAATGGTGGAAGTGATCCCTTCGCCGCTAAGGTTGAAAATGATGTGAAACACGGCATAGAAAGCAGAGACATGTACGCCGTTACCGCCAAGTTTTTACACGACTTTGATGAAAACTGGTCAATGAAATTTGTGACCAGTTATCGCAACTGGGAAACCGTAAATCGTGAAGATGAAGACGGAACGGCTAGGCTTAGCCGTTACTTAGATACCTCGAATAATGAAGACTCAAGTATTTTTTACACTGAGTTACAAGTGAATTATGTCAGCGATAAAGTCAGTGCTGTGGCGGGCTTTTCTTATTCCAAAGAGGATGTTTCGCAGCAAACAGAATTGAACCTTACAGCCGATACCATAGCTCGCCTGACCACTGGTGAACTAAATAATACCATTCGTGCTGGTGTTGCCCAACAACTTGCCGCCGCGATAGGGGGTAATTCTGATGACATTGCTGCAGCTGTGTTTGGTCCCGGCGTAACTTTTGAAGCAGCAGTCGACAGCACCTTCGCAGCGTCAGGTTTTCCTGTTGACCACATTTGGAATGCCGACGAGTGGGCTGGCGCTTTGAATGCTTTAGGTTTTGCAGAGCCCATCCTGCAAGCGTTAGGGATGCCAGGGGCGACTCTCAATGGTGACATCATCGCACAAACCGGTGACTTAACTTATGACTTAGTCTCTGGGCAACTAGGTGTGCCCGAGATATTTGGTCCAAGTCACAGTGGTGAGTTTTGGCAAGAGAATATATTTAATACCGGAGATTTTACTAATTGGGGCGTTTTTGCTGATGTGGATTACGCCCTTACGGCTAAATGGCATGTTATTGCAGGTCTGCGTTATTCAAAAGATTCAAAGGATTTTAGCTGGTTTATCCCTGTAACCAGTTTCGCTGAAGTAAGGCCTGGAGTCAGTAATCAATTATTTCCACAAGTTGATATTACGGCTTCTGACTCTTGGAGTAAAGTGACGGGGCGCTTAGTAACTAATTACCAAATTGATAAAAATCAGATGGTATTTGCGTCTTATTCAACAGGTTATAAGTCTGGTGGATTTGACTCCTTATCCCCTATTGATCAATCTGCAGGACAATCCGCATTTGCCCCAGAAGACTCAAGCAATTTTGAGGTCGGTTATAAAGCCCTGCTTGGGGAAAGTCTAATAACCAACATCAGTTTTTATCAATCCGAGTTAGATAATTTTCAGGTTGCAGTTGAATCGCGTCAGCCTGATAGTACAACGGCTGTTCCGACTATTATTAATGAAAACCGACAGATTGCTGGTGTCGAATTAGATATGCGTTGGATGGCCACTAACTCACTGACTCTGGGTCTGGTTACCGAGATTCGTAATACCGATATCGATACTCCTGCTTTTTACGACAGCACAGGCGAGCTATTACCTGAACAGTCGCGGTCATCTGATGCCAACACCAATTACACACTGACATTGGATTGGGCTCCGGATTTCGATCTAGGTGCAGTAAACGTACACGTGGATTATGTGTTTGTTGAAAATAGCAACGCGGATCGTGCTGATATACAGGCCTTTGAATTGGCTATCCCTGCTTATTTGAGTGACCGTAAAAGATTAAACACGCGATTCTCTATAACAACTCATGACGAGACCATGGAGTTTGCCCTTTGGTCTCGTAATCTATTAGATGAGCGTTATGTAGAGTCCATAAGCAATATTAGTACTGCCACTATGGGTACCCCCTTTGCAAAAATTAACCGGGGTCGTGAAGTAGGAGTAGAATTTAAATATAGTTTTTAAGTGAGTATTTTAATGGGATCCACCTTCAGGGTGGATTTTTTATGTTGAGTCTGAATTCATAGCAATGCTACTGTTGTTATTCGTATTACATAATTTATAAATACACTATGTCAGAGTTTTTTGTACATTTCGCATTTGCACAGATGGCACTGTGTTTTATTTTACTCTTGCCACTTCTGAAAAAAAATCGCTCAATTCAACTGTTTGCTTTGTTAATCCTATGTGGGTGCGGTTATCTGTTAGGTGAGCTTTTTGGCCCGTTAAACAGAATGTCTATTGTTTGGTGGGCAGAATACATGGCCGGTAATGCACTTCCTGGGGTTTTCTGGTTGGTGTCATTGAGTGTCTTTTCGGATCGACAAGAGCTCAAGCGCTGGCAATTTTACGTCGCGTCAATGACCTTACTCATACCTACTCTATCCACACTTATTCAGTTGACTTTTGGTTTTGATTTACGCCAATTTACTGGGTTTTATGGGCTAGTCACCTATGGAGCGTTGGGCTTAGAATTGGTGCTTATTTGTCATGCGTTAGTGGTTGTTATAAAAAACTGGCAAGCAGATTTAGTTCAGGAAAGACGTTATATGCGCGGCAGTGTGATTGGACTTAACGCTTGTTATCTAGTGTTAGTGATAGTTGTAGAACAATTATTTGACCTTGAATGGAGTTGGTTAGACCCAGTTAAATATGCGCTACTTACTATGTTGACCACCACAATCAACATATTGTTGTTCTCGCTAAAAGAAGGTACCTTATTTGACCCCCCTCATAAAAAGCCCCAAAACATTGAACCAAAGAAAAGCCACTCACCCGAACTTAAACGGGTTTTGGAGTGTATGCTAAATGAAAAGCTCTATCGTCAGGAAGGCATTACAATAAGTGTCTTTTCCCGGCACTTGGGGATACATGAATATAAATTACGCCAAATCATAAATGGTGAATTGAATTACCGTAATTTTAATGATTTTCTAAACTTCTATCGTATCCAAGAAGTTACTGAGAATTTATCTCACACTAGCCATCAGCAACTCCCTGTTTTAACCCTAGCCTTAGATAGTGGCTTTCGTAGTTTAAGTTCCTTCAATAAAGCCTTTAAAAATCAGCACGGGATCACGCCTACCGAATACCGTAATCAACAGGCATTAAGTAACTGATGCCCTAGCGTTTTCCCCGTGAAACACCCTAAACAATAGACCGATTGATATAAAAGCTGAGTGATTTTGGAATTCGTCAGCTTTTTTCAGTATTAAGTAAGCCCTTGAGTTTCTTGAAGGCTATAGTCCCAGCAACATTTTATTTACATAAAGTTAAAAGGGCTATAAATGAGAATAGGACATTGGATCATTAGGGCGCTTTGTTATGTTGCGGTGATAGCCCATACCTACGTCCACGCCAATGATGCTCAGCAATTATACCAAAGCTGCGTTGCATGCCACGGTGAGCAAGGACAGGGAAATACAGCCTTGAATGCGCCGGCACTCGCTGGCCAATATGACTGGTATCTACAACGACAACTACAATATTTTGCTACTGGCATAAGAGGTAGCCAAGCTGAAGATACTCACGGAAAAATCATGGTGCCTTTTGCCAAAAGCATTACTGATGAGAAACAACAACAAGCGCTAGTAACTTATATTAGTGAACTCGAACCAGTCACTGCCGAGACAGATATAAAAGGCGATTTGAAAAATGGATCTCGCTACTATCATGGCAAATGTGGAGCCTGTCATGGCGGCCAAGCTCAAGGAAATACTTCCTTTAACGCACCTAAGTTAACAGGGCTAGATCCTCAATATTTTCTTAGACAAATGAATCACTTTCAACTAGGTATTCGCGGTCAGCACCAAGACGACAAATGGGGCCGGCAGATGGCCATGATGTCTAAAACCATTTCAGACAAAGAGCTAAAGGATATTTTGTTTTTTATTTCAGAGCAGGGTGAATAATGCGTCCCCTGACTGTGATGATTAGATGGTGTAGCACTCTGGCTTTAGCTTTAGTGTTTCTTCAGATCAAAGCTGAAACATCGTCTTCATTCATGCTCTCAGATGCTTGTCCGCCAGGATTCGAATTATCTGCAGAGCAGCAATGTCTTTTGGTGAATTTTTATCAATTATATAATTCGGTTCAAGGTCGTGGAGTAGGGGGGACACAAACGTCTTTGCCCAAATACCGCGACGGTTTTTCGCCGCAACAAATTGATCTTGGCCGTATATTGTTTTTTGATCCTGCTTTATCTAAAGACGGCTCTATGTCGTGTGCCAGTTGTCATCAGCCAGACAAAGGTTTCAGTGATGGTCTAGCCAGAAGCAAGGGCATTGATGGTCGACAACTAACACGCTCCGCACCATCTCTGTGGAATGTTGCATTTTTGGATAAATTTTATTGGGATGCCAGAGCCAACACACTAGAAGAGCAAGCAATAGGGCCGTTATTTGACGCTAACGAAATGGCCAATACTCCAGAACAGTTATTAGAAACACTGAATGGGAATAGCGATTATTTAGCGCTTTTTAAGCAAACTTATCCATCACGTTCGCAGATTGAATTAGATCAGGTTGTTAGCGCACTTACGGCATTTCAAAGTTCGTTGATCTCTCTCAATAGCCGTTATGACCGTTATGCACATGGCTACCATGAGGCACTGAATAAAAACGAAATAGCCGGTTTAAATGTATTTAGATCTTTTGTCGCTAGGTGTGCTGAATGTCATCAACCTCCATTATTTACTAATAATCAAATTGCGGTTATCGGAGTCCCTGAAAAAGACGGTATACCCTTTGATATTGGGGCGCAGCAGACCTATCAAGCCGCCAAATTAAGGGGAGGATTTAAAGTGCCTACATTACGTAACATCACTAAAACCAAGCCTTATATGCATGCAGGTAATTTTGATGATTTACGGGAGGCAGTTGAGTTTTACAACAAAGGGAGAGGCCATGCGATACCAGAAGGCGAAACATTACAAATACATTGGCATATATGGGAGCCAAATTTAACTGAACATGAATTAGACCTCATAGTGGCATTTCTTGGCACATTAACAGACGAAGCATTTACTCCAAAGGTGCCAGCTAGTGTGCCGTCAGGGTTGTCACCAGTCGATGCTAACTATCAACAGCAACATAATAAAAATAATCAAAAATTACTATCGAGAGCGGGAGAGTAAAATGCAAACCAGTAAAATCATTTCGGTAACGTTAATATTGGCCGCCTTTGCAGCAGGAATTTATCTTGGCAAAGGAAGCGATGACACGACTATTATTACCAACAGTAAAGGTGGTGCAAGTTACTCGGGTGGCTATGACAAAAATCAGGGGCAACAGAGTAACAGTTTAAAAAAATCAGCTGTCTCCGAGAGGACACAAGAGGGGCATACCCATGTGGTAAAGCCGGGTGATTCAATTATGGAGGCTGTAAAAGCAGCTAACCCTGGTGACACTATTCAGGTTATGCCCGGCACTTACCATGAAACCGTCTATGTAGATAAAGACGATATACGCATTATCGGGGTCATCAAACAAGGTAAACGGGCAACTATGGACGGAAAAGGCGTGTTAAACGATGCTATTTTATATTCTGGCAACAACATAGTGATAGAAAACCTGTTGATTACTAAATACAAAGGTAACGGCATAATGGGCCAGGCCGGTAATAATTTTGAGATTCGTAACAATATCATTGTTGATACCGGCATTTACGGCATTTTCCCGCAACTCGGTCAAAACGGGATTGTGGCGCATAATGTAGTGTCGGGTATTGAAGATGCGGCTATTTATATAGGCATGAGTGACAATATACACGTAGCCCACAATGTGGTATTTGATTCAGTTGCAGGTATAGAAATTGAAAACAGTCGCCACGCAATAGTGGAAAACAATTATGTATTCAATAACACCGGTGGAATTTTGGCTTTTATTACTCCTGGTTTGCCTATAAAAACTACCTTTGACGTTATTATTCGTAATAATTTTATCACCGACAATAACACTGCGAATTTTGGTGCGCCGGGTTCAACCGTCGCTGGCATTCCAGCGGGTACAGGAATTTTGGTGATGGCGGCTGACGAGGTCATCATAGAAGATAACATCATCACTGGAAATAAAACTGCTGGGATCATTATCACTGACCATGAAAATGCACCAAACACCACTATTGATCCTGGAGCTGATTCAATTCCAGACAAAATCATGCTCCTCAATAACCTGATGTCAAATAACGGTTATGACACTTTAGATGAAGTGAAAGCCTTTATGTTGACTGAGTTTAAACAAGGTAACCCCGATATAATTCAGGTTGGAAATAGTCGCGAAAGTTGCATCATCAATCGTCATCGTTATGTCACTGTTGGAATAAATGGCTGGGCAGAATGTGAGTTTACCAATACTGCCGCTATTGATAGTTATATCTTAGATGAACCTGTTGCCGCTCGCATTATTGATGGCAGTGAAAAAGGAAAAATTGCCTACTTAGGCGTTTGTGCAGGTTGTCATACCTATACAGGACGAATGATAGGTCCTCCTGTGCAAATTATTCAAGCTCTGTATATGGACAACCCACAAGGTGTGGCTGACTACATAAACAGTCCAACTAAAAAACGTGATGATTATCCAGAAATGCCACCACAGAATTATTTGGATGCAGAAACGCGGTTAGCCGTTGCGAAGTATATGTTGCAAGTTAAAAGCTAATGATAATTTTCACGTCTTGTCACTTGGACAAATGCTAATACTTTTATGACTGTATATATCAGTTGTGTATACAGTCTATAAAGGAGCGCTACTAATTGCTTGATGCTCAGCCAGTAGCGCTGTGAGTGCATCTGCTGGTATAGGTTTTGACCAATAATATCCTTGCCCAATGTCGCAACCTAATGCCACTAGTTTGTTACGTGTGGCTTTATCTTCAATGCCTTCAGCTACGGTTTTTAACCCTAAGCTTGTTGCCATACTAATAATCGCTTTGACAAGAGGCTCGTCGTGATCCGCTACACAAAGTGAGGTAATAAAAGAACGGTCTATTTTAAGTGTAGTCGCATTAAAATTACGCAAATAGGCAAGATTTGAATAACCTGTGCCGAAATCATCAATGGCTATGGTGATGCCTATTGCACTTAATGCATGGAGTTGTGTTTGAATTTGATCCGCATCATCTATTAACAAGGACTCAGTTAACTCTAATTCTAAGGCATCTGGCGGTAACCCCGCATCGAGTAAGGCGCTTTCAACGATACCCTGTAGATGCCCATCTTTGAATTGTATTGCAGAGAGATTGACTGCCACCCGCAGATTTGCAAAACCTAGTTTACGCTGCTTGGCACAGTTAATACATGCCTGCTGTATTACCCAACGGCCCAATTCATTGATTAAACCACTGCTTTCGGCTAACGGAATAAATAAGTCAGGGGCAATCATACTGCCATCGGGTTGTGGCCATCGCAGTAGTGCTTCAACAGAGGAAATTTCATCACTCTGTAAATTCACTATAGGTTGATAATAAAGTTGGAACTGTTGTTCTACTAAAGCAGGACGTAACAACTGCAATAACTTGAATTTATCATCGCTGATTTTATCCAAACTTGCATCGTAAAAGTGGTAGGTATTACGGCCATCTTTTTTGGCTTGATACATGGCAATGTCGGCTCGACGACACAATTGTTTAAAATCTGTACCATCTTTGGGCGCGCATGCAATGCCTATTGAGGCAGAGATAACCACCTGATTTTGCTGTATTTGGAATTTACCAGCACATTGGTGTACCAAGGTTTCGGCTATGGGAGCTAATTCTCCGTCGTATTCTGTAAATGGAGCCAGTAGCAGAAATTCATCACCACCAAATCGAATCAGATGCTGACTTGGCTGTAAAACTTCGCTTAACCTGAGTGTGAGCTGCTCCAGTAATATGTCTCCTGCGGCGTGTCCCAAAGCATCGTTTACGGGTTTAAAGTTATCCAAATCAATAAATAAAAGCGCAAGCTTTTGTTGTTTTTGTTCGCAGTGTGCTAAGGATTGGGCAAAAAGTGTTTCACCATAAAGTCTGTTAGGTAAATTGGTCAGGGGATCGTGATGGGCCAGATGTTGAATTTCCGCTTTGTTTTGTTGTACTTTGGCATTTTCTCGCTGTAATGACAGCATCAGACGTTTAATATCATGTACTAAAATGTAAACACTAAATCCTGTCACCACAAAAATAACAACGATAAAGGTTAAATGTGACCAGCTTAATGTGGGGATATTAGGTGTTACAAAACCACTGAGTGTTAGCCACACGATAGAGCCGGTTAGTAAAATCACAAATAATAAAACAGATACAAATAACCCCACACCTCCCAGTAGCGCACCGAAAATTAGTAAAGCTGGATACCCAAGGATTGCTAAATCAAACAAACCCGCACCCGTAAGCGCCAATGCAAATAACATGGCAGCCAAAGACCCTATTAAAGTAAATGCTGACGTTTGTACTTTGTGTTTAAAAGCAAAGCCTAAGGCTATTATGAGAAAGCCAAGACCAACAGAAAAAATAGTAAGAGTAATGCCTCTAGCCACAATAAGCGCAACCATTAATCCGAGAGCACTTGCTACGCAGATTTGCATCAACCTGTGACGACGGATCTCGCCAAAGACATCTTTTTCAGCAAACCCCTGCGTTACACTGACTTGGGGCTTTTTGTTTTTGACCATAGTGTATCCTTGGATTGGGTTGTGCTTACTTTAACGTCTAAAGCCAATAAAACCAAACAAGGAAGATGCTGATACGACTTTAAATGCATATTCTGTAATTTTTCTGTTTGATGCGCCCAAAAAATACAGAATTTGCTAGGTTGGTCTACTGTATAAACGCAATATTTTTGTTTTTAGATCATTTTTGTAGATTGCTATTTTCAAGCGAATTTAAATGGCGAATCGAGAAAATAATCGTAAAACCTAGGGGAAATGCTTCACGTGTTTTTAGCGGCTTTATGTTGATAATGATTGAGACATGACGCTCTTAGATAATGCTTAAAAGAGTTAGTAACGGCTGCTAAATATAGTCAATTCAGATATCAAAAAGGGAATTACCTAAAGTATGCTGTTAGTTGTTTTTATAATCATTGAATGTTGGATCGTATTTACTCTATTACGCTAGTATGATCTCACTTACCTCACCTCATAAGGATTGATTTCCGCTTTGCCACAGTTTTCCACTGAAAAATTAGCCGTTGCTAAATTCGCATTAATTATTGTATGTCTGGGATCAATAATTGGCCCTTTGGGGATGGCCTCTGTGAATATTGCTATCCCAGATTTAGCGGCTGATTTACAAGCCAACGCCAAGATGGTGTCTTGGTTGCCTACATTGTTTATTTTAAGCAGCGTGATATTTATGCTGCCGGCTGGGAAGTTGGCAGACAATTATGGAAGAAAACGTATCTATTCATACGGTCTGGCGTTAAATGCATTTTCTTCTTTTATGTGTGGACTGGCTACCAGCATAGAGTGGGTGCTGTTTTGGCGTTTTGTTCAAGGCGGGGCATCAGCAATGATTTTTGGTACTGGAGTCGCAATTATCACCTCGGTTACCCCTGCTAATAAACGTGGCGCGGCTTTAGGGATCACTGGCGCTTGCATCTATGTGGGGTTAACGGTTGCACCAGCAGTAGGTGGCTGGTTAACTGAGTTATGGGGCTGGCGCGCGGTGTTTTTATTTCAGGTACCTATCGTTATTGCACTTCTAGTCTTAATTAAGATGCGCCTCAAAGGTGAATGGAAAAACGCAGAGCCCACCCGTTATGATTGGTGGGGAACCGCTATTTTTGCAGTGTTTTCTTGTTCATTAGTCTATGGATTAAGCTTATTGCCGAGCATTTTGGGTATGTTTATGCTTGGCTTAGCAGCAATCAGTTTAGGGCTTTTTATTTTACATCAAAGTCGCAGTCGTCGGCCGCTTATTCGGGTACAAATGTTTCGTGAAAGCCGGGTGTTCTCCATGTCTCTAACCACTTCATTGTTAATGTATGCGAGTAATTTTCCTCTGGTATTTTTGATGAGTTTGTATTTGCAGTACGTTAAAGGTTTAAGTCCTTTACATGCTGGGCAGATTATTTTGGTTCAGGCTTTGTCGATGGCAATAATGGCACCTCTAGCTGGCAAGTTGGCCGATCGAGTTCAACCTAGGTTGATAGCCACTCTTGGTTGCGTCATTGTTGCTTGTGGTTTATTAATTCTAAGCCTAATGAATACCACAACCAGTTTGACTTATATTACCGGTTCGTTATTACTGATTGGTGTTGGCTTTGGTTTGTTTTCTACACCCAATAACAATGCCATCATGGGCGGCGTGCAGCTAAAAGAAGTGGGAGCAGCGGCCGCCTCTATGAATCTAGCGCGGACTATTGGCAATTTATTTGGGATGAGTATGGTGAACCTTATGGTGCATTATTACCTTGGTGATGCGCAGTTTACTCAAGAACAAAACCCGGCACTGATCCTGACCGTTGCAATGGCAATGAATATGTCACTGGCATTTGTAGTGGTAGCCTGCGGAATATCAGTTTTACGAGGCAGATCCCATTCGACTTAATTCACAGTATTAATGTGTATATAAGTCTCTTTTTGTTGATGGATTCAGATACTGTTATAGGTGTTCTAGAGCATTACTCTGGTTTAAGGGAGTTGCTGTAGTTTGGCTAATATCAATTTAAACAGGCAGTTGTAAAATTAAAATTACTTTTCGAAGACATTGAACCTAAATGTTTAATTGTGTTTGATTTTGGTAAAATAGGCTTACTCTGATAGTTATTGTCAGCCCTAACTTAAAGCGAATATACTATTGATTCACAAAGACTCAGTAATTCAACGCCGGATCGACATGGATATGTTGAGTCGCTCAATGACAGGTGCGGTATTGTATGCGTTTTTGCTACCTGTAGTTATATGGCCTTTTGACTTTTACATATTGCAACCAATGCTAAGCACAGTGTTCGCCTTAAGCATGTTTTTTATCAGTATTCTGCGAGGTTTTCATAAATTGATAACCGAGCCGCTTTACCGGCTTTCCCCTCAGGTATGGCGTGGCTTATTTTTCTTCTTATCTTTATGTCATGCCGGTATTTTAAGTACGTTCTTTGTTCTATCCATTTACGATGAGCGATTTATCTCAGTAATTCACGTCACTATGCTCGCTATAGGAGGGATTTCAAGTGGGGCTGTTGTTGCACTGATCCCCAGAATTAGATTTTCCTTAGTCAATTTAAGTGTATTACTTGTTCCTTCAATTGTGGCCGGCATCATTATCAAAGATAAGTTGCCCTATGCTGGAATTTTAGCTGCGTATTTTGGATTTATTGCGATGATTGGTATTCGTTCTTCTAAAGAATATATTCGTTCATTTAAAATAGAATTGAAACTTGATGAACAGAAAAAAGAACTAGAAAAACAAAGTAAAACTGATGCTCTCACCAATATTTATAATCGAGGTTTTTTTAATGTTGAATTAGAAAAGCAATGGGAATACGCCAGCCGATTGAAATTAAGATTATCGCTTATGTTAATCGATGTAGATCATTTTAAGGCCTTTAACGACAACTATGGACATTTACTTGGTGATGCCTGCCTTGTACATATCGCTGAGATTATTAAGCAGGTGGGCAAAAGAGGAACCGATTTAGCCGCTAGATTTGGCGGAGAAGAATTTGTATTACTCATTATTGAGCGGGAGGGAAAAGAAACCTCTAGAATAGCTGAAGAGTTGCGTCAAAAAATTGCAGATAGTCCCTTTTATGTTGACGGTAAATCGTTTCCAGTTACCGTGAGTATTGGAGTCGCGAGTATTCAACCTAGTCACAAAATTGACTCAAGGCAACTCATAGAGTTTGCAGACTTAGCACTATACAAAGCGAAAAACCAAGGTAGAAACCTGGTTGTAGTCCATTCAAATTAACCATCAAATTGTGCTTTCGTTTCATAGAACAACGCCTTAGCTTGTAGTTTATTCTCTGTTACGCAGTTATTTTTCTATTTTTAGTGATAAACGGTTAAAGTGACTGAGTGCCCCTTAATTTTAAGTAGAGATGAAACATGTGCGGATACATTGAAGTAGACGGAGAACGCCAGCAGCCAGTTATGCAATTTCCCGAGCGTGAAATTTCTAGGCGATTTTTTTCTAAGGTGTTCAAAGGTTATTATCCTGCGTTTGGTCAAGATGCAAATAAAACCATAGATATTGTCATTGAGGAAAATGGCACGCTGAAACAAGTTGCTGCAACTTGGTGGTTTGATTGTGTAGACTCTATTGAAGGATTACGGGTAGGAACACGAACCACATTTAATGCCCGCAATCTAGACAGCCCATATTGGCGAGGGGCACTGCATAATAACCGAGCCATTGTTTTAGCCACCGGAATTGGTGAGTCTAAAATAGTAGGAAAAACCAAACATCAATACTATATGCAAAGTGATGAGGTGTTTATACTGGGTGCGTTATATCGCAAGTTTAGTGAAGGGCGATATAGTTGTGCGGTTATCACCAGAGATGCTCACCCTAAAATGGAGCCTTACCATGATAAGGCCTTTCCGACTTTCTTACCTAACAATGACCCATTTTTAAAACTATGGCTGAGTAAGTCTGTACAACAACACTTAGCAATAGATAACGAGCTTAACCATGCAACCCTGTACCCGAGTCTTAAAGTACAGCGAGTTAAAACCTACAAAGATAAAGTGCCCTATAAATCATTTGAACCTGTGATTTTAACCTCTGATTTAATAAACAATTAAACGTTTAACAATAGGATACAGTTTATATGCCTAAATATTTTGGCGTTTTTCTACGAATTACAAATACTACTTTGTGGCTGAAATACTTAGCTTTTTTAATAATGTTGGTGTTGACGCAAGCCTGCCAGTATATCGGGGACCAAGCATTAAATATTTCAAAACATGACACTGATCCAATTAACACTCGTTTCAATATTAACCAAAGTGATATTCAGCTTATTAATGGTTATGCCGAGCAAATAGCCGCGCCAGATTCTTCCAGTAAGATTACGACCCAAGTCTGGGGAGAGCCCAAAGTCACAGATTTAAATGCGGATGGCCAGCAAGATGCAGTTTTAATTTTGAGTCAAAATACGGGTGGTAGTGGCACTTTCTATTATCTGGCTGTGGCAATCCGTGAGGGCAATCATTACAAAGGCAGTAAGGGGATATTGTTGGGGGATCGTATTCAGCCTCAAGAAATTCAAGTTGTAACAAATAGAGTGACAGTAGAGTTTTTGGAACGTTTTATGAGTGAGCCTACTGTAACATCACCCTCCATGCCTAGAGAGCAAGTCGTTATTTACGATACTGACACTCAGCAACTTATACCAGTAGAACAAAACTTTGAAGGAGAAGCGGACCCTGCAGTCATGACATTAGGGATGAAAACCTGGTACTGGAAAGAAACTCAATACAACAATGACTCAGTTCTCAAGCCGAAATCACCCAAGAAGTTTAACCTTAAATTCGCTACAAATGGCAAACTATTGATTAGCACTGATTGTAATACTATGGGGGGAGAATACAGTATCGCTGATAAGCGAATAGCAGTTTCTAACATGTTATCGACGCGGATGTTTTGTAAAGACTCTCAGGAACAGACTTTTGCTAAAATGTTAAGCAGTGTCAGTTCTTACTTTTTTACCAGTAAAGGCCAGCTTGTTTTGGAACTAAAATACGATAGCGGCACTATGATATTTTGGTAATCACTGCTCCATAACAAAGCAAAAACCAGCTTATTAGTACCTAAAATCCCTTGTATATTCAGTCACTTTTAGGCGCAATAAAACTTTAGGCATGTGATGCCTGATAAATGCTATCGATTGACTCATTGATAGTCGACTCAAATTCATCGTGAGACATGAGCTCGAAAAGTTCTTCAGATAACGCTCTTGAAAAACTGGCAATCATGCCTTTGTTTTCTGATAACAAGCGGTTTGCTTTTTCGCGACTATAGCCACCAGACAAAGCAACAACTTTCAAAACCTTAGGATGAGCAATGATTTCATCATAAAAGCCTGCAATTTTAGGCAAGGTTAATTTTAGTATTACCTGCTTATATTCGGGTACTGCATCTAAGTGTTTTAGAAGCTCAGCACGAAGTAGTAATTCTGCCGCACCTTTTTCTGGACTATTAATCTCAATTTCTGGTTCAATTATCGGTACCAATCCTTTGGCTAATATCTGCGCTGCAACGGCAAATTGTTGCGCGACAATTATGTGAATGCCACTACAATTTGCGAGTTTAATGACTGAACGCATTTTGGTACCAAATATGTTTTTATTCACAGCTTTGTCTAATAAAGCACTCAAACCCCGGATCGGCTTCATTAATTGCACTCCGTTATGTGGGTCTTCTAGGCCAATATCTACTTTCAAAAAAGGCACGATTTGTTTTATTTGCCACAGATAATCTGAGGAACCGAGCCCTTGAATTTCCCTGTCTAAGGTGTTTTCAAACAAAATAGCACCTAAAATCCTATCACCAGAAAACGCTTCGCTAGTCATGATACGGGTGCGCATTTGATGCACTTTAGTAAACATCTCTTCGTCACCTGAATAACGATTTGCTGCAATGCCATATAGTCGCAAAGCTTCTGGCGTGCTACCGCCGCTTTGATCTAAAGCAGCAATAAAGCCTTTTTCAGTTTTCATTTTATTCAACATATCTGCTAGAAGTTGTGATGTCATTGACCTTTTCCTCCTATGGCTAATTGTAGGGTCAGAGATTAACGCTTGGAGCTTTTTTTAATAATGCGCCTCCTACAGAAAAAAGAAAGGTAACTTTTTCAACAATTCCGTGAATGACAAGTGGAGCGCTAGGACAGTAACAACTACTGTTATTGAAAATGTGTCTCATGCAAGTATCGAATAGATAAAGTAAATGTGATTAACCCAAGGTTAACTTGTGCAGATTTCAGCGTTTTTGGCTAATGCCAGGGTTAGGTTAATCAACATAAAACGAATAACTGCAATGTAATAAGTCGAAAAATGATGTAGATCAATAACTGTGAGGTGTTAGTCAATACAATGTTTTTTCCAATCAAATTCCCTAACAAGGTAAGTGCCAATGAACATAGAGAAACATACTCTACTGAATGATTTTCCAGATCATCATCATACTATTCGTCACCTTAAAATGAACGACAATCACTTTGCAAAATTGTTTGATGAATACCATGAAATAGCAGGTGAAGTTCATGCTATTGAAGAAAGCAACCAACCTGTAGCAGACGAGTATTTAGAAACCCTAAAAAAACGTCGAGTCCATTTAAAAGATGAGTTGTTTACTTTAGTGGTTCAAAAAGAAAAAACCATCTAAATTTGTAGCGTTTTAATAATTCAATGCGTAGAGATTTATCCTTTATCAAATTTTGAAAAGGCTTGCAAAACTTGATAGTGGTAAACTACAGCCACTATGGGGTCGTTTTTTAGCGACCTCCGATTTATGGAGGTCGACTGTAATTAAGTAAACTGCCTGATATGAGACCTAACAAACTCCTTTCAATGTGAATCATCCCGTTTGCCATACTTTAAATAAAATGTTTTACACCGCATAAAACGGCATAAATTTCCTGTATTCTTGGGGAATACCCACAAAAAAATCGGAGTAATAAATGAGTTTAATTGGTGACGATCCAAGAATAGATCCGCGCATTAAGGCTGTTTTTGGCTCAGTAACTATGGCTGGTGGACGCAATGTAGAAAGTCGAGACGCGGCACTAGAGTCAGCCAATTCACCCAGAGCAATAGCTGCAAGACAGATGGTTTCTGGCTTTATCGAACAGTGTGATAACGAGCTAGTTGCGCCCTCAGATGGACTGATAATCACTGATAAAACATTTATTTCTGAGCCTGATGGTAACACCATTAAGATACAGTATATTCGCCCTGATAATACCGACATTTTACCCTGTGTTTATTACATTCATGGCGGTGGAATGGCCACCATGTCTTGTTATGATGGCAACTATAAAGCATGGGGAAGAATACTGGCGGCCCAAGGTGTAGCAGTGGCTATGGTGGATTTTCGTAACGCCTTAGTACCTTCATCGGCACCGGAAGTGGCACCTTATCCTGCAGGACTGAATGATTGTATGTCTGGTTTGAAGTGGATCCATGACAACAGTGAATTGCTTTCGATTGATCCGTCGCAGATTATCATTTCTGGAGAAAGTGGAGGCGGTAACTTGGCAATCGCTGCAGGGTTACGCCTCAAAAAAGAAGGAGACTTAAAGCTTATTAAAGGGCTCTATGCCCTTTGTCCCTATATTGCTGGGCAGTGGCCTTTGCCAGAAAATCCCTCTTCAGAGGAAAACAACGGTATTTTGCTTGATTTACATCATAATCAGGGGGCCATGATTTATGGAATAGATGAATTTAAAAAGGGTAACCCTCTGGCTTGGCCGAGTTTTGCTACAGAAGAAGATGTACGCGGATTAGTGCCAACCATTATTAGCGTAAACGAGTGCGATCCACTTCGTGACGAAGGCATCAATTTTTATAGACTGTTAATGGGGGCTGGAGTCAAAGCCCAATGTCGACAAGTTATGGGCACAATTCATGCTATTGAGGTTTTCCCTATCGCCTGCCCTGATATTAGTCGTAATACAGCCGCTAGCATCGCTCATTTTTGCTTCAGTTAGGACAGACTGACAAAAAATAGTTGTTCTTAACGAGGCGAGTGCTAGCACTAGCACAATAGCTGGAAGGGCTTTTAACTGAGGTTAATTAATACCCTTAATATAGTGTGGATTTTATAGGCACTTTAAATTCACTATTGTATGCCGCTTTGTCACAGCTTTAGATCAAACCTTTGTAACTTACGATAGAGAGTACGAGTACTCACATTAAGAATTGATGCAAGTTCATCTGGTGTGCCAGTAAATTCGTTACATAGTTTGGTGAGATAGGCTTGTTCAATCTCATCAAGGCTTTGTATGTTGCCGTTATGTAATTCAATGTTGTCCGATTGCCTGACAACATCGGGCAAATCACTGGTATGGATAGTGTCTTCGTTGGCCAACAACGCTGATTGTTCTATGATGCTTATAAGCTCTCTAATGTTGCCAGGAAATCCATAGCCACATAATTTAGCTAAGGCATTGTCAGAAAAATTTTTGTTGTGGTGTTCGGAGTGTTTTAAAAAATGGCTAACAAGTTCTGGAATGTCCTTTGAACGTTCTTTGAGTGACGGTAACATAATGGGAAAGCCTGCAATTCGATAATATAAATCTTGTCTGAATTCCCCTTTTTCGACTAAATCCAATAAGTTTTTATGGGTGGCGCAAACGAGACGAAAATCAGAACGTTTTTGTTTTAGTCCTCCAACGGCTCTAAAGCTTTGAGTTTCGAGTAATCGTAAGAGTTTGACTTGCATATTCAGAGGTACATCACCAATCTCATCAAAGAATACCGTTCCACTATTCGCCACTTCAATTAATCCTTTTTTGCTATTAGTGGCTCCTGTAAAGGCGCCTTTTTCATAGCCAAAAAGTTCACTTTCAAATAAGCTTTCGCTTAAACCTGTGCACTCGATTACCACAAAAGGTTTTTCGCAACGTGGGCTCGCGTCATGAATTGCCTGTGCAACTAATTCTTTGCCTGATCCGGTTTCTCCTTGCAGCAAAACCGCAATCTTTGATTGCGCTGCGCGGTTTATCTTATTAAGCATTGACCTAAAGACGTCCGAACTACCGATCATCTTACCTTTTTCAGATTCTGATGAGGCGTAATTGATTTTGTCGAGTATTTCTAGAAAACCTAGGGTGTTTCCATCTGCATCAATAATAGGTTTCATTAAAATATCGCAATACGATTTCCCTTCACCAGTTGCGTGAATGTGCACCACACTGACTGCTCGCTTTGATGAAACACATTGTTGAAGAGGGCAATCTTCACCGTATTTATCGCAGGGCTTTGGGTTTCTATGGGATATTTCATGACACTTGCTTTGGCCAACTACAACTTCTGTTTGGTAGGTTTCTTTGTATGTTTGGTTGACAGCCTGGATAACGTAGTCAGGAGTGATAAAAATAGTAGGTTTGTCGATGGCATTGATCATCGACTGTATGACTGTGTTATTTAAGCTTGGCTGTTTACTTGTCATATATGACACTCATTACTCCATCATTTGTCAAAAATGTCATGAAACCTCCAGTTTTTCAAACATTTTACCCAAAAATTGTCTCATGACCCTGCAAAGACACGTCTAAACAGCATCCTAGTTTGTGGCATGCTTCTTGTTAACACTTAGCTAACAATATTTGTATTTTGATGTTTGAACCAGTCATCAACAGACTTTGGTTTGTTGGTTTTGTGTTGTTAACTAGGAGGTCAAAATGGCTAAAATAGTTGTATTAGGTGCAGGAACAGGTGGTATGCCAGCTGCATATGAGATTAAAGAATCTCTGGGTAATAACCATGATGTGTTGATGGTGAATGAGAGAGAGAGTTTCCGTTTTGTACCATCTAATCCTTGGGTTGCAGTAGGTTGGCGTGATCCAGACGCGATAACTATGCCCATAGAAAAATATCTGAGCAAGAAAGACATTCGTTTTAAATGTGCCAGAGTCGATAAAATTGACGCTGAACAAAATACACTTATAACCAATGATAATGAGAAAATTGATTACGATTATCTTGTTATTGCAACCGGTCCAAAACTTGCCTTTAGTAATGTAAAAGGGACTGGGCCAGAGGGATTTACTCAGTCTATATGTACTCTTGAGCACGCTAAAGAATGTCATACAGATTTTGAAGAGCTAATAAAAAATCCGGGTCCTGTAGTGGTGGGTGCATTACAAGGAGCCAGCTGTTTTGGCCCAGCTTATGAGTATGCTTTTATCCTAGATAAAGCTCTACGGGACGCAAAAATTCGTCACAAAGTGCCTATTCATTATGTTACCAGTGAACCCTATATCGGACATTTAGGCTTGGCAGGTGTGGGTGACTCAAAGGCAATGCTCGAGTCAGAGCTCAGACAAAGAGATATCAAATGGATTTGCAATGCCAATGTAGATGAAGTCAGAGACGGCAGTATGACAGTGTCTGAATTAAACGGTAAGGGTGAAACTGAATTCACTCATGAATTACCTTTTAAACATTCGATGTTTATTCCCCCTTTTAGTGGGGTTGATGCAGTGGCCAATGTGGATGGGTTGTGCAACCCAAAAGGTTTTGTGATCACTGATGAATTCCAACGTTCTCCCAAGTTTCCTAACATATTTTCTGGAGGAGTCTGCGTGGCAATCCCTCCGGTTGAGGTGACCCCCGTACCAACGGGCACTCCGAAGACCGGATATATGATTGAAACTATGATGACAGCGGTCGCACATAATTTAAGATCGATTATTCTTGATAAGGAAGAGCCAAGTGCAAAAGGTACTTGGCATGCAATCTGTCTGGCTGACATGGGGAATACCGGAGCAGCATTTGTGGCCATGCCACAAATTGCGCCACGTAATGTGGCGTGGTTCAAAAAAGGTAAGTGGGTGCATTTCGCTAAAATCGCCTTTGAAAAATACTTTATGCGTAAAATGCGTACTGGTACTAGCGAACCGGTTTACGAAAAATATGTCTTGAAGGCATTGGGTATAGAACGCTTAGAAAACAAAAAGGATTAATACAATGAGATTAATTAGATGGACAATATTTTACCTCATGCTTTTGTTTGTAAAGATGTTTTTTTCCACAGCAACTGCAGAAGAAGTGAATAATTTAAAGCAGCTAGAGCAGGTCAAATTACAGTTTAAAGCTAATGCGCAGAAAAAAATTCAGCTTTTTGCTAGCGAATTAAAAACCAGTCTCTCTAATGCAATACAAACGGGTGGCTTTGAAGAGGGCGTGACTGCGTGTAAAGAGATCGCCCCTTTACTGGCACAAAAACATGCGACTACTGGGTGGACTATTGGGCGCACTAGTTTGCGTCCTAGAAATTTAAAAAACCGCCCTGATAGTTGGGAAATAGCGACTTTGAACAAATTTGAATTAGACAAAGCCGCCGGTAAGGAGGTAGCAACATTGGAAGGTTTTACTGCACAAAGAGAGCAAAACACTGTCACCTTACGCTATATGAAGGCCATACCGGTAAATGGATTATGTTTAAGTTGTCATGGCGAGAATTTGTCTGCTGAGGTTAATCAAAAGTTGGCTGAGCATTACCCAAATGACAAAGCCATAGGCTACAAATTGGGTGATATTAGAGGTGGATTTAGTTTGAGTCAGACCATTGATTTGGCGCTTTTAGAAGATGATAGTTCGCTATAAAATTTTGATTTTTATATTAAAACACTGATGTGCCGACTAGTTTTTATTTAATGTCATATTTGTCAAAAGGTTGTCAAATATGGCATTTTTTTGTGTTGTTTGTTGTCTCCTCTATCGTTTAATTGCCGTTATTATTGGGTTATAGAAGATAAAAATGTTTTTAATATTGTGGCGTGAAATCTGCTTTCCCGCTTTAAATTGCGCATCGCAAGATGCTTATTTGGGAATTGTTTCAATTTCAACTTTTTTTAATATCAATTAAGACAGCACTAATTAGGAGTTATTATGGAACTTGATCCGCTCATACTGTCGCGAATACAGTTTGCGTTTGTGGTGTGCTTTCACGCTATATTCCCAGTATTTACCATCGGACTCGCCAGTACCATTGCGGGTTTTGAAACCTTAGCATATAAAACTGGGGATCCCATTTGGCAAAGATTGTCCAAGTTCTGGATCCAAGTATTTGCTGTGGTATTTGGGATAGGTGTGGTTTCTGGGATTGTAATGTCATTTCAATTCGGAACTAATTGGAGTAATTTTTCTTATGCTACCGCGAATTTTCTCGGGCCTGTTCTTAGCTATGAGGTGGTTACTGCCTTTTTCCTAGAAGCCGCATTTTTAGGTGTTTTATTATTCGGAAGAGACAAAGTCCCCCAAGGTGTGCATCTTTTTGCAGCTATCATGGTGGCATCAGGTACCTTTATTTCTTCGTTCTGGATATTGGCTGCGAACTCATTAATGCAAACACCAGACGGACTTGAACTTATCAATGGTATGTATCATGTGAAGTCATGGACAGATTCTATCTTTAACCCTTCTTTCGGTTATCGTTTTATGCATATGGTCGTGGCCTCGTTCCTGACTGCAGCATTAGTGGTTGCCGGTGTCAGCGCTTGGTTTGTGCTTCAAAAAAGAGAGTTTGACGCGAATCGAAAAGCCCTTTCTGTGGCACTGTGGTTTCTTTTGATATTGGCACCTGCACAAGCTGTGATAGGTGATTTCCATGGCCTCAATACCCTTAAGTACCAGCCCACTAAGGTTGCCGCTATGGAAGGTAATTGGGAAACCTCATCTGGCGTTCCGTTATTGTTGTTTGCCATTCCAGATAATGAAAATCAGACCAACCATTTTGAAGTTGGTATTCCTAAATTAGCTAGCTTTGTATTAACCCATGATTGGGATGGCGAAGTGCCTGGACTCAAAGATGTGCCGGTAGAAGAACAACCTCCTGTTTTCATCGTGTTCTGGTCATTTCGTATCATGGTTGCATTAGGTCTGCTGATGATTGCTTTTGCAGCATGGGGATTATTTTTGCGCTTAAAGGGGCGCTACTACCAATCCACATATTTCCTAAATGGATTGCGATTGATGAGTTTAAGTCCGTTTATTGCTGTGTTGGCTGGTTGGGTGGTGACTGAATCTGGTCGTGCGCCATGGTTAATCTATGGGCAAATGACCCATGCACAAGGCTTAACGCCTTCTCTAACTGGCGGCATGGCATTGTTTACGTTAATTGGGTACATAGTGGTATACAGCTTAGTGTTCAGCGCGGGTGTTTATTATTTACTAAAAGTGTTTCGTGGAGGGGTAGAGAAGGCCAATGCGCCGCACGAATTGGAAGAAATAGAGCGCCCAATGCGTCCATTTTCTGCTGCACACGTCGCTATTGATGAGGAGCTTTAAACATGGAACAACCATTCGATTTAACCGTAATTTGGGCTGGGATAATTGGTTTCGGCATAATGATGTATGTATTGATGGACGGTTTTGATTTAGGCCAAGGCATATTGTTTCCTTTTGCACCTAATGAAAAAGCCCGTGACACTATGATGAATTCCGTTGCCCCTATTTGGGATGGTAATGAAACATGGCTTGTCTTAGGCGGGGCAGGTCTGTTAGCTGCATTTCCACTAGTGTATTCAGTGTTTCTACCGGCATTGTACATTGGAGTGTTTTTATTACTTGCGGGACTCATTTTCAGAGGTATTGCTTTTGAGTTTCGTTTTAAAGCAAAGACTTCTAAGTACCTTTGGAGCTGGTCGTTTTCTGTTGGTTCTATCGTAGCTGCTTTTGCTCAGGGCGCCGTTGTTGGCGCCTATATTCAAGGTTTTAAAACCGAAGGTTTTGTCTATGCCGGTGGGGCTCTCGATTGGTTAACACCCTTTACAGTTATCACCGGATTGGGACTTGTGATTGGCTATGCCTTACTTGGCAGCACTTGGTTAATCATGAAAACAGAAGGTGAAGTACAAGATTGGGCCTATAAAATCACACCTAGATTGCTTGCTGGTTTAATGGTGATTTTCGCAATTGTGTGTGTATACACCCCTTTTATTGATGAATACGTGAAAGCCCGTTGGTTTGATAATCTGAGTATTATTTGGGTGCTTCCCGTATTGGCATTGTATTGCGCATTTGTGGTGTTCAATAACGTGAAAAAGCGTAAAGACGGTATGCCGTTTGTGGCAACTATGGGTATATTTTTGTTCAGCTATTTAGGTTTATTGGTGAGTAAATGGCCTTATATCGTGCCGCCCAAATTTACTATTTGGGATGCAGCCTCAGCTTACAATTCGCAACTATTCTTATTGATTGGCTTTCTATTTGTTATTCCTATTATTCTGGCTTACACAAGCTGGACATACTGGGTATTCAGAGGAAAAGTAAAAGAAGGCGGATACCACTAAACTTATGGAGCATGATGATAAAGAACGGCCTGCAGAACAAGAGTTTTTGACAGGCCGAGCATTATTAAATCATTTTGCAAACGAGAAAAAAACGCTTCTTTGGTGGTCAGTTATTGTTGGGACTTTAGCGACGTTTTTTCTCGCGATGCAGTGGATATCATTTGCTTGGTTGGTTGAGGATGTGATCTCAGAGCAGCATTCATTAATTCATCAACCTGTGTGGTTAATACTGTTTATATGCGCTGCATTAGGGCGCGTAGTTTCAACTCGGCTACAAACTATGTTTGGCCAAAATGCGAGTATCGCTATTCGTTCCAATATCCGTAAGAAGTTGCTGTTATTGTGGCGACACCAGAGTCCATTATCATCTCATTTGCACTCGCCAGCTGCTGCCGCGACCCAATGGGTTGAAGACATCGAAGCCATGGATGGGTATTTTTCTAAGTATTGGCCACAGCAAATGTTGGCTTTTATTTCCCCATTAATCATATTGTGTGTAGTGGCATGGCTAAATTGGCTATGCGCTGTGCTGTTACTGATCTCCGCGCCACTTATTCCCTTGTTTATGATTTTAGTGGGAATGGGGGCAGAGCAACTTAATCAAAAATATTCCCTTGTTAGGCAACGACTGGCAGGGCATTTTTTGAATAGGGTGGCTAATCTCACAACCATAAAATTATTAGATGCTGAACAAGCTGTATTCGGCGAAGTTGAAGCTGCCAGTGATAGTTATCGAAAAATTATCACTAAAACGCTTAGAGTGGCGTTTTTATCCTCTACTGTGCTCGAGTTTTTTACCAGTGTCGCCATCGCCAGCCTCGCTATATACATTGGATTTTCGCTCTATGGGGCAATTAATTGGGGGCCCGCTTCAAGTATTACCCTATTTAGCGGTTTACTGATCTTGATACTGGCACCTGAATTTTTTCAACCCTTACGTAATTTATCTCAGTATTATCACGACAAAGCTGCTGCCTTAGGAGCAGCCAATAATTTGCTTAATGTATTTAATGACCCGCTCAAGCAGCAAAGTGCTGATGTTGTTTCCACTGTCACTAATATTGATACAAAATTAAAACAATGTTCTGATAAGCAAAATATTACACAGTTTCCTCATCAACAACCGCTGTTAAATTTACATAAGCTAGCAATAGGTTATAGCGCTGACTCAGTATTGGCAGAAGACATCAATTTACAAGTTAAAGGCGGTCAACTTTTGGCTATAACTGGTGAGTCTGGAGCAGGAAAGAGTACCTTGCTTTATACCCTTGCAGATTACCTAAAACCATTAAAAGGCAGTGTTGTTACTTTTCCGGGTAAGCAGATGCCCATTGCCTACTTACCCCAGCGACCATGGTTTAAAAATGCCAGTGTTTTAAGCAATCTTGAAGAGTTTGCTCCCAATGCTACCCAAGAGAAAATGCGAGAGACACTAACCGATTTAGGACTTAAGGAAATTTTTGGTAAAAACCATAATGGCCTTAATACTATGATTGGTGAGCATGGTCAGGGTTTTTCTGGTGGGCAATTACAGCGTTTGGCCTTGGCGCGAGTCATGCTAAATCCAACCGCTATTATTCTACTCGATGAGCCAACTGCAAAATTGGATTTAATCAGTAAAGAATATATTTATGCAGCGTTAAAAAAACTCAAGAAAAATGCGATTGTGATTGTGGCAACCCATGATCTGGCCTTATTAGATATTGCTGATCTGCATGTAGATCTTAACCAAAAGGAGGGGCTTGAAGGTGCGGTATTGGTTTAGTCTACTTTATAAAACACAAGGTAAGCGCATTTTTAATGGGGTGTTGCTGGCATTTATCACTGCCTTTTCTGGTGTGAGTTTGCTGATGCTTTCTGGTTGGTTTATTACTGCCACAGCATTAGCTGGTTTATCCATCAGTGCAGGATTGATCATTATTTTTGACATGTATATGCCAGGCTCTGGGATACGTTTTTTTGCATTAAGCAGAACGGTAGGTCGTTATGTGGAGCGGCTTTATAACCATGACACTATTCTACGATTAGTCTCGGTTTTCCGCCTAGACCTTTTTAAACGATTATCTGCTCTTCCTATGCAGCAATTACGTGCGACTACCGACAGCGAGTGGTTGAGCAGGTTAACCGCAGATTTGGATGCTTTAGATAGTCTGCTATTAAGATTTACTATTCCACCTATCATTAGCATTATGTTAATCATCAGCGCAGCTATTTTTGTGAGTTTTATTTGGCCAGAACTAGCACTTTATTTAGCTGGCTTTTTACTTTTTTGTGCTATTTCAGCGATTACATTAACAATAAAGTGCACTAAAAAATTAGGAATTAGAAGTGCCAGTTTGCTGAATGATATGCGAGCCGATGTAATTGAACATCTCAGCGGCAGATTGGAATTAAAATCCCATAAGCTATTACAACATCATGAGCGACATATTAGAAAGCGATTAGATGAACTTGATGATACGCAAGCAAGGATGTTTTCTCGTATTGCCAACATCCAACTATTACTCGACTTTCTTATGGTCGTAGGACTTTCAGTAATGACGATTGTTGTGCTGCATTCAGTGCAAATACAGCTTGTAGATGGTGCTGTTGCCGTTATGTTGGTGTTAATGTTTTTAGGTCTTACAGAAGTGTTACAAAGCCTTCCAAGTCAATTTGGTTCATGGGGCAAAACCTACTTCTCTGCGCAACGAATACGTCCAGAAAATGACAATCTAACCGTTAATAATGAGCCTAATAAATACCCAGCCAAAACATTAACCTTCACTGTGAATAAACACCCAAATATAGCTATCAGCCAAATAAAACCATTGGATGTTGTGTTGAATGAAAATGAATTACTGTTAATCAGTGGTCGTTCAGGAGCTGGGAAATCTACCTTGGCGAATATTTTAACTGGTATGACGAATTGCGCAGATATTAAACAAAGTATTACCTCTATTGTGGTTGACGGTAATACTCAATCCATTGATTTAGGTGTGGCGGACTGGTATCCCAGTATTGGATATGTCACACAAAGTAACTCAGTGCTAACTGGGACACTGGCTTACAACTTAGCGCTTGGGTTAGGTGATATCAGTGAAGAAAAACTTTGGACTGTATTACAAATGGTTGAGTTGGATGCTTGGGCACAGCAACTTAAAAATGGCCTAGATACCTGGTTAGGTGACACGGGAGACCAGATTTCAGGGGGCCAAGCAAGGCGTATTACTTTAGCCCGTTTGTTATTGCGTGACCCACAATTAGTGGTATTAGACGAACCTTTTAATGGTATCGACACATTAATGGCAGCAAGGATATGGCATAACATTTCAAGCTGGATAAATCAGCGTACTCTAGTGTTGCTCAGTCACGAGCGACCCGCATATTTACCTAGTGAAATTACCACTAAACATTTAAGTCTAGATATATAAAACAAAATACAAAGCTTGAAAACTAGTGGCAAGCTATTTGCAAAAAAGAATACCTATACATTCTCAACGGCGAACTGGTGTAAGTTTATGAATAAGATCGAAGTCACTGCATTTTTCCATGAAGATACTAATACAATCAGTTACTTAGTGCTAGATGGAGCCACTTCTTGCTGTGCCATTATTGATCCTGTACTGGATTATGATCCTGCATCGGGGCGCACAAGTACCCTTTCAGCTGACAAAATTGTCAGTCATATTGTCAAAAATGGCTATAAGTTAGAATGGATATTAGAAACTCATGCCCATGCCGACCATTTGTCATCAGCACATTATTTAAAAGGGATTTTGGGAGGAAGTATTGGTATTGGCGAACACATCTGTCGTGTTCAAGAAACCTTTAAACAGATCTTTAATTTAGAAACTGAGTTTAAAACCGATGGTAGTCAGTTTGATCATCTTTTTGCTGATGAAGAAATCATTAAACTAGGCCATGTGGATATCAGAGTGATACATACTCCAGGTCATACACCTGCCTGTGTGTCCTACATAATAGAAGATACCGTTTTTGTGGGGGATACTTTGTTTATGCCAGATTACGGTACTGCGAGAACCGATTTCCCCCTTGGCAGCGCAAAGTCACTGTATCAATCGATTCAACGAATATTGTCATTGCCTAGCGTAACAAGAATGTTTGTTGGACATGACTATAAAGCGCCTAACAGGGAGGTGTTTGCATGGGAAACATCGGTGATTGAACAACAACACAACAATGTGCATGTTAAAGCCGGTGTTTCCTTAGCAGAATTTGTCAAAATGCGTGAAGCAAGAGATGTGACTTTGAACGTGCCCCGGCTGTTGTTACCAGCGATACAGGTCAATATTAGGGCAGGAGAATTGCCCCCAGAAGAATCCAATGGACATGCTTACTTAAAAATACCTTTGAATACGTTGTAGAAGCAATGAATATAATGGTTATTTTAGGTGCGGTTTTAGTTGGTCTGAGTTTAGGTTTGTTAGGCTCGGGTGGTTCAATAATTACCGTACCTTTACTTATCTATATTGCAGACGAACCTGCCAAACTAGCGATTGCTGAATCACTTTTTATTGTGGGATGTATCTCTGCTTTTGGCAGCGTCTCTTATATCAAGCGGGGCGTTGTTAGCTGGAAATTTGTTTTACTATTTGGCATACCCAGTATGTTAGGTACTTATATAGGAGCTTGGGCGTCCCAATATGTTTCTGGCGACTTTCAGTTGCTTACCTTTTCTATCGTTATGGTAATCGCCAGCCGGTTGATGTTTTCGCCAGTTACCTCGACTAACAGTGTTGTGGCAGCACCTCGTGATTTGTTTGTTATTAGTATCGGAATATTAGTGGGTGCCCTCGCAGGTTTTGTTGGGGTAGGTGGCGGGTTTTTGATTGTGCCAGCGTTGTTTTTGTTAGGGAAATTGGGCTTTCAACAAGCTATTGGAAGTAGTTTGATCATTATTACAATGCAGTCTTTTATTGGCTATCTGAAGTATCAAGATGTACTTGAACAGTTTGCTTTAAGGATAAATTGGAAAGTCGTTTTGGTCGTGGTTTTTATGGGGATCTTAGGCTCAATAATAGGCGTGCGTATCGGGGATAAAATCCCGCAACAGCAGATAAGAAAACTTTTTGCCATAGTCTTAGTTGTTTTAGGTATTTATATATTTGGCACAACAATTTATGGCATTTTCTAAATAGGCGTTAAACATGAAAAAAGTATCACATAACTTTTCTATATCCGGCCCGATTAACGATGAATCTATAGAGACGCTTAAAGCGCAGGGTGTCACCAAAATTGTCAATGTTAGAATGGATGATGAAGAGCGAGGGCAAGAAAGTGCAGAACAAATGGCAATTAAGGTTCGCGCTCATGGCATTGAATATGTGCACATACCAGTAAAAGCAAATAGTTATTCAGAAGAGGATATTGCTGAATTTGTTAAACAATTAGCGACTGGCGATGACAAAGTGCATGCATTTTGCCGCACGGGTAATCGTGCAATTCATCTATGGGCGCTGGCTAACGCTAGTACTGAAACTTTGCAATATATTGAGGAAAAGTGCCAAAAAAGTCATTGTAATATCAGTTCTGTAAAAGAACTGATGCAGGGCATTGAGCGAGAAAAAGTCTGGCTTGGGGCCAATATTTGATAATTGATATTGCATCCATTTTGAAATTAGATGTTGGGATCAAACTCTACCTCTAGCTTGCATTTGCCTCCGTAGGTAAAGGATTTAAAGAGCCACTTTCAAAAAGTGGTACTAGCCAATAGTGAATATCAGAACCGCCGCAGACTATTTTTAGCATAGTCTTTAAGGTATCAAGTTGACGCTTCTCTAAAATTATTTCAAATCGATAAAAGGCTCTATGTCCCTCAACTTGTTCACTAATATTAAAGTGACTGTGATTTCGACTGTAACCTTCAATCTTACCTAAGCTAAAGCCACTCACTTGCTCTTGACTAATTAAGGTATCGACAATCTCGTCTTTTAATTCAATCGGAACAATCAAAGTTAATAGAAGTTGATCATTTTGCATTATTTTTGTTCTCCATACGCATGTAAAACAGAGGCAATAGGTATAAGGTTGTAATGGTGGAGGTGAATAATCCACCAATAACCACAATAGCCAGTGGTTTTTGAATTTCAGCCCCCGGTCCACTGGCAAATATAAGTGGTGCTAGTCCAAACATTGCGGTTGTAGCCGTCATTAATACGGGACGCAGTCGTCTTATGGAGCCTTCTATTACTCGTTGTGAAATGTCAGTAATAGTGAGTTTGATTTGTTCAAAGTAACTCACCATTACGACCCCATTCAGTACCGCAATACCCAGCAGTGCAATGAACCCTACTGACGCCGGTACTGACAAGTATTCTGAAGATATATACAAAGCTATTACGCCACCCATTAACGCAAAGGGAATGTTCAATAAAATCAGCAATGCTTTAGGAAGCGAGCCAAATGTTGTAAACAAAATCAGCAGTATTAAACTAAGGGCTATAGGCACTACCATTAACAAGTTGTTAGTTGCTCGTTGTTGGTTTTCAAACTCACCACCATAGGCAAGTGTGTAACCCGCAGGCAGAGTTAAATGGCTATCAATCAGTAGTCGTAGCTCGTCCACATAACCCACAATATCCCTGTCGATTACATTGCTGGTGACGACTGAAAAACGATTGCCATTTTCACGTTCAACCAACGACGGGCCTTGCTTTAACTCGAGTAATGCAATGTGTTCAAAGGGCATCAATGATCCGTCAGGCATTAAAATAGTCATGTTTTGAAGCTCGTGTAGCGTGGCTACACTGGTGGATAATTGTTTATTCATGCCTAAAACAAGGGGAGTCTTTTTCTTGCCTTGAATGATCTTGGAAATTTCAACTGATTCAAATTGAGCTCTTAGATAAATGGACATATCGTCTACTGTCATGTCGTATTGCATCGCTATTTCTGGTTTTAGACGAACGTTTAGAAATTGTCCTCCTTCTATTATTGCGGTATTGACATCAACGCTACCTTCAAGGGTTTTTATGAGTTGACTTATCTGTGACGCTAGTTCGGACAAAGTGTTTATTTCAGCACCAAACACTTTGACAGACACATCGCCAGTACTACCCGTTAACATCTCTGATACGCGCATTTGAATGGGTTGGGTAAAACCAAAATTAATACCTGGGAAGCGTGATAATACGGAGCGGATATCTTCAATTAACTCTGCTTTGGAGCTGAAACGCCATTCATCTATAGGGAATAACTCCATAAAAATATCGGTTTCATTCAAACTCATAGGATCTAGTCCAATTTCATCTGAACCTACCCGTGCAACAATTTGTTTTATTTCTGGGACGTTTTCTAACAATGCTTTTTCAATCTGCATATCCAATTCTGTTGATGAACTTAGAGATATACTTGGTGATTTTTCCAACTGAACTATGATGTCGCCTTCATCCAAGACGGGCATAAAGGTTTTACCTAAAAGTGTAAAAAGGCCAACACTGACAATCAGGACCAAAATGACTACGACTATTAATGGCATTGGTTTGCTTAAGGTCGATTCTAAACTCGCTTGATAGTATTGTTGAATTTTAGCCACGAGTTTTGGCTCTTTGCTGGCTTCAGTTTTCAATATAAGTGATGCAATGGTGGGCACAAGAGTTAGTGACAACACCAAAGCACTTAGCATTGCAAAAACAATGGTTAAGGCGACAGGAGTAAATAGTTTACCTTCTAGGCCGCTTAGACTCAGTAGTGGCGAAAACACAATAACAACAATAATGGTGCCAGACACTACTGGAATAGCTACTTCTTTACACGCCCTAAATATCAAATGTAGTTTAGGTAGCTTGCTGTTCTTGGCTAATTGATTGACGACATTCTCAACGATCACCACAGATGAATCTACAATCATACCTATAGCTATCACCAATCCACCTAAACTCATAAGATTGGCTGAAAGACCATACAGATCCATTAGTATAAATGTGGACAAAGCAGCAAAGGGTAGGGACAGTGATACAGTGATCGCAGCGCGAATATCACCCAGGAAAAACGCTAACAGTAAAATAACTAATACAACGGCGGCTACTAGTGCGGTAGTGATGGTGCCTATTGCGGTATCAATTAAATTAGCGCGATCATAGAACACATTAAGCTTGGTGCCGCTTGGCAAAGAGGGAGCAATCTCTGACAGTTTTTGTCTTACTCCGTCCACAACTTCGGCCGTGTTGGCATTTTTCAATGAGATTACAATTGCTTCTGTGGTTTCAATCCCATTTCGAGTGACTGAACCGTAACGTGCTAAATGGCTAATACTGACTGTTGATAAGTCTCCTAAGCGGTAAACGTTTCCGTTGGCAGCATGTACAACCATTTTTTCCAAGGATGTGATTGAGTCAATGCGGCCTTCGGTTCGTAAGATAATTGCGTCGTTACCTATGTCCAGTCTACCAATGCTGCCGTTGATATTATTTGCTTGAATGGACTGAGATAGTAATGCAACGCTTACCCCCGCATTTGCCATTTTTTGTGGGTCTGGGCTGATTTGATAGGTCTTTGCATAACCGCCTAGGACATTTACTTCCGCCACACCGTTTACTGTGCGCAGCAAAGGTCTGATTTCCCAATCTAATAATTGCCTGCGCTCCATCAGACTCATGGCTGGATTTTCCACGGTAAACATAAACATTTCACTAAGGGGAGTACTCATCGGCGCTATACCACCCGATATTCCTGTGGGCAGTGAATCCCAAACATTAGCAAGTCGCTCCGTGACCTGCTGCCTTGCCCAGTAGATTTCGGTGCCTTCTTTAAAATCTAAGGTGATATCTGTAATGGCGTATTTGGTGGTTGAACGCAACATCTGTTGTGCAGGTATGCCCAGTAGTTCCGTTTCAATAGGTTGAGTAATCTGTGCCTCAATCTCTTCTGTGGTCATACCGGGGGCTTTAATAATGATTTTGACTTGTGTTGGTGAGATATCAGGAAAAGCATCAATTGGGATGTTGAACCATGCATTTAAGCCAAAAAAAACAACGGCTAAACCTAGAACTAGTACAAACAAGCGCTGGGTAAGGGTAAATCGTAATAATCGAGTTAACACTTATTCGCTCCCTAAGCCCAAAAGTACACCTTGTACGGCACTGACAGATGATACAAGCACTTCTATCTTGCCCTCTGTTAATGGGTTATCACTTTGTTGTAGTTGAACAATGTAGTAGTTAGCGTCTGAGGAGAGTAAGTTGACTTGAAGGCTAACCAACATCGAGTCTTGTTTCACAAAAATATACTGGTCTGCATCCCAACTAAAAATAGCTAGTTTAGGCACTCTGTAGGCAATTTGAGTATAAAAAGGCGTCACCGTAATTTGTTCACCTATTCGCCAATTGCATGTTCAGGTAATGGCATCGACCAAGCGGCAACATATGCACCGCTACTTACGGCTTCGATTTGCGCTATTTTAAGTTGGCAATTGAATGAGGTTAAATAAGAAAAGTTATTTACTTTGTTAGATGGAACAGCAACTTTTAAACGAATGGCTGCTTTAGGGACAAACTGAGCAATATTGTCTCCTGCATTTATGTTTAATTCTGAGCCCTTTAAAAATAAGCCTTCAATGGGAGATCCCAAGGTGATCGCATCTTGCTTTTCATCAACATCAATTAAATGTTCAAAAAAGTGTTCATATTCTTCATATGCAAGCTGTGCAGCGTAATAAGCTTGGCTAATATCTATCCAGCGTTGCTCATCTATGACCTTTTGGGTATACAAAGCTTGGTTACTTTTAAATTGAGATTCCGCAAGTTTATAAAGCGACTTTTTTATCTGATATTCAGTGTAAAAATGAAATACTTCTGCGCCTCTGATTATCACAAATGGTTGATTTTTCTTTAGTGTTTGACCTTGGGATACTAAGTACTCGGTTTGCTGCACATCTGTTGGAGATTTAAGGGTAAATGACATACCTGGCATTGCCTCTACTTTTGCTTTTAATTGGGTGCCAGGATAATGTTCCACTTTTTGAATGAGTTCTGTTGATAGTTCCAAGTCGCCCAAGGTCGCTATATTCACTTTTAGCTCGCTTGCACTGACTGATTTGAAAATTATCAGGGAGAAGATAATAAATAAACACGATGTCAAACTCATAGTGGAATTCCTGCGATTTGTCTAAGTGTGGAGTTAAGTTGCTGAATTTTTATTTGATTCAATGCGTAACTTGATTGGATATCGATAACCTCTAACATGCGTCGTAACAGCACATCATGTTGCAAAGCATTTGAACTGGACATCGATTCAGTTAATTGTTCTATTTGCTGGCTAATCTTTAAGGACTCAGCGAGAAAGGCATGCTGTTTTTGTAATAGTTGCAACTCATTTAGCGCGCTTTTAAGCGCTAATTGAATCGTTAGACCTGCTTGATCGCGGGCCAGCTGGTACTCCTTCATTGCGTTAAAGTAACTAGTGTGTGTGGCCTGTGAAGAATTGCTGGTAAAAGATAACGGAACATCCACTGCCAGACCAATTTGATTATCAACAAAGTCAGGGGAGTCGACCTTTTTTGCGGATATTGAAACATGCCAAGGTGTTAGTGACGTGTCGGTCGCTTTTAGTAGCTTCTTTTGTTGCTGCCATGCGGCATCAAGAGACTTTATTACGGGGTGCTTTTCTATAACTTGGGGGTCATTAACATAAGGTGGTTCAGTGAGCTTATTAGGCAAAATAGTCAAACCGGTCAATTCTAAATAGCGGTCTAGCCAATTTTTTGCTTTATGCTGATACTTCAACTTTTCGATTTTTGCATCTAATAATTCTTTTTTAATGGTTAACAGTGGATAGAGTGAGACGGTATTGGTGTCATAGCTATTTTGAAATTTTTGCTGCAATTTATTAAGAACGGATAGCTTATGATCCGCTTTTTCCATCAGGAGATAATCTACTTGGTAAGCGCCTAGTGTTTCTCGGATAAGCATAGAGAAGTGTAGCGCCACCTCAGTAATTGTATAGCTGTTGGAATTGTTCTGACCTTGGACAAGTTGTTGCTCAAGATTTCTTTGTTTATTGGTTTTTAAGGGAAGGTTAAGCGTAATTTCAGCTTCATCCGAGCCAAAATTTTCCTGACTTTGCATAAAACTAAATGACAAAGACGGATGATTAGCAAACCAACTCGAATTCTCAGCGCTCGCGGCTGAATCAAGTTGATTTTTTGAGTTAGGATGATAGTGTTTCTCCATTGCAGCCTGCAAGGCATCGGTTAAACTAATTTCTTTGCTCTTCACTGAGTTCGACATCATTGAAGTCGACGCTAGCGCAATACCCATCAATACACGCATCATAACGAGTGGCAAAACGTATAATTTCATATGTTGCTCTTTATGCTTCAATTACCTGATATAACTATGTCATTTGTTAGTAGTTTATACATCGAACATATGTGATATGAATCAAGTAAGTGCTTAAAAAATATACGTTAGAAGGGAGTTAAGCTAGTAGATGAAAGATAAAGTAATCACTGTTGTTTTATTCTGTGTCATGTTGTTAAACAGTATCGATGTGTTTGTGGATATTGGACTTGGAGTGCCCCTCGCTCACGTGATCCAAGAATCAATGATTGTCATAATCTCAGGGTTAGCCGCGATTTTTTTGATTTTTGACATGCGCAAACGTTCAACAGAATTGGATAAATTAGCGAATCAGCTTAAAAATGCAGATACACAAATCCATTCACTTAATGACAAAATGAACAAGGAACGGAGGCATTTTAGTGAAGTCATCAAACAGCAATTCGAAAAATGGGATTTGACTAAGGGAGAACAACAAGTCGCCTATTTGTTGCTCAAAGGATTAAGTCTAAAAGAGATATCTGTGGTGAGAAATACCAAAGAAGCAACAGTGCGGCAACAAGCCTCAAGTATTTACTCAAAAAGTAATTTGGAAGGTCGCCATGAATTTTCAGCATGGTTTAAGAGGACCTTTTTATGGAACCTCCTATTTAAAGGAGGTCGAGTTTGGATCATGGTGCTTCACTCGCAAAAGAGTTAGGTATGGGAGCCACTGGTAACGCTAACAGCAAAAAATAGGGTATGAATATTTTGGTCCACCGCTAGTGAGGATTGGTCACTTGCAGTACTGAGAACACTGATTTACGCAAAGTTAATGCGCAACAGGCGGGTTACTATACAAGCGAAGGTTTTGAGTTTAATGGTGACAAATAGTTTCCTATGTCTTTGCCAGAAAACGTGCAATGTTTTGCAGTAGAAGCAGCGCTATTGAAGTAATTATCAATCATATGTAATTGCTAAGCGACCTCTTGGTTTCTCAATAATTGAAAATCTGGTTTTAGGCTTAACACAGGGAATTGAATTCTGAAACAGTCAGAGTTAATCAGTATAAAAATTCAGGACTCGTTGTAAAAATCAAATAAGAATGGGTTGTTTTTTATACTGCGACAATATTTACTTAAATATTTCACGAATAGGGAACAGAACTAATGACGTGTAAAAAAACCAAACCAAACAGAACAAGCGCACTGGGAGTGGGCGTCTTGTTAATGATCTTCCTTATCAGTAGTTGTGAAATTGAAGCTGCCCCCGTAGCGCAATCTCCAAGCGACGTTTCAGTAGCCGTTGCAACTCAAAATAACTCAAATGCGTCTAGCGTACAATTATGGGAAGGTGTTTCCGCTGGCTATACAACTCAGGGAGATCCAACAAAAGAGGATGTGGCTTTTCTTATCGTTTTAGGGCATGTTCACGCTGCTATCGGTAGGGCCAATCACCATGAAAAGGAAGTGGGCATGAAAAACCCTTTTACCCCGCAATTATTACAAGAGTATGGGGTAATCGACCCTTTTGTGAGTGGTCAATCCAGCTCTAACTTGTCGTTACAACCCTTGTTGTCAACCATAGCAGCGCCAGAGACGTTTTCTATACTCATGGATCAATCACCTGCTACCCGTCAACAACGCAATACAATTCATACTCAATTGAAAGCTTTGATTTTACGAGTTGATGCAATAGTGAATGAGCGTTTCCCTTCGATTCACACGTCTGCATTAGCTATGTCTGCAATGTTTCGCGAAGCAGCGCTACGGTTAAGAACAGCTTTGTCAGAGGAGGGGAAAATTGTAGATACTGCAAATTATCGAGATGCATTACAGCTAATGGAAGCCTCGTTACGGCTGCGGGTAAACAAGGCCATTATGTGTGATCGCAGCCGTAACGCGATAAAACAATTGCAGGGCCGCGGCCCATTGGGTGATCTATTAGACCGATTGATTATTGTGTCCACGTCTGGAACTGTTAATGCGAATGCAGGAGACGTATTTGATGCGGCACATAAACTGGAATTACTTGGCACTAACTTGCCAAATGACGATAGCGATGTTTGTCCATGAGTAAAATCGTTAAAGAGAATTACAATTTAACCCCGTAGCCATGGCGGTTAAAAATCCAGTGAATTGACTAATTATTCACTATAAGTTAATTGCGACGCAGCGCTTAGACCATAAGTTTATCGTGAGTCGCTGCAAGGTTAGATTGTTGAATCAGGCCCAAGATACAACATGGCGACGTTACAACGTGCGTAGTTTTTCCCATAATCCTGCATAATAGTTTTGTCATGAACAAAACCATTTTTTTCGTATAAATGTATGGCAGCTTCACATTTTGCGTTAGTTAACAAAAACAGTTTTTTGATATCGAGTGTCTTGGCTTCACTCAATACATGTTGTAGCAAAATTTCGCCTACTTTGAGTCCTCTTGCTGATTTTAGTACCCCCATTTTGGTCAACTCAAAATTGTTGTCACCTTTATTCCAAAACGCACATGTACCGACAATTCCTAGGGTTGGATGCTCGGCAAACCAAATCTTGCCGCCTTTGTTGATGATGTAGCTTTGTGGATCTTCGAGTACTTGTTTGTCGATAGTTTCTAACACAAACATATCGTCAATCCATTCTTTGTTAATGGTTTCAAAGTGATGGGCAAGGGCAGGTTTAAAGGGTTTTATGATGACTTGAGTCTGTAAGGCTGTTTGTTGGATATAACGTCGCGTGCGGGTCAGTAAAGATTCACTGGAAAAGGATTTTTCGAGCAACAGTAAAGAACGATAAAAATCATTATTATGTTCAGTACATAAATCTGTGGCGGCCTGTTGAACCGCATCCCAGACAGGTTTCATTTCTTGTAAACGCTCGCGGCCTAGTGTGGTTAAAGTCAGTATCCGTTTACGGGAATCAGATTGATCTTTAGCTATCTTAATTAACTTTTCTTTTTGTAACTCTTTACAAAACTGACTGAGCGCTGGCTGAGATAACCCCAGTAAACTGGATGCTTCTACTATGGTCAGTATTTGTTGATTTTGATCTTTTGAGTCCAACAAAGCCATTAAGGTGAACCATTTAGGATTAATGTTGATGGCAAACTCTTGGTAAATATCAGATGCGCTGGCTAACATTCGCTCACTCATACGTTTTAGTCGACTGCCGAGGGCCAATTCTGCCAGTTCATTTAAGAAGTCTTGTTGCATTATTTTTGTCTTAGGGAAGTTACATAGTTAATTATATAAGCGCTTATGTAATATGCAAGAATAATGCAACAAAATGAATAGACTATTAAGAGACAAATCATAAAAAATTTAATCATTAATTTTATAACCATTATATATTGGGGCAGGTGAATGACTATAAACAAGATTTGTAGGTCCTTTATCAACAGAGGTATAGTGGTAACCCAAAGTCATAATTTCTATAATCCACACTTTTTGAGATCCTGAACAATGAATTTGCCCCCATATTGGCGCTCGCTATTATTTTTACCTGCTCATAACCATAAATTTGTAGAAAAAGCCCATACAAGAGGGGCTGATGCCTATATTTTAGATCTTGAAGACAGTGTACCAAAGGCACTCAAGGACGCCGCAAGGAAACAGCTCAAGGCTACATCCTTAGTGGTATCACAAGGCGGTGCTGATGTACTGGTGAGAATTAATGGGCCGCTTCGATTAGCGATTCGCGACTTAGAGTGTGCCGTTAGCAATTCAGTTAACGCTATTGTTGTGCCAAAAATCACAAGCGCAGTTCAAATAAAATTGTTGGCTGAGGTGATTGAAGAGCTTGAAGTCGAACTAAATATGCAAGTGGGGCATACGGGTATAGTTGCTCAAATTGAAGATGTCAGTGCGTTGCCGCATTTGGATGAAATTGCCACAAGCTCGCCTAGGTTGTTAGGGATGACAATTGGCTCTGAAGATTTTGCTGCTTCAGCCGGTATGGAGCCGATACCAGAAGCATTATTTTTGCCCAATCAACAAGTGCTGATGGCGTGCAGAAGGGCGAATATTATGCCTTTAGGGTTTCCGGCATCTATTGCCGATTATAGTGATATTGAGCGCTTCAAAGAAACAATTAGCTTAGCCAGAAAACTGGGTTTTGTTGGTGCTTTTTGTGTGCATCCTTCTCAGGTAAAGGTTTTAAATACGGGGTTTATTCCTTCAGAAAAAGAGATTTTACACGCTCGAGAGCTGATTGAGTCTTTTGACATTCATGCCAAACAAGGCAAGGCTGTTTTCCAGTTTCAAGGAAAAATGGTTGATGCACCCGTGGTTGCTCGCGCTAAGAGCGTATTAAATAGAGTGCGGTCGTAGTTAAACTTTAAAGAATTTAATACTTAAGGGGTAAACCCATAATTCACCATCATTCGCTTTGACCGCTGCGATTATGGCGAATATTAAATTCATAATGACTAATACAAAAAAACCTAACATACCTATTATGACAATCCACAAGACTATGCAGACAAGCGAATAGATGAATAAACTGATCATCCAATTTAATGTGACTTTTCCATGCCTGTCTATGGTTTCATTTTTATCCTTATTGGTTGCCCACATTACAATAGGTAAAACAAATCCTAAGCCAGGCATGATGATACTAGCCAGTTGACTCAAATGAAGTAACATACAGTAGGTATTTAATGGCATTCCCCAATATTTGTCTTCTGGTAGTTCGCTCATGCCTATCTCCTTAATTGTATTTCTAGTGACTTTCACTTTGAACTACATTTAGTTAATTTTAAAGGTATCAGTTCAATTTTTGGGCGTAAAATAATTTAACAACTCGGTATTGGTTGGATATTTCTCAAGTAACTCGACTAGTGTTCTCGCGCCTTCTAAAGGTTTAAGATGGCTAAGTGCGCGTCGCAACCATCTTATTTTTTCAATATCCTTGGCATCTAAAATAAGTTCTTCTCGCCTAGTGCTACTTTTAGCAATATCCAAGGCAGGGAAAATACGCTGTGCAGCAATCTCCCGCGATAACACAATTTCCATATTACCTGTACCTTTGAATTCTTCAAAAATCACCTGATCCATTTGGCTTCCCGTATCAACTAGTATGGTAGCAAGGATCGTTAGGGAGCCACCATTTTCTATTTTTCTAGCTGCGCCAAAGAGTTTTCGCGGTATTTCTAGGGCTCTTGCGTCAAGACCTCCAGACATAGTACGTCCGCTGCTCTTTTGTGTTGCGTTATGTACTCGTGAGAGTCTGGTGAGAGAGTCGATAACTATCATGACATCGTGACCTTCACCCGCTTCTCGGCGGGCGATACGTAAAAGGTTATTAGCCACACGCACGTGTTGTTCATAACTTTCATCTGTGGATGAGGCATGGACTTTTGCTGGCACACTACGTGTAAAATCAGTCACTTCTTCAGGTCGTTCATCAATGAGTAGGGCATAAAGCTTGATATCGGGGTAGGCTTTGCCCACAGCTTGGCAGATATGTTTTAATAAAGTGGTTTTTCCGCAGCCAGGTGGCGCAACAATCAAACCACGTTGACCCATTCCGATTGGCGTGATCAGATCCATCGCACGGGTGCTGAGTTGTTCAGAACCTGATTCCATGGAAATACATTGGGTAGGATTGATGGCTACGCCCTTTAAAAAACGCTTTTCTGGATCATCAATTGGGACATCCTTGACCACCTCATCAACTTGTTTTAGGTCTTTATGTCTTTTGACTTTCAAAGATAATATTTTTCTTGTCATGATATCGCTTTATACGGCTAGAGAAATAGATGCTTTCGGGGTTTTTGGGCTAAATTATCATAGGAGTCATATTCTTGGTTAACAACAAGTTGCGCCGCAAACGGGGGGAAAAGTTCTGCTATTGGCTAAAGGTGTATAAATGTTGCAAGTCCTATAGCTCGATAATATAGCAGACCAAGGACGATGACCACTTTGATTTCACTTCCTCCTATCTCTTTGTTGTTTTCAGGAATTTTTATTAAGGAATCTTAATTCGATTTAGGGTGCTTTCTGTTCGTTATCTACCTTTTCTAAAAATTTGAGCATTGCGAGAGGTGCATTCAAGTGGTACAAATCCATTCTTGTTAGCCATTAAATTAAAATTGCGACGTGCCTAAACAATTACTCACCACTGAACAAGCCATGCGATACAACCGCCAAATAGTGTTGCCTAAATTCGATTTAGAGAAACAAGAAATTCTCCTCAATGCCAAAGTGTTGGTGGTTGGGGTAGGCGGTTTGGGTTGCGCTGCGGCGCAGTACTTGGTTGCTGCCGGTGTGGGTGAAATAACCTTAATAGACGATGACAAGGTAGAAAAATCTAATCTGCAGCGTCAGATTTTACATGGTGAGGCCGATGTTGGTATCAATAAGTGTTTGTCTGCTAAGGCATCACTTGAGCAAATGAACAGTGATATCAAAATACATGTCATACAAAAACGTCTTAGGTTAGTTGATTACCAAGAGCTAATTGAGCCACTGGATATAGTGGTAGATTGCACTGATAACTTGGCGAGTAGAAATACCCTTAATCAGGCATGTTACCCCTTAGGTAAACCTTTGGTTTCAGGTGCTGCCATTCGTATGGAAGGTCAGCTCATGAGCATAATACCCGCGAAACATTCTGCTTGTTATGCCTGTATAAGTGGCTATTTTGGGGAGCAAAATTTAAGCTGTGTGGAATCGGGCGTGATGTCACCAGTAGTAGGTGTCATTGGCGCTATGCAAGCATTAGAGGTGATTAAAATACTGTGCGATTATGGCGAGTCCAATGTTAATAAATTAATGATGTTTGATGCCATGGCTACAACTTGGCAAACATTTAAGGTATCTAAAAAAGTTAACTGTGGCGTGTGTGGTTCAGCCTGATTCACCTAAACCTGAATCATCGTATTGTAAAAAAAAATAATAAATCAACATTTTAAGCATATCTGTAAGAGTGCTTAGTGCCATTTCCCGACAGTCATGTCTCGCTTGCCGAGTTAGCGTTT